>JACCDG011271894.1_pt1 | contig 46267 bp, 42 predicted proteins | sample 7442471 | NCBI WGS metagenome assembly JACCDG01 (sample SAMN15323444, study PRJNA562643) | freshwater metagenome | isolation source: river surface water | place: USA:Blue River Watershed | collected 2017-08-17
ATAGAGTCGAAGACTAAACATTTTTTTGGCAAAAGAGAATCAAAGCCTCGAAGGACTTGAGGATCTTGGCTATAGATATCTGAGTGAAGATCGTGATCATTGGGGCGGGTCCCTGTGGATTAGGAGCGGGATTTCGTCTTAAAGAGTTGGGCCAGGAAAATTTTGAAATTTTTGATGTCCTCGATCGCCCCGGTGGCTTGGCAACGAGCTATACGGATGGCAAAGGCTATACCTGGGACCTCGGCGTTCATATTCAGTATTCACATTACGAAGATTTTGATCGTGTGATGGACCTCGCTCTACCGGATGGATGGACTTCCTACCATCGAGAAACCTGGGTGTGGTTGCAGAATGATTTTCATCCTTATCCGTTTCAATATAATTTGCGGCGCTTGAAGCCGGAGCAAATTCAAAAGTGTATCAATGACCTCGAGTCCCCTCGATCCATGACAGTTCTCAAAAATTTTGAAGACTGGATGGTGGCATCGTTTGGAGAGGGTCTGACGGATCTTTTTATGCGGCCCTATAATTTTAAGGTCTGGGCGCACCCCGCAGAGATGATGAGCTATCAATGGATTGGAGAGCGGGTGGCCACTGTCGATGTGGAGCGTTTAAAAAAAAACCTGTCGGAGTCTAGAGACGATGGATCCTGGGGTCCGAATGCGCGGTTTAGGTTTCCCACTCGAGGCAGTACGGGAGTGGTTTGGAAGAACGTAGCCTCTCTCGTGGGAAGTGAGAAGGTTCATCTCAGGCATCAGGTTCGGAACATCCAGCCCGAGCGAAGGCGGCTCGTTGTGAGAGACTTGAACAATCAAAAGGATCGAGAAGTAAAATATGATGTTCTGCTCTCCGCGATTCCTTTGAATCAACTCGCTCGTCTTTGCGGCCTCAGTGTGAAGGGGGATTTTTTGGCGGCGGATGTGCACATTGTAGGCCTCGGGCTTAAGGGCCAATGCCCAGAGCATCTCCGAAAGAAGACTTGGATTTATTATTCTGAGTCTCAATACAATTTTTTTAGAGTGACGTGTCTTTCAAATTACAGTCCGTCCAATGTTCCGGATCCTCAGAACAATTGGAGTCTGTTGTTTGAAATATCGAGTTCCACTTATAAGGCTGCCCGAATGGAGTCGATCATAGCAGATACGGTGGCTGCAGCGATTGATGCAGGACTCATTGAGTCCGAATCCCAGATTGATTCTGTTTGGAAGCATCTTGCCTCTCCGGGATACCCCGTGCCCTTTTTGAATCGCGATCAGATTGTTCACTCACTCCTCGATCAACTCAAGGTCTTTGAAATTTACTCACGAGGTCGATTTGGAGCATGGAAGTACGAAGTCTCTAATCAAGACCATACTTTTATGCAGGGCTTTGAATGGGCGGAGAATCTCGTCAGAGGCACCCCAGAGATGACGGCTTTTTCTCCCCATTTAGCCAATGCGCCAGGCAAGCGGCCTCTCTTTAAAACCTAAGGAGTCCCCGCAAGTTTCTTCATAGCATCAATTTCTCGCTCAATTGATATAAAATTGCCAAAATAGGCCGTGCCTAAGATTTTTGGATATTTGGATTATCGAAAATTTGTTTCAGACTCATTTGAGGAACTGCAGAGGGCGGATCCGAAACTCAGTCTTCGTCTATTTTGTAAGAAGGCCGGATTTTCTTCGACAGGAATGTTTCGATTTATAGTGACTGGCAAGCGAAACCTGACCTCAAAAAGTAGCAAAAAACTTTCGCGCGCTTTACGACTCACGTCGCAAGAAGAGAGTTTTTTCGGCTTGTTGATTGATTTTGCCCAGGCCCAAGACGCCGAAGGCAAAAAGATCGTTTACGAAAAAATTCTTACATTCAAGCCCTATCAAGGGGCTCGCCCCTTAGAGAGAGAACAATACTATTACTACTCGTCTTGGCTGGTTTCGACGCTGAGGGAGATGGTAGGGCTGGAGGGGTTCAAAGAAGATCCAGAATGGCTCGCCAAAAAGTTGTTAGAGCCCACCAGGGCATCAGATATCAAGGCCGCTCTTCAGATGTTGATCAATCTGGGGCTTATTGTTCGAGATCCTCAGACAAAGAGGCTTCGGCAAGCTGATGCTAAGGTTTCGAGCCCTGAACTTGTCAGAGGAATTTGCTATTTGGCTTACTTTAGAGCTGTGTCGTTACAGGCCGTGGCGAGCATTGAGCGCTCGCTTCCAGAAGAAAGAGAGCTCAGTGCAATGACTCTGAGTCTGAGTGAAGAGCGGTTGCAGAGCCTCAAGTCAGATCTCCTCAAGTTTAAATCAGAAATTTTTGAAAAATATGGTGAAGCTGCCGCAGGAGATGATCGAGTTTGTCAGATCAATCTCCAGTTGTTTCCGATGACATCCAAAATCTAAGCCTACAAAAGCTCATCGTCAGGAATAATCGAGGTATTGTTTTTCTTGCTTATCGTCGCACTGTCTTTTGCAACGGTTGAGCTTCCATCGGTGATGATGCTCAAACACGTCACTTGCTGAATATTCAAATCGACGAGAGTCTGGCCGTTGACATGATCGGCTTCAACGCTCAAGAGATCTCCCGAGGCACTCAAGAGTTCTAGGGAAGTCGATAACTGATACCCCTCGAGAGCGCCTTCTATGAGTGTTTCGCACTCAAGTATTCCAATGGTTGAGAGTTGTTGGGGAAGAACTTTCACATAGGCTCCATCAATCAAGAAATTGAGACCGGTGATTTTGGGATTATCAGGATTGTTGGTCAGCGTTCCAAAGAGTCCAGGTCCGCCATTTGTAAGTGTATAACTATCTGCCGGAGTCCTTGAAGTTTGAGACTGCCCGCAAGCTGCCAATACAACACATGATAAAATGCACAACACCCAGATCCGCATGCCTATGAAAAATGCATTTTTCATGCCTTTACAATGGGGGGTCAAAAGGGGCCTTAGAGGCAATAATAAGGCGGGTGTCAAAAGGCTAACTCCTCCAAAAGTGGGCCAACTCCCCGTACTCTTTGCGAGGTGCTTCCGGTTCGAATTGAGCTAAGTTTTGATTTATGGGGATTGGTAAGTTTAAGATTGTTTGAGATGTCTAAGTCTTACAAAGTCATCGCTGTGGGCGGGGGCCCAGCGGGAATATCAACGGCGATCGAATGTATTGAGGCAGGACTGTCGGCCGAAGATGTTTTAGTTTTGGAAAAAGGTCCTAACGCCATTGAGGCGATTCGAAAATTCTATCCGGACAAAAAGATGACCTTGGCCAACTACAAAGGCCTTCCCACAAATACATTGGGGCATATTCCTGTTTTTCCAGATCTCACCAAAGCGCAGACGATCGAGTATTTTGATCTGCTCATGGCAAAGTACAGAGTGCAGATGCGCTATCAATCTGAGGTATTTAAGATTCAAAAAGTATCCGAGGGATTTGAAGTCCTTGTCGGCCGTGAGACTTACCGGACCCAAGTCGTGACAGTGGGTATTGGAATTTTAGGGCGCCCGAATAAGCCCGCTTACAAACTTCCCAATTCTTTGAGAGATCATCTCCTCTTTGATCTGACTTCCCAAAAAGTCGAAGGCCAAAAGGTTCTTGTCGTTGGGGGAGGAGATACATCGAGCGAGTATTGTCAGGTGTTGGAGAGTGAGCGCAATCAAGTCACGCTTGTTTGTCGGGGGAGCGATTTGAGCCGCATGATGGAATCCAATCGCCAAGCTGTGGAACAGCTCAGTGGTGCCAACAAAATGAAACTCTTTCGATCGATGGAAGTCCGAGAAGTTCAGGATGTCGGAGGAAAGCCACATATTCTCTTCTCTGATGAAACGCGTCTGCCCGCAGAGACTTTTGACAAAGTCATTTTTGCTTTGGGAGGGACCACGCCCCTCAATTTTCTGAATTCTATAGGCGTGGAGTGCGAGGCTCAGTGGCCCAAGTACTCGGATTCGGGAGCAACCAATATTCCAAATCTTTATCTCACCGGAGATCTCGTCTGTGGAAAGCTCGGTGGCTCCATCATCACAGCTTATAATTCTTCCTTTAAATCAGTTCAGGATTTCAAATCGAGGGTAGCCTAAAATGATTTCGGGCTATCACGAACAGGTCGCTCAACACTATGAGGCCTATCCTTATCCGCAGTACCCTTGGTTTGCTTGGGGACGTTGGAAGCAGTTGGAGTCCGTCAATATTTCTCGATGGGGAGCGGACTTCAATCCTCGTTCTTGTTGGATTGTAGGTTGCGGAACGATATCCCCTCTTATGTTTGGGCGACGAAACCCAAATGTTGAGTTTTTGGCGACGGATCTTTCTCGAGAATCTCTCAAGCTTCTGCGTCGGCGACTTTGGGTGTTTGGTATCCACAATATTCGTCTTCGCTGTGAAGACTTAATGGAATCTCCTTATCAAGAAAACTTCGATGCCATTGATTGCTATGGCGTTCTTCATCATACGTTTTCTCCCCAGCTGAGTTTAGAGAAGCTCACCCGCGCACTGAGGCCTGGAGGAGTACTGAGACTGATGATCTACAATCGAGAGGCGCGGCAAGAAATAGAAAGTCTGCGCCACCAAATTATTGAACAGGGAACTAACTCAATCGAATCGATTCAAAATTTTATAAAGGGACAAAAAGTAAAGCCCTCAGGAGATCTCAGTAACAAAGCGGGACTTGCTGATGCGTTTTTAAATCCCATCATTCATACGTTCTCGCGAGAGAATGCGCTTGATCTCATTCGAACTCAGCCTCAGCTCGAAATTTTGACGTGGAGTGAGAAATCAAATTACGTATTTTTTCTCCGAAAAAAGCCTTAGTGAGTCAAAAGCGCCGAGTCTTCTGATCGAATCTTAAATCGAATCTGATCTCCCACTTTTAGACTCTGGAGTTCTCTGACCTTAATGCGGCCCAAAATTTTGGTCTGCGATGGCAAAGACAGCAAGACTTCATATCGATCTCCCAAAAACACTGATTGAAGAACCTCTGCTGTCGAGGTGGCGGTTGCATCGACCTGGATCGCTTCGGGTCGACATGCAAACGTGAGAGCCGCTTCATGAGTGGGCGCTCGATATCGAGGCATCTTAAGCTCAAAGTCCGCTGTCTTTACATTCACTTCTTCATCTGAGGAGCCGCCGATCATTTGCGCGCTCATAAAATTACTAAAGCCAACAAAGTCCGCCACGAACTTACTTTCTGGAAGCCTGTAGATATCTTGTGGACTTCCGACTTGCTCGATGCGTCCTTTGTTCATAACGACAATGCGATCCGAAATGGCCATGGCCTCGATTTGATCGTGAGTCACGTACACAGCAGTAATCCCTAATCTTTGCTGGATCTGACGAATCTCAAATCTCATGGCTTCTCTCAATTTGGCATCCAAATTGGAAAGAGGTTCATCAAACAACAAAATTTCGGGCTCAACGACGAGGGCTCTTGCCAGTGCCACACGTTGCTGCTGCCCTCCTGAAAGTTCTGACGGACGTCGCTCTTCAAGGCCACCTAAGCCTACAATCTCGATCATTCGATCGATCTTCTTTTGCTTCTCCTGGTCCGAGTGTTTTCGAAATTTGAGTCCGTACGAAATGTTCTCAAGGACTGTTAAATGCGGAAACAGCGCATACGACTGAAAAACCATGGCGCAATTTCGCTGATTGGGCGGCACGCGCGTGAGATCATTGTGGCCTATCCAAATCTGACCCGAAGTGGGAGTTTCAAATCCAGCGAGCATTCGGAGGGCTGTAGTCTTTCCGCACCCCGAAGGACCCAAGAGTGTGACGAGCTCTCCTCGCTTGATCGTGAGACTAAAGTCCTCTACGGCCACCATTTCTTTCTTGGAGCGAGGATCTTTAAACACTTTTCGCAAATGACTAAGTCTAACTTCTGAGCTCATTGCACGATCTCCTTAGCGAGAGGGTTTCGTCCGATCAAGATCTTGAGAAGCCCAAAGACCGAAAGAACAATCAAAATCAAAACAAGGCAGAGGACTGCTGCCGCACTAAATCTCAGCATTTCTGTCTGATTGAGCAAAAGGACCGTCATATGATTCCATCGTGCCGAGACCAAAAATATCACCGCGCTGACAGCTGTCATACAATGCACAAAGACATAGGCCATCCCGGTAAAGATTGCCGGCTTGATCAATGGCAATGTGACTTCCCAAAAGACTCTCGCAGACGAGGCGCCGAGATTCGTCGCAGCTTCCTCGATGGCTTTGTCGATTTGCATGAGCGACGCTTTGGCAGACTCAATGCACACCGGCATATTTCGAAACACAAAAGAAATGACAATAATCGCTCCCGTTCCCGTCAGCAGGAGGGGAGTTTCGTTAAAGGCGAGGACGTAGCCAATACCGATGGCTGTGCCTGGCATCGCATAGGGAAGCATCGCCAGGAGATCCAAAGATTTTTTGCCCCAAAATGTTTTACGAACCACCAAATAGGCAATGATGAGTCCCAAGATTGAAGCAATCGGAGTGGCCAAAGCCGAAAGAGTAAACGTATCCAAGATGGCGGCGCGACCCACAGCCCAGACATAAGAAAAATTCTCGAGACTTAAACTATAGTCAAATCCCCAAGATTTGGTGAAGGCGCCAGCGAGACAAGTCCCGTAAAGAATTGCAATCGTCGTACAAATGCAAAGCGCCAAGCCCTGCAAAACAATTCGACTCAATGGTGAAGTGAGGTCTCGGCCTGTGCGCTGAGGTTTTCCCGAAACCGTTACAAAAGATTTCTTTTGAATATAATACTTTTGCAAAAGATAAGCGGCAATGCACGGAACCAAAAGGAGATTTGAGAGAGCTGCCCCTAGAGGCAAACTACCCGAACCCGTAAACTGCAGATAGGCTTGAACGGACAAAACTTCAAACTTTCCTGCCAAGAGCATGGGTGTCGCAAAGTCGGCGAGCGAAGTCACAAAGACGAGCAACCAGGCCGAAAAAATTCCAGGCAATGAAAGCGGAAGCGTGACATCAAAAAAAGTTCTCCACTTTGAAGCTCCCAAATTGAGTGCTGCATCTTCGACACTACTTTCGATGCCGTGGAGAACGCCCAGAATTGTCAGATAAGCTAGGGGGAACAGAGATAATGTCTGAACCAGCAAAAGCCCCGGCAATCCGTAGATTTCAAAATTTTCCAATCCAAGAGCGCGAGTAATGATGCCGTTCTTTCCGAGCAAGAGAATGACAGAAAGAGACATCATAAATGGAGGTGAAATAATGGGCAGCGTCGCAGCAAAGTTGAGCAAAAACTTTCCTTTGCTTTTGGTTCGGGCGACCAAAAATGCGAACAAATATCCTACGATTGTGGACAGGCTGGCCGAGAGGCCTCCCAAAAATAGCGAATTCAAAAATGATTTTCGCAACCAAGGTCGATCAAAAATTCCCCAATACTGACTCAAGCTCCAACTGCCATCGGGCCCGGTGAGGGAGAGTTCAATGGTCTTCCAAAGTGGAAACACCACGAAGCAAAGCAGTAATGCATAAAGAACAAACGGAGTGAATCTGACAAAGGGGTCTTTGGTCATGGGCCCGCTTTTCTACGTATTGATTCGCGTATTCCAAAGGTCGATGAGTCGTTGTTTATTTTTGCCAGCCCAATCGACATCCGTATTAATTAATTTGAGATCGGCTGGTGTCAGCGCCTTTTCTTTGAGCGTGATCTCATCCTTCATGAAGGGAATATAATAATAGTCGGCTAAAATCTGAGAGGCGGTTTTTGAATAGAGCCAATCGACGAGTTGTTTGGCGAGTTCGGGTTGAGGTCCGTCTTTGAGGAGCGAGACCGCTGCGATTTCATATCCCGTACCGTCTGTAGGAAACGTCACTTTGAGTGGAGCCTTGGTCTCTTCAATGAGGCGGACAATGTCATGATAGTAGCCGATGGCCAGAGTCGTCTCCCCGAGAGCGACGCTCTTTGTCGGCGCGGCCCCTGACTTTGTATACTGCGAAATATTTTTGTGGAGAGCCTTCATAAAATCAAAAGCCTTGGGTTCTCCCATCAAAGTGATGAGTGTTGTAATCAAATTAAATGAAGTTCCAGACGTTCCAGGATTTGGTAGCTGAATTTGCCCTTTCCATTTGGGATCCAGAACATCACTCCACTTTTCGGGTGCCGTAAGCGATTTGGACTTTAACTGCGACTCATTCGTTACAAAGGCGAGCACCCCCAAATAGATTCCATTCCAATAGCCTTCGGAGTCCTTAAATGTGGCGGGAATTTTGGATGTCGCGACCGAAGCGTAAGGGGTGGTCAATCCTTTGGCCTTAAGTTCGGCGTGTCCGAGTCCAACACCTCCGAGCCAAAGTGCGGCTTGCGGACGTTTGCCTTCAGCTTCTATTCGCGCAGCAGCCTCTCCCGTAGCGAGTCTGACAAAGTCCACTTGGACCCCTGTCTCTTTTTGGTAGGCTTCGAGAAGTGCCTTTGCGACGGACTCCTCGAGAGAAGTGTAGATCGAAATCGATGGCTGTGATTTGGATGTGCAAGCGGTGAGAGTCAAAAGAAGGCCAATCGTCGTAAAAAGCTTTTTCATCGGCTTTTAGTTACAAAAGGACGCGTTTGCCGGGAAGGTAAAATTAGCGAATTCTCATGAACTTATGGGTTTGCAAGCTGAGTCGCCAGCGGGGGTTGTCTTTAACGAGTTTAATGCACCATTCGAGGTTTTTGGGAGGGATGGACTGGCCTTCAAAGGCTGGACTAACAAGGTAGTGCTCGGCCTCAATTCTTGGCTGCGGGATCCCCATTCCGTAAGACCGGACATACTTTACCTCATGGGCTTTAAGCTGCTTGAGACTGTGCTCCGAAGTCTTAGGTGAAACAGTGATCCAGTCTATTCCTGCAGGGACTTCTCTGAGTCCATTTGTCTCAATCGCCAAAAAGTATCCTTCAGATTTGAGAAGTCTAATGAGGGCTTCATCGAGTTGAAGGCTGGGCTCACCCCCAGTCAAAATAAGAGATTTGCATTCGGGTGCTAGCTCTCTCAAATTCGAGAGTATTTGTTCTCCGTTCCAGCGCTCGCCCGAAACGAATTCTGTATCGCAGTCAAAACCCTCGACTTCTTTGGAGCACGACAAATTGCATCCCGAAAATCTCAAAAAAAGCGACGGCGTTCCCGCGCGAACTCCTTCGCCCTGAATCGAATAAAACCATTCATTAATTTTGTAAGTCTGACTCACTCTCGGTACTCACATCGAGATGTGCACGTCTCTTCAAGAATAACAGCCTTTAAGCTCGGAAGTTGCGGCTTAATTTTTTGATAGATCCACTGCGCGACAAGCTCGCTCGTCGGACTTTCCAACTTGAGGGTTTCGTTGAGGTGCCAGTGGTCTAGGTAGTTTTCAACAAGGGGCTGTATGAGCGATTTCATTTCGTCAAAATCAACAAGCATTCCTTGTTTAGCTCCCTCACCTTGTAAGCGAGTGCCTTCACAAACAAGGCGACCGACCCAAGAATGTCCATGAAGACGGCGACACTTTCCGTCATGATGGGGAAGTTGATGGCTCGCTTCAAACTTAAATTCTTTCTCTAGTTTCCAGTTCATCATCTAGCTTTCATAGATCGTAGGATCAGCGACTCCGGCCATTTCAAATGCTTCTTTTCTCTCAACGCAGGTTCCGCAATGACCACAGTGTCTGGTTTGCCCTTGGTAGCAACTCCAGGTTTCTGCAAAGGGAACATCAAGGCTCAGTCCTCTCTTTACGATCTCTCCTTTAGTGAGATGGACAAATGGCGCCACAACATGAACAGGGTGCCAATCGCAAATCTGCGAGACAGAATCCATCAATTTTACAAACTCCGGTCTACAGTCGGGATAAATCGCATGATCTCCGCCGTGTGCCGCATACACGACCTCATCAAACTTTCGGCTTACGGCCAAAGCAATGGCGCAGGACAAAAAAATCATATTGCGATTAGGGACCACCGTTTGCTTCATGCTTTCTTCTGTGTAGTGGCCGAGAGGAACATCAATAGTAGAATTAGTCTGCGAGTTTTTACCAAAGAGAGACTGCAGCGCTCCAATATCTGATTGGATCAGCTCAACATTGAGGCGCGTTGCGATTTTCTGAGCAGACTGTAACTCCACAGAGTGACGCTGTCCGTAAAAAAGACTGAGAGCCACGACATCGCTTTTACGCGAACGCAAATCATAAAGAGCGACGGTGGAGTCTAAGCCCCCACTAAATAAAAGGACAGAGCCGGGCATGGCTATGACTTATATCAGAGGGTGTTTCGAACTCGCACAAAAATCTTTGGCTTGTCTTGACAGTCCTTTGAACAGACTTAGATTGAGAGTATCAGGGCCTAAGGCCCCTAAATAATTTAGGTTTATTTAACCATTCATTTGAAAATTTAAAGGAGACTTTTATGAATATCCGTCCATTTCGATGGTCTAAGGAAGCAGAAATCACGCGTCCTTTTGTAAGCCCTTACGGCTCTTTGCAAAAGGAAATGAACAAACTCATGGAGACGTTCTTCTCTGACAGTGAATCCCCTATGGTAGAGACCGCTGCGTTTTCACCGAGCATGGATATCGCCGAAGAAGAAAAGGGCTTTTGGGTTCATGTGGAGTTGCCAGGCTTGAGCGACAAGGATGTCGATCTCTCGTTTGAAAAAAATGTCCTACGAATCAAAGGCGAGAAGAAGGCCGAGACTGAAGAGAAACAAAAAAACTTCCATCGTATCGAAAGAAGTTATGGAAGCTTTTATCGAGCGATTCCGTTCTCCACAGAAATCGATGAATCCAAAATCGATGCGAAGTTCGAGAAGGGTGTTCTGAATATTTGGCTCCCAAAGGCCGCTGCGGCGTTGAGAGAAGCCAAAAAAATACAAATTAAAACGACTTAAACAGGGATAACTTCCTGAATCTCTGGAATTGCTTCTCGTAGCCTGGTTTCGACACCCATTTTGAGTGTCATCAGGCTCGAGGGGCAGCCGGAGCAGGAACCCTGCATCTTCAGATACACAAAGCCATCCTCAAATTTTTCGAATGTGATGTCTCCTCCGTCCATCGCCACAGCGGGGCGGATGTCACGATCCAAAATTTCGCAGATCTTTCTTTCGATCTCCGACAAGTTTTGAGGTGCTGCATTTGTCTGAGGAAAAACCGGAGTGAGACCTGATGCCAAAAACTTCTTCATCAGGGAGATCACTTGATCGTTGAGGGTCATGAGATTGTCCTGATTTTTGACAGTCAGGGTGACAAAGTCCTTTCCAACCATGACAGCGGAGACTTCCTGAAACTTAAAGAGCTCTTCGGCGAGCAAAGATTTTCCGGAGGCGGTAGAGGCAGTGGGAAAATTGGCAGCGCCCGAAGGAACCAATGTCACATTGGTGACGTACTTGAGAGTCTCGGGATTGGGGGTGAATTCAAGATTTACTGAGATTTGGGAGTTCGCTTCCATGGACCAAAATATAGACCATATTTCTTAAAAAGAAAGATCAGAGCGACAGCTAAAACTCCAATGATAATCAGGAGTAAAAAACCCCCCTTGAGTCGATGGACCAAATCCAAAACCTTATCGCCATAAAAATAGAGAAGTGTGAGCTGAGTGGGGATCATCAGGGAGGCCATCAACCCATCGACCGCAAAGAACTTGAGTGGTGGAACGCCAAAGAGGCCGCACGAGAACTGGCCCGGAAGTCTTAAGCCCGGTGTGACGCGAAATACGGCCACCGTCCAAAAGCCATACTTTTTCATCCACAACGAAATCTTTTCAAATTTTTCGGGCTTCAGAATTTTTTCGACCCAGCGCCTTCGTCCAGGATGTTTGCCGACGTACCGCCCGAGAGAATAAATAATTCCATCGCCGATCAGCACTGAGCTCCACAAAAAAATACAAGAACCCAAAAGAGTGACGGGCAGAAGTGTTCCCTCGGGCACGGGGTAGAGTTCTGGATGACCACCGATATGTGCGGCGAGTCCCATCGCAATAATAATAAACTCCTCGGGAAGAGGAAGCCCAAAACAAGTTGCCACCATGAGGCCGACAGCGAGGGGGTAGAGAATTTCTCCTTGGTGAGCAGATTGAACAAAATGTTCAATCATTCGGGTTTCGATATTGGCTAAAAATCCAATCATGAGACTTTCTGCATGATTAGTTCCGAAGGGCTCATTTGTTCAAGGCTTCTCTTGAGATCCATCCAAGGAGCTGAGCGAACGGCCAAATGCCAGGGCATCGACGGGTAAAATCGATCTCTCCAAAAGTGGATGGCCTTCATGGTTCTGAAGCCATCAAACCAAATCATTAATTGTATTCGCAAAGATTTGGAGCTCGTGGCGCCACGGAGAATTTTTTCGAACGCTGATTGCATTCCAGAACTTTCGATCCAGGCTTCGATCGCAGGCGTGGAGAGATTCTTCTTCCATTCGATGAGATTTCTGGAAGTCGCCAAAGTCGAGATCTCATTGAGGAGGATCTTCAACAATCCAAAAACTTGAGGATCGTAGTAGAGAATTTCTTGATTGGCTCTAAGGTCCTGAAGATAGAGCCTGATGGAATTGCCGGTTCCAAAAGGAACACGGACGGACACTCTCCCCGAAAGTTCCACGGGATCGCCAGGCAAATCAAAAACGGGGCCGAGTTTGGCCAATTTGTTGAGCAAATAAAAATCTTCCCCGGCCATGAGGTTCGAAAACCCACGAACATGAATATAGCTTTCGGCATGAATCACCATCAGGCTGCCGATGGATTGGAAAGCAAAGGGAGAGCCTGCAAACTTGAGTCCCCCCACATAAAATCTCAAATACTGATCGTAGAGTTGGCAGGCTGTTCGCTCAAGGGGATCGGATGAATGAGAATAATGCTTAAAAGAGAAAATTCCCGCGGGAGCATTGTCGGCGGGGAGGCGACTCTCCGAAAAATAATCGAGTGGGACGAGGGCATCCGCATCGGTGGAATAGAGATAAGGGCATCGAACTTGCTGCTGAAATATCAGCCAAGCGGCGATATCCGCCGGGATCTTTCGGGCAAGCCCGACCCCGCCGCGTTCAGGAAGCAATCGATCAGCCGAAGCTGAATCAATGACGAAGATATCCAAAAAGGGGGACTCGATAAGAAACGCTTCCGAATTGTTGCCTTGATCGCCTTCAGTCAATTTGGCCCATGCGCGAAGTTCCTGCATGAGCTTGGTATTGGTCTCATGATCTTGAGGCAGTGAGTCCGCAGATCCATTCACATGCAAAATCAAAAGGGATTTGAGAGAGAGAGCCTCTGAGGAACGTGCGAGAGAAGGAATGGTTGATTTTGAAACTGTTTCTTCGGCTCTTGCGGGAATGAAGGCGACACGATCCCAAATCTTTCCCGCCAAGGCCTCTGCCAGCTTTTTTGTGTGAGCATGACAATGAGTCTCGAAGTACTTGAGTGCTGCTTTGGCGGAGTGCTTCACAACGGCAATAGGTCTAATGAACGGTCGGTCGAATGGGAAGCCCAGAAAGAATTTTAGCTTCTGCTTCTAACAACTCGTTGAGTCGAGCTTCAACAATAGAGGGGTCAAAATATTTTTCGGCTAAGGCGACAAAAAGTTCGTGATGTCGGCTTTCGGCTTCGGCAAGGCTCGAATAAAAATTTCTCATTTCTTCTTCGGGGTGGTGCGCACCCACGAGAGCAAATCTCTCTTGTCCTCTGGCTTCCACAATTCCAAAAATGAGGAGACGGTCCAGGATCCCCAGGTCTCGCTGCGGGCGCTCGAGTTTTAAAAGTGCGTTAATATAAGGTGTTTTCTCATCGGCAGTGAGGCGCAGCCCTTTGTTTCGGACGAGGCGCCAGACTTGATGAAAGTGCATGAGCTCTTCACGAGCAAACTGAACCATTGATTCTACAAGGTCGGGCTTGTCGGGGCAGCGAACGACAAACATCATGCCCGTCGCAGATGCTTTGCGTTCGCAGGCTGCGTGATCAATGAGGAAGTGATCAAAGTTTTGAATCGCCATCTGAATCCAAGCCTCCGGAGTCTTGGATTTGAGAGCGAGAGTGGTCACGTTCCCTCGACGCTAAAGCCGGCTTCTTTGACTGCAGCTTTAATCGCATCCATCGAAACTTTAGATTTTTCCGCGGTTTGAATTGTCGTCATCCCGGTCTTAGCGTCAGCCTTTACTTCGGTGACACCAGGGATCTTCATGAGTGCTTTTGTGATCTTTTCTTCACAAGCCGAGCAGCTCATTCCTTTGATCTGCACGTTAAGAGGTTGAGATGCAGCGAGCACCAATGGAAATGCCAAAACAGCAAGAGAGCTCAATAATGATTTCATACTTTCGATCTAAGGCCGCTCTGGTTTGTCGGTCAAGTCGAGTCTTATCAATTCAATTCGATGCCAGACCGCCGCAATCTCTTGAGGAGTAAGGTCTTGCTGTAAAGCAAACCTGATCTCCTCTTGTGTGATCGAACGTAATCGAGCGGTCCATTCTTTTGTGTAAACATTTGGGAGTGCGCTCCCTATGTTCAATGTTTCGTTATAGGGAGACACGGTGAGCGCAAAAGCGAGATCATGATCGATTGAAACAAGTCTCTCCTTTGATTCTGAAATAAAATTTGAAGCCTGAAAGTCTAGATTCGCCACGATGAACTCAAAGAGATGATTGGCGGCGAGAGCCGTTTCGGTCCATTGAGTGGGATCCAGTGGGTTGCGAAGCTTTTCGCCGATGATGTAGTCCGAAATCACACCGATCCTCCCATTGACAGTAGCCACTCGGGCTGTGGGAACTGTGTTGAGACCCAAAAGGCGATTGAGTTTGTACGCGGCCAAAGTCTTACGAAGAATAAACGGCGATGCAAAAAACATTTCTGAAGTTTCGGGCGTAAGAAGTGGCCGAAAAATTATTCTGCCGATTTCGATTGTATTGACGAGTTGCACCGAATCCTTGCCCCACTTGTCGCCGAGATTTACTGGGTCTTCTCGAGAGGTCAGATTTATCTCTGATAGTGAGGGGAGTGTTTCGACCCACTGGGCTTCAAGCGTCTCCTCGGAGAGGCTCTCTCCTGAAGATGACTGAGCACCAAGTTTTTTTGTCAAAGACTCCACTCTTGCTTTGGCGAGCGCATGAAACTTATCGCTGCAAAGGTCTGGCCGTGCAATACTTTCACTCGGAAGCAATGGCAGAGTTACAGCGCATATCCATGCGCCAACTTGCAATCCTGATCGCATTAAATCCCCCTCTCCTTAACCCCATAAGGAAAGAATTTTTTACCACGAAGGAAGAGGGACTTCCAGTTTTAGCGAGCCTGCAGATGCTTTTTAAAAAATCCAAGAATATGGCCGAGTTGCAAGACTCGATTGCCGCGTTCCACGCTGCCGTGCCCTTCATTGGCAAACAAAATGAGCTGCGATGCGACTCCTTTGTTCTGAAGGAGTTGGTGGATTTGAAGCGCTTCGCCCGCGGGAACGCGTGGGTCGGAAACTCCTTGCATAATGAGAAGGGGGTCTTTGAGTGAATCCAGATAAGTTGTGGGAGAGAGCTCAATGAGAGCGTCGCGATCCTTTTCGGGATCACCATATTCTGAGATGCGGAGCTGCCGTCGATAAGGCGCTGTGTTTTGCAGAAAGCTCAAAAGATTGCTCATCCCCACAATTGAGGCGCCTGCGTCGTAGGCTCCAGCAAATCGAGTCATCGCCATAAGAGTTGAGTATCCGCCGTAGGAGCCGCCCATGACGCCCATCTTGGATTTTGGATACGTCGCTCGAAGATGCTTTGAAACATCTTCGATATCCGTAATCACATCAAGGCGCTTAGGTCCGTTGTCGGCGTTTAAGTAATCCTTTCCATAGCCGTCGGAGCCGCGGACATTGGGCTCTACAAAAATAAAACCCGCATCGACGAATATTTGTGCGAATGTCGAAAAGCCAGGGAGCGACTGCGCCTCAGGGCCCCCATGAAAATTGACAATGATAGGGCAAGGGTCTTTGCAAGCCATGGGCCGACGAACAAGCATCGGAACTTTTGATCCATCGCGAGCGTCAAAATATTCAACGCTGGCCTCTGCAAATGATTCGAGATCTACTTCGGGAGCGCTCGGTAAGAGTCGTTTCTTCCAAATCATTTTTTGGAGATCAACGACGTAAGTGGTTGAGGGTTCATCACTGTTCTCGATCGATGCAGAGATGTATTTTCCGTTCCACGAAAAGCCACCGAGTTGAACTTCTTCAGCCTTCGGAGCTTTGATCTCGATGGGTTTAAGTGAGTCCTTCAGTGAAAGCAGTGTCGATTGAAATAACCCATCTCGATTGACGGTGTAGCTCAAAAAGTTTTTTTGAATATCTGTGTTGAAAGCGATGACATCGTAGTTGAGATCACCTGTAATCGGGGCAAAGGCTCCGTCTTTGAGCGAGTAAAGTCGCTTAAAATTGCCAAACATATTTGTCAGAACAATAAAGTCGGTTTCGCCTGGGCCATAGGACATCCAGATTTCTTCTTTTTTGTCCTGTCCAAAAATAGACGTGAGCTTTTGCGTATTGAGATTCCATTCGTAAAACTCAGTTTGTCGTGCGCCCACATACTTAGTGAGTAGAAGGCGATCAGATCCTTTTTGGTCCGCAACCGACCAAAGGCCGGGTCGATCAAAAATCTTTTGAACATTTCCGGAGCTCATTTCGTATCGATAGATGGATTTGGCGTCGGGCTTTGGATCGTTTGCCGAAAAATAAATGTATTCGCCATCCGGAGAAACAAGATTGAGCTCGGTTTGTACTCCCTCCTTATGAAAGATCTTCTTGAGACGACCTCCTGTGGCCTTGAGGAGATAGAGGCCAGGATTTTCTTCGCCTGCTCGATCGCGTTGAACAATCAAAAATTTTTCGTTGGGCATGAGGCCTGCAATCCATGTGCGATCTTCGCCTCCCGTGAGTTGAACAGGAAAGCCCTCGGCTTGATTGATTCTCCAGACTTGAGGTCGACCCGTCACTGCCCACGTAAAATAAAAATCCTGTCCGTCATTAGAAACAAAGCCGCTGCCACTGGCTCGTACATCGAGCATGAACTCAATTTGCTTTTTGAGATCGGGGGCGAGTGGTGGAGGAGCAAATTCTGCAATTACTTCGGGCTTAAGGCTTTGAGCGCCGTGACCTTCATAAGAGTTGGTCGTATGTGCCGCCGGTGCCTCGGAGGTTTTGAGGGAGGATTCTGATTTGAGACAACCCTGCAAGAGAGTTGAGCTGATCAGGATGACAATGGCTTTTTCAAAGGCCTGACTTTTGGACTGAGGGAGTGTGCGCATTTAAGAATTAAAACCCTCAGAAGTATGCTTGGCCAGAACGAAAATAGGTCGAGTCGAGGCAGTGCGTCAGGGGGCCTTGAATCGTGAGTCGTTGTGTATATACTGTATATATGTTTTTACTTGAAGTCGTCGAGGCGCTTAATCGGCATAAAGTCCCTTATGCGGTGGCTGGGGGTTATGCGGTATCGCTGCATGGAGCTGTGCGCGGGACTCTCGATATTGACCTGGTGGTTTCGCTCAAGCCAAAGCATCTCGCCCAAGTGGAGACGGCACTAGTATCCATTGGACTTGAATCAAGGCTCCCCGTGACACACGAGGAGATCTCGCAGTTTCGAAGGGAGTATATCGAAAAGCGAAATCTGATTGCTTGGAGTTTTGTCGATAAGAGGGATCCGACTCGCATTGTTGATCTTCTGTTGATTGAGGATGTTTCAAAGCAGAAGGTCGACACAAAGGAGATTCGGGGGGTTAAGGTGAATGTTTTGAGTATGCGATCCCTGATAAAAATGAAGAAGACCTCTGCGAGGCCTCAAGATCTTGAAGACATCAAAGCTCTCGAAAGGCTGCAATGAAACCAGTTCAATATTTTTCGGATGAGTACTTAGCGGTAGCAAAAAAGAGCTCGCCCACTCAAATTGCAAAATTCCTTGATGATTATCGTAGTCTGCACGGACAGGCCGTATTGCTTCAGGAACATGAGCCCTCTAAACTCATTAGCATTCGAATGCCGCTGCGGTTGCTTTCTGCATTGAAGGATCTGGCGAAGAAAAAGCGTATCCCCTATCAGAAGCTCATGAAGGAAATCATAGAAGCCGGCCTTTAGAAGCCTCATTTTTAGAAGTTAAAATGGATGTTTTGTTGGCCAGTCAGAAAAATCATGTTAGGCAAAAACCCATGTGGGCGCATAGCTCAGCTGGCTAGAGCGCATCCTTCACACGGATGAGGTCCCAGGTTCGAGTCCTGGTGCGCCCACCATCTGTTCGTCCAGATGGTGGGTTACTGTATTCTCTATCTTAGCGATGACCTATACTCTTGCTTGCTCCCATTCTTGCGTCATACCGCGGCTTGGGATTGACGCCTGGAAGGGGACGAGGCTCTTCACCGTCTTCACTTTGAATGGTACGAGTCTTGGGAGCAGGCTTCTGATTGTTTTCCGCCTTCTCTTTTTCAATCGCCTTTTCTTTTTCAATCTCTTTTTCTTGTGCGGCTTTTGCCTCGTTTTCGATTCTTTCTCGCTCTTGTTTGGTTCGAGCCACTTCTGCTTCAAGTCTTGCTTTATCTTCTTTGTCTTTAGCATCCTCGCGAGCTTTAGCGTCTGTTTGCTCTTTTAGCTTTCTGAGTTCATTCGCTGCTGCAGTCTCAGTCTCTTTTAGTTCCTGAATTTTCTTCTCACGAACTTCCTGTTCGTCCTTAAGCTGCTTTTCACGAACGACGCGTTCTTCAGAGTCCTTTACCTGTGGAGGTGTGGGGTCGACTGAAGGTTTATCCTTTAGAGTTGGAATCTTAGGTGTGTTGTCGGTGATGCAAGAACTATAGCAAGATTCGGCGTTCTTTGAGGCAGCTTCGTGCCCCACTGCAGCGCCGGTCAGAGCAACTCCAGCGGTAACAATGGCGTTGCCGAGGGAAGTTGGCTTTGTGGCCACGGCACCTACAATCCCTGTACCTACAAGAGTGACTTCATCCTTGGCGTGATTCCACGCGCATGAAGACAAACAACCGTGCATCGACGGTTCTGGCTTCGACGCTCCTGCGGCGCCGACATTGGCAGTCATGCTGATTCGTGAGAGCTCTGTCAGTCGTGGAGGCGTGTGCATTTTCTCTCGCTTGGCGGAATCCGCCAAAAATCCCTGCATGACTTTGCTCCCTCGAACAGAGGGCGATTCATTCGCTGTTTCAGTACGAGTCATCCAAGAGCTCACTCGATCTGAGAGCAAAGCGCGTTGCTGCGCGGCCAATTTGTCTTTGGGATTTGCGGTCGAATCCCTGACGTCAAACTGCGCAGAGGCGAACTTAGTGAGTTCTTGGCCCTCGAGTCGCATTCCTTGAATGTTAAAGTTTTTTTCGTAGTAATTGCCGAGACGTGAGTTGAGTTGACTGAGCATGCCCACAAGTGGTTTGCCAAGTTCGGGCCTTCCTACGCGATAGGACTCATCGATAAGATCCATGATCGAATTCTCTAGGGTTGCACGAGAGCCAAGCTCCCTGGAAGCGCGATCAAAGACGCCCTCAAGTTTTGACTGATTCCAGTCTGAGTGGATACCAGAGACAAAAAAGCTAAGATCGCGAGATATCTTTTTGTTGATCTCTGGGGATTCGATCGCTTGCTCTCTCAAAACTTCTAAGAATTCTTCGCGTGTTCTGTTGATCTGCACAGAGTCGACTTGACGAACGAGAGCTAGTTCGCAATCGAGAACCTCTCCAAAGGCTTCAGAGCGATAGCGCACCTCTTCTTCTGTGGCAATAAAATCGAAGGAAACATCCGAAGACGCAAAGCTCACATCATTTGAGTATGAGGAAACAAGGAGAGAGAGATGATCTGGGGCAGGGATGCTGGGGATCACTTTGCGGTAGATTCGCATGGGCTTTTTGTCAGTCTCAATGACTTCGATGGAATCTGGGGCAAGGCTTGGTGGAGCTGCTAGATTATACCGGACTCCTCTTTGTGCGCGTAAGTTGTCCTTCAAAAAATTTTTCTCAAGTACAACCTGAATAGCGACTCTCTTTTTTGGAGCGGTCGATTGACGGCAGATGCCAGAATACTCTCCAAAGAGTTGCGAGGAAAATGTCCAATCATGTTTAGCTTCCTGAGCATTGAGTGCGCCAAGGGTGGCAATTACTAATCCAAGGTGAGACATAAGTTTTGTTGAGATCGACTGCATTTTCATTTCTCCTTCTCTGGGGACCAACGAATTGCAAATGCTTGGCCAGAGCAAAACACTGCTTTAAGAAGCTTTAAAGACATAGAGTATTGGGAATTGCCCACACTGCTGCTGGTCCATACCCACGATAATGTTAGGGAGATATATTGCCATTGCTTAAAGCTGCGGCATGCGGTTCCAAGCCGATGGTTAGGGGTGGTGAGTTTCTGCTCAATGCTCTGAGAGCAATCAAGGACTTAGCTTTGCATGAGATTTGCAAGAGTTACCTTTGGGATGGTAATGATTATGAAAAAATCGTTGTTTGCTGCTTTAATGTTCGCATTTCTGCAACCGCAGTTCTCGTTTGCTGAAGGCAATTCAGATAACCAAAATACAGGCCCTGAACCAAAGGTCTATTCGAAATCCGAGTTTGTAGATTCGGGTGTCAAATCTCTCGTGACAGGAGTTGTGTTTGGAAATCTGATGACGCTCGGCTTTGGCGCTATTACTGTTGGATTAAACTTGGGAGCTCAGAAATTGGGCTACATCCCCGCAGGCCAACTCAGTTCTTACGAGGCCTTTCCCATTGGAATAGTCGTTGGGGGAGTGACTACATGTGTTGTAGCGCTGACTTTTTTGAATAGAACAAACAAGTAGGATTTTAAAGTGGGGCGACTGATGGCCTCTCAATCGCTACATCGTCTCGTGATGCGACCAAGGCTCAAATTTGATGAGTAGGCCGCGGATCAATCCGGCAAACCATCGTCGAGTGAGAGCGTAGAGACTCAAAAGTCCGAGCCCCCGCGGCGATGGGATCAAGATTAATGTCGGTAAGCTAATGGCAAAGCCAATACTCAAAGCTGATCCCGCCGCGGCTCCTGCTAAACTCAAGATCCAAATCAAAATCAATGCGACGGCAAGGCATTGACCTAACCTCTCTGGTCCACGAGATCTGAGCATCTGCCCTTGTGCGCGACCGTATTTAAACATCATATGTGCAAACTCAGCTTCGCTAAGGGGGCGACGATGATAGACGCGGGCGTGGGGCGAAAAATAAATCTTATGACCCGCCTGCCGTACGCGCAGATCAAGCTCGATATCTTCGCCTGGAAACAAATCCTCTCGGAATCCTCTCAGTTGCAAAAATATATTTTTTCGATACGCCACATTACAAAGTGGATTGTGATTTGTGTAACCCTCGGGAGCATTTTCCATTTTGTAAAAATCAATCAGAGGTGAGACCTGCCGAAAGTAGCGATCCACTTTTTTTTCAAAATCAGTCGCGTTGGGTCTGAGAAGGTGCGGCCCACCGGCACTGGCGATTTCGGGATGTTGGGTAAAGCAGCGATCGATCTGTTCGAGCCACTCGGGAGTTGCGATACAATCTGCGTCCATGAAGGCGAGGATTTCGCCCGGGGCCTCGGGAGCACAGAGGTTTCGTGCGCGCGCAGGACCGACTTTGCCAAATTCGTAGAGCTTAAATCTTTCTGGATCTTTCTGAACGAACTCCAAAATGAGGTCCCGAGTTTTGTCTTTGGACTGGTCGTCGATGACAAAAACTTGATATTCGCGATGCGTCTGAGAGACCAAGCTTTGAAGGCAGGGAACAATCGTTGATTCTTCGTTATAAGCAGGGATGATGACGGTAATTTTTGACATGATGAGTTTGCGCTTTGCAATAAAAGCCCTGTGAGTTTTGTATCCTGCTCCTTCTGCGAATGTTACATTAAAGTGTGCTTCCGGAGCGAAGAAAGCGTTTTTTGCACAGACGGATCACCTCCATTTTGACATGGGTGACGGGCATTTCTTTGGGCACCGCGGGCTTTGTTGTGGCTGCAGCTCTCATCGCGTTAGCCATCTTTGTTCGGACAGAGACGTTTCAAAATGGGCTAAGGGATCGAATTTTGCAAATCGCTCGTCAAGAGCTCGATGTCTCGATCGGATTTGAGTCCGCGCGGGTCGAGATTTTTACTCTTGAACCCAAAATTCACTTTCAAAAAGTGGTTGTCTCCGACGATAAGCAAAAAGTTTCGGTCAGTGTGGATCGAGTGGCGGCGGGGATTTCAATTTTTTCTCTGCCACTCCTTGCGTTTAGGCAGCTCGTCCTTTCGACCGCAGAGCTTGAGGGGTTGCAGTATCCGATTCGCAGCACTCGAATTTTTGATCGTTGGCTCAAGAGTTTTCGGCCGCGGTCGGGGTTTGTTCCCGTTCGGTTTCAGACCTCGGTAAAACGAGTAATCTTGTCGAACGTCAATTTGGATGTGGATTTGCCCGCATCAGATGCGGGCGGGCATTTAGTCAAAGGTCAGTTTGAGATCGATACCGCACAAGTGTCGCTCTCTTCGGATCAAGTGACTCTTTCGGGGCTGATCAGTGCGCGCAATCTTCAGATTGATCAGTGGGGCCCCTACGATTTGGAGCTCAGTTTGGATCGAGGATCGCAGGTGGGTTCTAAGATTCAGTTGCGTAATCTCCGTCTCAAACACGAAGACAACTTTTTGAGTGTCTCTGGCGTGATGAATGATTGGAAGAATCCAATTTTAGATCTTACCGGGGAAGGTTCGATTGATATTGCTAAGTACTTTTCGGATTGGAAGCTCTACGGAAAAATTGAGGGAGATTTTAAGGTGAGTGGTCCCTGGCGCCTGCCTCATGGCTCCGGAACAGCCAAAGTCATTAATGGCCAGTGGCGGATCAAAAAATTTGATGAGCTCAGTGGGTCTTGGAATCTCAAAGACGGAATCCTCGAAGTACCCCGGCTCGAATGGAAGCAGGGAGCGGAGAGTGGAAGTGGTCAAGCCTTGATTCCCTTTGTGAGTGGCACTGAGGCGCGATTGGATGTGCAATTCAAGAATCTCAATATTGCATCGTATGTAGGTTTAGCAGATCCGATTCTTTCGAAGTGGAGAGGCGAGGCTGAAGGCACTCTTAAGTTTAGAGGAAATCTCTCCCCGACTTTTGCCGGACAGGTGGGTCTCGAAGCTAAGATCAATGAGTATGAAATCCGCAGCTTTGGCGAAACGAGTATTTTGAGAGTCCCCGGACTTAAAGTGAAAGCAGATGGCAAGATCGAAGAGAGTGTTCGAGGGTCGATCAATTTGTTTGCAGAGACAGAGGCGAGCCAGTCGAGTGGAACGGCGGAGTGGAATGCACAAACGTTGGATCTTCAGTGGAACTCCAAATTTGACGGGCGCTATTTTGGAAGCCTGTTTGATTATCGACTCAATCTGGATGGTGAACTGAAGGGCCAACTCTTTGGTCCGTGGAGTGAATTAGTTCTCGAGGCGCAGCCGAATTTTAAAAACTTTAAGATGAATGGACAGGATATCAACAACCTTCGCGGAATGTTGCGCTTGGCCAATCGCAGGCTGATGGCGGCCCCCTTGAATGCAGATCAGGCCTCTCTTTTGGGAGGGATTTATTTTGCGTCGGAGGGGCCTGATAAATTTCAGGATTTGAGATTCACGCTCAGAGGAGTCCAGCTTCAAGAAATCTTTGGATACATAGGTATTTTGCCGGAGAATGTTTACTTCGCGAGAGGAAAGCTTTCAGGGAAAGGCAATCTGACAGGAGAACTCTTCTTGCCGACGGGCGCGGGGCGAGCGCAGGTAGAGGATTGGCAGTTTGGTCAATCGACAGTGACTAAAGGGCGAATAGCGACCGCGCAATGGGGCTGTGGACGCGGGCAACTTTATTTTGATCAGATTGATGCCAAAATTTCAGAGCGCTCGGGTCGCGTGACCGGAGATCTCTCGATCGATGGCAGAGGGATCGTGGATACGCACTTAACGGGGGAGGATTTGCGATTCTCGGATTGGACCTATTTGCTGGGCGCTGATTTAGGAATTCAGGCGAGGACCATGGCAGAGTTTGACTACCAGCGAGATATTCCTTCTGCTCAATTGGGAATTCGATTGTTGGACACGAGTTTTGGAGCCGTCACTCAGCCGGATTCGCGATTAAATTTTCAGTTGATTCGAGACAGATTGACCGCGACGGCCTCACTTTTTGGAGAGAGCTTTAAATGGGCGTGGAAGTCTCAACTCGAAGGAACTAAAGTCAAAAGCACTTTTGATATTCAAATGCAGGCCATGAATCTGAGCCCCTGGATTCCTTTTGTGTCTCCGTTGAGTGTTGAAACTCTCATGACAGGATCCGGGAGTTTTTCGTTTGTTCATTCGCGGGCACAGAATCAGGGAGTGTTGGGGAGTTTGTTTCATCCACCGACAGAGGCTCGAGGGTCCGTGCAATCCAAAGAGTTAATCTTGCGAAAAACCTCCATGATATTGCAAAAGGCAGAACCTTTTGAGATCCGTCTCGAGCAAACAAAGATGGGAGCTCCACTGTGGAATCTCGGTAATTTAGTGATCAAATCCGCAGATCGCTCTCTTGATATCTCCGGATATTTTCAGAATTTGGACGATTTTGAATTCAGATTTAAAGGCGTCACTGATTTACGTGTTCTCTCGGCGTTTAGTTCAATACTCTCTCGGTCTGAAGGCTATGCAAAGGTCGATGGGCGACTAGGGCCCCAAGGATTTAGTGGCAAGGTCTCGGTAGAGGACGCTTTGGTGACGTTTCAGGATGTTCCTCTTTTGATGCGAGAAGTGAATGCGGATTTGAGTGCCCACCATTCGCTTTTTGAAATTCACAAGTTTCAGGGAGAGTTTAGAGACGGCTCGATGAATGCGACGGGGAGATTTCATTTAGGACGGGAGAGCATGGATAACGCTGATTTGAGATTGCAGCTCGATCAAGTCTTGCTTCAACCCGAATTGGGTTTGAGCTTCAAAACCTCTGGACCACTGAGATTGTTGATCGATCGCAATCAAGGGGATCTTACGGGGCGACTTTATGTCTCCGAGGGACTTTTTAGGAAGCGGATTGATCTGAGATCAGATTTGGGAAAATTTTTTAAGAGAGAGCGACGCAGGTTTCAATCTAGAGCGGATCTCGAGGGAGCATGGCGCAAGTGGAAACTCAATGTTCAAATCGTCTCTCAAGATCCCTTTCAGATTAGAAATAATATTGGGGAGGGAGCGGCCAATCTCAACTTGAGCGCTTTAGGAACAGCGGGAGAACCTCGAGTAGGGGGGAATGTCGAACTCGTACGTGGTCAGTTTACTTTTCAGAGTCGCGAATTTCAGGTTCGTTCAGGAGCGATTCAGTTTAAAGATCCGCAGTCCAATATTCCCAACTACGATATTCGCGCGGATACCGAAGTCGAAGACTATCGAGTTTTTATGCGACTACAAGGTGGACCTGGTGAACAGAAAATTTCATATAGTTCGGAGCCTCCATTGAGTGAAAAAGACATCATTAGTCTCATTTCGTTTGGGATTCCAGCTTCGGCAAAGGAACTCAAAAACGAAGATCAAAGTCGAAGTGTCGGATTGACGGGGTTTTCGTTTGTAACGGGAGCCATCCAGGATCGTATCGAATATCGATTGTCGCAGGATCTTGGTATTCAGAGATTTCAGTTAGGCCCGGCATTTTTTGATCAGACGGGGCGAACAGAACTGCAACTTACTGTGGGGACTGATCTGGTGAAGAACAAACTCGCGGTGAATTATTCTAACTTTCTTTCGACGACGGGCGGGCACAAGGTTGAGCTCGACTTTCGCGTGAATCGAAATGTTTCGTTGATTGGCTCCTGGCGAGATGTCCGAGAGTTAGAAGGTCGAAGTGGGGATAGCAAAGATGACTTTGGGGGCGACCTTAGGTTTAAATTTGAATTTGATTAATGATGCGGTTTTCTAGAATGAAAGATGGCAAAATAAGATTTTGGATTTGGATCGTGGGGCTGCTGTGGCTCGCAGCGCTCAGGAGTGCCTGGGCTCAAACCATCGAAGCGATTCATGTTGTTCCAGAGGCTTTTGAGCAGACCGTTTTGGATTCGCTTCCACTTTCGGCGGGTGATCCGCTGGCAAAGGATTCGGTCGAAACCGTCACGAGACTCCTGAGAGCGACGGAAAGATATGATGCCGTCGACGTCGTTTGGCAACCAGAAGAACGAGAGCTGAGAATCAAGGTCATCCCTCGAGAATATTTTGAAGGGGTTCTTTGGCGCGGTGATGTCGTCAAAGAGAGATTTAGAATCGAGCAACTTTGCTTTTTGGCGAGAGAGTCTCGAGCGATTTCTCAAGAGAGAATTTCGCAAATCAGTCGCTGCGTGATTTCTGATCTGCAACGGGATGGATATTTGGATGCCTCTGTGATTTTGGCTCCGGAAGGAGCCAGTCTCGCGCTCGAAGTTCTCCTGGGAGATGTTTACTTAGTGGATGAGATTCAGATTGAGGGCGCAGAGAACCTCGCAGACGCAAAAAATTTGATCCGCCGTCTTTTCACAGAATTAGGTCGACCCTTTAAAGGCGAAAAACTAAAGAGAGATACGACTTTCTTGCTGAATCAATATCTCAATCAGGGATTTTATTTTGCGGAGGTGTTTCAGCCACTGATTCAGGTGAGGGCAGACACTCATACCGTGGGCCTCAAATGGCGAGTGCGACCTGGGACTCGATTTGAAGTTCGGTTTTTGGGAGATTTTAAAGATTCAAAATTTCTAGAAGAGCTTTTGGCGCGAGAAGAAGTCTTTCCCACTTGGTTTGCGGAAGAGATTCAAGATCAGATTGTTTCTGAAATGAGATCCAAGGGCTTTTTGGATGTAGAAGTAAGTCTGTCAAAGTCGACAACCACTCAGGGGATTCAGTTGTACGCTTTTCGAACTCAAAAGCATTCCAGGTATCGCTTGGGGGCCGCTGATTTTGTGGGAGTTAATAATCAGGACGTCGTCTTGAAGTTGTTTCAATCGTTATCCGATGTGGGTGCTGGCACGATTTTTAATCGTCAGGATTTTAATGAAAAGGTAACCGAAGATTTGCCGGCGATGCTCTTTGAACGAGGTTATCTGGATGTGGAAGTGCGAGGAGTGGATTTTGTCATTCAAAAGGAAAAGTCTCTCGTTCGTCCTGTCATCTATCTCAATGAGGGGGAGCAGTATCGAATTCAAAGCTGTCGCATCGAAGGGTCCAATGCGGACTTAGATTCGCTCGAAGCAGCGAAGGACTTTGGACAAGCTTGTCGATCGGGTCTGGCTGTGGACGAGGCAAAAATTGAGTCGGTACGAAAGGATTTTGTGAGAGGAGCCATAGGCCTTGGTTATCTCGATGCTGAAGCCGTCTTAACCTACGAGAAAGTTGGAAACTTGGCATCGGTGACTCTCACCTGGAAGCCCGGCCCCAGATATCGTGTTTCAAAAGTTTTGGTTCGAGGAGCCGTACGCACCAATGAACGACTCTTGAGACTCGAATCCATGCTCAAGGCGGGTTCGTACTTTGAAGAAGAGCTCGTAAGAGATGGTGTGGCGAATATTCTGAGACTTGGAATCTCACGGAGCGTAGACATTCGAGTCTTAGAAAAGAATGTGAAAGCGGGGACTTTGATTGCGCTCATTGAAGTTGTGGAAGGAGCTCGCTTTAGATTTGAAGTTGGCCCGGGATATGGAACTTTGGACGGAGTTCGTGGAGTGTTTAAGGGAGTCTACTCCAATATTGGTGGCACGGGACGAAGACTCAGTTTGTTCTTGAAAGCAAACAGAAAGCTTGAGGAGACCGTTACACCGTCTTCAACCGAATACTTGGATCCTCGAGAGAGTCCGTTTATTGAAAGGCGCCTCACTTTAGAATATTTTGAGCCACGACTTCTTTATTTTCCGGTGGATGGCACGCTGAGTTTTTCAAATTCGAAGCAAGAATTTCCCCTTTTTGATGAAACCAAGAATACTTTCTCAGGTATCATTGATTATCGAGTCAACAGACGGATTCTTTTGACAACGCAGTATGATTTGGAATTTTCAGATCCCTTCAACGTAAAAATTGGAGAAAACATTACGGCATTTGATGACGAGAGAGCTAAAACTCTGACTTCGGTTTCGGAGACAGCCCTTTTGAAGTTTTTGGATGATGATTTTAATCCAAGTCGGGGCGCTCGAACCCGCATGACGGGAACTGTCTTTCATGAAGTGCTGGGGGGAGATGAAAATTTTTGGCAGTTCAAAGTGAAGCAGGATTTTTATCGGCCGGTGTTTCGGTTTCAAAAATCCAAAGTTTTGGGATTAGCTGTTTCTTTGAACTTTGGATTTTCAGATCCCTTCGGTGTGACCGAAGAGATTCCGGTACAAAAGAGGTTTTATGTCGGGGGAGAGTCGTCGGTTCGGGGTTTTGAAGATCAGGCGATCAATCCGCAGGGGCAGGTCGGCGGGAACTCTTATTCTTATTTTCAATCAGAGATCAATATTCCGTTTTTCTTTGGAGTGGATTTGCTCGGCTTTTTTGATGGGGGGAATCTCTTTGATAATAATTCAAACTTTGAGCCTTGGAATCTTCGCTACGGTGCGGGAGCCGGATTGCGCTGGAACACACCTGTGGGACCTCTAAAGGTGGGCTATGGATTTAATCTCGACCGACATCGCAATAATGGCCAGAAAGAACCCTTTGGAGCATTTTATTTTGGCGTTGGAGTGATCTAGGTTCTAGAGATTCATGGCCTCGTAGAGCGCGCCAAATCGAATTCCAGAATCCATACAGGTCACTTCTTGCCAACCAAAATACTGGCAAATGGAATTGGCAATGACCATACCGCCCGGAAACACATCGGCGCGATCCGCCTGCAAGCCGATGATTTTTCGGCGAGCCTCGAGGGGCATTGAAAGCATTTCATTTTGAATCCGCAGAACATCCGAACACATCATTTGCTTGAGGTGGATGAGTTGCCGGTCATACTTTGGAACCTTGAACTGAATAGAGAACAAAGAAGTGATGGTCCCAGCGACACCTATGCCACAGGTTTTGGGGAGTGACTGAGTCCATCGAGCCTCTTTGAGGGCCGCTGTAATAAAGGCCTGAGCAGCACTCGGCTCACCACCGTTATGCAAATTAAACTTTTCCGAAAGGACAACACTTCCCACTTTGAGTGAGACTCTTTCTCGAATCCCTTTCTCATTTCCCCAGCAAAGTTCTGTGCTGGCGCCCCCAATATCAAATACAATTTTTTCGACAGATTTTTGAGGGTGCTCTTTTTGACAACTCCAAAAGGACATTTCGGCTTCTTCATCGCCCGAGAGAATTCGGATTTGTGAACCAAGAGCTTCACTCAATTGAGCGCGAACGGTTTCGCCGTTTCGGGCGCGTCTAAAAACTTCGGTACCTGTCGCCACGACCTTCTCGGGTTTGAAGGTCTCGATCGCTCTACGATAGTCTTTGAGGCAATGGGCGGCTCGCTCCTCGGCTTCGGGTGTGATGCCGCCATAATTGAGCATGCCTTTAGAAAGTCCCACAATTCGACCTTCATCATGAACGATTGTAAGAGGGATGGGCTGTGGAGAACCTGCCTCGGCAATGGTGAGCAGGACAGAGTTTGATCCAATATCAATCGCGGCAACTCTCATAAATTTATTTGTAACCCAGCCGCGGGGACCAAGCGGGTTGAGTCATGTCACCAGGCAAATCAATGAGAGGAGCGATTTGAGTTCCGTCGGCACGCATGACAAAGATTTGGTTTCGTCCGCCACGGCGTGAACTAAACGTAATCAATCTACCGTCTGGGCTCCATGAAGGGCTTTCATTGTTTTTGGCATCATAGGTGAGTCGAGACATATTGAGTCCAGAAGAGTTCATCGCAAAAATATCAAATTCTCGATCAGCATCCATTCCTGAAAAGAGAACAAGATCCTCAACAGGGTTCCAAGCACAAGAGTCGTTGAGTGTTCCCACGCGGGTCATGCGCTGAGCTTCTCCGGTTTCGACATTCAACATAAAAATATGGAGATTGCCGAGACGATCGGAGGCAAAGCAAACCGTTTTGCCATCAGGACTGGGAGAGGGACCAATATTGATACCGAGACGTGAAGTAAGTCGTCGTTTGACGTGGCCATCGAGGTCCATGAGGTAAAGATCTGGATTTCCATCCTTGCTCAAAGTGATGACGAGCTCTTTTCCATTGGCGAGCATCGCAGGCCCCAGCGCTGAGCCTTTAAATTTAGTGACCTGACTGGCTCGACCACCCAGATTGGTGCGCCACAAATGCCAATCAACGTTAGAAGACGAAGTAAAGTAGATGTACTTTCCATCGATTGTCCATTCGGGGCTGATGTTACTGCGACCATTTTGAATCAGAGGTTCGGGATCTTGCCCGCTAAAGCTCACTGTCCAGAGTTCTTTAAATCTCTTTCCGAGGGGCTGATAAACAAAAGCGATTCTTGTGGAGAAGATGCCCTTTCGACCTGTGACCAATTCGACAAAATCATCTCCAAACATATGAGCCGCGGTCTTTCTTTGACTGCGTGAGACTTTGTAAGTTTTTTTGAGCTCGAGTTTGGCGGTGGCGACATTAAACGCGAAGCCTTCAAAGGAAATTTGCTCGCCAGTGATCGTTACTCGTCCTCTCAAAACATATTGAGCGCCGACTTGTCGCCAGGAGCTCACATTGAGTACGTCAAAGGGTCCTGTGACCTTAGGCTCTAAAAAGGCTTCTGCGGGGATGACTTTAAAGAGCCTCGAAAAAATCAGATCAGTTGTCAGGGCTGCTTCAATATCGGTGACAGCGGCATTGGCATCGGGAGATTCCGTCGTACTGACAAATGTCTGGATCGCTACAGGAATAGGCGCACTCTTAGCATCCTGAAGAACAATCTGTGCATGGACTTCTGAAGAAACCAAGCCGATCAATATTAAGACCAGCCATTTTATGGACGACATAAAAGCTCCGCCTCCTTCCCGTTGAGTTCGTTGACGACATCACTAGAGAACGTCTCCGAATCAATCGCTGTGCGAATCGCTCGTTCACAACTTTGATCCAGCATTGTCAGCCCCGAACTCTCGAGGATCTCTAAAGACCTTATCTGAAACTGCTGTCCGACGCCAACGAGTGAGATCGCGATCGTCCCCTCAGCATTAGGATACTTTTTGCGAATCGATGTGGCGTCAATGAGTTCAAAATGTCGACGCATCGCCGACTGCAATGCTTGTTCTGCAGGAGACAGAACTCTGTTGGATCGACCGCCTGTGCCTCGAGAGGCGACTTCACCCTGCTGACTCGTCGGAAAATTATCTAGCTTTGGAGGAGGACGGTCTTCGGCCTGCGCCTCTCGCTTCATTTGCTTGAGAATATCTTTGAGCTGATTCTTTGTCTTATCGAGGTCCTTTTTTTCTTTTTTGTTCAGCTTTGTGACTTTGAGTGCGGGGGCATCAGGCGGTGGAGGAGGAACCTTCACATCCGGTGGAGGAAGATCTCTTTTTTCTTTGCCCTTTCGCATCGCTGTATCGGTGGGTTTGTAGAGCTCGACCGCTATGGCCCCACTCGCGAGACGCTTCTCTCGTTGTTTCTTAAGAATTTCAAGCCTGAGTCGATCAGAATAGACGAGCAAAACAAAGAGTACGGCATGGGTGGCAATCGATATGACAAGGCTTTTGCTCATGCTCCCCCAGAAACCACTGACGCCTCACTTATTTTGAAGGATCAGTCATAAAAGAAATTCTAAAAATCCCAGCTCTCTGTATCTCCGACATGAGTTTAATGACGAATCCATGACTCACTTTTTCATCGGCTTTGATGAAGATCTCTTTTTTCTCTCGATTTGCAAAAATCGATTTGAGTTTTGGCTCAAGCTCTGCGCGCTTGACTCCTGTGCGTCCCAAAAAAAGACTTTCATCGGACTTCACCGAGAGGATTACGCTTTCCTCACTCGAGTCTGACGCCTGGGCTTTGGCTTTGGGCAACGTGACATCGACGGATTCATTCATCATGGGTGCAGCGACCATAAATATGATCAAAAGCACCAACATAATGTCCACAAGGGGGATAATATTGATCTCAGCTTTGAGATCCTCATCCCCCGAATTGACTGAGAAGGCCACGGTTACAAACTCCTTTTAGCGGTATTCAAAAAATCTACGGCAAAATTTCGCATCGACTGGGAGATCTCTTTGATCTTGGTCGCATACAAGTTGTAGTAGATTGCGGCAGGAATCGCAGCAAAGAGTCCAATCGCAGTAGCGATCAACGCTTCTGCAATCCCTGGAGCGACAACAGCCAAATTACTTGCGCCCGTCGCACCAATATTAATAAAGGAGGTCATGATTCCCCAGACGGTACCAAAAAGACCGATGAACGGACCCGCACTCGCTGTGGTCGCCAAGAACTGAAGGTTCTTTTGAAGCTGCTGAGACTCAATCTGAATCGCTTTGTCCAAACTTCTCGCCACATTGGCTTCGAGAAGTTCGTTTTGCTCGCCTCGCTCTAGTTTTTTGAGGGCGACAATTTGATTGTATTCGTGCAGGCCACTATCAAAGACACGTGTCATGGGGGCGTCCTTATGGGCTTTTGCTGCCGTTTGAGCCCCTTCGAGGGACCCCGCCTGCCAAAAACTGTCAGCGAATTTTTGATTGGCGGTTTTCGCATTGCGTAATGCGATCCACTTTCCAAAAATAATCGTCCAACAACCGACTGAGGCGGCCACCAGCATGAGCATGACGGCCTTTACGACCCATCCCGCTTGTTCGATGAGACCCCAAACATTGAGTGATACACCTGATGAAACAGGGGCGTCTGTGATGAGAGATAGTAAAATTAAGTTCTGCATAGGAGTTAAAATGATTACATTAGAACTTGAGGTTGGCAATGGAATGCATGCTCAAGAAGGAGGCCGGTAGTGCTGTTTGAGTTTAAGAATATCTCCAAGGCCTATGGGGTTCAAAAAATCTTCAGGGATTTAAATTTTTCATTGGAGAGGGGCACGTTTTCTATTTTGACTGGTCCCAGTGGCAGCGGAAAAACCACTCTCTTTAGAATGCTCTGTGGAATCGAGCGCCCGAACGCAGGAGAGATTGTCTTTTTGGGACGACAGCTTGTCCACCAACACTCCGCCACTCACTTGAGACAGCTAGGATTGATTTTTCAGAATCCCCGCGGGCTTCTCAATAAAACTGTTTTTGAAAACGTGGAGCTCCCTCTCGTGATTGATGGCGTTCCGGCGCCCGAACGCGAAAAGCGCGTTCTACATTGGCTGGAGCGACTGGGTTTGCGACTGAGATCTCGATCTCTTTATCGTGAATTGTCGGGTGGAGAAGTGCAAAAAGCAGAATTTGCTCGCGCTCTGATTCGTAAGCCCCGTCTTATTTTGGCGGATGAGCCCACGGCCCATTTGGATTCTGTTCAGGCTGATTTGTTGACGGATATTTTGTGGGAACATTATGAGGAGGGCGCAACGGTCTTTATTGCAACGCATCACCCTCCGACTTTTGATCACCCCCGAATCATGAGATACCACGTCGGGGAATATGGGGTTCGATTGATTCAGGCAAAGGAACGAGCTGGTTTTGATCGACTGTTAGATGTCGCAGCGGCGCAAGGAGATGAAAATGTGGAAATCCGCACTTAAAGAAACATCTGTTCTTTTTGCATTTGTGCTCTTGAGCGGAATCTTGCTTTTGAGCCTTTGGATTTCTCATGGAATCAACGAAGGGGTTTTGCAAGATTACAAGTTTCCCAAGGTCTCAGTCGTCTTGACGGCCGATAAAGTAGCGGCATTTAAGTCGTTTATCGAAAAGGACAGCACAGTTATTCGATATGAATATTTTGATTCGGCAGCCAATCGAGATCGTTTGAACGAACTCTATCCTGAGCTTAAGAATGTGATTGCCCCTCTCGAAGGAAAGTTCTTCCCTCATTCGGCGATTGTGACGGTCAAAGACCTCAGCGGATTTTTGGGTCGACTCGACTCCCAAAAACTCGGTGAGAGAAAGGTCGTCCACGAGCCTCCCGTCAAACTGACTCAGTTTTTGAACGGACTTACTTTTACGTTTGGAGTGCTGTGGCTTTTGAGTCTTGTCTTGATGCTCTATTTTAATGTCGAACGAATGGCCACTCAGTACGAAGCCAAGTGGAGTTTAATGAAGATGCTTGGCGTGCGTCCCGGTAAACTCTTTTTGCCTCTTTGGTGGGGTCAGACGGTACGAATTGTAATCGCGGCTTTGGTTGCGATGGGATTGGCGTCGTTGGGAGCTCAGCAAGTGCGAATCCTATTTGCATGGAATTGGGCTTCACTTCCGACAGGAGTCTGGATTGGCTTTTTGGCGACCGCCATTATCGTGACTGCTGGATTTTCGTATCTAATCTTCTCGTTGAGATATCGAAAGGTGAGTCTCGGTTGATGTTCTTGAATATCATTTCGATGAGTCTCGTAATGGCGGTGGGCAGTGATGTCCCTGTGGTTGAGTCTGGCTTGGCAAAGGAGATTCGACTCATTCGAAAGAAGGTCACCAAAACCAAAGAGACGATCAAAGATTTGAAGAAGTCACTTCAAGTCATGGTCGATGTGAAAGCAGATATTCAGAGAGATTTGGTGGTCGCGGAGCGAGGTTTTAGTGACAAGTTTGCGCAGATTTTGGGGCCACTATTGGCTTGGCCCAAGGTATCGATGAACTCTCGTGTGACGACGTGGTCAGAGCGAGAGCATGGGCAGCTCGTCCTCGATCATACTCGCGAGGCCTTGATTAAAGAGTCCATTTTGATGGTGGCCGAAAGAGATTTGGAACTTAAGCGAGCCACTCAGATTCAGGGCAATTATGAGACTCAGCTTCGTGAGTTGGGCCAAAGGCAAAGAGTTTTGAGTTTGCAGCTTGAAGAGTTAAAACTATTACAAAGGCGACAAGTTTCGACTCGTCGATAAGGATTATGAAAATAAAAAGAATTTTTATTATTATCTCGAGCTTAACTTTTGCTTCCTTTCTTTTGGGAGGTACTTGGACCTATTTGCTTTCTAATGACACGTCTCGTGATGTGTATCGAAGTCTTCAGCTCTTTGCTCGCGTTTATGATTTGGTAAAGCGTCAGTACGTTGAGCCCCCCAAAGACGACAGTCTGATTCAGGGCGCAATCAAAGGGATGCTCGATAGTTTAGATCCGCATTCGGTCTATATGACCAAAGAAGAGTTCCAAGAAATGCAGCAGGATACAAAGGGTCAGTTTGGTGGTCTCGGAATCGAAATCGCCAAGCGAAATGATATGCTCACCGTGGTATCTCCTATTGAAGGTACGCCGGCATTTAATGCGGGAATCAAAGCGGGCGATATCATTGCAAAGATTGGAGACCAATCGACCGAAAAGCTCAGTGTCTTTGATGCGGTCAAGTTAATGCGTGGCAAACCCGGAACACCGATCGAACTGGGCATTCGTCGAGAAGGAGTCGATAAGCTTTTAGAATTCAAAATCAAAAGAGCTGTCATTAGTGTGAAGAGCGTTTCCTGGAAGAGTGTTGAGGGCTATCCCGTGATCAAGATTAAGCAGTTTCTTGAACGAAGCAGTGATGAGATGAAAAAATCATTGAAGGAAGCATCAAAAGATAAGCCGATCTCAGGTTTGATTTTGGATCTGCGAAACAATCCCGGAGGACTTTTGCAGCAGGCGGTCGAAGTGGCTGATGCCTTTTTGACCGAAGGCCTTATTGTTTACACTCAAGGACGAGATAAGCAGCAGGTGGACAAAAAATTTGCTTCGGGTCCTGGCACTCAACCCAATTATCCCATCATTGTTTTGATCAATGGGGGCAGCGCTTCGGCCAGTGAAATTGTAGCGGGAGCTCTTCAGGATCAATCTCGTGCCACCGTTATTGGAACACAAAGCTTTGGAAAGGGATCCGTCCAGAATGTGATCCCTCTCGAAGATGGCAGCGGAGTCAAATTGACCGTAGCACTGTACTATACGCCTAAAGGCCGAACCATTCAGGGGCTCGGAATTACTCCCGATAAAGTAGTGGAACCCCTCGAAGATTTAGCGACGATCAAGGAGAGAGATCTTCCCGGTCATTTGGTCGGTAAAGAAGAGCACAAGGCGAAGGAAATTGAGGGAAGCAAAGAAAAGAACGATTCTAAGTCAAAAATTGATCAGTCCAAGCTTTCCCCGCTTGAAAAGGAAGACTTTCAACTTGCCAAGGCAATAGCGGCCCTCAAATCGATGGTCGCGGAGGCAAAGCCAGAGGCTAAGAATCATTGATAAAGACTGTTCTTTTGAAACTTTTTCGTTAAAAATTAGACCCGAGTGGATCGAGAGGCTGAACTAGTTCGTTCGGAGAATTGGTCAGAGCTTCGCAAGTATTATGGCACCCATGCCGGACATGCGTGGGAGCTTGGCTGGGTCAATCTTTTAAAGATTCGTGACCTAGCGAAGGCTGGGGAGGCTTTTGATCATGCGTTTAAGGAATCGCGCTATCGCGACGCGAGCTACATATTGCTCAAAAAGTTGGGCCGGACGGTTTCTGCCATCCCAAAGGATCTCCCCCCATCTCTCAAGCTGTTTGAAGCATTCAAATCGGGTCGTTGGCCCGAGCTGTTGTCGTTTCTAAAAGCAACGCCTGAGAACAAACGCTTTGCCTATGCCTTTGTCCGACAAGGGCTCGATCAGATCAATGAGACGACCGCGCAGGCTTTGGCGCAACTCGAAATGTCCGCACCAGCCGAGTTTTTGCTCGGGTCTCATTGCGAGAAGCGACTACGCCGCTTGGAGCTGGCAGAAGAATTGTATTCTCGGTTTTATCAGGACCCTTGGTCGCGACGACTTTTGGACGAAGTCGGTCGACTTATTTTTGATGCCGAAATGTCAAAGCGTCTTCGTACGGCGTACGAACGCAAAGATGCAGTGACTGTTCGGCGACTCTTAAAAGCGGCTGTTTTTAGGCTCGAAAAATTGCAGGACCAGGCGCTTTCGGAAGTGTGGATTGAGGCGCTCAAGGAAGCTTTTGATCTCGAGGAGCGATTGTTGACTGAGCATGGCTTTGGTTATGCTTTTTGGAAGTCGTTTGATCTCAGTCCAGAAGCCCTGGCTCTCTTAAGAGAGAGGCTTTTCTCTCCTGAACCTGTGGAAGAACCGTATTTTGTCACTCAGTGGCGACTCTATTTTGAGGGTGAATCTTATGAACCACCCGTCATCGAAATGGATCAGGATAATTTCGCTATTTGGCAGATTCGCGCCGAGTTTGATGCCGAAGCACTCTCTGAAGCTCTCTTGAGGTTTCCTGCGGATGAGCGACTTTTGTTTTTGTGGTCATTGAGGCATGGAGAGCGTGCTCCCGCGGGAGTCAGAAAGTGGCCTGAAGATGTTCAGGAAAGTGATGTTGTTCGAAAAAATCTAGAGCGGGCATTTGATCGCAGTGCAGACAAAAGTCTTTGGTTTGAAAGACTGCGCTCTGTGGGATGTTCACAGAGTTTTTATGAATACGCCTTGTCTCGTGCAGAGACCCCCATCTCGTGGGTCTTAGAAGACTTGCGAACTGCAGTCATTCGACCGACTCCAGCGATTCGAGAATTTTTTTCGAAGCGATTGTCTGTCGCAGACTCTCAGGCTCTATCTAGCGAAAATCTGACGACGGAGCAGATCAATGAAGTTCTTTCGTATCTCACTCCGGCCGAAGCTCAGCAGGTTTTGCTTTCTCGCTTTGTCTTGGCTCCGATTTCTCCAACACTCTTAAGCGATGAGGCGCTGGATCTTTTGTGGGAGGCTCGCTCTCGCGTTTCCGAAGAAACCCGAAAGCGCTGGATTGAAGAAATTTCGCAGTGGCTATCGACAAAGGCTACATCCAACTTAAGAGCACGACACTGGCGCTGGATAGAATCCGCTTGGGAACTCAAGGACGAATGGCTCAATCGCTTTAGTCCGGTCGGAGCCGTCGACTTTCCATGGGAGTCTTATTTAGATCGCCTGGCTCAGCTTGGCAAATCTGAGGAGATTATTTCGCGCTTGAGAGAAATTCCTGATGAGCGAATGCGCGAGCGCTGGATTGAATGGGCTTTGCAAACTGGGGTTCATGATATTCGAATGAAGTCCGCGATTGAGAGTCTGCAGACAGATTATTCTCGCAGCGGGTTGCTGGCGCTTTGGTATGAGTCTAACTTGGATTGGTCAAAGGCTATTGAGGCGCGGCAAGAGGAACTTTCACAAACACCCATTGTCAATGAGCAGATGCGAATAACGCGGCAGATTTTGGATTTGCATCGAAAGGCCAAGGCGAGTTCAAGTTCTGTCACAGATGTCGAAAGTGTTTTGCAGTTGGCTCGCTTTTTGGAATCGAACGGCTCACTGGATGCCAATCTTTGCCTGGAGCTTTCAAAACTTCTCGAAGAAAAATCAGAACTCTTTCAGGCCTGGAAGTTTATCATGCAAGGCTGGATGCGATCGCAGGAGTCCGTGCGAGAAAGTCTCTTGCCTCGAGTGTTGGACTTGGGATTTCGAGCCCGAGCTGTTGATGAGACTCAAAGATTTTTGGTGGATCAGCTTTTTCAGACTGAGGGGCCTACGCCCTTGGCCACTCAGATCATGAGTGCTCTTTTGGAAGAAAAGTCTTACTTGCGACTCAAGCACCTTCGTACGGAATTCATTGAACATGCCTCACAAATTTGTCCTGTGCATCGAGAGCTCCTCAGAGAGCGTGCAGCGCGTGACTATCGAGCCGTTCTCCTTTGGGAGGCCTTTTATGGTGAGGGCTTGAGTCTCACGGCATCGGTGCCTTCGGTTTCTGGCAAGCGAGTCTTTGAACTTTGGGGCCTAACGGATTCTCATTCTTTACCCGAAGCTTTTGCCACCTATGCAAAATATTTGGACCATTTGCCTTTAGCCGATCGCAAAACAGAGTCGCATGAGTTTTTGGAAAAGGCTCAACGAATGGTTGAGAAGGTTTTTAAGCAATTTCGGGTAGGCAAAGCTCCTGTTGTTTTACTTAAAAATGACCAGCTCTCACCGATTCGATTGGGATTTCATCCCGCAAATATTTGTTTGCAGCCTGAGTTCTTTGCAATTTTGGATGAAGAAACTTGGACGGCGATTGGCGTGGGATTTGCTCAAGTATTGGCAGATCGTGAGCGAGGTTTGTTTGATGATCGTCGCTTAATGGAAAGATTTTTTCAGGGAATGCTGCTTTCGGGAGCTCCGATTCAAAAGCTCATTCGACTCTGGGTGTGGCTTGCAATGAATGAAAGCCTGATCGATCCCACATTCCTTAAGTCTCAGCCCCAAAAATTAATTACAGAGCTTCCGTTTCTCAATCAGCTGCTAATCTTTTATCTCAGCAGCGATATGCAGCAAAAAATGAGTCAAACCGGTTTGATTCCGAGTTGATTTATTCTACTCAGACTTTTGCTTTGATCTGACCCTTCCAGAGTTGAATCAAAAGCTTGTCTCCCATTTGAACATCCGAAGCTTTTTTGACGACGCTTCGCGATTTCTCGAGGCGAACAATACTGTAACCTCTTTCCATGATGGCCATGGGATTTAATAGCTTGAGGCGCGTGATGAGGTTTTCGATTCTGGCGCGCCGCCGCTCCAATGGGAGAGTCTGCGAATTCTTTAGGCGTGTGGTCGCTAGTGCGAGTCGAGAGGCGTAAGTCTTCACACGAACAAGCGGCGAGCCCTCACTCAAACGAATTCTCAAGTCCTGAAGGAGGGACTGGAGACCAGAGACTTTAGACTCCAAACTTCGATACATTCGTTGCACAAGCTCATCGAGCTTCATCTGGGCGTACTCAAGTCGATGTGTGATTCGGCTCAGCCGGTTGACCAAATGCTCGAGATGACGAATCAGCTCGAGCTTGTTTCCGATGACGAGTTCTGCGGCAGCCGATGGGGTGGGCGCTCGCAGGTCAGCGACAAAATCTGCAATGGTAAAATCAACTTCGTGGCCGACGGCAGAGATGACGGGAATTTTGGACTCATAGATCGCGCGCGCTACGACTTCTTCATTGAAGGCCCAGAGGTCTTCAATGCTTCCGCCGCCGCGACCCACAATCATCACATCGATCTCCGGAAACATCCGATTGAATGTTTGAATCCCTGACGCAATCTCCTCTGCACTTCCGACACCCTGGACTTTGGCAGGGTAAATCAAGATTCGCACGCCTGAGAATCTACGATTAAGAACATTGAGCATATCGCGAATCGCTGCTCCCGCTGGTGCGGTCACAATGCCGACAGTTTTTGGAAATCGAGGGAGAGGTCTTTTTCGGTCGGGCCTAAAAAGACCTTCGGCTTCGAGTCTCTTTTTGAGTTGTTCAAAGGCGAGCTGGAGTGCGCCCAATCCTGCAGGCTCCAATCGCGAAATGACGATTTGGTAATTTCCGCGGGGTGGATAAACACTGATTCTTCCGATCGCGAGCACTTTCATTCCGTCTTGGAGTTGAAACTTGAGCCGACCGCCGCCAGAGCGAAACATAACGGCCGAGAGAGCAGCCTTTTCGTCTTTGAGAGAAAAATAATAATGGCCTGACGGATGAGGTTTAAAATTACTTACCTCCCCGGTTACAACGACTTCAAAAAATTCTTTTTCGAGCCGAGATTTGATCTGGTCCGTCAGCTCAAAAATACTTAATGGAGTCTCAAGAGAGCCCAGTGAGCGGCCTGAAGACGATTGAGCGTCTGCGTACATACAGGGTCAATTCCTAGTGAAAAACTTCAATCCAGAACAGCAAAAGCTTTGTTGGAAAACCCGAGGGCTCAATTTGATTTCTGTAGGATCTTAGCCACTTCTACTGCATGGTAGCTCAAAATCAAATCCGCACCAGCTCGGCGAATCGCCAGCATGGATTCCATCAGGGCACGCTCTTTCTCAAAAAGTCCCGCTTTGGCTCCCACTTCGATGAGAGCTGCTTCACCACTGACAAAATAAGCGGCGACGGGCACATCACTTGAGGCTTTAAAGTCGGCAATCACATCCAAATACCAGAGAGCCGGCTTCACCATCACCATGTCCGCCCCTTCGTTCAAATCGAGAGAAAGTTCTCGAAGAGCTTCACGGCGATTTGCGGGATCCATTTGGTAGGATTTTTTATCCCCCTGGAGAGAAACATTAAGCGTATCTCGAAAGGGTCCATAGAGTGCAGACGCATACTTGGCCGTATAAGAAAGAATGACTGTTTTAAGGAAGCCTTCTTGATCGAGTGCTTGGCGAATAGCCGCCACTCGTCCATCCATCATATCGGACGGCGATACAATCTGAGCTCCTGCCTTGGCATGCAAAGTAGCCATCTCGCAGAGAACTTGAACCGTTTCGTCATTGATAACTTCTCCGCCTTCATAGAGCCCATCATGTCCGTGACTGGTGTAGGGATCGAGAGCGATATCTGTGGCGACTTGCATTTCCGGACAAACAGAACGTATCTCCTGAATCGCGCGCACGACCGGCCCTTTTTTGTCCAAAGCTTTTGAACCTTCAGAATCCTTCTTGTCCACAACGCCAAACAAAACCACAGAACGAACTCCGACTGCATAGGCCTCTGTCACAATATTTTTGAGTTTGTCGACAGACACCGTCATGAGTGAGGGCACTTGTTTGTGTCGAATAAGCTTATTTTTGCCCTCGCAGATAAAAAGCGGAAAAATCAATTGAGAAGCCTTCAGCGAGCTCTCTCGAATCATTTCACGAATGGCCGGATTTTGCCGTAAGCGGCGGGGTCGAATGAGGGTTTCCATTTCCTAAATTATCCTTTCACTACAAAATTATAGAGTCGCTTGGGCACAAAAATCTCTTTAACAATTTCGCCTTTCAAATACGGCGCGACTTTTTCGCTCTCCATTGCAAGCTTTCGTACTTGCTCCTGAGTTGCGGCGGGGGGTGCCGAAACAGTGGCTCTCAATTTTCCGTTCACTTGAATGGCAAACTCAATGGTGTCTTGAACCAGATACTTTGGATCAAGCGTAGGCCATGCCGTATGGGCAAGAGTCTCCGTATGCCCCAAAGTTACCCAGATCTCTTCAGTCATATGGGGTGCAAAGGGCGAAAGCAAAAGAGTAAACTGCTTGGCCACTTCGTGTGCGATATCCGCTTGCTCAGTCAGGGCATTATGACAAATCATCAACTGCGAAATCGCCGTATTAAATTCTAAATTTTCAATATCTTTAGAAATCTTTTCGATCGTTGGATGCAAAATCTTGAGTTCGGCTTCTGTCGGGGCTCGCTGAGCTACTTTGGATTCGTGGACAAAGCTGCGCCAAACACGATTTAAAAATCGATAGACTCCATCAATGTTTGATGTGGACCAGGGCTTTACCTTTTCGAGCGGGCCCATAAACATTTCATACATTCGAAGCGAATCTGCGCCGTACTTTTCGATGACATCATCGGGATTGACGACGTTTCCTCTCGATTTGCTCATTTTTTCGCCGTCTTCGCCCAGGATCAATCCTTGGTTGACGAGTTTCTTGAAGGGCTCTTTGGTTGAGACGAGTTTGAGATCATAAAGAACTTTGTGCCAAAATCGCGAATACAAAAGATGAAGCACCGCATGCTCAACGCCACCGACATAAAGATCGACGGGCAAAAAATGCTTTTCGATTTTTGGATCCCACGCGGCCTGTGAGTTTTTGGGATCAATGTAACGCAGGTAGTACCAGCATGAACCCGCCCACTGGGGCATCGTATTGGTTTCGCGCTTAGCCTTTTTGCCAGTCTTAGGATCTGTGATATTCACCCACTCAGTGATGGTAGAGAGTGGACTCTCGCCTGTGCCACTGGGTTCATATTTTTCGACATTAGGTAAAAGGAGAGGAAGTTCATCCTCATCAAGAACCCGACTGGTCCCATCCTCAAAGTGAATCACAGGAATGGGCTCACCCCAGTAGCGCTGTCGACTAAACACCCAATCTCGTAATCGGTATGTGACTTTTGCTTCGCCAAATCCTCGTTTACCAAGCTCCTGACACATGACTCGAATCGCCTCTTTGTTGGTCAGGCCGTTCATAAAATCCGAATCAATATGTTTGGCATCACCCGTAAAGGGGAGTTCATCAGCTTCCAGTACCTTTTGAATAGGGAGATCAAACTTCTGAGCAAATTCAAAATCTCTCTCATCGTGAGCGGGAACAGACATTAAGGCTCCAGTTCCGTAGTGGCCAAGTACATAGTCCGCAATCCAGATAGGGATTTCCTTTTTGGTAAAGGGGTGAACGGCATAGGCACCCGTAAACACGCCGGATTTATCCTTGGCGAGTTCCGTGCGATCAAAATCAGACTTTTTGGATGCTGATAATTGATAAGCCTCGACCTTGGTTTTTTGGTCGCCTGTCGCCAGACTCGCAACCAGCGGATGCTCAGGAGCCAAAACGAGGAAGGTGGCTCCAAAGAGAGTATCTGGTCTCGTCGTAAAAACGCGGATTTTTTTTCCAGCGTGTCCTTTGATTTCAAAATCAATTTCTGCGCCCTCCGAGCGACCAATCCAGTGACGCTGCATTTCTTTGATGCTCTCGGGCCAATTGAGTTCGTCGAGGTCCTCGAGCAAGCGATCTGCGTATGCCGTGATCTTGAGCATCCACTGGCGCATGTTCATTCGTACAACGGGATGACGTCCCTCGACGCTCAGACCATTTTCGACTTCTTCATTTGCCAAGACGGCTTTGAGGTTTGGACACCAATTGACGGGAATATTAGCTTGGTAGGCGAGTCCCTTTTTGTAGAGCTGAACAAAAATCCATTGCGTCCATTTATAATAATGAGGATCCGTCGTATCGACTTCGCGGTCCCAGTCATACGCAAATCCAATTCGCTTGAGTTGGCGTCGAAAGGTCGAAATGTTTTTTTCGGTGGTGATGCGAGGATGAGTTCCGGTTTTGAGCGCGTAGTTTTCGGCAGGCAAACCAAAGGCGTCCCATCCCATGGGATGCAAAACATTAAAGCCTTTCATTCTTTTGTAGCGAGCCACAATGTCCGTGGCCGTATATCCCTCAGGATGTCCGACATGCAGCCCAGCTCCCGAAGGATAAGGGAACATATCGAGCACATAAAATTTGGGCTTTGAAGGATCAAAGTCTGTTCGAAAGGTCTTGTGATCTTCCCAGTACTTTTGCCATTTGGGCTCGATACTTTGGGGGTTGTAATGCATAGGGACTCATTATTATTCAGCCAATCATTGAAACTCAAAGGAAAATAGCCAATTCTAAGGACCTTATGACCATTTTTGAAAAGATCGTGGCCGGGCAGATTCCTTGCCACAAGGTTTGGGAGGATGAGCAACATCTGGCATTTCTCGACATTCGCCCTGTGGCTCCTGGACACACTCTTGTAATCCCCAAACGAGTCGCGGACCCTGTGTTTTCCCTCAAAGAAGAGGACTATTTGAATCTCATGCGGGTAGTCCAAAAAGTCGCACTGATCCTCAAAAGCAAAATCCCTTGCGAACGAGTCTGCATGTCCGTGGTTGGTTTTGAAGTCCCCCACGCCCATGTTCATTTGATTCCCGCTCGCTCCATGATGGACTTTCCCTGGCCCGGCGGAAAGGCCGCGTCAGCCGAGGAGCTCTCTCAACTCGCTCAGTTGTTGAGAGCGTGACGAGGGAGCTTGCCGCTCCACAGCATTGTCCAAAACAAAAAGCAGTGCAGCAATTGCGCGTCAGTAATTGCAGCTTGATATAATGGAGGTTGGCTTCGGTGATCGAAGTCGAGTGATAGGGAGGTCACTCTGTTGTGCCAAAAATTTCGACAGCTCTTGTGGGCTTAGGAAAAATCGGACAGCTCCTGGATGAGGGAAAGAATCCAGAATCATTTTGCCTTACGCATGCCGCAGCGTTCACGACCCACAAAGATTTTGAACTTCGAGTGGGAGTAGATCCCAATGCAGAATTGCGCCAAAAGTTTGAATCCCGATTCGGACGAGCAGCCTCCCCCGATCTCGATAAGAAAGTTCCCGCCGATCTGTGGGTTATTGCTGGACCAACGTCCAAAAACTTCTCGATCTTCAAATCCGTTGTCGCTCTCAAACCCAAAATGATTTTGATGGAAAAGCCTCTCGGGGCGAGTCTCGAAGAGGCTCAGCAAATCACAGCGCTCGCTCGTCAGTCGGGAATTTCACTGGCTGTCAATTTTATGCGGCGGGCAGAGCCGGGAGTATTAAAGATTCGAGAAATGATCGGATCGGGACAACTGGGCACCATCGAAAAAGTTATTGTCACTTATTCAAAGGGGCTCCTCAATAATGGATCCCATTTTATTGATCTGATGCGCTTTTGGTTGGGTGATTCGTCTCATCACCAAGTCTTTGGTTCTATTTCTCAGCACTTCGAAAATGATCCAGAGCCAGACTTTTCGATCACGTTTGGCTCAACACCCGTTTATTTTTTGAGCTGCAAAGAAAAAAATTATTCTGTTCGAGATGTTGAGATCTTTGGCTCATTGGGAGCGATCCGCTACCTGCGAGGAGGACAAAAGATTCTTCATAGCCCGGTCGTCGAGTCCTCCCTCTTCAATGGCTATCGATTTCTGGCGATGGAGGAGAAGGAAATTCCCAACTCTCTTGATCGTGTTCAGTATTATGTCGCCGATCAAATTGCAAAAAGTCTCAAAGGGGAGACCTCTATTCTCTTTGACGGAGCCTCAGCGTTCAGAACGATGGAAGATGTCGAAAGGATCAAATCACTATGTCGACTTCAGTAAAACTGGATACCAATGAAGTATTGGCGTTGAGAGGAGGTCCCAAAACTCTTCGCACTGCGATGCCCACGTATTCGAGTTTTGGTTCCGAAGAGAAACTAGCGGCCATGAGAGTGATTGAGCGAGGGAATCTCTCTCAGTTTATTGGAGCTTGGTGTGAGGATTTTTATGGGGGACCCGAAGTAAGGGCCTTTGAATCTGAGTGGTCTCAGGCATTTGAAGTTAAACATTCGGTAACCGTGAATTCAGCGACGTCGGGACTCATTTGTGCGCTCGGCGCATTGGACTTAGAGCCTGGTGACGAAGTGATTTGCAGTCCTTGGACGATGTCTGCCGATCCAGCGGCGATTTTGGTTTGGAACGCGATTCCCGTCTTTGCTGATATTGAGAGTGAGACATTTAATCTTGATCCTCAGTCCATTCTCAAAAATATCAGTCCTCGAACAAAAGCTATTTTGGTCAGCGATATTTTTGGACAGGCTGCCAAACTCGAAGAGATCATGAAGATCGCTCGCGAGCACAACCTCAAAGTCATTGAGGACGCGGCTCAAGCGCCCTGGGCAAAGTATCAAAGCAAGTTCGTAGGCACGATTGCGGATATCGGGGTCTTTAGTCTCAATTATCACAAGCATATTCACACAGGCGAAGGGGGCGTTTGTGTGACGAATGACTCAGCTCTTGCCGAACGTATGCAGCTCATTCGCAATCACGCGGAGTCTGTGGTGGCAAAAAAAGGAGTAACAAAACTCAACAACCTCATTGGGTTTAATTTTAGATTGGGCGAAGTCGAAGCGGCGATGGGACGAGAGCA
>JACCDG010396580.1_pt1 | contig 46231 bp, 60 predicted proteins | sample 7442471 | NCBI WGS metagenome assembly JACCDG01 (sample SAMN15323444, study PRJNA562643) | freshwater metagenome | isolation source: river surface water | place: USA:Blue River Watershed | collected 2017-08-17
AAAATTTTTAAATGCATTGGGAATGGGTATAAGGGATCCTTTTAAATTTCCAGGAGTTGGTGATTATGGAAGGGAAGCTTGGAGAATCTTTGTTGATAACGACAAATCATTTATTCCGAAAGACAAGAAGCTTAAAATGTATTTAGAATCGGTTCAGTAATATATACTACATGAATCATTTATTTACTTTCAATGAGTTATTCGAAAAACTACAAATGGTAACTGCCAATTGGTCTATAATAAGTAACGAAAGCTCTTTTGATAAAAAAGAAGAAAGCGGATACCTTGTCTTTAGTAAAAACGGAACATTCTCTATCATATACAAAAAGAAGAAAGACAAGGAGGAATCCAGAATAGAATTCTATTCGGGAAAAGAAAACTCAACTGATAAAAAATCTGTTTGCGAATGTAAGATAACGACAGATGCAGGTACAGATAGAGTAAAAAAAGGATTCGAAGATATAACCCCAGATAATATGTGGGATATATTGGTAACTTTTTTCGATTATTCAGATTTGGAAAAAATAGATAAGAATTCTGTTGATAGATTCATGATGGGTTTTGCTAAATCTATAAAAGAAGTAAATAAGAGCGAGGAGAAGGATCAATTATCACCTTCTTTTAAAGTTTTTTATAAGTATCTAACTGAATGGAGTAATAAATCTAAGAATATACCTCCAGTTACTACAGACGAATATAATTTTATGGATATAGTTAATAAATTCGTTACCTACTTTAAGTCTAATAAATAATTTATATAGACTCTTTCTTCTTTAATTGTTCGAGGTAATCTTTCCAAACCATTCCGCCTTCCTTAATAGCAGATTTTTGATACTTGTGTAATTCTGCTCTCTTGGACATTATATAGGAAGCTATTATAGCATCTTTCAATTCTATTTGTTTACTATCAAGCATCTCCTGTACTTTATTGACAGATCTAATTGCCTCCTCCCTGTTAGCAAATCTAAGCCCGGGCGTATACTTCTTTTCCCTGTCGAAAGGATTTATATCATTCAGATAAACATCCTCAAATAATTTGAAAGATAGAATTTTTTTCACCTATTATATATTCCTTTTTGAAACCTCTTCCCTATAATGGTATAAAATAGATATGATCATTGATATAGAGAATACAGGAAATGGGTTATCGGTATCTCATTATACTGAAGAAGGAGAAGTTAATTTATTGAAAATTCAAGTACCAAAGCATTTACAATTTGTTTGGCAAAAAACCTCAGAGAACGATAGGAACAAGGATAAAGAATGGAGATCATGGGATAATTTTCCTATAAAGAAGGTTTCTTCTAGCAAGTTTGACAAATATAGGGTTGTAGAAATATTAGAGGCCATAGATCCTGAGATAACAAAACCCCTGTGGGATTATCAAACTCCTAAAAAATACTTTGTCGATATTGAGGTAGAAATAACTGATAATAGAGCGGATTCTTTAGATACTGAAAATTCTAAAAACCGTGTTCTTTCTATAGGGATGGCATCATCTCAAGGAAAGATACTGGTTATTGGGTTAGAAGATATGGAGCCCGATAGAATATTAAAAATTGAAAATAGAATAAAAGAACACTTTAAAGATCAGCCTGGTGAATGGACTTTCAATTACAGAAAGTTTGAAACCGAATTTGATATGCTTTATACTTTCTTTTCTAAATTAGTACCTAAGATGCCTTTAATAACGGGATGGAACTGGTTTGGATATGACTGGCCTTATCTTATAAACAGAGCAAAGAGATTAGGGATAGATCCTAGGATTGCTTCTCCTAGCGGTATACTTTTAGGAATGAATCAAATTCCTATGCACATTTTAATGGTGGATTATTTGGAGATCTATAAAAAATGGGATAGAGTAGTAAAGATAAGAGAATCTAACTCGTTGGATTATGTAGCTAACCAAGCAATAGGAATAAAAAAGATTGCTTATAATGGAACATTAAAGGATCTTTACGATTCTGATTTTGAAACATTCATTTTCTATAACGCAGTTGACTGCGCTTTAGTTCATTACATAGACAAGAGATTGGACACACTATCTACATTCTTTAAAATTGCGGAAGTAAGTAGGGTGGAAATAAACAGAGCTCTTTCTCCAGTTTGGACAACAGAAGTTCTAATGCTTCGTAAATTCTTAGAGAGAAAGAAAATTATAGTAAATGAAAGAAAGGGTGAATCTCACGTAAAATTCGAGGGCGCTTACGTTAAGAAACCAGAGAAGGGATTATATGAATGGATAGCTTGTTTTGACTTTGCTTCACTATACCCAAATACTATGATGCAGTGGGGAATTTCACCGGAGGCTTATTTAGGAAAGAATTTAAAAGAAATCCCTGAAGGAGCAATAAAAACATCATCAGGAGCAGTATTCTATAATAAAGATGGTGAGGAGCCTATTCTTAGAGAAATATTAAAAGGACTTTATGCACAAAGAAAAGCTACAAAGAAGAAATATTTTGAGTGTGAGAAAGAAATTGAAAAAATTAAAAAAGCAATAAAAGAAAAATCATAAATTATGGCAAACACAGACAACAAATGTTCTGATCTTCCAGTGGAAGATTTTTACAAAGGTGCAGAAGACACCTTAGGTTTAATTTACAACAAACAAAAAGAACTACAGGAAAGATATGGGTTCGATTTTAAAGATTGGTCTATTAAACAAATAGCAGATTTTTGGATGGTAAACAAGCATGCTCTTGGAGATGAGTTAAATGAGATGTTTGATGCACTAGGAGGAATCAACGATGGAATAGGATCTGCTGGCTGGAAATATTGGAAGGGAGATAATAAAAAAACATCTGATATGAAGATATCAGATTTAAGCGAAGGCGATAAGCTTGAGCTTTTCTATGAATGGATAGACGGTCTTCATTTCTATATGAACTTTGCTATTTCAATAGGTATGACTAGCAAGGATATTGTTAATCTTTATATGGCAAAAAATTCGGAAAATCACAACCGACAAGAGAGAGGATATTAATATATAGATAACATAAAAAAGAGACATGGAAAAATTACTAACACCCAACCCTAGAAGATTTTCTTTATTCCCAGTTCAGCATCACGATATGTGGACTATGTACAAAACTGCGGAGGCTTCTTTTTGGACTGCAGAGGAAATAGATCTTGCACAAGACATTACGCATTGGAGAGATAAGTTGAATGATAATGAGAGATATTTTATTAAGCATGTAATTGCATTTTTTAACAATTCCGATGGTATTGTTAACGAGAACCTTGCAGCTAATTTTTTTAATCAGGTACAATATCCAGAAGCAAGATGCTTCTATGGATTTCAATTAGCTATTGAAAATATACACGGTGAAACTTATTCCCTTCTTATCGATTCATACATATCAGACGAGGAAGAGAAAGAGCATTTATTTAATGCTATTGATACTGTTCCTTCTGTTAAAAGAAAAGCTGATTGGGCAATGAAATGGATAGAAAAAGGATCTTTTACTGAGACCCTAATAGCTTTTGCAGCAGTGGAAGGAATTTTCTTTTCCGGATCTTTCTGTTCGATCTTTTGGTTAAAGAAAAGAGGTCTAATGCCTGGTCTATGTTTTGCTAATGAATTAATATCAAGAGACGAAGGATTACATTGCGATTTTGCTTGTTTACTTTACACTAGCCACATCGAAAATAAACTTCCAGTGGAAACAGTAACAGAGATAATTACTGAAGCTGTAGAGATTGAAAAAGAGTTTGTTACATCCTCATTACCTGTTAGACTTATTGGTATGAACGCAGATCTTATGTGTGAGTACATAGAATTTGTAGCAGATAGATTATTAGTTTCATTAGGATGTCCTAAAATTTATAATACCAGATGCCCATTTGATTTTATGGTTAATATAGCTTTAGAAAACAAGGGTAATTTCTTTGAAGGTAGAGTAGGTTCTTATCAGAAATCTGGTGTTATGGACAGCACTAAAGATAATAAAGATTCAGGTAAAACATTTACTATGGATGCAGATTTTTAATAAACGCATTTATTAAATAAAGATCCTTTGTTGGAATATATAATAGATATAATTAATAAGCGTGTCTCAAAAATCTAGATCTCAATTTAAAGTAATATTTTCCCAGGGTAATATACCAAATCAGCAGGATTTTCATGACTTCATAGATAGTTATTGGAACTTTACTGATGACGGATACTTTACTGGTATAACCGGACCTTCAGGACCTACGGGGGCAACTGGGTACGGAGCACAGGGTCCTACCGGAGCTACTGGTCCTTCGGGATCAGGATCTACTGGAGCTACTGGAGCTACTGGAGCTACTGGAGCAACAGGACCGAATGGATCTTCCACTAATTATTTTTTCTATAATGCAAATACTACATCTTATTCCGGAGATCCTGGTGCTAGCTATATTATATGGAATAACGCTACTCAGACTAGTGCAACACAAATAAATATAGATCATATAAATTCCCAATTTGTTGACATAGATTTTATATTGGCTTTAATAGATACTGGAGCCATAATAGTAATACAAGACGCATCTAATTCTAATAATTTTCAAAAATTTGAAGTTACCTCATCTATAAATATAATTCCTAACAATTATGTTGAGGTTCCTGTTAATTATATTTCAGGAGGATATACGTTTAATAATGGAGACTCCCTTATAATTTCTTTGCAATTAACAGGTCCATCCGGGCCAACCGGGGCTACTGGGGCTACTGGAGATACAGGGGCTACCGGTCCAACTGGAGCAACTGGAGCAACTGGAGATATAGGACCAACTGGAGATATAGGACCAACTGGACCTTCGGGACAATCTACAAGTTTCTATGAATATCAAGCTAATCTTTCTACTACTACACCCCCACCTAATCCTGGATATATAATATGGGATAATGCTACTCAGACATCTTCTAATAATATAACAATATCACACTTAACACAGACCAATGTAGATGTTGATATATTTCTTACATCCGTAACAAATAATGATATTATTATAATACAGGATCAGTACGATTCTAGTAACTACCAGAGATGGATAGTAAACGGAACTCCTACTATAGTTACTAATAACTATGTAACATTCCCTGTTTCTTATGACGGAGGAGGATATTCTTTTTCTAACAATCAGCCTATAATAATAGCTTTACAGCATATAGGATCTACAGGACCAACTGGACCAACAGGTGAAACTGGACCAACAGGATCAACTGGAGAAACAGGATCAACTGGAGAAACTGGGCCAACTGGAGAAACTGGACCAACTGGATCTAGTGGTGAAACAGGATCAACTGGAGAAACTGGGCCAACTGGACCAACTGGATCTACTGGTGAAACAGGTCCAACTGGAGAAACTGGACCAACTGGAGAAACTGGACCAACCGGAGCTACTGGAGCTACTGGATCTACAACATATTCTTCAGGTAATAGTATTGTTCATAGATGGATGTTATCTCCTTCTAGCTCTAGCGGTACTGTTACTACTACCTCAGCAACTGTAGGTGATAGAGGATATTTTTACATAGATCTGGGGAATACGTCAAAATGGAATCCTTCTGGATGCGGATCACCTACTATAAATCTTTATATTTACTGCTCTATAAGTGGAGCAGCAGGGGGAGCTCAGGCAACTTTCGATCTTCACAGAAAAGATACATCCTCAACTATAACAGGATCTACCCTTTCCACTACTAGCTCTTCTTTAACAGTATTAAGTGCATCTCTATCTCAGGCAAATTTACCATCAGCACTAACACCCGTTTCGATTAGATTCTTTAGGGATGGAGGAACTGGCGGGACAGTTAACTTTGCTTTTGCAATGATAGAGGCAGTTTGGACCGTAACATAATAAAATAAAAATATGAATCAGCTTTATTACATATCATCAATTCATTCGTCAGATTCTGATACTGTTTCCGATAGAATAAATTATTATCTTGGGTCTAATAATTTAACAGTTTCCGAGGAGGAATCTGGTATGTTGATATCTTCTAATTCTATAATAGACCAATTAGAAGTAATAAAGATAGACGCTGCTATGTCAAGTCTAGGTTACCTTAGACCTTAAATTTTTAAAATTTACTGTAAATAAACCTAATCAGATAAAAAATGATTGAAACTAATTGTCGGCTAAAAAATAAAAAAATAAAATAATCAGATGGAAGTAATAAAAAGAGATGGCTCTAGAGAAAGAGTGAAATTGGATAAGATCCTCAATAGGGTTAAGAAGCAGTGCTATGGTTTAAATATGGACTATATAGAGCCTATGGAAATAGCTAAAAAAGTTATTCATGGTTTATATGATGGTATTACTTCTGTTGAATTAGATACTCTTGCTGCTGAGACTGCTGCAGCATTAACACCAACACATCCGGATTATTCAATTCTTGCTTCTAGAATTTGTGTCACTTCTCTACATAAAAGAACACCAAAGAGCTTTTCTCAAGTTATAGAACAATTATATAACTACGTCGACCCAAGAACAGGATTAAAAGCACCTATGATTGCTGATGACGTATATGAGATTATAATGAATAATTCTAAGGATATTGATTCACAAATAATTACAGATAGGGATTTAGATTATGATTATTTTGGTTTTAAGACATTAGAAAAATCATATCTTTTAAAAATAGACGGACAACCAGCAGAAAGACCACAGCAGATGCTAATGAGAGTTGCTATAGGAATTCATAAAGAAGATTTAGCATCCGCTTATAAAACTTACGATTTAATGAGTCAGGGATATTTTACACATGCTACACCAACTCTATTTAATTCTGGTACGAGAAGACCGCAATTATCTTCTTGCTTTTTAGTTTCTATGGACGATGATTCGATTCAAGGAATATACAAAACATTATCTGATGTAGCTCAGATATCTAAGAATGCAGGAGGAATAGGTTTACATATTCATAACGTAAGAGGTACTGGAGCTTATATCAAAGGAACAAATGGTACTTCCAATGGGATTATTCCAATGCTAAAAGTATTTAATGAAACGGCAAGATACGTTGACCAGGGAGGTGGTAGAAGAAAAGGATCTTTCGCTATTTACTTAGAGCCTTGGCATTGTGATGTTGAAGACTTTTTAAATCTTAGAAAGAATCACGGTAAGGAAGAAATGAGAGCTAGGGATCTTTTCTTAGCTTTGTGGACACCAGACCTATTCATGGAGAGGGTTAAACAAGATGGTGAATGGACATTATTCTCTCCTGACGAAGCTCCTGGATTAGACGATGTATACGGCGATGACTTTGTTAAGCTTTATACAAAATATGAATCTGAAGGAAGAGGTAGAAAAACAATCAAAGCTCAGGATCTTTGGTATAAAATAATCGAAGCACAGATTGAAACAGGAACCCCTTATATGCTTTATAAGGATTCAGCGAATATAAAATCTAATCAGAAGAATTTAGGGACTATTAAATCTTCTAATCTTTGTACAGAGATTATGGAATATTCTGATTCTAAAGAAACCGCGGTTTGTAACTTAGCTTCTATTGCATTACCTAAATTTATCATTCATGGTAAGAAGCCTAAATATGATCTTAATTCTCTTAAAGATATAGCTTATACAGCAACAATTAATCTTAACAGAGTGATTGATGTTAACTACTATCCTACTAAAGAAACTAAGACCTCTAATATGAAGCACAGACCAATTGGAATTGGTGTTCAAGGTTTAGCTGATACATTTGCTATCTTAAAAATTCCTTTTGAATCTGATGAGGCAAAAACATTAGACAGAGAGATTTTCGAAGCAATCTATTACGGAGCTATGTGTGCTTCGGTAGATCTTGCAGAAAAAGAAGGATCATATCAAACATTTAAAGGATCACCTCTATCAAAAGGATTATTCCAATTTGATTTATGGAATGAAACCCCAAGTAAAAGATGGGACTGGGATGAATTAAGAGAAAGAGTTAAAACTTTTGGTGCTAGAAATTCTTTATTGCTTGCGCCTATGCCTACTGCATCTACTAGTCAGATTTTAGGTAACAACGAATGTTTTGAACCTTTCACTTCTAATATTTATATTAGAAAAACATTGTCGGGAGAATTTCCAGTAGTTAATAAACATTTGGTTAAGGATTTGGTTAAAATTGGATTATGGAGTGAAAATCTTAGAGATAAGATTATAATCAATAATGGCTCTGTTCAAGACATCCCAGAAATTCCTGAGGAGCTTAAAGCTATTTACAAAACTGCTTGGGAGATGAGTCAGAAAATTATTATAGATCATGCTGCTGCTAGAGCACCTTTTATATGTCAGAGCCAAAGTATGAATTTATTCGTCCAAGATGCTAACTTTGCAAAACTTTCTTCAGCTCATTTTTACGGATGGGATAAAGGTCTAAAGACTGGAAGTTATTACATAAGAACTAAAGCAGCTACAACAGCTATTAAAGGTCTAGGTATAGATCTTAATAAAAATCAGGATATTCCTAAATCTGAGGAAGATAATTATAGTGATTTAGTTTGTAGTATTGATAATCCTGAGGATTGTGAAGCTTGTGGATCATAAATATTATTATGGAAAAATCAAAGAATAATCCTAAGAAAATAAATAACTTCAAAGAATTTGTAAAAGATTTTGGAGATATTGATGGTAAAGAAAACATGGAGGAAATACCTTGTATAATTTTAACAGGTCCTCCTGGATGTGGTAAGGGAACTCAAGCTAAAATAATATCAAAGGGGATGAGATGGAAACATGTATCTACCGGTGATATTTTAAGAGCTTCTGATGACAGCGAGGTAAAGAAGATGATGAAGACCGGAGGATTACTCCCTGATGATTTAGTAGGAAAAGAATTAATATCTTATCTCAAGGATTATGCTAAACATCATGATCCTAAAGGATTTATATTCGACGGATATCCTAGAAATCTTGCTCAAAGAGATATTTTTGAAGAGATCTGCAGAGTTAATAAATTAAAACTAGTTTATGTATTCTTTTTAAATGGACCTGAATCTCTATTAAAGAAAAGAATAATTAATAGGGGTAAATCATCAGGTCGATCTGACGATAAAAGCGAGAAAGCTTTTAATAAAAGGATGGAAGAATACAACGAACAGACTTTACCTATGATAGAGTCGATGAGAAATGGATCTAACTTTCTAGAAATATCAGCTAATAGAGATTTAGAGGAGATTTCTTCTCTTATATTTAAAAAATTGAATGAAATTTAATTTGAAAACCAATCTATAAACATTAAAAAATAATAAAATGGCTAAAGCTAAAAAAGAAAACACCCCTGAATTACAGGAAAAAACTCAACCAACTATCTGCTTAACAATGATAGTTAAAAATGAATCTCAGGTAATCAGAAGATGTATAGATTCAGTAAAAGATTATATTAGTTATTGGGTTATTGTAGATACCGGATCTACTGACGGAACCCAGGATCTTATCAAAGAAATAATGTCCGAGTATAATATTCCAGGAGAATTACACGAAAGACCTTGGGTTGATTTTGGACATAATAGAACAGAGAGCTTACAGTATGCTAAAGACAAGGCTGACTATAGATTGATAATTGATGCTGATGACGTTCTTTTTATTGAAAATACAGAGGTTAATCCTTTCTTAAATATTGGTAAGGATTTCTATAAGATAAAAATAAGATTGGGTTCTTTAGCTTACTATAGATCTCAATTAATCAAAGGGGATCAAGATTGGAAATATGTAGGTGTTTTGCACGAGTATCTTTCAGGACCTGAGGGAGTATCTCTAGAGGAGGATTTTTTAGAAGGGGTTGAAATGCACGCTTCAGTTTCTGGACACAACAGGGACATTAAAGGAAAGGATAAGTATTACAACGATGCTTTAATATTTGAGAAGGCTATTTTAACTACGCCAAAGGAGGAACTTCCGATAGATCTGGAGAGAAGATATGTTTTCTATATGGCTCAAAGTTATAGAGATGCTGGGATGCACGAAAGATCTATAGAAGCTTACCAAAGAAGAGTCGATCTTGGTGGATGGGCTGAAGAGGTTTATATTTCTAAATATTGGATTGCTAGACAAAAGCAGACTATGCAAAAACCGGATGAAGATATAATTGACAGCTACCTTAAAGCTTGGGAATACAGACCAAATAGATTAGAAGCATTATATCACCTTATTAAATTCCTAGGAAGCAAAAAAAGATATGCTTTAGCTTTTGCATTTTCTTCTATAGGAATGAAAACAGGACCTTGTTCAGATATCCTATTTGTTGAGGATGAAATATGGAAATGGAGAATGCCAGATGAGTATTCTGTTTTGGCTTATTATAATGGAAATGCTGAGGAAGCGCATAAAACAACGACCATTATAATAAACTCCCCTATTTTCGAAAAGATATCTAAAGGAGAGCAGGAAAGAATCCTTAAAAATCTAAATTTCTACGAAAAAGCTTTAAATAGAAATACGGAAGAACAGCCTAAAGAAGAATTACAGGAATCTTAGAATGTCGAGGATATATAACATAAAAAAGTTATATAATGACAATTCTAAGATTTCAAGAATTCTTAAATGAATCGGTTTATAATGTAGGTATTCCTCTTTACAGAGGAACAAGCTTCCAGCCAGAAAGAACAATAAAGAGAAATAAATTTATTGGCGAGCTACAAGATTTTCTTACTCAGATTGCTAATGGTACTCTTTCAGAAATTACTGTAGTTGCTGAAATACCAACTCAAGGTAAAAATGCTCCTCAGTATTTAAAAGACATCTATTCTGAAATGGGATATGATCCTAGTAAAGATCAAGATGATATGTACGATCCGGAGACTGATGTTTATATGGGAGATAGAAGTAGAACAGCTGACGAGCCTTCCAGAAATATATTTGTAGATTCAGAATTTATTGTTAAAGACGTAGATCAAACTAGAGGAGTTATTATAGCAGTTCCTTATTCTTTAAAAAGAAAAAATGTTACTGTTGAATTAACACCAGACATGATCGACGAAGCTTACGTTAAATAATCAGATCTTTACTAATATATGGATTTTGATGATTTTCACATAGCAAAAATCGGAGACCATACTTTCGTATTAGAAGAGTGTAAAGATTTTCCAAAAGGACTTTCAGAAAGAGAGCATCTCCACGAAAATGAGGGGATGCTCTTTAATTTTGGTAGAGGTGGTAACAGATCCTTCCATATGAAAGGGTGTTTAATACCATTGGATATTATTTTCATAAAAGAAGGTAAGGTTCAAAAAATATATCACAATTGTAACCCATGCGAGCTTAATGAATGCGAGCAGTTTGATCACGAGGATTCTGATACTGTAGTCGAAGTTATGGGGGGCACATGTAAAAAGAATAATATTAACGAGGGGCTTATATACAGGCTCATGTAAGAAACTTTTCCCTCCTGTTCCTTTATAATTATTGTATGTCATCAAAGAAAGAGATTAAAGTTCTCTCAGAAAGAGAACACATTTTATTGAGACCTACTGTTTATGTAGGTAGTGTAAAACCAACTGACGAAAAGGTTCCTATAATAAGAAATAACAAGCTTTTTATTGAATCTAAGAAGATATCGGTTGGAATGTATAAATTATTTGACGAGGTCTTTTCTAACTCATTAGACGAAGCTAAAAGAATGAATGGCAAGATGAAGAGCATTCATATAGAGGTTAGCTCGAAAGATAATAATGTATCAATAAGAGATACAGGGAATGGTTTTTACAAAGGAACAGATATTAACAAAGTAAGTGGAAAGACGAATATAGAAACTGCTGTATCTCAATTAAGAGCTGGCTCAAATTTCGAAAATGATGATGTAGAAGAATCTCTTGTTGGTACTAACGGAATGGGGGTTAGTCTTGTGAATGTCCTATCTAAGTATTTCTCCATAGAAACTATTAACGAGAAAAGCTACTACTTTCAAGAATGGAGAAATTATGAGGGATCATCTCCTAAGGTTTCTAAAAATACAGATAAGAGCAAAACTGGTACCACTGTGACATTCAAACCACTATCTGATGTATTTGGATACGACAAATGGGACATGGAAGTTTTATCAACTACTTTAATACTTAAATATGATCTAATAAAAAGAGATCCTATTCTAGGTAAATTAGATATAGAATTAATTTGGGATGGTGAGAAGATAGATCTTAATTCTAGTTTTCTACCAGAGGAGTGTTTTAAAATAAACACAGAGATAGGACAGATAACTATATGGGAAAAGTACGAGGGATCTGGACCTATTAGTTTTGTTAATTCTGCAATGTGTACAGGTATACATCAGAAAATAATAAATGACTTCGTTAATAATAAGCTGGATGATACATTAGGTCATCATTTCTATGATTCAATGATAGTTCTAAATCTCCCCCCTAAGTATGTTAAATTCGGAGATCAGAACAAAACAAGATTTGTAACAACTAGGGAAGAGATAGAAAATCTTCTTATGAATAAGTTTGGATCTAAGCTTCAGAATTTTTTCAAGACTGAACTTTTCGAAAGGATATTGAAAAAAGTGGAGGAACGTAAAAACGAGGGATACGTAAAAAAATTAAGAGCTGAGAAAAGGAAGGTTAATTTAAAACATTCGCATAAATATTTTCCAGCACAAAAAGCACTTGCTGAGAATCTTTTTATAGTAGAGGGATTATCTGCGATGGGATCAATACTACAGAAAAGAAATCCTAAAGAAGACGGAGTATACGCTTTAAAGGGAAAGATAAAGAATTGTAAAAATATAGGGGATCTTTCAGACAACAAGGAAATATTAGAACTAATGCAAATACTTGGTTTGGATCCGACTGCTAGAAATATAGAATCTGTTGGTTACAAAAAAATAGTTATAGCTACAGATCCAGATCCTGATGGGTCTCATATTACATCCTTGCTTATAAATCTTTTCTATAAATGGTTTCCGATGGTTATAAGATCGAAGAGACTCAGTTTTTTAAAGATACCCCTTGTTTCTGTTGGAGACTCTAAGAAAAGAAAATACTATTGGGATTTGGACGAATTTAAAAAAGCGAAACCTAGTGGAAATGTAAGATATTTAAAAGGGCTTGGATCTCTTTCATTAGAAGATTGGGAATGGGTAATGAGCAGCAAAACACTTATATCTATAGAGGAGAGTGAAGATAGTAAAGAAAAATTAGAAATGGCATTTGGCGATTCTTCGGAGTTAAGAAAAAAATGGCTTTCTAATGCTAAGTAGAGTTATCTAACAATAAGTAGATATATACAGAGATGATTTTAAGGTTAAAAGATTTCGTTACTGAGCAGGAAAATATAGGAGCAGAAACTCCTGAAAGCTCACCTTCTGTTAGTTCTAAAAAGAACCTAAAAATAAATTGGACTAAGCCAGATCTTGCTAAAGAGATTGAACACTATGACGATAAAGCAAAATTAGAGTTCTATCAGCATAACATAACAATAGGAAATAAAGATATTGGTAAAACTGCTGCAAGATCTACTAAGTTTTATAAATATATTTCGGAGCCTTTTAAAAAAGGACATTTTGAAAATGTACCAGTAGTTTCCGAGGGTAGTTTTGATGTTAACAGTATACAGAACTTTATGGTTTATGAATACGATAACATAGTAAACGGAGCTTATGGTAGAGCATACGGAGATGTACTTATAAAAACAACTGAAGAGCTAAAGAAAAGCGGATCTATAAGTTTACCAGCTCCTGTTATAATTAAATTTATAAACTTTGGAGAAACCAGAACATCTGAAGAAGCCAGCTACTATTTATTTTCTGGTAATAGAATAGCTAATCTAGCTTTACAATATAATATTCCAATAAAAGCATGGGTCGTTGATTTGATTCCTTCAAGAAGAGATGTTAGACAATTTGCAGACCAATCTGGTGTTTCTGCAAATCCTACTAAATTTAAAAAACTTCTAAGAAGAGAAACCGGGAAAGAAAATATCGACGATTTAAATGCTAGGGAAAGATTCAAAATCATCCAGTCTCTTAAGAATTTTTAATCTACCTTTATGGTATGAAATACAACCCTAGAATAGGATATTGTTGTCTTTGTCTATCACTAGAGAAAGATAAAGTTACAACAAATAGAGGAATGGTAAAGAGAACATTTCTAGAAAAGGGACTTCAATACGTTTCCGAACTTGCTTTAAGAAACACTGAGGATCTGATAAAAATAATAAAGTTTAATTCCACTAAAGGAATACGAATGTACAGAATGAGCTCTGATATGTTTCCTTGGATGTCGGAATATGAAATATCAGATCTACCTGATTATAAGAAAATAAAAGAAAATCTTTTTATTGCAGGGACAATATCTAGACAGATGGATCAGAGATTAAGTTTTCATCCTTCTCCATACTGCGTTATTGCTTCAGAAAATCCATCGGTAGTTGAAAAGTCTATAAAAGAGCTAAGACAACATTCTGAGATAATGGACATGATGGGATTAGATAGAACTCATAAATATCCTATAAACATCCATATAAACACGACTAAGCCAACAAAAGAAGATTCAGCTAAAAGATTCTTAAAATCCTTTAATGATCTTCCAGAGGGAGTAAAAAAGAGATTGGTCGTAGAAAATGACGATAAGAAAAGCCAGTTTACACCCACTGATTTATATAAGATGATATATAAAGAGTCAGGAATTCCTATAACTTATGATTTTTTACATCATAAATGTAATCCTGACGGGATATCTGAGAATGAAGCTCTAGATCTTTGTATATCTACTTGGCCGGAAGACACAATAGCTCTAACTCATTTTTCAGATTCCAGAAAACTTTATGAAGATTCTAGTGCTAAAGAGGTAGCACATTCCGATTGGATTTGGAATAAAATAGAAACTTATGATAAAGTTTTCGATATAGAATTAGAGGTCAAGATGAAAGATCTTGCCTTGCTGAAATATTTAGAGGAATGGAAGGAATAGATAAAATAGATTTTTCTAAATCTAAATGGAGTCCAGAAAATGAGATCTATCTCATGTCAATTGTCGAGGGAATAAAAGAAAACTATCCTCAGATAGATCTGGAAAAAGAGCTAAAAGAACATGGGTATTCTATTGAGGATCTCTCTGATTCTAAGATTATTGTTTCATTTATGAAAAATCTCAATGAAAAATATCCGGATTAATGACATTGATAAGAAGGATATTTCGTATGGGTTTCCTAATGGGATTGGGGTATCTTGCTTTCTTTTCTTTGTTTCTTTTGGAGTCATCTAAATTAATTTTCAGCATTTTTAGTTTTAAAAATAGTAAAAATTGATCGATTATTACAAAATTTTAGGTGTTCAAGAAAATGCCGACCAGGAGACTATAAAGAAAGCTTATAGGGTAATGGCTAAAAAATTCCATCCAGATAAAAATAAAGATGCTGGTGCGGAGGAGGAATTTAAAAAAATAACTGAGGCCTACGAAAATATAGGAGATCCTTCGAAAAGGCAGGAGTACGATAGGAAGAGAACCCAGCATAATCATTTCTTCGGGGGATTCAGTAATTTCAATAACGACAACTGGAATTTTAAGGATCCTTTCGCTTCTCATTATAGCCCAGAGGTTAAACAAGATCCTAAAGGTGGACACATAAGTATAACCTTAAAGGTTACTCTGAAGGATGTACTAAATGGTGTAGAAAAAAAGATTAAGCTAAAGAGGGATAAAAAATGTAAGTCTTGTGATGCAACAGGAGCAGAAGGAGGAAGATCGTTCCAAACTTGTGCTAACTGTAGTGGATCAGGATACGTAACAAGTAATAGAGTTAACGGATTTGTAAGTATTAATTCAGTTACAACCTGTATGGCTTGTAACGGTAATGGAAAAGCCATACTCGAGTATTGTATGAGTTGTCTAGGTAAGGGGTTAATAAATGAAGAAGACGTAATAGAAATAAACGTTCCTGGAGGAGCATCCGATGGTATGCAATTTGTTGTAGCAAATAAAGGCAATGACGGAAAAGGAAACGGTTTACCAGGGGATCTTTATGTTAGAATAAAAGAAATAGAGGACGAAAATTTTGTAAGAAGAGGAACGGATCTTATATCTTCCAAACAGATAACTTTTATAGATGCTGTTCTCGGTACCAATGTAGATGTTGAAATGCCAGACGGGGAAAAATTAAAGGCGGTTGTTTCTCCTGGAACAATCCCTGGTACAGTCCTTAAATTTTCTCACAAAGGAATACCTAACATTGGATATGGAAGTAGAGGAGATTTCTTAGTGGAAATAAATATAAAAATACCTTCGGATCTAAATAATGAAGAGAAAAGATTCATGGATGAATTAAGAGATTATGATATGTTTAAATAATTTATATAGTATGGAAACTTTCTTTTTTTATATTCTTTCGGTTTGGGGTCTAACACATATATTAGTTGCTTCTAAAATAATGGAACCACTCAGAAATTGGCTTCTTATTAATTCACCATTCTTTGGTGATATGCTAAACTGCTATCAATGTACTTCCTTCTGGGCATCAATGATATTATACTTCTTTTTTAATGATTTAAATATAAATGCTGTATCTACTACAATTTATGGATATAGGATTGGTGCTGATTTTCTTCTATGGTCTTTTATAGGATCTGGTCTAGTATCTTTCCTAGCATTAATTATGTCAATCCTTATAAATAAATCTAAAGGATAACTTTCGATATATACATTATGGAAAGAAAAGTATTATCCTTTAAACAGTTTTTAAATGAGGAAGAGACCGCAGGAGCAACCGGGTCTACTACCACAACTTCTAGTGAAAATCCAAATAGACCCGAAACAGAAAGAGAAGCTAAATCAAGAATTGCCAAGTCTATAGTTCAATCTATATTTGGTGATATGGGAACTACAGGAGGCGTTGATAGTTATATAGAACAGACTAAAGAAGTAAAGGAATCTTTACCTTATAAAGGGTGTGGAATGAATGAGCCTTATAAGCTAGAGAAAACCCCTCTATCCGTAATGACTATAAAACTACTCCTTAATTATCTACAGGAAAAAAAAGCAGGTAATTACACTAGAGTTATATCAGAATTAAACGAGAAAAGATCAGTAATAATCGGGATAAGAAACAGAATTTCATTAAAAAAAGAAACATCTAATCAGGATAGATTTTGTGACGCACTATATTTCATACCGGGTAACGCAAAAGATGGTACTGAAAGTTCAGGTGGAACTGGTGCCACAGGAGCTGCTTCAGATTTTATGAAGCAAAAGAAGAATGAATCATTAGATATTCTAGGATTAATAGATCAAAGAATATTGGAACTAGAGACGGTTTCTGAATCGGGACTTTGGTCTTTCGAAGATTTTGCAACGATGAATAAGGAGAGGCAATTCCTTATTGAAAATAAATCACTTCTCGAATCTGGGGAAATTTCCGAAACAGAATTCCATGAATTGTACGAGGATTTCTTAGGTATAGGTGCGGGTTTAAAAGCAGCTTGGGATTATACTAAGAAGGGAGCAAAATGGGTTGGTCAAAAAATCGGATTAGTTGACGAGGAGCCAAAGAAGAAGAACAAAGTTGATATGGACAGCGAGGATAATGCCAAATCAAAAACGAAGACCCAAACTGCTGGACCTACTGGATCTACTGGACCAATCCCACCTTCTGATCTTGGAGATAAAATAACACCTTATCAGATAACAACAGTACCTAGTTTAGCTTACTACGGAAAAAAACCAATGAATCCTAAAGGTGTTGGTATTAAACTTCCTGGAGACACTCTTTATATTTTACAGGAGAGCAGTTTAGGCTCTGGAACAAAATATAAAATGATGGTAGAGGGAGAAAAAATTCCTGTAGGAAGATATCCTATAGGTGTTACTAAATTCGAAACATATAAACCTGCGGAGACTTACACAGAAAACTGTGGTATGCAAATACACAGATCCTCTACTAAAGGAGTAGGTGTTTGTGTAGGACCATGGTCAGCTGGATGTCAAGTATTTTCTGATAATGAAGAATGGAAAGAATTCATATCTAAAGCTGAAAAGGAATCGATGAATGCTGGAAAATTCTTATACGGTCTAATACAATTAGATGATATTCCTGATGAAGTACTAAAGGCTGCTATAATAGGTTTACCATACTCTCCTACCCAACAACAGGAACCAATCGCTCAAAATACAACTGGCACTCAAGGTCCGGTTAAAAATGTAAAGAAAGCGGGATACAATGAGGATTAATTACATATAATCCTTCCTATTTTATATCTTCTAGAAACTTTATCCCTTGTTTAAGTATAATTATTACTAGGAAAAAATTTTAAGTGGATAAGAGAATAACAATTTCGGAACAGATAAATCAGGACTATAGGAAGTATGCTTTATATGTAATACAAAGTAGGGGAATACCTAATTTTTATGATGCCTTAACACCAGTACAAAGATTAATACTTCAGAATTCTCCTAGTATATTTAAAAAAACTGTGGGTGTAATAGGTGAGGTATTCAGTACTGGATTATATCACCATGGAGATTCTTCCATGGCTCAAGCAATATCCAAATTAGCTAGGCCTTTTTCTTGTTCTGAACAAATATTATTAGGTGATGGGTTTTTTGGAAGTCCAGTCAATCCAGTTCCTTCCGCTCCAAGATATACTCAGGTAAAAATTTCAAGTAAGTATAAGGATATAATAGAAAAATATAGGGATCTTAATATACCTAATGAGGAGGGAGGATTTGATTGGATTCACGTAGATTATCCTGTTGGACTTTCCACACATATAGTTGGTATTGCTGTTGGATATAAATCTAATGTACTACCTAGAAAGCCTGAAGATATAGTAACATATCTGAATGGTAATAAATCAAAAAAATTAAAACCATATTTTAGAGGATTCAAAGGTAAAATAACAAGAATGGATTCTCTTAAATCTGCTTGGCTTATAGAGGGAGATACCGAGATTGATGTTACATCTAGAACTTTTAAAATAAATTCAATATCGCCTCTTCAAAGATATGAATCTTTCTTTCTTAGATTAAATAATCTATTGGAAAGAAAATCTCTTAATTACAAGATGGATAATTTCTCCACTGATGAAGTTAAGATATCGATAAAGTTCAGATGTACAGATCAGGAGTTTAAAGATATTTCAGATTTAATATCAAAGGAAACAAAACAGATAGTTACTGAGAACATAGTTTTTGTAAGAGATGGATCTGTTTTAGAATATGATTGTATAGAAGATTATCTTGAGGATTTTATTGTACATAGAGAAAGAACAATACTAAAAAGATATGAGAGGGATCTTTTATACCTAAATGATGAATTAGAATTTTTAGAGGCTAAGCTTAAATTTCTTACTTTTATGCAGGAGAAGAAAAGAACTGCAGAAGAGGTGGGTTTATTTGTTAGTGAATATAAGAAGGAAATATCTAGAAGACTTGAATCCATATCATTGGTTAAATTAACTAAAGAGGAAATAATTAAGACTAAAGAAGAAATTAATTTAATAAAATCTGATATAAAGAATAAGAATCAGGAAATAAAGAAGCAAAGAGAAAAAGTTAAGGTGGTGGAGAAGGAAAATTCATCCATTAAAAGAACTTCAAATTCTAGAACAACCTCCTTGTTAGGTGATGTAAAAGAAGAATTTCATAACGGAATAAGAATCTTTGATCCTGAAGAAGAAATAATAGAAGAAGTAGAACAAGAAAACGAATTAAATATAGAAAATGAGTAAGAAGCAAACAACTTGGAATTTTAGGATTACTAATCCTGCTAATTTTATGTCATTCCTTAAGAAACTAAAATTGGTAGACAAAAGTGTACCTCTTGAAATAGAGGGAGGGAATTTATTCGCTAAGGTTAGAACCCCGGATAAATCAGTTATCAAATATGTTAGTGTAGATATCAATGATATATTGGAGGGAGATTTTCCTCCTAATAGACTTAAAATAGGTATTCTCGAAATAAATAAACTTATAGATGTATTTAAATATTTTGGACCTGAGGAGGAGCTAAATCTCACTGTGGATTCACAGCCTTATGATTCAGATCTTATCGGAACTGGATTAAAATTCTCTTCACCCTCTCTAAATATATTTGTTAAATGTGCAGATATAAGCTTACTTGCTTATATAGATGATAATATACAGAGACAAATACACTCTACGGAAGGATCCGAAGTTAATTTCGAGATATCAAAAGAGAATTTCCAAAAAGTATCTTCTTTAACTGGGATAGAATCTAACTCTGAAGAACTTTTAAATTTTGATATAGAAGAAAACGGCGTAACAATCAGAGGAAACTCATTTCAGTATAATCTGATTAAGGGTAAAAAGCCAAACGGATTTACTAGTTCTAGTGTTTATACAATCTACAAAAATCAATTTTCTTATATAGATCAAGAAAATTCAGAGATACATTTCCATGATAATAGGATATTAGTTAAATCAACTGAATCAGATTCTATAATAGCAATAGGTTTAGTAGAAGTATAATATGGAAGAGATAGATTACATGTCAATGAGCTTAGAAGAGCTCAATCAAAAACTGCAGGAGTTTCAAAAAAAATCATCAGATTTTTATAACACTGAGCAAGGTATTAAGTTAACACTTAACAGTATATACGGAGCGACTGGAAATCAGTATTTTGCTCTCTTTAATCCGGATGTAGCAGAAAGTGTAACCCTACAAGGTCAAGATATTTGGAAGTTTGCAGAAAAAATAGTTAACCGATATTTTAATGATATGTGGCACTTAGATACTGAGCTACATGAAAAGATGGAAGTTAAAAACGTAAGAAAGCTCAGCTTAGATTTTATTATATACGGAGATACTGATTCCAATTATATAAATTTAGGAGCAGTAATGGATTCTTGTGAATTTGATTATGATCCTTTTGAATTTGTAAAAAGACTTAATGAATACAGATTAAAAGAGTATATTAAAAAGTGCTACGACATCTATTCTAAAAAATGGAATACTGATAATTATCAGGACTTCGAGTTGGAAAGCTTGTCTTACGCAGGTATATTCTTAGGTAAAAAGAAATACGTATTACACATAGCTTGGCAAGATCCTAATAAGGATTTATTTCCTAAATTATCTAAAATAAAGTCTACTGGTATAGAATTAGCTCAAGGTGGGACTGCTCCATTTGCTAGAGAGAAACTAACATTCCTTTTAAGACATATCTTTGAAAAAGGTAAATCTTTTGATATAAGAGAGTTTGTAAAAATCCTTAAAGATATAAAAAATGAATTTAAGGTACAAAGTCCAGATCAGATATCGATAGGAACTTCAGTTAATAATATAGAGAAGTTTATAGTAAACGACACTAATAAATTTGAGGTTGCTAAAGGATGTCCGATGCACGTAAGAGCTGCAGGTTATCATAATTATATCCTTAATAACTCAAAACATAAAGCAAAATATAGCTTAATAAGATCTTCTGAAAAGATAAAATACTATTATGTAAAGGTTAATAGTGAAAGAGACAATAATGTATTCGGATATCTAAATGGATCTTATCCTTACGAGTTTGCACCACCTGTTGATTTCGATGAGCAATTTAATAGAGTTATTCTTGATCCTATAAATAGATTCATAGAAGCTATGGGTTATAGCCCTCTATCTCCAAATCTTTTATTAGTTAGAGCATTGTTTTAACTCTCTTAGATATATAAGAGATAGAAACAAAAAATGCAAAAAAAAAGAATAAAAGATTTTAACTCATTTGTTAATGAATCTTATCACAATAATATAGATGAAGGTTTATTCTCTACTATTAAAAAGTATGGAAAGATAGTAGTAGATTGGTCATATCAGCTTCTTAAAAATATTATAGATGGTTTAGTAGCTCCTATTCCTTACGGTCCTAAAAAAGGACTTCCTACTATTATGCTTTTTATTCCTGGTTCTGAAGGAACATTATATGACCAGATGTTAAAATATCAGAATGGTGTGGATCCTATATCTAATAGATCTCCTATTGTTAGAGAATCTGAAGGAAATTCCAATTTTGATTTAAAATTTTCAGGGTCTTCAAATGATAGCGACACTATGGGTGACTATGAAGATAGAAAATCCACACATGGAACGTTTTCTCTAGAAGACGATGACGAGGATATTAAATCTACTGATTTTAAGAATAGCATTATAGAATCTTATGATAAAAAATCAAGGGGAATAAATTCCAAGAATGTATTTATTCAATCAGCTGGTGATAAATTAAAAATGGAATCCGTTGCTTCTGCAGGTGATGAATTATCTCTTCCTGTACTTTATATGGAATTGAAATACATAAAATCATCGGATCTTTTTAAAGATAGCGACGTAAATATTTCAAATGTATTACCTCCGGATAACGGAAAAAAAGATAGAGGAGGTATAATATTTTTAGAAAATCTAGATCAAGCTGAGAAAAATATATCGGATTATTTTGTTAAATTGTCTAGAGAGGGATTTACTGAAGGATATAGGCTTCCTAGTAAATGGATTATAGTAGCATCTGGTAAAAATCCAGATATTATAGGTGATTTATCTGGATTTAATATAAAAAATAAATAAAAATAATAATATGACTTTTGACGAATTCAAAGAAAAAGGAACTGAACTAGAAATGGATCTAGATATGGATATGGTTTCAAGAAAAACTAAATCGCTAGGATCTTCAGTAGATGAGCATTTTGTAAATCTTCTGTTGTTTCAATCCCAACTTAAAATAATGCACTGGGGTACAGAATCTTATGCTCAACACAATGCTTTTGGTAGCACTTACGAAAGCATTGATAGTGGATTAGATTCGTTAGTTGAATCTTATCAAGGGTATCATGGAAGAATAGATTTTGGTAATTCTTGCGAATTTATAAGCTTCAAGGATGTTGAGTGTGATTCATGGTTAAACTCTATGTTAGAATGTTTGAATTCACTTAGAGAAGAACTTAAAGAATCAGATCTACAAAACATGATTGATGAGTTAATAGCTGCAGTTTCTAAGCTTAAATATCTATTGACACTTAAATAGTATCATTTTTTCTAATTTCTAAATATATCTACCTTTGTAAAAAAAACGAATGAGAATTTTAAAATTTAATGAATTTATAAACGAGAATGAACTACCTAAGGGATATGGCTCATATATGACATTGCCTGATCCTTTGAAAGCATTCCTAAATAAACACATTAAAAGCAATATATTTTCTAAAGTTGTAGGATCTAACTATTTTGGAGTATCATTAGAGGGCGAGAATTTATATTTTATTTTGAATGGTGAAAAAATTCTTATTCCTTTCATAAAATATAGAGACGATTCAGTTTTTCTAGATAAAGATGAACTTTCGAATTTTGATATGTATAAGGAATTATTACCTAAATTTGGAATTTCCCCATATAAAGTGAGATATGATTATAATTCATCAACTCCATTAGAAACGGGTGATCCTAGTTATGAAATTGAGAGAATAAAAGATGTTATAGATGGAAAACCTAGTTACTATGATATAAATTCTTCTGTGGGGAGTCTTTTAGTATCTATTATAAATAAAATACACAATGATAATTTAAAATCGGATAGGTCTAATTATCTAAATCCTTTCGATACTGATTTAGAAAGAAATCCGATAATCAATAATTTAAGAGAATTGGGGGTTTCGATTGTTTCAAGTGAAAGACAGAAAAAAAATGGAACAATACAATTTAGAGCAGATTTTCTTCCTGATGATTTAACAGTAAATACATCCGGATATATCAGAAGACTTGCAGCTACTCCTTCTCCAATAACAAAAAATATAGAATTATCTAGACCTATTTATACACAAGAGGATATAGATATAAAGCTATCATATATTTTCATTTATTGTCTAAAAATATTATTGAAAAATAATTCAATACCATCTAAAACGATAAATTCTTTAACTAAATCTTTTGTCAGTGGTGAATATTTATTATACGACGATATAATAAAAGATATAGCGCAAAAAAATCCGACGATAGCTCACATTTTACCAGATCCTAATAATGTTATAAACTATTCTTTAAAAAGGGGTGCTTCTATCTTAAGTAGATTTAATATTTTTTAGATCGAAACTTAAATCTCTTAAAATAATATAATATGAACACATTTTTATTATATTATGTCATTTCACAAGAGATTTTATAATTGGGACAGGATAAAATATTATTCAAAAAATAACGAGTTTAGCTGTTTCGATCGATGGATATCGGGTCCAGATGCCCATATATTACAAGATAATGAATCTAATGACTTTTTCAAAGCATATTTCTGTTTCGGAAGCGACGATCAAAGAGATATACTTTTTCAATGCCTTAGGAATGAATCTGAGGATTTTATAAAAGACGTAATAAAGTGTATTAATGTCGTAATGGACAAAAATAATCAAGCTTCTCATGATGAATCTATAGAAATTTATAGGGACCTATTTATAGCTAAATGGGACACATTGGCAGAAAGATATAAATCACTAATTTTTAAATAAAAATAGAATGGAAGATAAAACACTTAAGGTAGATCTTAGTTCTACACCTTGGATTAAATGTGAAGGTGGAAACATGTTATGGGAATCATCTATGCTTTTTAAAAGACTATCCCCACTTATGAGTCCTTCAGGTAAGGAGGAGCTAATTCCTGCGGAAATAATTACTTGTAAGAAATGCGGAAAGGTTCCTAAATTCTTTTCGGATGCTGCTAAAGGAATTCCTGAAGATCTTAAATCCACTTGTCATTTGAATAATCCTACTATCTCTTTAGATACTGAACTATAATTTCTGGAATCGTTTTTTTATTTTGTCGTTTTAATCTATCTTTGGATTATAAACTATAAAATTTAAAAATATGGAAAAAAATGCGATCGTTCTTCAATTTACCGAAATTGGTAGGAAATTTGGTAAATTTTTAATCTTGGTTCTTATATTTGGACTTGGATATTTTTCGTGTGAGGTTTATCATATGGTAAAGTCGAATAGGGGTAATTCTAATACTGCATCATCTCCAAAGGTCACAAAAAAAATAGATAAAGTTTCAGTTGCGATCAACGAAAGAAACGAGCTGATGATTATTGATAGAACTGACGGGAGCTATGACATATATCAAGACTCCATTGGAAGATGTATCTTTAATCTCTATGCAAATGCTATTCAAACTAAATATGTTAATCCGTGAAAACCTACATCCTAATAGCAAAGATAGGATTAGTTGGCGTTTTAACAGTTCCGTTTAGGCTTTATTTTGAGCCTAAACAAGAAAAGAAACCAGATATTAATGTAAACCATGGGAGCGTTGATTTAAACGCTCCTACGGCTGTTAAAATGTTTAATTCTATCGAAAAATATTCAAAAGAATATAACATCCCACTTAAATATGCACTTGGTGTAGCTTACGCTGAAACAAGATACCAAGGTCCTTTCCATTGGAATTATCGACCTGCTCAAAAATCGATAGCTGGAGCATTAGGTCCAATGCAAATAATGCCCAGTACCGCAAATTCTGTATGGAATACCAATATATCCAAATCTGATCTAAATTCTGATATAGATTTAAATGTAGAAACTTCTATGAAAGTTCTTAGAAGGCTATATGACAAATATAAAGATTGGAAATTAGTTTTTGGGTGTTACAATACTGGTAGGCCGTGTGTAAATGAATATGCTAATAGAGTTTATAATTTTAATCCCAAAAATAGATGAAATACATATCAATCGATTTAGAAACAACTGGACTTAATTCAGAAAAACATCAAATTCTTTCCTTTTCTGGTATATTAGAAGATACTTCTAAATTGCTTCCTTACGAGGAAATACCAAAATTTAATATCTATGTCCTTAGGGATGATATAACTGGTAGTCCTTTTGCTCTAAATATGAATTCTGAAATTATAGAGAGGATATCTAAATACATGAACACCAAGGATGCAGAAGAGAAGATGCTCCAAAGAAGAATAATAGATGGGATATTCCTCTATGAATACGAGATACCTTTCTATTTTTATATCTGGTGTTTAGTAAACCACGAGGGTAAAGAAGAATATGCTGAAATTCTAGATTCTGAAGATTGGGGAACTAGAAAAAATAGTGAATTGATACGTAGGATATCTGATATTAAATCAGTGAATCCTAAAATAGGATGCAATGCAGCAGGGAAGAATTTCTCAAGCTTCGATAAAAAATTTCTAGATAAAATAGAGAAGCTATATGACTTCATTTATTTTAGACAAAGGGTATTAGATCCTAGCGCTCTTTATATTGATTGGGAAAATGACGAAACTGCTCCAGATCTTAGCACTTGTAAGAAAAGAGCAGGACTGGATGAATATGTTTCGCACGATTCAATTGATGATGCTTGGGATGTTGTAGAGTTATTTAGAAAAAAATATAACACGATAAATTAATAATGAAGACCCGATTATATTTTTTTATATCTTTAATATTATCCATATTTATTTTTGTACTGTTTAATACAACAAAAAAAGAATCTTGCGATTATATAGTGGTATTGGATAGTAAAAAAAAGATAAGAGCAAGAACTATAAATTGGTATAAATCTGGATTTGTCGATATTAGAAAGTGTGATGGAAAATCAATAACATATCGTGAGATATTTATAGATACAGTAATAACTGATAATTAAAAATATGGGAAGAAAAAAAGATGAAAGAAACTGGGAGATAATGCACTTGCTTTACAAGAGGGCATTTGCAGAAAGTGAGCCTCCAGCAGATTTTGACGAGCTTTTAGAAAAAGCTGAATTAAATTCAAGAGGAGAAAAGGTTATACCTTTTATGGATCACGAATGCGACCATGAAAAGCTACAAGAGATATTTGATACGACTATGGAAGAATATAAAGTTCCTAAGGATCGTATTAAAGACTTCTCCTTTCATTTTTGGATGGGATGCTCACCGAAATCTAAATATAAAGGTTAATGGAAATAATAGCATACATAGCTTCAGCTTTTATATTATTTTCTTTTACTTTAAAAGATCAATTAAAACTAAGAATTTTTAATTCGATAGGAGCTCTTATTTTCATATATTACTCTTTGTATAAAAATGATTATCCTGTAGTTTTTATTAACTCCTCGATAGTTGTTATTAATCTTTTCTACATAATAAAAAATGGAAAATGGAAAAAAGATATCAAGAATGTAATAGACTAGAAAAGCTGTGGAGGAGAAGGCATTATCTTAAAATTCCATTTAGATGGATTCAATGGAAGATATTTTCTAAAGAGAAAGAATTCAACGGAAGGACTATGTGGAAATTATTAATTGGTATGGCTCAGAGTGATATGAAATGGTATTATACTGAGGACGAATTCCAAGAAATGTTTAAAAAATACAAAGATGGATAAAACACTTTATATAGTTAGAGGAATACCCGGATCTGGTAAATCAACTTTTGCTAAGAGATTAGTAGGTGAGGATTTTTTAGTTTGTGAAGCGGATAAATTCTTTATAGATAAAGAGACAGGAGAATATAATTTTGATTTTACTAAGATTAAGGAAGCACATAAATTCTGTCAGGACACTGTGGAAAATTATATGAAGGATTCTTTGGTTAATGATCACTTCTACAGGGAAATTGCAGTGTCTAATACATTTACACAGGAATGGGAAATTCAGCACTATATCGATCTAGCAAAAAAATATGGTTACTCAGTATTTACTGTAATAGTCGAAAATCGTCATGGTGGAAAAAATATACATAATGTTCCTGACGATATTCTTGATAAGATGAAGAAAAGATTCGAGATATCTCTATAGACAATATTTTAAGCCATTAAAAAAGCCCTCCGGTTAGAGGGCTTTTTTAATTTATAATGATTTATATTAGTAACCACCTCCGAATGTGTGAGTTCTTGAACTATATCTAGGTGTTTTTCTTGTTGGATGTACTTTTCCACCTTCCCATTTTGCTTTCTTAAGCATATCTTGTACTTTAGGATCATTCTTAAGTTCTTCAGCAACTTTAGCAGTTAATTCCTCTTGTCTGTCGATTAAGTTAGGATCTTTCTTGATCATTTCCTTAACTTTTTGTTCAGCTTCAGCTTTGATCCATTGCTTATTAGTTCTCCATCCTTCTAACCAAGTACCTCCAAGAGCTAATGTAACAAGACCTGCAATAACACTAGGAAATAAAATAAAGAAATCTGTAATAGTTATAAGACCATCGGATCCCATAAATTCGTAGATTTTAGATTCACTAACACCTTCTTCTTCTAGATCAGATTGAACCATTCTTAATAACTGTTCCGGATCTACCCCCATTTTAGCAGCCATATCTTTTACAAAGTTAGCAGACTGTGGTTTTAATCCCTCGTTCATTCCTTTACCTAGGAAGTTCTCGAATTGTGCTATATTTTTCATCTTTTGAAAGTTATTTTATTTTTTATTCTATATATCCAATCCGATATAATTTTTGCCAATGATATAATCTGAATGTATGATATATAATAAAATAAGTTATTACTATGAAGTTTAAAAATTCTTGGAAATCCAAAACAAAACAATGGGACAAGCTACAAATAAATATTAGAGTTGGAGCTGTTACAGTTTTTAATCTAGATGTAGACTGGGGAAATAAGAAATTTTCATTGTCTATAATGAACTTTAAATTAAGCAACTAAAATGTCAGGAATAAAAAGATTTGATGAATTCCTAAACGAGGAAGAAAAATGGATTAAAGGAGCTATAAAACATCCAGGAGCTCTAAGAAGACATTTTCATAAGGAAGAAGGCGAAAAAATAACCAAGACTGAGATAAAGGATGAGATTGCAGATCTTATGAGAAAGGATCTAGACAAGAATAAACCAGGAGCTCAGCTAGGTAAAAGAGATGCTAAGCTTTATAAGAGATTACAGTTAGCTAAAACCCTTAAGGGAATGAATGAGGATCATGACGAATCCGAAAATTATATGTTTTTCGCTAACATTTCTAATATAAAAAGAATGTGTGAGGAGATATTAGAAATGGAACCAGGTAAAGTTGATTCTCTTCTTAGTCAAGGCCACGGATGGGCTACAGATCATATAGCAACATCTAAAGATGATGTTGAAGAGGTATACGGATTTCTAAAGTCATCTATGGAAATGCACCACGATGAAGAGGATATGATATCTGACGATGAAAATTGCTAACTACAAAAATAAAAAAATGAGACATTTATCTTTATTCGACGGATTTAATCAAATCGAAGAATCCTATAAATTTGACAACGATTCATTATTAGAGGCAAAAATAAACCAAATGTTTTCCTTAAAAAATAATGGATGCTCTGTTGGGTATTCTATGGATGAATTTAAGGACTTATTCAGAAGCTCTCATCTTTTGGAAAGTCATGGGTATGATGAATCAGAAGCACTTTTAGAAAAAGCTTATAACATTTACGAATTAGGAATGTTAGAGGAGTCTAAATCCCATTGGTTTGATAATGAAAGACCTTTAATGTTAGAACACACTAAGGGTATTATATCATATTTAGAATTTGAGGGAAATATACTTCTTTTTAAGGAGGGGGAAGCTTTTATGATAAAGGAATCATCTCTTAAAATGATGAAAGATCAGGATCAAATAATAAATGAGGGTCTTTTTAATCAGATATTGGATAGTAAGCTTAATGAATCTGATGAATCTTTACTTGAATGGTCGCTATTTGATAATCCGGTAGTTAATTTTGTTTCCGATAAAGTTAAAGGTGCAGTTCAATGGACAAACAAGAATGTAGTTCAACCAGCCAAGAAATTAGTTAAGGAATATGTCATAGAACCACTCAAAAAAGCATATGATGCTTTAACCGATGGCGCTAAAAAATTATACGACTTTGCAAAACAAGTATGGAATGCAATAGCTACTTTCCTTAAAGAATTAACTTTACAGGATATACTTTTTTATGTTTCAGTAGCACTACAAGTTATAGCAGGAATTATATCATTTATACCAGCAGCTGGTACCGTTGCAGGTCCGGTTTTATTAATAATAGCTGGTGCAATACAGGTAGGTACAGGTGTTTGGGACGTATTTGATGGTGTAAAAATTGTAAGAGAATGCCCAGTTGATCCTATTAAAAAAGCAGCACCTGAATTTGTATCTGGTGGTGTTAAACTTCTGGGAGGAAGCGTTAGCTTATTGCTTGGAATAAATGATATAGTAACAAGTGCAAAAGCTGCAGCTCCTGGAGCTGCTCTAAGTAGTACTGCAGTTGCTACGCCTGCAAAAGCTTGGGTTGGAAAAACAACAAAGGCTTTAGGAACAACCGGTGCGGCGATAGGAATGTTCGAGACATTAATAAAATATTTAATAGAAAGTGTTGGAAAGGCTGGCACTAAAGCTTTAGCTAAAACAACACTTAAATCTGGTATGAAATACGGAGGCAGTAAAGCTGCAGTTTTAACCGGAAATGCTCTTACGAAAGCAGGAACCGAGGTTATAGGTAAAAAACTAGGGGATTATGCTAACAGTTCAGCAGTTCCTATGATGTGTATTGCAGGTGGATACGCCCTAGGGTGGTTATGGGATATTATATTAGGTGCAGTAGCAGGAATAGGAAAAATCCTGAATGGATTGATGGATCTTCCTAAAAAAATCAACAATGCTATAACAGATTTTAATAAAGAATATTCAGATACTACACTTGGTTGGATCGTAGGAGGAGCTTTAAGAGCTTTTGTTAGTCCAGTAACCAAAGTTATGGAATTTTTCTCAGAGAAAGCATTAAAACCTATGTTTAAGCCAGTAACAGATTGGATGGTATCTCTAGGGAAACATAATAAATCTATTCTAGCTTCTGTAAATAGTAACGCTGCTTTAAAAGCTGCTGTTTCAGGAGGAAAAATAGCAGCACCTAAAGGTAAAATACCATCTCAAAAAGTTGATTTAACTTCAACAGATAAACAGAATTTGGCAAAAATACAGGCTTCTGAATCTGGTAAAAAAGTGGATAGAGTAATAGCTAAGGAAGGCGGATTTTTTGATTCAAAATTTAAAAAAATACAAGCAGCTATACAAGAAAAGGTTAGAAAGCAGCAGATGAAACTGTATAATGAGAAGTTCCCAGGAATTATTAGAAATAAATCTGAGGGTGAATTTTTAACTCTTAATGACGGAACCCTATGCTTCAAATATAAATCTAAATCTGCTCACGGTACGGTTGTTCTTTATAATAACGGTAGATATCAGGTTAAAGATGGTCCAAACGAAGGTGTTAAAGGTAATTATACCGCCAATAAAAACATAGATATAAAAGCTCCTAAGGAAGGATTTAAAAAGCCTTCTAAGAAAAAGAACGAATCTAGAAATTATGTACAAACGTTCGAGGGATTTTCTTTTATCTAATTAATGAATATATAATAGCATGAAACATTTAGCATTATTCGACGACTACGATCAAATGGATGAATCTTATTCATTTGATAATGATTCTTTAATTGAATCCAAAATTAATCAAATGAATTCTCTTAGAGAAAATTGCATGGCTGCATGGGATTTTCAAACCTTTTCAGATTTTTTTGGTGGATATCTAAACGAGGATTCTTCTGATGAAGAAAGAGGAATGCTTATGGAGAAGGCTTATTATACTTATGAGCTAGGATTACTTTATGAGAACAACAAGGATTGGTTTGTAGGAGAGAAAAATATTTATTATTTAGAAGATAGTTCAGGGGATATTCCTAGAGCTATCCTTTTTAAAGATAACAGACTACACATAATATCCGGAGACACTCTAAATAAGCTAAAAGAAGGACTAGAAACTGTAAATGAAGGCCTTTTAGATTACTTAGGTGGATTAAAAGATAAAGCAGTTGGTGCTTACAACAAATACATAAAAGAACCTGTTAAGAAAGCAGCAAAATGGGTAGGGGATAAGGCTAAAAAGGTATGGAATGCCGTATCTAGTGGAGCAAAAGCAGTATGGGAGTTTGCTAAAAAAATTGCTTCTGCTGTTGCAGCTTTCGTTAAAGAAGATCCTATGAATGCAATAGCTATAGGATTAATGATATTAGCAGGGATAATCTCATTTATACCTGCAGCAGGACAAGTTGTAGGACCGGTTTTAATGGTGATAGCTGGAGTTATGCAGTTGTATACCGGAGGTAGAGATCTAGTTAAAGCTGGTAAAGAAGTTGGTTCTGCAGAAAAAGTTACTGATATATTAAAAGGAGGAACAAAAATAATATTTGGAGCAGCTAGTTTGCTTTTAGGTATGAAGGATATTGTTGCTTCCGCTGCTGCTGCACTTCCAGGTATGGGAGCAACAGGGGTGGCAATAAAAGCTAGTGTTACAAGTTGGGCAACTAATTTTAGTAAAACCGCATTTGGTGCACCAGCAAGTAAAGGTATAGGTGCAGCACTAGGATGTTCAGCTTGGATCGCAGAGTTCTTCTCTACATTATGTCTAAATGCTCCTTTTATGAAGAAGTTCATCGAGGTAGCTGCTGATGGTACTAAAACTATAAAGCCTCAATGGCTTTCAGTAGGAACAAAGGGCGCAAATGCAGCTTATGGTAAGGGTGTAGACGCTGCTACATCTAAAGAAACAACAGCAGATAAAGTAAAATCTGGTATAGATAAAGTTGCAAAGGATACTCAGAAAAAAATGAAGCAAAATGCAAGCTTAGACTCTGATTATTCATCAGGAAGTTTAAATGAAGCAGAAGGAGGCGGATGGGGATTCGGAGAATTAGTGGTTAATTTCTTATCTTATGTTGGAAGAACATGTTTCGCTTGGCTTTATAAAGCAATAACTGGAGCTCTATCAGGGATAGGAAAACTTATAAATGGAGTAATGGATCTTCCTACCAAAATAACTAATGGTATTGATTCTTTTAGAGAAAAATATAAGTCTTCTTTTATAGGAGGTATCTTATCAGGTGCTTTAGCAGTTTTCGTTAGACCTTTCGCTAAAGTTGGTTCAATTGTGGTTGAAAAATTTGTTAAGCCATATGTTAAGCCAATTACGGGATGGATGATTTCATTAAGTAAAAAAGACGGAGAAATAGCTGCTAAGATCAAATCCAATCCAATCTTAGCTAAACCTATAGTTGCAGGAGTAAAAGATCCCGGTAAAGTAACTATACCAGCCAAGAAGGTGGAAATAACTGCAAAAGATAAAGCAGCTATAAAGAAGATAGGAAATAAGGGTGTAGCCACAATGGTTAAAGCAGGTGGAGGTACACAGAAGATGGTAGAAAAAATTAAGAAAGCTCAGGATGAATTCAAGAAAAAATTCCCTGGGGTTTCTAAAGAGAAAGGAAGCTGGGGATCAAGTCCTAGTGGGAAAGCAACTTATACAATAAAATCAAAAGAAGCTGAAGGCTCTGTAACACTATTCAATGATGGTAAATATACAGTAATATCAGGTCCAAATAAAAAATCTAGAGGAGAATTTAAAGCAGACAAAGGTATCAAATTAAAAGAACCTAAAGGCGGATGGAAGAAAAACGAATCTAGAAGATATATTTTATCAGTTGATAGCTTCTTAGGTTGAAATTAAAATAAAAAAAGATATATAACATATCAAACAAAAAAATAAAAGAAATGAAAAAACAAGTATTGTCATTTAATGAATTTGTATTTGAAGCCTATAGAGTTTTTGAAACCGAAAAGGAAGCAAACGAATTTATAGAAGCAGTTAGTAAATTAGATAAATCTGGTATTTCTGAACAGGCTAAAGCCCTAATGGGAACTATTTCGGGAATAGCTAAATCTATCGCAACTAAAGATAACAAAGATCCGGAAAAGGATCTAGGTAATCAGCTTTTAATGTTCCTAGATGGTATAACAGAAAATGGTGTATCTATATCTAAGTTAGAATCTAAAATTAACACTATTCCTTATGATAATATCGTAGGTGGATCTGTACTACTAGAGGGGGACAATAGAGTTAAATTAATGGATTTCATATATGATTTAAATTATGGAAATGCAGATGCTAAAGGATCGGCGGGAGTTTATAAAAAAAGAGATAAATCATACTGGAACAAAGTAACAACTGATAAAAGATGGATCGGTCCTGCAGGAATGAGCGGTAAAGTCGGAAGGGTTGGACACCAAAAGGATTTGAAATGGTTTGGTCAGGGTTTAAATTGGCTTGCTGGTTTTATTCCTTTTAAAAAGAAAACTAAATCAACTGAAGCTGCATCAAATAGAGATACCCAATATTTAATGGATTCTGGGCTTTTAGGTAACGAAGTTATTGTAAATATAGCTAGCGGAGTTATTACGACTGGACAATCAAAAATAACAATGAGGGATATGTTCTGGGGTGGTAAAAAAAGAGTTGGAACAGATAGGAGAGGATTTTCTAACGTAAAAGGAGATAAAAACGTAACTACTGGTTACAAAATCGAGCTTCCTTTAGATGCTAAACTAACAGAAGAACAAAAATTACCAACTAAAAATAAATCCGAGAAGGTTTCTAAAGTTCCTAAGGTTTATTTTACTCTTGTATTATATTCTGTTGGTGAAGTAACTAAATCAAGCAGAGAGATTCCTTTTAGTGAATTAGTAAAAACTGAAAAAACTAGAACAGTAGGAACAAATTCAGTTGAATATACTGTAGATATGTACAACAACGACGAGGCTGGAAAACCAGTACTATTTGATGTTGATAAAGCAGTATTAAAAGCTGAGGGAAAACAAAATATAGATAATGCTATTGAGCAATTCTACTCTATAGACTCTATCGAAGTTCTTGGATTTGCATCTCAAGAAGGAGACGTTACAAACAATAAAAATCTATGTGTAAATAGAGCTAAAGCTGTAGCAGACTATATAAAAGGTGTAAAAGATTGGGCTATTCCTGCTACTGCTATTACAGCTTCTACTTCTTCAAATATACAGCCTGCAACTCCTGCAGCTACTGAAGAAGAGAGAAAGAAATGGAGAAAAGTACAACTTAAAGTAAAAGGTACTAAAGCAACCCCGGTTGATCCTAAACAGGAAAATTATATCGAGTATGTTCCGACAATAGGTAAATTTAATCCAGATAAGGCAGATATTCAACAGATATGTCTTTGTTTTGAAGTTACATCTTCAGATACATCTATCTCAGGAAAATAAGATAATTTTATATCCACAAAATAAAAGGTCCTTTTGGGACCTTTTATTTTTTTAAGAGGTTTCAGATTAGTTTACTGCTACTACTAAATAGTATTTGTCACCTTTCTTAACTACTTCGATCCAGTAAGATTTTCCTTCCATTCTAGAAAAATAATTCTTATATACATCCTGGTGGATCATTCGGTCGAAGCTATTTGTGAATGCCTCATGTTTGTAGTTTTCCAAAGGATCAGTCAAGGTCCACATTTGGTGAAAGTAAGCATATTCATCACCTTTTACAATTTCCTTTCCGTCAACCTCTTTTTCTACGAATTTAAGGCAGCTTTCTCTTAGTGTAGAGTCAGCATTTAATTCGTGACCGAAAAATGATGTAAGTACCTCACCAAATTCTTTTTTGATCTCTGTAGGTTTTGGATCCTGGTATGGCTCAGTCTTGATAGTTGCTGAGGTTAACATAATGAAAGATCCTAGAGCGATTGTTAAAATTAACTTTTTCATATCTTTTTATTTTTTAATTGTTAGACAAGACAAATATAGAGTATTATATAAGAAGAAAAAAAGGATTTCTAAAAAAAGATATATAAATAAAAATATTATATGAAAAACATATTGTCCTTTGATAATTTTTTAAATGAATCTAATTCTATATCGGAAGCAGAAACAATGGACTCTTTAATAGATAAATATGGAGGTCTTTTTAAAAATTCAACACACAAGATAGTTCTAAATGATAAAAATCCTACTAAAGGAAGTAAACCCGGGACTATAAAATTTACTGCTTTTATTGAATCAGGAAATTTTAAGGGAAAACAGGCTTTATATGAATCACCATGTCCTGCAGTACCTAATAGTAAATTAGAGGCAATATCTTGGTACGATAATCAAAAATGGGATAAAGAGCTAGGATGGAAAATGGATTTAACAGTAGATAAAAAATTAGCGGAGATAATTAATAGTTTCTGTCCTCTTTTAAAATGATATTGATTAAACATAAAAAAAGGCCCCTTAGGGCCTTTTCCGTTTGATCGAGTTTGATTAGGCGTTAGCCCAAACAAATCCTCCTGCAGTTTTCATGATTCCACGAACTACTTTAGAGATTGAACCAGTATTAACTCCTGTTGCTCTTTCAGCATCAGACATTGATTTGTATTTTCTGATTCTTCTACCTCTTGGAGTTAGCTGAACCACTGCAATGGTGTTTCTGTTGTTAGTTTTAGCTTTTTTAGAAACTGTTTTAGCTGGAGCTGCTTTAGCAACAACTTTTACAGTTTTAGAAGCTACTGCCTTAGTAGCTTTAGGAGCTGCTTTAACAGCAGATTTAACTGTCTTAGCCTTAGTTGTAGCTTTAACAGTTTTCTTTGTTTTTGTACTCATTTTTTTGTTTTTATGATTATATAATTTATACTCATATACCTCTAAAAAGTTTCGTTTAAACGATTCTATGAGCGGATATATAGATTATAATGAAAAAGAAAAAAAGACGCATTAAAAGCTTTAAAAACTGGTTATTAGCTAGGGATTCTTCTAGTAGAATATCCACTAAATCCACTTATAATGGTTTTTTTGAGTCTTACAAAGAAGATGAGGATAATCCTCTATTTTTTAGATCTCCTAGAATTGATAGATGACTTCTTCTTATACGAAACTTTAGCCTGTCCTATCCTATCCAATGTGAATTTATTTAGATCATCGAATAAAATAAATTGAAAGGGCTCTTCCTTATTCTTTGATTCGTAAATTATCATCGATTCCAGAGAGCATAATATGAAATATTGTTCGAGAGATATAGGAGCAAGATCACCTATCCCTAGAATATTGCTGATGTAATCGTTCAATTCTTTCTTTTGTATCCTTGAAGTTCTGTTAGGATCTATTATCTCAGCTAATTTTAAACTTAACATACCTCTACCTAGCCAGTTTCTCAAAGAATTTCTAACTACTGAATAGTTTACATATTCTTTAGGTGATTCTTCGCTTATTTTAAATGTTATCCTATCATCTGTTTTAGATTCAAGTTTCCATATCTTACTGTTTAGCTCTATGTAGCCTCTAGGACATAAAAAGCTCTCGCAGAAATGCCTTAATCCCTTTCTTATATCGTTATTATTTGCATCTGTTAGACTGTTTAAGAATCCACCCTGTACTAAAGCTTGTATTATTGTACCTAGATCAGTGAAAAAAGATGTTGCTTCAGTGAGTCTAAAGTTTTCAGCATAAGATTTCACTTCAATTCTTCTGCTAGAATCTGAAAAAAGAATGTCAGGATTTCTTTTACCCCCACTATATGTCTGATTTGAGAGTAATAAACACATTATTTCTCCTGGACCTAGGTAAGAATGCGCCCAATCTGAGACAAAAAAGAATGTTTTTGATGATTTTTTATCTGAATTTAGTAAAGAATTTAGTTTTTTTAGAGAATCCTTGATCTCTTTACTTCTATTTTCCTTAATAAACTCCCAAAATTTTCTAAAAGAACTCTTATTCTCCTCTATATGTGAGTAAAAAGATGATAGAAATTTCTTGGATATAGTGGGGCTTATCAATTTAGTCCCGAAATACTCTTCAAATTCCTTTTTATAGAGCTCAAAAGTAGATCTTGTCATTCATATATTATATCAATCTAGACATAATAAGTTACAAATCATCCTTTTGCCAGAATGGTTTTTGATATTTAGGCCGTAGCATGCCCCAAAGTATCTTGTCATATTTTTTACGATCCCATATAGAGAGGCAAATAGCCCTTATTTTTGGTTCAGTCTTACATAAATCTAAGTGGGCTACAAATTCTTTTTTAGTAGGTTCTAGTTCACGATCTCCATATTTTCCATATCTGAAGTAGTCGTGTATTTTTCCACACCTTTCTTCGATTCTATACTTATGATATCCGATGTCTGCTATGGTTTTTCTTACCCATTTATCGAATTCATCTGGTACATTCTCTAGCATTTCTTCTATATTCTTACCGTCTCTTAATGCTTCCCAAATATCAATATTAGAAAACCCAGTTATTAACCGGTGAAGTCTTACATAATCCTCAAATTTGATCTTCATTCTGAAATATGGCTGGAAAGTAAGGACAAATCCCTCAGAATTGTGGACGTTTTTATCTTTAAGGGATTTATATAGATCTGGTCCAAATTCAAAATATTGTTCAGTCTTTATTATATCAGCATTTTTTATTCCGCTCCCTTTGAATATGGATAAAGAAGTAGTCCAGTGATTTTCGTATCCATTTTCAGATGTGCTTAAAAAGACTATTTTCTCCTTCTTTTTATAATCAACCACTATTCTATTTTCTGGATAAATTATCTCTACTATATAGGTGACGTGAGTCATAAAAGTTTGCTCGAAGAATTTATATTTTTTCTTCAATATCTCCATTCCTCTCTTAGCCTGGTCTGATGTGAAGGATCCTTTAGTAGCTAAATGCCATTCCCCTTCGTAGTAAAAAAGTATACCTAAAGAACCATCCACTTTTTCCTGAACATAAACGTAATCAGATCTTTTAGGCAAGATATCTTTTACTTCTTCATAGTTAAAGAACTTTAAAAAAGAAGATGCTATGACATATCCCTTCTCATCTATAATAGTTCCTCTCATAGCTAGGGTTATCTCATCCCAATCTTGATTGAATTGAGTTTCCCTAGTATAATTATAGATGGCTATAGGAAGGGTAGGGTGAGGATTTTTTTCTATCTTACCCTCATTTATGTATTTATTGAGTGTCCTTATACTATATTTCTTCCTTTCCATAGATGCAAATTTAGATAAAACTATAAAATAAAAAAACCGATTCCGTAGAACCGGTTTTGAGAGATATGGAGAAGCAAAAATCAGATAATGATATTTGCTGGATATATTATTTACTAAATATAAATCGAAAAGTTTCAATGAAATTAAAAACCCCGGGGTTCCGCAGGAAAAAAGATATATACAATAACAAAAAATTTAATATGAATCTAAAAAAGTATAATGATTTTAAAACCATACAGGAAGTTAGGAGAGCTAAACAATGTCCTATTTTAGATTTTAGCCCTCTTGTTCAATCGGAAGTATATCAGGATATGGTTGGTATGGGATTTCTAGAAGTTGTAAAAGATACTCACACAGATGAAATTATAACTAGAAGAATGGATACCGAAAGATCTTTTAAAGATAGATTAGGAAATATAGGATTCTATCATCCTGCTTTTAAAGGAGCAAGACTTACTAAAAGAGCAACAAGAACACAAAGAGATGGATATCCTTATTTCAATATTAAATTTGATGGCGGATTTAGAGTTTGTGAAGGACCTCAAAACACAGCAGAATTCCCAGGTTTAAATCAGGATCTCACAAAAAAATGTATGACTATCGAGGATTATATTTACAAAATGTCATTCCTGGTTAAATATACAATAAAATATCAAGGATTCCCTATAACAACAGAAGAATTATATAGCAAAGAGCCATATAAGGATATGATATTAAGAAAAATAGAGAAAGATCCTTCAGTAATGAAAGGAATTAGTGTTCCTCCTAGTTTGAATAAAACCCCAGCTGGTAGAACAACGTCAATTTTACAGAGGTTTAATTTTGGTAAAGGAGATTTATAAAATTTAGTTTTGGAAATATTACAAATTATAATTACTGGGCTTTTTTCTGTAACAGTTGCTTTTGGGACTGTATGGTTAAAGCACCATCTTGACAACAAGAAGAAAGTCGATGATGAAGAAAACTACGAAAGAATATCACAGCAAGATATAGATTCTATGCTGGAAGTTCAAGAATTCCTTGAAATTTTTAGACAAAAATGGAGATTAGATAGAGTGGGGGTATTTCAGTTCCATAACGGGGGAAAATTCTTTCATGGAATACCAATGAAAAAATACTCACAGACATTCGAATCAGTTTCCCATGGGGTTTCTAAATCTAAGGAACACAACCAAAGTGTATTTGTTACTGAGCATCCATCCCTTATGAAGCATTTAAGTGAGAAAGATTTTTTCCACGTCGATGCTGATGATCCAGTTTTAGATTACATTAGGGGAAGAGTAACAGAGGAGGGAATATTACAAATACTTTCATCTCCAATAAGAAGCCTATCTGGACAACTAATAGGATTTGTACAATTACATACAGTAAAGCATAAAGTTGAAATCTCTGAAGAATTAATTTCGGAAATAATAGATTTAGCTCATAATCTATCTGGGTACCTAATAAAGAAATAGAAATGAAATACGAAGTAACATTTATAGAGGAGGAGAGCGAAGATGTGGTTTTCTTTTTAGAAATAGAGGCAAATTCTAGAACAGAGATGCTTTATAATATTCTAACTGAGGAATGGTACCAAAATGGGCATTTTACTGTAGATAGTGATGACCTCAGAGATGTTTTTTACAATTTACTAAATTCGTTATCTGGAAATGAAGACTGGTCAGATCCAGATGATGAAGAACATGAGTATTATCTATTTAAGTTAAAGGAATTTTGTAGTCTCAATTTAAATATAAGAGATTTTTTAGACAAAGAATGGAAGGAAATTAGTGATCAAGATATACTTGATCATTTTTGTTCCTCTATTAACGATCTATTCCATTACGAGTCAGGATCGATTGATCATTTTTATTACGAAATAAAGAGTGTTTGATAAATCGATTGATTATAAAAGATGATTATTTAAATCTATGTATCAATGTAAATTTTATGATTATGATGATCTAGTAATGACCCTTGAAATAGAAGGGGATAATAGGATAGAGGTATTAAGAAATATACTAAACGAGGAGTGGACCCAGGTGGGTTATTTTAGTATAGAAAATCATGAAATAGATGATATTATATTAAATTTACTTTTTGGGAGTCTTAATCCGGATTCTAATGATTATGATGACGATATTAAATACAAGGAATATTTATATAGGATTAAGACTCATTTAGATTATGGATTAAATCTTAGGAATTTTCTATCACATGATAACAGAGAGATTAATTCAATAGATGTTGTAGAATTTTTCTGTAAACAAATAAAGGAAGAATTTGAACAATCTAATGATACACTAAAGATTAGATATAAAATAGAAAGAATATAATTAGAAAGGTAAATCCATAGCAGCTTTCTCTAAATGATCCTTCTTAGCCCCGTATTTCTCCATAGCTTCTAGCATATCACCTTTGCTTAACTTATTAAGAAAGTAAGATTTATCTTCAACTATTCTTTCATAGTCTTCATCTCCTAAAGAATTATCCCATAATTCATAGAAGTAGCCAAGTGCATGGTCCCATCCATATACAAATTCTTTATTTTCTCCAAGATCTACAACGTATCTGCTCATTATCTTTCATTTAAAAATTGGTCTATATCATTACCATCAAGGTCAAAATAGATACTAGGGGATTTCTCTATTTTTAAAACAATCTTACCAGGATTTAGATCCCCCGCTTCATTATAAATTTCTACCCTCCTTCTTTGAAGTACTTGGATCTGTTTACATATTTCAGTCCACTCCTCATTAAGGTGATTATATCTAATCTTCTGTTCCATCAGTCTCTATTTTATATGGCATGCGTAATATTCTAGATTTAGGTTCTACTTTTATAGAAACAATTTTCATTTTTTTACCGTCAATTTCGACTTCTTTTTCTTCTCTTATACCCCTTTCTATATCTAAGAAATGTTTAAGCTTCTGTGGAACTGGTAAAAGATCTGAAGGAGTACACGTTTCACAAAATCTCTTAGAGTACCATTCATCTGGGATCCTTTCGTCTGCTATAATAGCAATTCCATCTGAGATTTTAGATATTTTTAAAGGAAAAGATACTATCTCATCTTCTATAAGCTTCTCTAGATTCTCGTAGTTAAAATTGATTATTCTATAATAGCTTCCACCCTCTACGGAGACAGAAAAACAATTGCCTCTTTCTCTAGGAAATTCTCCGAAATATCCAACAAGGGTAACTGATGTAATATCGGTTGCTAATTTTATGTTATCTTTTATATTCATATTAAATAAGTTTATTCTGTAATGGTGTATTAAGGATCTTAGCTATAACTTGTCCATGACACACCAATGTTTTCTCCGATCCATCTGATGGCGATTTACAACACCAGCACCCTAGTACTTTGCCTCTTAATTCTTCAAGATCTTTTATTAGCCCACTCTCATTAAGATAGTGAACATATCCATTTATAGCTTCTTGTCTTGTGGATACCTGATACTTAGCTTTAGTTTTATCCAGATCTTTATGAGTGTATGGGTTTTCCCACTTGCTCGGTCTTCCTATATACACATCGTGAGAGTGTGTTTTAAAGTGTACAACGTACGTTTTACCTTCTTCCTTATTAAAGTCCTGCATGACCGGAGATATCTGATTTAAAGTCAAAAAAACCATCTCTTTTTAATGCCTGACAATACTTACGTATCATTACAATAGACGTAAATACTTCGGTGTCATTCATTGCATTAGCTTCAGTTACTCCCTTAACAAAAAGATCATAAGCCATTTTCTTACAGATCTCTGGAAAGCTTTCTACTTTTAATAGTTCTTCGTATGCTTTATCTTCTCTTATATAGACAGAAACTTTAGTGATTGCTTCTTTCAATTGTTTTTGCGAAATATCCATAAGGTAAAAATAATCAAAATTACAAAAGATCCTTTCCTATTCTTGATATAAATTTAGCTCGTGAGATCTCAGAAGCATTAGTATCTAGTCCAATCATCCTTCTTACATCCTCTATTTCTATAAGTATAGGAACTGGGCCTTTTTTTGTATGTTTAAAAAGAAAAGGACCATGTACAGTTTCAAGTATTCTAAGTCTATTAAAGAACTTAACATAATTATCCTCTGTGATACTTCTCATACCGACACTCATTGTGCTTAATATAATAATCTCTGGAATTTTCTTTAACCTTACACCTGTAGTTTCTACCGATTTTTCGTAAAGTGATTTAAATCTCTTTATCTTATTAAGGTCATAATTTAAAGGCATATCTCTGTTTTTTTACAAAGATAGAAAAATAAGAATATAGAAAAAAATGATTTATCTGAATATCTTTATGGCAGATCCGTCTTCATAAATTTCAAATACGATTCCTTTATATTCTGGACCAATCTCCTGCCCTAAAGTGTTTACGTGCTTGATTATTTTTTTAGATGATATTGATCTAAATATTGATATAGGACCAAATATTTCAAATTTACCATCGAAATCATATTGTACCAATCTATAATATAATAGGTTCTTATTAATATAATGTGTATATGAATAATGAATAGGAGTATTACTGTTTCCTGCAGCTTGTTTTTTATCTATAATAATCCAATTAAATCCATCCTCACTATACTCTAAATCAAAACACATTGAATTGTGTTCTGATGCAGTTACCCATTTTAAAACATTCCATTGAGAATAAGGGAATCCTTCGAAATAATATAATTCAACTGGAAGCGGAGTAATAATAGAAGCCTCTATATAAAAACCCCCCCAAGCTCCTACATTAGATATGTCAGTTGTCCATCTTATAGTTAACCCACCTGTCGGATTGGTAGCAACTATATCTGAAGGTATAACCGTTCCTGTGATAGTACTAATAAGAGGAGATGAGGTATTAGGTCCATCATAGATGTATAAATAGTCATAGTCTATTTCAAGATCCATCTGAGTAAAATATAAATTTACTTTCTTTGTGTTATCTGATGGTGTTATAGTAATAGTCCTATCCACACTGTTGGAATATCCAGTTGATATCGGTCCAGCGGGTCCTCCATTATCTGTTATATTGTATGATTCTCCGGTGTTAATGATCTGTGAGCAACTTGAAATAAATGGTATCAGTATATTTTGAGTAGAACTAGTTGAGGTAATCCCTAAATCATCAACATATCTTTCATGAGCACCAGAGGTTCTTGCATCTAAAAGTCTAATATAGACATTTGTTAAACCTAGAGCTCCTATATCAAGAGTGTATTGTTGATATGCACCTGTGGGTGTTGTAATAGATCCTCTATTTGTCCAAGTTGTACCATCGGGAGATGTTTGTATTCTTAGAGTCCATGCTGTAGTATTCGAGCTTCTTCTGTACCAGAAAGACAATACCCCAGGATTTGTAATTAATGGAGTCCTAATCCAGTCTCCAGTTCCATTAAATCCTATAGAATGTGTACCAGTTCTTACTGGGGTTGTTACAGCAATCATAGAATTAGCAGTCCAAGTTCCCCCTTGTGTAGGAAGTGTACTTGTAAAACTCTCATAAATCTGATATTTTTCACACTGTGAAAGTAAAAATGCAGGGTTGACTGCTATCAATAAAATTAAAACCGCTAAAATCCTCATTAGTTATCCTTATCTCCACTATTATATATCAGAAAATAGATATTTCTATGGATATTTTAACGTTAAATGAACAAAAGAATATTAATAATTATCAAATGGATCTTACCGGTCTAAGACATAGTCTTTCGCTCTTAGGAATTCCACCCCTTCTACCTTCAACCCCGTCCCTATTGAAATAATATCCTATAGACCAATCCTCTGAAGTTTCTTCTTCTAGCTCCTTGTCATATATCCAATAAGCGGAATTTGAAAAATTTAATAGATTCATTGACCTATATTCCCTATTAAGGAAAGCTATTTCTGTATAAGTTGGAAATCTCCAATCACCTGAAGGTTTAATGCTTTCTAAAAATTGATTAGCATCATACCACGTAAGATTTTTATTTTTATATGATGGATTTACTTGATTAGTGTATAAATATACATCCTCCGCGAATATCTCTATAGCTCCAAGATTGTAAGTTTTATAATTCATTTTACTATCTTATTATAGATAGAGCATCAGATATACTGTTTCCCATTGACTTCCCGTTAAGAATAAATTGTCCCTCGCTCTTTGCGATTTTATATCTACCAGATTTTGATTTTAGATTAACCTCACCACAGAGGTCACCTCCTTGAGTGTAAAATTCCTTAATTGAATCCTTTAATCCTCTTCCCCTTTCGTCTCCAAAGTAATTGTCATATCCTTTTTTACTTGATTCAAATATAAAAGGTATACCTATAGATTTTGCAGTGTCCCTTATTTCCCTTATTTCTTCTCTAGTAAACCAATTAATCTTTCCCTCTGATCTCTTTACTGGTAAAGGATTTCTTATATTGCTATTTGGGTTATAACCTGTGGTATACTCGTATATTTTATAAGAGAACTCTTCAAAAAGCTTTAAATATTTCATTTACTTTATTAATTTTACTAAATATATATCTAAATGATACTGGAAAGAGATATAAATTATAAGTATTTAGGTAAGTTAGATGTAAGTAATATATCTAATAAAATATACAATAATAATCTGGACTGGGAGGATTATAATTTTAGACAGGAAAGATATAAAGATCACTCAGAAACTAGAACAATTCCTATAATTTGGTGTGAGAAATTCAAAGAATTTAAATCATGGGAGCCTTATTATTCAATTTTCAAAACAGATATAGAATTGGTGGAGGAATTTATTAAATGCAATTTATGTAGTACTGGTAAAATGATGAGTGCTATATTAATAAATCTACCCTCTGGAAAGTCTATAGGAAGACACAGAGACTCAAACCCTATTGGAGATAGATTCAACAGATGTCACAGAATACACATACCTATAATAACTAACAAAGAATGCTTCTTTGAGATAGACGGGGAATTAAAAATTATGAAAGAGGGCGAAGTGTGGGAAATAAACAACGTTAGAAAACTACACAGTGTTTATAATAATGGAAAAACGGATAGAATCCATCTTCTCATTGATTGGGATCCTATCTAAACCTATTTAAAATAGAATGAGATTTATATGATTTCGTTAATGAATAATATTCATCGGGTGTTATTTGTGATTTAACATAATCTTCTAGACCTTCTATATTTAATAAGGAAGACATTAATTTACCCCCAGGGGAAATTTTTCCATCCTTAACATATTTAATTATAGTATTACCTAGGAAATTAATTAAGAAATCTTCTCCTCCTCCTTCTACTGAATGTGTTATAAAATCCAATCCAATAGGATGTTCTGATGATATAAATTTTCCATTATTATACATGATAGTATTAGGAACGTCATCTTCATATCTATCCCCAACAGTTGTGGAAAAAATAAATTTGATTCCTGGTTCTTTATCTAAATCTTTCATTAGATCTAGAACCAAGGAACTTTCACCATTCATGGAGTAATCAATCCAATTTTGTACCCATTTTTCTATGTCAATTTCTAGATCTTCTGAATATTCTATAAAAAATATTCTTTCATAAAC
>JACCDG010906197.1_pt1 | contig 46219 bp, 63 predicted proteins | sample 7442471 | NCBI WGS metagenome assembly JACCDG01 (sample SAMN15323444, study PRJNA562643) | freshwater metagenome | isolation source: river surface water | place: USA:Blue River Watershed | collected 2017-08-17
CGCACCAGGTCTATGCCTTCGCGCGCCAGCACCGAGCCGACCATGTGCTGGCCACCAAGGGCATGAGCACGCCAGGGCGGGCCATTCTTGGCAAGCCGACCAAGCAGGACATCAACATCCGGCAGCAGAAGATTAAGCGCGGCGTCGATTTGTGGCCGGTGGGCTCTGACACGGCCAAGTCGGTCATCCATGCGCGCATGAAGCTGGAGGACAAGGCAGGCGCGGGCGTGATGCACTGGCCGCTGGGCCTCGATGCCGACTACTGGAAGCAGCTGACCGCCGAGCGCCAGGTTACCAAGCTGGTAAACGGCTTCCCCAAACGGGTGTGGGTGAAGAAAGACAGCGACTTTAACGAAGATTTGGACTGTGAAGTGCTGAGCCTGGTGGCGGTGGAATACGTGAAAACCCGACACAACAGGGCAACGTTTTACCAGCAAATGGATGCCCGACTAGCACAAGCGGCCACGAATACCGTAAAATCCGAGGAGAATACGGAAAACGTTTCACCGCCAGACGACTTTGCGCCTGGGCGGGTGAACCTCAGCGGATGGAGGCGGTGACGATGAAGCCAGATGCAGTGCAGCAGATACTCGAAATTGTCGGGACCGTCGCGCAGGTCGATGCGCTGGCGCTCTCACGGGTTGACCAGGCCATCCGACGCGAGTTCGGCGGGGCTGAGCTGCGCATTCAGGCGCGACCGCCCGTGACCATGGCCCAGATCGACGAGGGACTGCGTGCGCGCAAGCCAGTGGCGATGATTGCCACCGAGGTGGGGCTGAGCCGAGCGACGATTTACCGAATGCTGGGGCGTAAAAATCGCAAGAATTCGGGCGGTGAGACGCCCCAACAATCAGAATAGAGGACTAAATGGCCGGAATTACACTCACCCAAGCCCAAACGCAGCTCAACGCCTACTTGGCGGCCGAGACGGCGGTGCTCACGGGGCAGAAATACGAGATTGCTGGCCGCGTCCTGCAGCGTGCTGATTTGGAAGCTATCCAGAAGGGCATCGAGCTGTGGAACGGACGCGTGCAAGCGCTGTCCGCCAAAGCGAACGGGCGTTCCCGTGCAATTTCACCCCGCGTGGGCTTCTAAGCATGAAAAAACTACAGCCAAACGCCATCGACCGCGCCATTGCGACCTTTGCCCCCCAGTGGGCCCTCAAACGCCACCAAGCGCGCACCGTCATGGCTATGACTGGCGGCTACACGGGTGCTGGCTACCGCGAAAACCTCGCGTATTGGCAGCCAGGCGTGGGCGATTCTGACGGCGACACCATCCGCGACCTGCGCGAGCTGCGCGCCCGCTCGCGTGACCTCGTGCGCAACAGCCCGATTGCTGGCGGCGCCATCGAAACCCAAGTTACGCACGTGATTGGCACCGGCCTATCGCTGCAATCGCGCATCGACGCGGTGACGCTCGGCATGGACGACGACGCCGCGAGCGAATGGCAGGCCAACGCGCAGCGCCTGTTTGCTCTGTGGGCGTCGAGCACCTACGCCGACGCGCTCGGTGAGTTGAATTTTTACGAGCTGCAAGACCTCGCGTTTCGCAGCCGCCTCGAATCCGGCGATTCATTCGTGGTGCTGGCCGGTGTCAAACGCGCCTCATGGCCGTTCACGCTGGCGTTGCAGATCATCGAAGCTGACCGCGTGTGCAATCCGCAGTACGCGATGGACACCGACACGCTGACGGCTGGCATCGGCAAGGACGCGAGCGGCGCGCCGGTATCGGTGCACATCGCTGACCGCCACCCAGGCCGAGGCATCGCCACCAAAAACACGAACTGGACCGAGGTGCAAATTCGCGGCAAGTCGGGCCGCCGCAACGTTGTTCACCTCATGCGCAAGCTGCGCCCAGGTCAGACGCGCGGCATCCCCGAGCTGGCGCCGATCATTGAGACGCTGAAACAGCTCACCCGCTACAGCACCGCCGAGGTGGACGCAGCGGTGAACAGCGCGGCCATTGCCCTGTTTGCCAAGATGGACCCCGACACCTTCACCGACTTGTTCGATGATGCGGGCCAGAAGGCGTATTTGGACAGCGCCAAGAGCTGGGACGGCACGGTCAAGTCCGGCTCGGTGGTGAACCTGCTGCCAGGCGAAGAAATCGAGAACCCGCTGCAAAACCGCCCCAACCCGAACTTTGACCCGTTCGTGTCGGCGGTGATGCGCCAGATCGGTATCGGCCTGAACATCCCATACGAGGTGCTGACCAAGCACTTTCAATCAAGCTACTCGGCCGCGCGTGCTGCGCTGCTCGATGCCTGGCGCACGTTCCGCATCCGCCGCGAGTGGGTGGCCGCGAAGCTGTGCCAGCCGGTCTACGAGGAGTGGCTGGCCGATGCCGTGTCCACTGGCCTGATTGCCGCGCCTGGTTTCTTTGCCGACCCGCTGGTGCGTGCCGCTTGGTGCGGTGCGAAGTGGAACGGCGACGGCCCTGGCTCAATCGACCCAGAGAAGGAAGCCAAGGCAGCGCGCGAGCGCATGGACATTGGCCTCACGACGCTGGCCGAGGAGATCGTGGCCTACGACGGTGGCGACTGGGAAACCAAGCACCGCCAGCAGGTGGAGGAGCGCGAGGCCCGCGAAGAAGGCGGGCTCGTGGCGCAGATCAACATGCAGCCAGGCAGCCCAGGTGCTGCCGGTATGCCTGCGCAGCCAAATCGCAGCAACGACCAAGAAGATGGCAACGACCCAACCGACCCACAGGAGCGGTAATTCATTAACCCAGCGCACCGTCAAAGAAAATCGCAGCAAGCGAAAGAACTGAGACGGGGCGCACTGCTACAATTCATTTATGCAACTCATTGACTTTCTCACATCGCCTTGGGCAATCGTCCCCGACAAGCTGTTGGAGATTCAGGCCATCTACTCGACGCACCTGCGTGGCGAGAAGATCGACATTGAGGCTATTGAGGCGCGCTTAGGCCGCCCGCTGGCTAACGACCAGCAAGAATATCGCATGGAAGCTGGCGGCATCGCCGTGCTTCCCGTGTCTGGTGTCATCAGCAACAAGGCCAACATGTTCACCCGCGTGAGCGGTGGCGCATCGGCCCAGATGCTGACCAGTCAGGTGTCGAGCATGCGTGCAGACCCCCGCGTGCGCGGTGTGGTGCTGGACTTCGACACCCCAGGCGGCTCCGTGTTCGGCATCCCTGCGCTGGCGTCCGAAATTCGCGCGCTCGCGGCTGAGAAGCCCACCGCCTCGGTGTCCACTGGCATGATGGCCTCGGCTGGCTACTGGACAGGCAGCGCGGCCAACTCCGTGTTCATGTCCGGTGAGACTGACTACCTCGGCAGCATCGGCGTAGTGGCGACGCACAGCTACAACCCACGCGCAGGCGGCGCCCAGACGACAGAAATCACCGCTGGCCGCTTCAAGCGCATGGCCTCCGATGCCGCGCCCCTCACGAAAGAGGGCCGCGCCTACATCCAGGGCCAGGTGGATGAGATTTACCGCGCCTTTGTTGGCGCCGTGGCTGAGAACCGCCGCGTGAGCGTTGACCAGGTGCTGGAGCACATGGCCGATGGCCGCGTGTTCGTTGGCAAGCAGGCGCTCGACGCTGGCCTGGCTGACGGCATCGCGACGGTGGACACCATCGTTGAGCGCATGGCGACCAACCCCGAAAAATTCGCCGCCCGCACCCGCGCTGTGTTCGCGCTGGGCGGCTTACCCAATGTGTCGGCTGAAACTAGCGAGGGGTCCGGTGTGGCCCTGCCGTTGGTCGAGGCTGGCGCTAACCCCCAAGACGAGCCGGTGCTGCCCGTCGCTTCCGCAACCATTCCGAAAGGAAACGCAATGACCCCTCAAGAACTCGCGGCCCAATTTGCCGCTGAGAACGCCGAGGCGTGTGCGCTTATCCGTGCCGAAGGTGCAGCCGCAGAACGCAGCCGCATCGCCGAAGTGCGTGAGCAGTCCATGCCAGGCCACGAAGACCTGATTGAAGCCTTGGCTTTTGACGGTCAGACCACAGGCCCACAGGCTGCCGTGCAGGTGCTCGCCGCTGAAAAAGCGCGCGTCACAGGCCAAGCGCAAGCCCGCAGCGACGACGCACCCGCGCCAGTTGCTCAGGCCGCCTCAAACGATGCCGAAGACGCCCCACAGGCCGACATTGGCAAGGGTGGCACTATGTCCGCCACGACCGACGCAGCCGCGCTCGACGCAGCCGCCAAGGCCCACCAATCCCAAAACCCTGGCATGTCCTATGTGGACGCCATCAAAGCTGTACAGAAAGGGGCCTAAGTCATGGCTGCTACTTCTATTTCCACTCTCGTGCTGTCTGTCGCCGCAACTGCTGCATTGACCGCTAAGCGCGCCGTCACCATCGCTGGTGCTGTGCCTTCTGGTGGTGCCACCTCTTTGGGTATCGCCCAGACCGGCGGCGCAATCGGTGACCTGGTCCCCGTGAACGTGCAGGGCACCGCAGTTGCGACTGCTGGCGCTGCTATCGCCAAGGGCGCTGCGCTAGAAGTCGGCACAGACGGCAAGCTGATCACCAAAGACACCGGCATCACTGTCGGCCGCGCTTTGTCGGCTGCTGCTGCAGACGGCGACGACGTCGAAGTTCTGTTGCTCGGCAACTAATCAATCAATCAATTTAGGAGCGCTCAATGTCGCAACTCACTCCCGCTCAGGCCCGCGTAATCAACCCCGTTCTCACGAGCGTGGCGCAGGGCTACAAAAACAACGCCATGGTCGGCAATGCTCTGTTCCCACAGATCAACGTCGGTACCCGCGCTGGCAACATCATCACCTTCGGCAAAGAAGCATTCATGCAGTACGCCGACTTGGCTCGCGCCCCTGGTGGTGCAACCAAGCGCGTGCAGCTCGGCTACTCTGGCAGCCCGTTCGCACTGGTGGACTACGGCCTCGAAGGCTCGTTGCCCATCGAACTCTTGCAGGAAGGCTTGGCCTCCGACAAAGGTTTCAGCATCGACGGCGCTCAGGTGGCCATCGCTGGTGTTCAGGAAATCATGGCTCTGCGCTTGGAAATCGCGCAGGCAACTTTGGCAACGACTGCCGGTAACTACGCTTCGACCAACAAGGTGACCTTGTCTGGTTCGTCTCAGTGGTCCGACGTCAGCGGCACCAGCGACCCCGTCGCAGCCGTTGAGACTGCCAAGAACGCCATCCGCACGGCCACCGGCAAGCGCCCCAACACCATGATCATTGGTGCCTTGGTGTTCTCTGCCTTGCAGAAGCACCCAGTCATCATCGACCGCATCAAGTACACCGGCCGCGACGTTCCCACTGTGGAGCTGTTGTCTTCGTTGTTCGGCGTGCGCGTGATCGTGGGCGACGCCATCAAGGCAACCGACGCTGGCGTGTTCAGCGACGTGTGGGGCAAGCACGCTGTGTTGGCCTACACAGAGACTTCGCCTTTGGCTGCGATGGGTACGCCCACTTATGGCTACACCTACAACCTCGGCGGCTATCCGCTGGTTGAGGAGCCATACTACGAGCGCAACAGCAAGACCTGGTACTTCCCCGTGACACGTGCGGAAGCCCCAGTAATCGCTGGCGCAGGTGCTGGTTACCTCATCACCAACGCCGTCGCCTAATCGGCAGGGAGACTGACATGAAAGTTGTCATCCAGTCTCCCGTCGAGCACGACGGGAAAGCCCTTGCCGCTGGCGACAAGGTCGACTTGCCGAAAGACGCTGCCGAGGCCCTTGTGGCTGCTGGCATCGCTGAGGCTTTGCCTGACCCCAAGGCCGCCGCCAAAGCTGCTGCTGAGGCTGAGGCTGCTGCTAAGGCAGCCGCTGAGGCAGAAGCCGCCGCAAAGGCCGAAGCAGAAGCCGAAGCAGAAGCCGCCGCCAAGGCTGAGGCCGAAGCTGCTGCCGCTGCCGAAGCTGCTGCCAAGGAAGGCAAGTAAGCCATGGCGTTTTCCGAAGACATGAGCGTGTTTTTCAATGCGGCAGAGTTCGCATTGCAAGCCTCGTTCGTGCCTTCGGGGGGCGGCGCGGCCCAAACCGCAAACGTGATTTTGGACGCCCCCACCGAGCCCGTGTTCGGTGGTGAGGTGCTGTCCGACGATTACATGATGACTTACCCCAAGACCTCCCTGCCTGGCGTGCGTAAAGGCGACGTCGGGACTGTGGGCGGTATTCAATATCGTGTGCGTGAGGTGCGCCAAGCCGGTGATGGCCTGGTGAAGACCGCAACGCTCACCAAGGTTTAAACGATGGCTGACAGCAAACGCGAAGCCATCATGAAGCGGATTGCCACTGTGCTGGCGTCCACTGTCGGCATCAGTGGCCGCGTATACCGCAGCGACCCCGAAGGCGTGGACCGCGACAATCACCCATGCGTGCTGTTGCGCTGGACCTCTGAGCAGGCCAAGCCCGACACCATCGTGATGGCCCAGCGCACTTTGCGCGTCGAGGTGGATGTGTTGGTGCGTGGCGATGCCCCCGACACACTGGCAGACCCGATTGCGCAAAGCGTTCACGCGCTCATCATGGCAGATTCACAGCTCAACGGTCTGGCTGTCGATACTCAACTGGGCAACGCCAGTTTTGAGTACACTAGCGCAGACCTCACAGCGGGCAAACTCACGCATGAATACATGGTGATGTTCCGCCACGATTACGGAGACATGACCACATGAGTGACCAATACAAAGGCCAGGGCGGCGCATACGTGCGAGACGCAAAGACCGGCAAGCGAAAGCTCATCGAGCGCACAGGTGAAGCTGTGCGCGAAGCAGCAACCGAGCCAGCCGCCGAAGTGGCGCTGCCGGTGCAAGAAGAAACCGATTCTCAGGAGTAATTTAAATGTCACTACTTTCCCGCAAGCGCATCGTTCTCGCCAAAATCGAGAGCACTTATGGCACCGACCCAACACCTGCTGGCGCTAACGCGTTGGTGGTCACCAATTTGAACTTCACGCCGCAGGAAGCCGACTACGCTGACCGCGATGTGGTGCGCCCATACCTGGGCAACAGCGAGAGCCTCACGGCCGCTGTGCGCACGATGATTGACTTCGAGGTGGAGATTCAGGGCTCCGGTACCGCTGGCACCGCGCCTGCGTATGACTGCCTGCTGCGCTCATGCGGTTTCAGCGCTACCACTGACACTGGCGTGTCTGTTACCTACACACCCGAGAGCGCATCGCTCGAATCGTCCACCATCTACTTCAACGTGGACGGCGTTCTGCACAAGATGACTGGCTGCCGTGGCACCATGTCCTTGGGCCTGACTGCCAAGCAGATTCCCCGCTACAAGTTCACGTTCACCGGCCTCTACAGCGCAGTGACCGACACCTCAGCCGTGTCGCCCGTGTACAGCGGCTTCAAGACGCCCCTGCCCGTCACCAACCTCAACACTGGCGCGCTCACCTTGCACGGCGCAACGCCCGTCATGTCTGAGCTGACCATCGACATGGCCAACAGCATCGTGCACCGCACCCTGGTGGGCGGCTCTGAGCAGGTGTTGCTCACCGACCGCAAGCCCACAGGCAGCGTCACTATCGAAGCCGGTACCGTGGCCGCCAAGGACTGGTTCACCGCCGTGAAGAACAGCACGCTCGGCGGGCTCGATATCACGCACGGCACCGTGTCTGGCTACAAGGTGCAGATCACCGCGCCAAACGTGCAGCTTACCCAGCCGACCTACTCGGACATGGATGGCGTGCAGATGCTGCAGATGAACATGAACCTCATTCCTGGCTCATCCGGCAATGACGAACTGACGATTGTGGTGCTGTAAAAATGGCTCTCAAAATCAATCAGTCTGAGACTTTTAGCTGGCCTGTGAAGGTCAGCATTCCGAAGGACGGCGGCGGCTTTGAGACGGACACATTTGATGCCGTTTTCAAGCGCCTGCCGCGCTCGGAATCCGAAGCGCTCGCCAACAAGGTGATGACCGGCGAGCTGGAAGGCTTGGACGCTGTTCGCCAGATTCTGGTGGGCTGGTCTGGCGTCAAGGACGGCACCGACGATGTGCCGTTCAGCGAAACCAACCGCGAGAAGCTGCTGGAAATCAACGGCGTCGCGGTGGCCATCTTCCGCGTGTTCACCGATGCCAGCTCAGGGGCTGGTGCCACAAAAAACTAATCGACGCCATTTCGTTTCTGCTCCGAAGTGGCGGGGACAACAAGGAGCTTGAGCAGGACTTGCAGCTGTTTGGGGAGCCATCGCCAGAGGCGGTGGAGCACCTCACAGCGCAGGAAGAATTCGAGCTTTGGCCCGAGAATATCGAAGCCATTGAGGTGTTCTTTTCCATCCAGACCCAGTGGCGCGTCGGCCCCGCTGGGTTCGTTGGGTACGATTACGCAGGCGTCATGGCCGCGTTGCAGTTCATGGGACTGCCCCACAGCAAGGATTTATTCGGTAAAATCCGAACCATGGAACGCGCTGTACTCAACTTACTTGCCGAGGATAAATAATGGCCATCGACGTCGCAGCCGCGTTTCGGATTAACGCCTCGGTAAATGGCCAGCAGCAGGTCGACAAGCTGACCGACTCGCTCAAGGGCGTTGGCAAGGCTGGCGAGGTCAGCGCGGCTCAGACGGCTGCGGCTTTCCGCATCCTGCCTGCCCAGTTCACCGATATCGCCACCCAGCTCGCCGGTGGGCAGAGCCCGTTCCTCATCCTGTTGCAGCAGGGCGGCCAAATCAAAGACAGCTTCGGTGGCGTCAACGCCACCCTCAAGGCATTCGCCAGTGTGCTCACGCCTGCGCGCGTGGCCATTGGCGGTGCAGCCGCTGCCGTGGCCGTGATGGGCAAAGCCTACTTCGACGCCGAGCAGGAAATCAGCAAATTCAACAAGGCCGTGGCCATGTCGGGCGGCTACGCCAACGTGTCCTATGGCGAGTTCAACAAGCTGGCGGCCAAGCTCGCGTCAAGCACCAAGGAGAGCATCGGCACTAGCCGTGAGCTGGTGATGGGGGCACTTGGCTCTGGCACCTTTGGCGCCGCATCCATTGAGCCCATCACCATGGCGATGGCGCGCTACAAGGAGGTGTCAGGCCAGACCGCCGAGGCCGTGATCAAGGACTTCGCGACCATGTCGAGCGGCGTGGCCAACTGGGCCGCCGCGCACAACAAGGCCATGGGCTACCTGACGCTGGAGCAGTTCAAGTACATCCAGGCCCTGGAGCGCCAGGGCAAGGTCGACGAGGCCATGAAGCTCAACGCCGAGCTGCTCGATGCCGAGCTGCAAAAGCGTGCGCCTCAGCTCGGCACCTTGGAGAAGGCGTGGAACGCCGTAGGCAATGCCGCGAGCAGCGCTTGGGACAAGATGATGAACATTGGCCGCCCCGACACGCTGGGCAGCCAAATCGAAACGCTCAAGACGCAGATCGCCAACGCTGACCAGATTCGCTCGAATGCGACCATGCGCGGCCAGTCCGTGCGCGCTGATAGCCCTGAGCTGGCGGCAGCACGTGAGCGCCTGAAAGAGCTAGAGGCACAAGCAGCCGGTGAGAAGAAGGTCGCGGAACAGCGCGCCGAAACCGCCGCCAAGAACCGCAAGACCGTCGAGGAAGAAGCCAGCGGCCTCAATGACCGTAAGGCGTCCGCCGCTGCGTCGAAGAACCTGGCCGAGCTGAAAGCCAACAGCGACGAGCGCATTCGCGTGATTGCTTTCGAGCGCGCTGTCATCGAGGGCTACAAGCGCCGCGAGCAAATCAGCGACCAAGACTTTGCCATCCGCATCAGCCAAATCCGCCAGAAGGAATTGGCCGAGCAGAAGCGCTTTGCCGAGGAGCGCGTGAAATTCGAGCAGGCGCAGCCCACCAAAGACAGCGCCCAGGAAATCCAGAAGGCCCAGAAGATTGCCGAGGCCCGTGCTGAGGTGCGCAAGCTAGAGGCCGAATCCAACGAAACGGCCAAGCGCGCAGCCATCGACGTGTCGGTCATCGACGACCAGAAATCGAAGGCGCTGCGCAACTACACGGCCGACCTGCGTTACCAGAACGAGATGCTGGCGCTGCAGGCTGCCGAAGTGGACATGAGTTCGCTCGCCTACAGGCAGCTCTTGGAGGCCAAGCAGGCCGAGTACGACATTACGGTCAAGACACGCGGCATGGCCGCCGGTGAGGCTGCTGCCTACCGAGAGGCGGCAGCGGCGGCCCTGCAAATGAAGCAAGGCATTCAGCAGGCCAACGAGGAGAAATCCAAGTCGTTCGCGTCTGGTGCCAAGAGCGCCATCAAGGCCTACGCCGAAGACGCGGGCAACATGGCCCGACAGACTGAGGGCGCGTTCCGAAACGCGTTCAAGGGCATGGAAGACGCGCTTGTCGACTTCGCCATGACCGGCAAGCTCAACTTCAAAGACCTGGCCAACAGCATCATCAAGGACATGATTCGCATCATCATCCAGCAGTCCATCATGAAGCCCCTGATGGGCTCGTTTGGTGGCCTGTTTGGTGGCGCGCAGTTCACGCCAGGCTCTAGCAGCTTCGTTGGGCCCATGCCGAGCTACGACGTCGGCACGCCCTACGTGCCCCGCGACCAGATCGCCATGGTTCACCAAGGTGAGGCCATCATCCCCGCTGCGCTCAACAAGCCAGGCGCGCTCGGTGGCAGCACAAACACGAACAACGTGACCGTGAACGTCAACATGGAAAGCGGCTCGGCTCAAGTATCGAGCAGCGGCGCAGGTGACCTCGGCCGCCTCATTGCTGGCGTGGTCAAGTCCGAACTCATCAACCAGCGCCGCCCAGGCGGCCTATTGGCAGCGTAATCTATGAGCACCTTCACCTGGACCCCAGATTTCGGCGCGAGCGCTGCCTACAAGCCACGTGTGCGCACTGCGCAGTTTGGCGACGGCTATCAGCAGCGCGTGGCAGACGGCATCAACACTGGGCAGGATGTGTGGAACCTGACCTTTGCCATTCGCACCGACAGCGAGGCGGCTGCAATCCTTGCGTTCTTGGAGGCGCGCGGCGGCTTTGAGGCGTTCGACTGGACGCCGCTGCTTGAGAGCACCGCCATCCGTGTGGTGTGCCGCGAGTGGAACCGCACGTTTGACCGCCACAACCAAAACACGGTCACCGCCAAATTTGAGCGGACCTATGAGCCATGAGCATCAGCACCGACATTCAGAAGCTAGAACCTGGCGCAATCGTTGAGCTGTTTGAGCTGGACCTGACGCCCTACGGTGGCGACCTGCTGCGCTTTCACGCGGGCACCAATGGCCTGCTGGCCAACGTCGTTTGGGACGGCAACGCCTACACCGCGTTCCCCGTGAAGGCGTCTGGCTTCGAGTTCAACGGGCAGGGCCAGACCGCACGCCCCAAGCTGATGGTGGCCAACGTGGCAGGCTCCATCACCGCTCTGGTGCTGCAATATGACGACATTGTGGGAGCCAAGGTCACCCGCATCCGCACGCTGGCCAAGTACCTAGACGCGGTGAACTTCGCAGGCGGTACCAACCCCAGCGCTGACCCTTCGGCCTCATTCCCGAACGACATTTTTTACATTGACCGCAAGAGCATCGAAACCAACGAAATCGTTGAGTTTGAGCTGGCTGCGGCCATGGATGTGACCGGCGTGAAGCTGCCGCGCCGCCAGGTGGTGCAGAACATCTGCACCTGGGTCTACCGCTCGGCCGAGTGCTCGTGGACTGGCACCACTTACTTCGATGCCAACGACGTCAGCACCACGCTGGCGAACGACGCATGCGGCAAGCGGCTCTCAAGCTGCAAGTGCCGCTTCGGTGAGAATGCCGAGCTTCCGTTCGGTGGATATCCGGCCGCTGGCCTCATCCGATGAACTGGCGCGACGATGCACTAGAACACGCCATGCGCGACATGCCGCGAGAGAGCTGCGGCCTGGTCATCGTGCGCAAGGGCCGCGAGGTTTACCGCCCTTGTACCAACCTGGCGGTTGGTGACGACCAGTTCATCATCAGCCCCGACGACTACGAGGCAGCAGAGGCCGAGGGCGAGATTGTGGGCGTGGTGCACAGCCACCCATTCATTGCACCGCAGCCAAGCCAAGCCGACCTGGTGTCGTGCGAAGCCAGCGGCCTTGCCTGGCACATCGTCAACGTGCCAACGGGCCTGTGGCACAGCTTTGAGCCGCACGGCTATGTGGCCCCGCTGGTTGGCCGCGTGTTCAGCCATGGCGTGCTCGATTGCTATGCCATCATCCGTGATTGGTATGCCCAAGAGCGTGGCATTGCTTTGCCTGACTTTGACCGCAGCGATGGGTGGTGGCATCGCGGTGAAAATCTCTATTTGGACAACTTTGAGAAAGCAGGTTTTTCCAAGTGTGACACGCTGCACGAGGGCGCTGTACTGCTGATGCAGGTCGGCTCACCTGTGCCGAACCACGCCGCGATTTACCTTGGCGATGATATGATTCTGCATCACGTGCAGCAACGCCTGAGCAGCCGAGACATATACGGCGGTTACTGGCGCAAAAACACTCACACCATTCTCAAGTACACCGGCAACGCATGAAGACGATTGTTTTGAACGGACAGCTCGGCAAGCAGTTTGGCCGCCGTCACCGCTTCGATGTGGCAACGGCTGCCGAGGCCGTGCGCGCTCTGGTGGCCAACTTCCCCGCCGTCGAAAAGCACCTTATGGAAACTAAGTGCCTCGGCTACCGCGTGAAGCTGCACGACACCCCGCTGCAAGATATCGACGAGATGCACCACCCCGTGGGCGGCAACCGCATCACCATCACGCCCGTCATCTCTGGCGCCGGTGGCAGCACGGGCTCAATTTTGCTCGGTGCGGCTCTCATTGGCGCTGCGTTCTTCACGGGCGGCGCATCGATCGCGGCCAGCGGCTTCCTTGTTGGCGGCATCACCACGACATTCTGGGGCGGCATTGCCCTGAGTATCGGCGCATCGCTGGTGCTGGGTGGCGTGGCGCAGATGCTGTCACCCGTGCCGAAGTCGGCCGACCCATCCGAGCGCCCAGAGAACCAGCCCAGCTACACATTCAACGGGCCTATCAACACCACCGCGCAAGGGCACCCAGTCCCTGTGGGCTACGGCCGCATGGTGGTGGGCGGTGCTGTCATCAGCGCTGGTATCAATACCGAGACGCTGCCGTTTGAGCTGACCCAGCAAGAGGTGATGGTCGCTATCCTTCAAGCCATTGGCAAAGACGTATGACAACGAAAAAAGTAATCCAAGGCTCTGGCGGCGGCGGTGGTGGTAAAGGCGGCGGCGGTGGCGCCCAGCGCGCACCAAGTGAAGCCCGCGACAGCCTACGCTCAAAAGCCTACGCGCAAATCATCGACCTGATTGGCGAGGGTGAGATTGAGGGCCTGGTGGATGGGCTCAAGTCGATTTACTTGAACGGCACGCCAGTTCAGAACCCAGACGGCAGCTACAACTTCAACAACCTCATCGCTGTGCCGCGCAACGGCACGCAGGCGCAGTCAGCCATTGCGGGCCAGAGCGGCGTCGAGAATGCCGTGCAGGTTGGTGTGCAGGTCAAAGCCGACGCGGCTGCAGTGCGTCAGATCACTGACGAGGATGTGGACGCCGTGCGCGTGACCATCGCGGTGCCGTCCATGACCGAGACGAACACCAAGAACGGCGATATCAACGGCAGCTCTGTCGCAATTGCCATCGACTTGCAGTCCAACGGCGGCGGCTTCGTTCAAGTCTTGAGCGACACCATCAGCGGCAAGACCACCACCCGCTACCAGCGCAGCTATCGCGTGGAGCTGACTGGCACTGGCCCGTGGGACATTCGCGTGCGGCGCCTGAGCGGCGACAGCGCCTCAGCGACCATCCAGAACGACACCTGGTGGGACACCTACACCGAAATCATCGACGCCAAGCTGCGCTACCCAAACAGCGCGCTCATGGGCATGAAGATCGATTCGAGCCAGTTCCAGAGCATCCCCACACGCGGCTACGACATGAAGCTGCTGCGCGTGAAGGTGCCAACGAACTACAACCCGACCACGCGCGCCTACACGGGGAGCTGGGACGGCACGTTTCAGGTGGCGTGGACGGACAACCCCGCCTGGTGCTTCTACGACCTGGTGACCAATGCACGCTACGGCTTGGGCGGCCTGGTCGATGAGGCTCAGGTCGACAAGTGGGCCATGTACCAGATTGGCCGCTACTGCGACGAGCTGGTGCCAGACGGCTTTGGCGGTACCGAGCCGCGCTTCACTTGCAACATGTACATGCAGACCCGCGCCGAGGCGTACAAGGTCATGCAGGACTTCGCCTCGATCTTTCGCGGCATGGTCTATTGGTCCACCGGCACCATCACCGCCGTGCAGGACGCTCCGAGCGACCCTGTGGCGCTGTACACGGCTGCCAACGTCATCGGCGGCAAGTTCACCTACTCAGGCAGCAGCCTCAAGGCTCGCCACACCGTCGCTTTGGTGACATGGAACGACCCCGCAGACCTGTACCGCCAGAAGGTCGAGTATGTGGAGGACGGCGAGGGCATCGCCCGCTATGGCGTACAGCAGACCGAGGTCGTGGCCATTGGCTGCACGAGCCGTGGGCAGGCCAACCGCGTTGGCCGCTGGCTGCTTTACTCTGAGCGCTTCGAGACTGAATCGCTGCAATTCCAAGTTGGCCTCGACGGCGCCGTGGTGCGCCCTGGCCACATCATCAAGGTGGCCGACAGCAGCAGGGCCGCAGCCCGCCTCGGTGGCCGTGTGTCGTCATCCACGACCACTGCCATCACAGTGGACAAGCCGCCAGCGCTGACCATCACCGGCTGGACCATCTACGCCACGCTGCCTGATGGCACGATTGAATCGCGCATCATCAGCTCGCTGGTGGGCAGCGTCATCACCGTGTCGTCTGCGTTCAGCGCCGCGCCCACACCGCAGGGTATCTGGGTGATTTCGGGCCCATCGGTGGAGGCGCAGACATTCCGCGTGGTGGCCGTGTCTGAGGACGCGGAATCGCGCAACTATGCCGTCACCTGCATCAAGCACGAGCCGCTGAAATACGACGCCATCGAGGACGGCCTGGTGCTGCAACCGCGCGCCATCACGCTGCTGTCTGCGACGCCAAGCGCGCCAACCAACGGCACCGTGACCGAGTACCTCTACAACGCGCTCACCGACGTGAAGACAATGGCCTTCCTGTCGTGGGACGCACCGGCCAACAGCGCTGGCTACACCTACGAGGTGAGCTATCGCGTCGGCAACGACAACTACACAACGGTCACCACGTCGACGCCCAGCCTGCAGCTCACCGACGCCAAGTCTGGCGACTACAACGTGAGCGTGCGCTCCATCGACGCCATTGGCACGAAGTCCGTGGCTTATGTCTTCGTGGTCAGTGTGCTCGGCAAGAGCGCCAGACCAGCCGACGTGTCGGGCCTGCAGATGACGGTTCAGGCCGACACCGGCCTGCTGCAATGGAACACGCACCCAGACCTTGATGTGCGGATTGGCGGCCAGATTTCGGTGCGCTACTCCGAGGAACTGGAGGGCGCGCAGTGGAATACCTCGCTGCCCGTTGGCGATTACCCAGGCTCATCAACCAGCGCCAGCGTTCCTTTGCGTGCTGGCACGTACCTCACCAAAGCCAAAGACAGCACAGGCAACTTGAGCCTGAACGCTGCCTTGGTAGTCACCGATGCGCCAAATATCGTGCAGTTCAACGCGGTGGCCACATCGACCCAAGAGCCAACGTTTTTGGGCACCAAGAACGGTCTGATTCTGGTCAAGGACCGCTTGCAGCTCGACCAGGCGACCTACTGGGACAGCATCGCAGACCTGGACGCCTACAACGACAACTTAGAGGGCGGGCTCGTCGATTCGGGCGAGTACGAGTTCGACACGTACATTGACACTGGCGCGATTTACACCAGCAGGGTGGCGGCCACGTTTGGCGTGGTGTCATTCAACATCGGCAACTTGGTCGACCAGTGGCCGCTCATCGACGGCTTGGCAACCATTGACGACGGCTTTCTGGTCACTGACCAGATGGATGCCTGGGTCGACTTCGACGCCATCCCAAACATCGACCTGCCAGCTTCGTCGGATGACGCCACTCTGCAGGTTTACGTGAGCACCACCAACGACAACCCAGCGGGCGCACCCGCGTGGTCGGACTGGCGCTTGTTCTACGTGGGCGACTACACGGCCCGCGCGTTCAAGTTCAAGGTGCGCCTGGTACGCGGTGAAAACAGCGACAACCAGGTGGCGCTCACCAACCTCGGTGTCACAGTTGACGTGCCAGACCGCATCGAGAGCGCCAACGCTGTCTCGGTGCCTGTTGGTGGCTTGTCGGTTACTTTCGCCAATGCGTTTTTCTCAAATCCAGCCGTTGCTGTGACGGCAGAGAACATGGCGACTGGTGATTACGTTGCAATCACCGCAAAATCATCCACTGGGTTTACAATCCAATTCAAGAACAGCGCGGGCACGGGCGTCGCCAGGACTATGGACTGGATTGCCAAGGGCTACGGCTACAGGAACTAAGGACGAAAAATGAGCCAACACGACTACAACATTGCGAACGGCGGCGGTGCTGCTGTACGCGCCGATATGAACTTGGCGCTCGCTGCCATCCAGTCCCAGAACAGCGGCCTCACTGAGCCTGTAGTCACTAAGCCATTCATGCCGTGGTTCGACACCACAACTGGCATTTTGAAAATGCGCAACGCGGCCGACACCGGCTGGATTAATGTGGTGCAGCTCGCCAACGCGCAGACCTTCACTGCGGCCCAGCGTGGAGCCGTGGCAGCACTGACGGACGGCGCAACCATCACGCCTGACTTTGCGGCTGGAAACAACTTCTCCGTGACGCTGGGCGGAAACCGCACCATGGCGAATCCGACCAACTTGGTGGCCGGTCAGTCAGGCATCATAGTCATTACGCAGGACGCAACGGGCTCGCGCACGCTGGCGTTTGGCAGCTACTGGAAGTTTGCCACGGGCACGGCGCCGACGCTGACAACCACTGCTGCCGCAGTCGATGTGCTGGCCTACTACGTGGAAAGCTCCACGCGCATTACAACCCGTTTGATTGGTGACGTGAAATGAGCGTCATCAACGCTGTAGCTCAACTGCTGGCCGCTGGTGGTGATTACCTCATCAGCCGCTCTGTGCGTCTGCGCTCTAGTGCTTCGGCATACCTGAGCAAGACGTTTGGCATTGCAGGCAACCGCAAGAAGTGGACCTATTCCGCATGGATTAAGCGTGGAGCGCTTGGCACCTATGGCGCATTAATCGCCTCCAAAGTGGACGGCAACAACTACTCATCGCTGGAATTCAGCGGTGACGAGCTGCGGTTTGTTCAAGCATCCGGCGGCTCAATCACGGTCAACAAAAAGCCCGCTGGCCTTTTCCGTGACCCTTCGGCCTGGTACCACATCATCGCGGTGATGGACACGGACAACGCTACAGCCGATGACCGTTTCATTCTCTACAAGAACGGCGAGCGGGTGACGGTATGGGCGTCCAATACGCCGCCTGCGCTTGGCCTTGCCACTGGCTACATCAACAGCACGACCGCGCAGTGGATTGGGCTTGATGCCAACCCGTTGTATTTTGACGGCCTAATCGCTGATGTGAATTTCATCGACGGCCTGGCCCTGCCAGCCTCTAGCTTTGGAGAGACTGACCCCATCACGGGCGTGTGGAAGCCAAAGAAATACGGTGGCAGCTTCGGCACCAACGGATTCAAACTGGACTTCTCTGACAACAGCGCAGCGACTGCTGCTGCGATTGGAAAGGACAGCTCAGGCAACGGCAACAACTGGACACCCAACAACATCAGCGTCACGGCTGGCGTCACCTATGACTCCATGCTGGACACGCCGACACCGTATGCAGATGGCGGGAATGGGCGGGGGAATTATGCTGTTCTCAGCCCCATCTGTCGCAACCCGACATACGCAGCGCCATCGAATGCAAACTTGTCGTACGTTGGTGGGGCATCTGCAATCAACTCAACTGCTGTTTCCACAATCGGAGTTTCAACTGGCAAGTGGTATTGCGAAGCCATTGCAGGTTCTGGAAATACGATGGTTGGTGTGCTTAGAAACACCGCTTCGTCAATCAACAGCGTTCAAACAACACAGTTATATCTTGGACAGATTGCAGATGGATATGCGTATTTTGGAGCGACTGGAAACAAATTTAATTCCAACTCAAGCTCTGCCTATGGAGCCACATTCACCACTGGCGATGTGATTGGTATTGCGCTTGATCTTGATGCTGGCACGTTGGCCTTCTACAAGAACGGCACAAGCCAAGGCACTGCGTACACTGGCCTGACTGGTGAGTTCTTGTTTGCCTTTACAGAGGGTGGATCAGTAACCGTTCACGCCAACTTCGGTCAACGCCCCTTCGCCTACACCCCACCCACAGGCTTCAAAGCGCTGAACACGCATAACATGCCTGATGCGACTATCAAGAAGGGTAACCAGTATTTTGATGCAACCACGTACACGGGCAACGCAACGGGTCAGAGCGTTGTAAATGCTGGTGGTTTTCAACCTGACCTAGTTTGGATTAAAAAGCGCAGCAGTCCTGTCGCATACAACCTGCTTTATGACGCAGTGCGTGGGGCTGGCAAATGGCTTTCGAGCAACGCCACAGACGCAGAGGGAACCATTGCGTCTTCTTTGACAGCGTTCAACAGCAATGGCTTCTCAGTTGGCGCTGACCCAAGTGGGCCCAACAACGGATGGAACGCATCTGGTGCGGCTACTGTCGGCTGGCAATGGAAGAAAGGCGCGGCGCAAGGCTTTGACATTGTTCCGTTCTCGTTTGCCGCTGGTGGAACGCAAAACATTGCACACAGTCTTGGTGTTGCTCCCAAGATGATGATTGTCAAAAGCCGTAGTAATGGGACTCAGGGATGGGTTGTTTATCACGCATCGACAGGCAACACAGGGTATATGACGCTTAATCTTACAAGCGCGTTTATATCAAACTCGACGACATGGAACAACACAAGCCCAACATCATCTGTGTTTACGCTTGGCTCTGGTTTTACGTCTGGTGCATTTGGCGCAGACGGCATCGCCTACCTGTTCGCCGAAGTCGCTGGCTTCTCTAAGTTCGGCAGCTACACGGCAAACGGATCTGCTGATGGGCCGTTTGTCTACTGTGGATTCAGACCGCGCTTCGTGATGATTAAATGGACGAACGTGGAGAGCTGGTACATCTTCGACACGGAACGTGGGACGTATAACGTCATCGGGCCATACATTGTGCCAAACACGTCCGCTGCCGAAGGCACGTATACCGCTGTCGATATTCTTTCAAACGGCTTTAAGCTCCGAGACACAAACAACTTTGTGAACTCAAGCGGCACATACATCTACGCAGCCTTCGCTGAAAACCCATTCAAGAACTCTCTCGCCCGCTAAGGACTACAACCCATGTTCATGCTCAACAACGCTCCACTCGCGCCCGACACGGCTTTCACCGTTGGTGAAGGCGACGCGGCCATCCAGTACCCCGCCAACTGGCTGCGCTTGGCAACGCCAGAAGAACGCGCCGCGCTCGGCATCACCGAGGTGGCAGACCCAGAGGTGTACGACGACCGCTTTTACTGGGGACCAGGCAATCCCAAGGACTTCACACAGGTGCGCGACATGCTGCACAGCCAGCTCTCGGCCACTGCCTACAGCCTGCTGCAGCCCACCGACTACAAGCTGGTGCGCAAGGTCGAGACAGGCGAGGAAGTGGACGAAGCAACAATGACAAAGCGCACGGCCATCCGCGCTGCTTTTTCTGACAATCTGGCGCTCATCGAGGCTTGCACCACCACCGAGGAGCTGGCCGCACTTTCGTTCACTTGGCCGTCTGAGCAGGTGGCCGCATGAGCCAGCACGACTACGTCATTGAAAACCAGGACGGCGCGAGCTTTCGTGGCGATATTAATGCCGCTCTTGCGGCAGCCGTGGGCCTCAACAGCGGCCCAACTGAGCCTGCGACGCCATACGCCTACATGCTGTGGCAAGACACCACCGCTGGCGTGCTCAAGCAGCGCAACGCGGCCAACAGCGCGTGGGTAAAGATTCAAGACCTCGTGCTGTCGCTCAGCACGGCGCAGGCCACCACATCCGGCACCAGCAAGGACTTCACCATTCCAGCCTGGGCCAAGCGCATCACTGTGCTGTTCAACGGCGTGTCGCTCAGCGGAACCGCGCACCTGCAGGTGCAAATCGGTAAGACCGCGCCAGAGGCCACCGGCTACAACAGCACCAACGTCGCGACCAGCAGCGCCACGCTCACGACTAACTCGGCCACCACGGGCTTCGTCATCAATTCGCCTGGCGCTGCCGGTATCGCATCTGGCGCGCTCGTGATGGCGAACGTGAGCGGCAACATCTGGGTTGCCAGCGGAAACGTAAAGACCGGCACCACCAGCATTGTCAGCGTTGCAGGCGACAAGACCACGGCCAACGCACCCGACATTCTGCGCGTCACTTCAACGAGCACAGACACGTTCGACCTCGGGTCTGTGAACGTGCTTTTCGAGTAAAGCGTTTACGTATTCGCCTGACGTAACCAGTGACGAACCAGCCAATCCACCTTAGAATCGCGGGCAGTAAATAACTGCCAACGAACCCACAAGCATGAGCCCAGAAGACCGAGCCGAACTTGTTTGCGACATAGCAGCCGCGCTGCGTGAATCGCACATCCAACCCCAGCTCTCAGACGAGGAATTGCAGTGGGTCCGCCTCGCAATTTCAGCCGAGGCGCGCAAAATTCGTTTCAGAGACGCCGTAATTGAGAAAACTTTAGCGGGCCTTGTGTGGGCCGCCTTTGTTGGCCTCGGTTACCTGATCGTCGACTTCTTCAAGAACCACGGATTCAGGTGATGTGGGCCCAGAAATCATGCTCGCCCTGCAAGCAATGCGAGCCGCCTACAGCGGCATTCAGTATTGCTGCGAGGCTCTGCGTGAGGGCTCTGTCGAAATCCAGCGCGTCAAGAAAACCGTCGAGGGCGGTGTGGCTGATGCCAAGGCCATCTACAAAGAAGTCACAGGCCTCTGGAGCTGGCTGCAAAAGCTGTTCGGCGGAAATAGCGGGACACCCGCCAAAACCACGCCAGACGCAGTGGCCGAGCCGGAACCCAAACAATTACCCAAGAAATCTAAAAAGCGTGACGAGTACATCGAGCACGTGCCGACCCAAGACGAAGTTGTCCAGCAGTTCATCGGCCATGTCGGTGAGTGGTTTGACAACTACAGCACGCTGAAAGCGTTTGCCGAGAAGCGTTACACGGAAGTTTTTGGAAAGGACGTCATCGACCAAAAGGAAGTGCTGGAGCTGACGCAACTGCAGGTAGAGCTGGATTCGGCCTATCCAACGCTGATGACCTTGATGAGCACCAACGCACCCTGGCAGCTCGGGCCCATTTGGACCCAGTTCAAGGAGATGCAGGACAAGGTGAAGGCAGGGCAAGCAGCGCGGCAGATGAAGCAACGGCGCGAGAAAGCCAAACGCGACGCGGTAGCAGCGCAGATGCGCAGTGACCGTATCGACCGCCAGATGACATGGTTCTGGGCAGCCGTTTTGCTCTGGTACTTTTGGATGATTATGGGAGCTGTATGGCTAAACGCGACGACAATGCAGTAATCGTTTTTCTCTGCATCGTCATCGGCATTTTGTTCGTGCTGTTCGCGTTCTTGCTGCTGCGTCTGATGACGGTGGACAAAGCGCTGGTGCACAACAAGCGCGAGTCCGACAAGGCAGCGCTGGTGCTGCGGGATGAGAGAGAGCGATTTGAGCAACTATTGAAGGCGGTGAAACTCACCGAGAAAGACAAGGAATGACACGAAGTGAATTGGAGATCATCATTAAGAAGCGCGCCGCCATCGTCATCACGACGTTTGCTGCATTGCTGGCCATCAATACCATGGTGGGCGGCAGCAACAGCGGCAAGGTGCTCAGCAATACCATTGCGGCCAACAACGTGTGGGCTTGGTACCAAGCCAAGAACGTGCGCTCCGTGGTCTATGCCACCACCGCCGACACTGCGCCAAGCAAGGCCATTGCCGAGCACTACACCGGCGAGGCCAAACGCATGAAGGCCGACATGGTCGAGCTGGAGGCCAAGGCCAAGCAATTAGAGGCAGAGCGTGACGCAGCCAAGCAACGCTCGGTCTTTTTCACCTATGCGGGCTCGGCCCTGCAAATCGGCATCGTGCTGTCCACCGCAGCCATTCTGGCGGTGACCATGCCTTTGTTCTGGGCATCCGTGGGCGTCGGCTCGCTGGGTGCTGTTCTTTTCGCCTTCGGGCAATTTGGAGTCTGACCCCATGAAAAACTTTCTCGCCGCTCTGCTTTCGCGCACCTCGCAGTTCACCATCGTGCCGCTGCTCATCCTGGTGTGGTTCGTTTGGACTGACCCGTCACCAGGCTTTGCCGACACCTTGCTGCGCATGCAGCTCTGGGCTCAGGCGTTGCTCGTGACTGGTGTCGCCTACGGCATCGCCAAGGCCATGCTCGGCAAGGCATCCAGCGAAGACCTCTACGAGCAGACCATCATGGGCAATTACGCCGCTGGCATCGCCTACATGGGCGTGTGCCTGCTGCGCGCCCTGGTGCTCATCGGCCTGCTGCTGTTCTTCGCCCAGGTGCAGCGATGAGATACCTCGTGGCTGTCGCGCTGACGGCCATCTTGGCTGCCTGCCACCCTGCGTGGGCGGCGCCCAAGAAGGCCCCACCGCCCAGCGTTGACACCTACATCCCCGAGCAGGCCGTGCAGCACCTGCCAACGCTCGCCGCGCAGGTGAAGGACGTTTGGCCTGCTTTCCCAGCGCCAAACTATTTCGCCGCGCTCATCGAGCACGAGAGCTGCATCAGCCTGACGCACTCCAAGTGCTGGAACCCCACCTCACGGCTCAAGTCAGACCGCGAGGAGGGTGCAGGGCTTGGCCAGCTCACCCGCGCGTTCAAGGCTGACGGCTCCACACGATTCGACGCACTGGCGGACGCCAAGCGCCTAGACCCCAAGGGCCTCAACGACCTGCGCTGGGAGACGGTCTACAGCCGCCCCGACTTGCAGATGCGCGTGCTCATCCTGATGAGCCGGTCCAACTGGAACCGCCTCGACAAGCTGGTGGAGAACGCGGACGGCAAGCTGGCCATGACCGATGCGGCCTACAACGGCGGCCTCGGTGGTGTGCTCAACGAGCGCCGCGCCTGTTCTCTGCGTGAGGGCTGCGACCCCGACAAGTGGTTTGGCCACGTCGAGAAGGTGTGCCTCAAGTCCACCAAGCCGCTCTATGCGGGCCGCTCTGCCTGCGACATTAACCGGCACCACGTTCACGACGTGCTGCACACCCGCATGCCGAAATACAGGGGCCGCGTATGAAGTTGCTCGACCTGGTGCCCAGTTGGGTGTGGGCCGCTGCGCTGTCGGTGGTGTTGGCCTTCGCTGGCACCAGCTACGTGCGCATGAAGATCGCCCAGACCGAGCTGGCGACGTACCGCGCCGACGTGGCCGAGAACACTCGCAAGGCCGAGGCCGAGGCCCGCGCCAAAGAGCAGGCCATGCGAAAACAAGCCGACAGGATAGCCAATGACCAAGCCAAAAAAGAAACCGAGCTGGCTGCTGCTGCTGCTCGTGCCGATGCTGTTGCTGCAAGCCTGCGCGACGAGATCGACCGACTCAATGCCAGTCCAGCCCCCACAGACCCCCGAGCTGCCGCCCTCGCTCGCGAAGCCACCACCGCCAGGAAGCTACTTGGAGCGTGCGCAGAGCGATATCGAGGAGTGGCGAAAGGCGCTGACGACCTCCGAGGGCAGGTGAGCGGCCTGCAGGACTACGCCACCAGCGTGTGCAAGCAGCCTTAGCGGCGCGCCGTGCGCATCGCGTATTCGATGGCGTCTAGCAGGTTCGGCCCGAACCTCTGGCGCGCCACCCGCTGACCATCCTCACGCAGACCCAAGCGCTCATTGATCTGGGCGCGCGGAATGAGCAGGTACAAGAAGCGCAGCATCTGACCGTTGGCCCCTTTGCGGGGCTTTTTCAATGCCAGGTATTTGCGGCCCTGGAAGTCCACCACCGTCGCCTTGTCGCCCAACTGGTTGGGCCGGTCGGCCTTCTTGATGAGCTGCTTTGGAGTGCGTCGCACCATGGAGGTGGGCACGGCCAGGTAGTTGCCGCGCGGGTCTTTGGGCCCGCCGAATTCCTGCAAGCCCATGAACTTGTCGCGGCTGAACACCACCGATTCAAGGTTGTATTTGTTGGCCGCCTGAATGCGGATGCCGTTCACAATCCACTGTCGGCGCAGCGTGAACCGGCTGGGCATGTTGCCCTTGACCTCGGCCTGAACGTCGCGCGCCGTGGCCGTGAGGGCCTTGGCGACGGCAAAGCGAAATTGCTCGGGAGCGCATGCGGACTGGAGTTTCTGCACGGCTTTGTCGAGGTCGGATTGGATGCTGATGTTCATGGCCATGCGGCAAGTTTACCTCCGCAGGCAGAATCACGCACCTGGCGCCGTGAGACGCAAATTTCTTGCCCTGCCCAATAACTGCCACCAAAACTGCCACCAAGCGCGTTTTTGTAGCTGTGTTTTCTGCTGCAATCTCAATCGCTTATGCGCAAAAGGTCTGGCTGGGGCGGGACAATACACATCTGTAAAACGACAGTACAGTTTTGTCGATTGATTGTTCTGTTATGTCAAACACTTAGCACCAAAATTCACCTATCAAGTGCACCCCCTGTTCTAAGCCGTTGAAATGCTCAGCGAAACTGATACTGCCACCAAAGTGCCACCAAACCCGAGTGAGCCGTGGGGTTTATATTTGCTCCGCAAATTGTTGTGTTAAACTTCTTCTGCCGCAAACTCGCGGCGGTAACAGAGGAGAATTATGGAAACGAAACACACACCAGGGCCGTGGCTGGCGTACAAAATACCAAATGACAGACTTGGTCGCCATCGCGTGCTTTGCTTGAACGATGAGGTCAGCCCAGGAAATGGAAAATTGCAGATTGCTGCGGAGATCAGGACCGAGGCCAATGCTCGTCTGATTGCCGCAGCGCCTGAATTGTTTGCGATCGCACTGCTCCAAGAAGAAGCCAACGCTCTTTTTGAGGCCGGTGGAGCGACAGCAGAGTACATGATGCTATCTTCAAAACTTCTCCATCAGCGTCGCGCCGCCATCTTGCAGGCGATGGGGGATGGAGCATGAGAAGAATAGATGAACTACGGAAAGAACCAGGCGTTCAGGGGCTCGTGCAGCTGGCCCAGAATGCGCTCAACCGCATCAGAGAATTGGAATCTGAATTAGCGAACCACAAGAAAACTTATGGTTCGCCAATAAATCATCAGCATTTAGCCGCCCAAGGTGTACGCCTATACAACGCAGTTCATCGTCTTGCCGCGCTTGCTGGCGAGGAAGCCGATGATACTGTCGATTGGCTGTGCGGCGAGTACGGAGGCATGGCAAAGTTGTTTGACGCCTACTTCGGGCCCAAGGAGAATCAGACAACGCAATTTTGCCCGATGTGCGAAGGCAAACCGTCGCCGCGCGAGCCGCTTACGGATGACGAGTTCACAACGGCCATAGAGGTTGCTGGGATTCCCATCGAAGATGTTGGGCTTGCTTACGCCATCAAAGATTTGGTCGAAGCCGCCCACGGCATCAATAACGCCGCATAAGAAAAGGGCGCCCCGAGGGACGCCCTTTTCCTCCGACTAGAACAGCCGCGAGATAGCGGCGAACACCCAGGTCAGGTTCGGGTGCAAGCTGCACCCCAGACCAAGGCGATACGACGTACCGCACGGCTGGCTGACCTCGAGCGTGAATGACACAGACATGTGCCCTCCATCCTCGCCGCATGGGGACCCTCAATCGGGTGGGTGCCGGGCCATGCGAATTGCCAGCTAGGGCGTTTCGGTTTTCTGACAGCCACCGTGGTGCCCTTCCCCCGGCTGTCTCGGGTTGGCGCGGATATGGGAGCCAAGCCTTGGCGTTGCAAGGCCAAAAACTGCCGCTAGCGCGGGTTTTTTGCAGATTCGAACCCTGCTAACTAAGTGACTGATTCTGGCAGCGAATTACGAACTGCCACCATAGTGCCACCAAAGTGGCCATTTTCACCCCGTAAGCCATTGATATGTTTTGGTAAATGGCTGGGGCGGGACTATTCGAGTCTGCAAAATCGTTAGCCGAACCTGTCTGGCCATTTACCCAAACAATTCAACCGTTTACCCTCTCTTTAAGCCCCTGCGGGAGCGCCCTTCCCTAAGCCTTTACAACTGCCACCAAAACCCGTACTGCCACCAAACTGCCACCAAACGGGGTACGGGTAATGATTACGGACGCAGCGTTGCAGAAGGCCGTTCGCAGGGTGAAAACCGGCGAGGTTCAGAGCGTCACCCTTACCGAGCCGTCGCAGCGTGGCACAGGCAGGCTGCTGGCCAAGGTACGCAGCGGGCTGGTCGAGTGGTACGCCCAGCGGATTACGGGCGGCAAGCGGACCCTGCAAAAGCTCGGCACGTGGCCAGCGATGACGCCAGCCCAAGCCCGAGAGAGATTCGCCATCGAGGTCACGCCCATTGATGCGCCACCGCCATCGGCCACGTTTGGCGACTTGGTCGAGGGGTACCTGAATTACCTCACCACTGGCGGCAAAAAAACTAAGCAGCCCACCTCGGTGCTCAACCATGCGGCGGCCGTCATCGGGCCCAACAAGCTGGCGGGCGAAGTTACACCCGACGATATCGTGCGCGTAATCAAGCCCATCTACGACCGCGACGCGCGGGTGATGGCCGACGCCGTGCGCATCAACCTGCACGCCGCATTCAACTGGGGCATGAAGGCCGAGCACGACTACCGCGTGAAGCACCCGCGCAAGTGGGGCATCAAGTCCAACCCCGTCATGGCCGTGCCGCGCGACACCGAATCGAAGCGCGTGGGCACACGCTGGCTCAACGCCAAGGAGTACGTGGACCTGCTGCACTGGGCTATGGCACCAGGGCGCGCTCAAGGCCGCAAAGCCGTCGCGCTGATCGCCATCACCGGCCAGCGTGTGCATGAAATCATCGACCTGCGCCCTGAGAACTGGAACAGCAAGGAGCGCACGCTCCACTGGGCAAAGACCAAGAACGGCAAGCCCCACACCGTGCCCGTGTGCCGTATGGCCGCTGCCATCTTGGACGGCATGAGGGCTGGCGCTGGCGGCTGGTACTTCCCCAACTCCAGCAAGAAGGGCGGCCCCATGCCAGACGGCACCGTGCTTGGTGCCCTGAAAAAATACTGCGCCAAGTGGAAGCTGGAACACGCCTCGCCGCGTGACCTGCGCCGCACGTGGAAGACGCTTGCAGGCGAGGCAGGGCTGACGAAGCAGGAGCGTGACTGGCTGCAGAACCACACCGAGGGCGATGTGTCATCGCGCCATTACGACCGGTGGCAGTACATGCCAGAGAAGCGCGCGGCGGTGGCGAAGTGGGAGGCGTGGCTCGATGCCCAGCTCAAAGCCGCAGACAAAAAGAGCGCCTCGGGGGCGGCGCTCAATCGCTCAAAAAATAAGGGTGCGCAGCAGCATGCCCAGGAGCACGCATAGCAGGTTGTTCACACCCATCAGCAGGGCAATTCCCACGATATCTGGCTTGTCGCTCATGAGGTTGCCCCGTTATCGTTGACGGGGTTGAAGCGCACGCGCTCTGGCAGGTTATCGTTGGCAGGCGAAACCCGCCTCAGCTCAACCATCCACCGCAGCGCATTCTGAGCAAACGCGGGGCACTTGCAGCCCCTTCTCCAATTCCGCCATGTCTGGCGTGTGACCCCCAGCGCTTGGGCCATCTTGTTGTCCGAAAGTCCTAGGCTCTGCTGGAGGGCATTGATGTTCTCGGGCGTCACTTTCTGATTCCTCGGCGGCACTTATTGTGCAGACGCAAGCTGATGCCAAGCTCACGATTTAACAAGTTGTAAACGATTGAACAAAAAAGGCCCACACTAAGGTGGGCCTTGACGCGAATCGCGAGGCTCTAGAACGGGATATCGTCATCCATGTCGTCGAACCCACCTTTTGCTGGTGCGGCAGGGCTCGGTGCGGCTGGTGCGGCAGGTCGTTGAGCTTGCGCGGGTGCAGATGGTCTTTGCGCAGGTGCCTGTGAACCTTCTGGTCGGCCGCCAGCCAGCTCAATGTTGCTGATGCGTCCGGTCAATTTTGTGCCCTCGCCGTTGCGGCCGGTGAATGTTTCCAGATGAGGGTCATCGATGGTGACCACGACCTGCTGGCCCTTCACCAGATAATCAATGAGCGCCTCAGCCTGGCGCCCCCACAATGAGCCATCAACCCACTGCGTCGGGCGCTTCCCGTCTTCGCCCTTGCGTCCGTAATTGAAGGCCAGCGAGAGGCTCGCGACCTTGTCGCCGCTGCTCTGGATGGTGCGCAGCTCGGCGTCTTTGCCCAAGCGGGCCAGTCCTGTCATTTGCATGTAATTCCCTTTCGGTTGGTGTAAATCGTTTCCGTCTTTATTAGGCGGCTGGCGAAGTATACGCTATTTGCACAGTCAATCTACCGCACTCTCAAAACTGTGCTATTATTTGCTGCGTGAGTGTTACGGCTCACGCCTAAACCAACCAAGGAGAGATATGACATTACTCGGCACCTTTCGCGACATGCCAAACGCGGATTACCACGCGCACCCTGCGCTCGGCAGCAGCGGCCTCAAGCTCATCATGCAGTCGCCGCTGCACTACTTCTCACGCTACCTCGACCCAAACCGAACCCACAAAGAGCCGACGCCAGCCATGAAGATTGGCACGGCATGGCACGCGGCCATCTTCGAGCCCGAGGCATTCGCCCGCGACTACATTGAGGTGCCTGCTGGCCTCGACCGCCGCACCAAGGAGGGCAAGCAGCTCTGGGCCGAGCTGGAGGCCAGCGGCAAAGAGGTGATGACGCCAGACGACATGGCGCGCATCAAGACCATGGCCGCCAGCGCAGCCGCTCACCCGATCAGCAAGGTGATATTTGCGCAGGAAGGTGGAGCCGCTGAGGTGTCGTTCTTCTGCGCCGACACCGAGACTGGCGCTAACCTGAAAATTCGCCCCGACTACTTTGTGCCGCCATGCGCCATGTTCCCTGGTGGCCTGCTGGTGGACGGCAAGACAGGCGAGGACATGAGCCCCGCTGGCTTTGCCAAGTACGCCTGGAACTGGGACCTGCACATTCAGGCGGCCTTCTACAGCGACGTGTTCCAGAAGCTGCACGGCACTGACGTTGCACCCGCGTTTGTATGGGCCGCGCAGGAGAAGGATGCGCCCTACGCCACCGCCTACTACAGCGCCGCGTCAGATTTCATCGACTACGGCCGCAAGCTCTACCGCCGAGCCCTGAACACCTACGCCGCATGCACTGAGAGCGGTGTTTGGCCAGGCTACGCGCAGACCGTCCAGCAGCTCGAATTGCCAGGCTGGGCCGCAAAGCAGGTGGCCGATGCCGCCGCCGCATAAACCATCAACTCGTCGAAAGAAAATCATGTCATTTCAAGTCCGCAAAGCAGAGCGCCAAGGCGCCCGACTGCTCATCCAACTGTCTGGCGTTTCCGGCTCAGGCAAAACATACACCGCCCTGCAGCTCGCCTATGGCCTGGCAGGCAACGACGCCAGCAAAGTGGTGCTCATCGACACAGAGAACCGCCGTGGCAGCCTCTACGCCAACGCCCTGCCCCAGCCGTTCAACATCATCGACTTCTACGCACCGTTCAGCCCCGAGCGCTACATCCAAGCCATCGACGCCGCGTGCAAGGCTGGCGCTGAGGTGATCGTCATCGACAGCGTGAGCCATGAGTGGGAAGGCCCAGGCGGCTGCCAAGACATTGCCGCGCTCACCAAGTTCCCCGACTGGAAGCGGGCGAAGGCCGAGCACAAGAAGTTTATGACGCACATGCTGCAAAGCTCTGCGCACGTGATCTGCTGCACCCGCGCCCGCGAGAAGACCGACTTCACGGACACCAAGAACCCCGTGAAGCTCGGCATTCAGCCCATCCAAGAGCAGAATTTCAGCTATGAGGCGACTGTCTCGCTGATGATGCACAACCAGGGCTATTCCCAGGACGTGCTCAAGTGCCCCGCTGAGCTGCAGGCCATCCTTGGCCGTGGCGATGGCTACATCACACCGACTGACGGCCAAAGCCTGCGCGCCTGGGTGGACGGCGCTGTGCACATCGACCCAGCCATTGAGCAGGCCAAGGGCAAGCTGCTCAACACCTGCGAGAAGGGCCTCGACGCGTTCAAGGCTGCGTGGAACGGCCTGACGCCAGCACTGCGCAAGTCGCTCGGCGCAGCGTTCCGTGACCAGTGCGCAGCCAGTGCCACCGCCTACGACCAGCAGCGTGCACAAGCGACGGCAGGCTCAACCGGTGAGCCTGACCCATCGGTGAACGCGCTCAATGCGGCAGCGGCAGCAGCGACAAACACGCCAGCCCCAATGCAGCAGGCCAAGCCCGAGCCTGAGCCTGAGCAGCCAGCCCAGCCAGAGCCCGCAGCAACCACGACGCCAGCGGCCGAAGCTGGCGACGACGAAGTGTTCTGACGGGTGCCCCATGAAGTTGATCGACTACCGCAAACTCATGGGGCTGAGCCGCGCTAAGGCAGCGGCCCAGCTCAACACCACAGGGGTGACCCTCTATCGCTACGAGACTGGGCGCATGGCACCCAGCCCCAAGGCCATGGCACGCATCAAAAACTGGAGCAAAGGCGCCGTGTCCGCCGACGATTTACTGAAAGGCGGTGAGGCATGACCATGCGCACCTACATCAGCGGGCCCATGACGGGCATTGCGGATTTCAACAGGCCAGCGTTTGCAGCCGAGGCCGCCAGGCTTCGGGCCGAGGGCGTCTATGTCGTCAACCCAGCCGAGAACGGTCTGCCACCTGATGCGGCATGGGTTGACCATCTGCGCGCGGACATTCGCGACATGATGGACTGCAACGCCATCCACATGCTGCCAGGCTGGACCAAATCAAAGGGCGCTATGCTGGAATACCACATCGCCTCAAAGCTCGGTTTTACCATCACTGGGGCGCTGCGATGAAGCCCGTGTGCTCCATCTGCGGGCGCCGCACGACACCGGCCGCGTTCATCGGCCTGGAGCCTATCGGGCCAACCTGCGCCAAGCGTGCTGGCTTCACTGGCCGCAACGCCATCAAGAGCAGTCGCATCCGCCTGGTGACCTACAAGCCCACCCGCGAGGTGGTGCCGCAGACGCTCGACATGTTTGCGGAGGTGCAGCCGTGATTCACTACCACGGCACACCTATTGGTGGCTCACGCCAAGACGCTGCCCGCTTCTTGATTGGCCGACATGCTCTGGTGCCGTACCCACGGCGCGACGACATGGGTGCTGTGGCCGACGCCTGCCAGTCGTTCGTGTTCGACAATGGAGCGTTCACGGTATGGAAGCAGGGCGGCACGCTCGATGTGCCTGGGTACATTGCGTGGTGCGAGGAGTGGCACAAGCATCCTGGCTTTGACTGGGCGCTCATTCCTGACGTCATCGAGGGCGCCGAAGCAGAGAACGACGCGCTGCTGACGGATTGGCCAAGAAGCATTCGAGGCGTTCCTGTCTGGCACATGCACGAGAGCATCGACAGGTTGGTGCGCCTTGGTAGCGAGTGGCCGGTGGTGGCGCTTGGTTCGTCAGGCGCATGGTCAACACCAGGCACTGAGGCATGGTGGCAGCGGATGGCTACGGCCATGAACGCTCTCTGTGACGAAAGTGGTCGGCCGCCGTGCAGACTTCACGGCCTGCGAATGCTTGACCCAGCCATCTTTTCAAAGCTGCCGCTCACGAGCGCCGACTCAACCAACGCTGGCGTGAACGCGGGCTCACTCGACCGGTTCGGCATGTACGTGCCGCCAACTAACGCACAGCGTGCCGCCGTCATCGCTGAGCGTATCGAGGCCCACAACGCCGCTGCCGCTTGGCTCCGCATGCCTATTCAGGAGTCGTTTTCATGCGCTCTGTTCTGAACCTCACCCACACTACAAAATGACAATTTCACTTCGCCCCTACCAAAACGACTGCGAGGACGGTGTTCGCATCGCCTACGCACGCGGCAAGCGAGCCCCGCTGCTGGTGCTGCCCACGGGCGGTGGCAAAACCACCATCTTCGCTGACGTCACCAACAAGGCCGCAGCCAAGGGCCGCGTGGTCTACCTGCTCTGCCACCGCGCCGAGCTGGTCAAGCAGATCGCTGGCACGCTGGCGCGCTTCGGCTGCCACCACGCCGTCATCGCGCCTGGTCCCATCATCCGCCAGTGCCAGGTCGAGCAATTCAAGGCCCACGGGCGCACCTTCGTGAAGGCCGATGCCACCGTGGTGGTGGCCAGCGTGCAGACGCTGGTCAAGCACCTCGGTACCGACATTCCCACGCCTGACCTGATCGTCATCGACGAGGCTCACCACCTCACCGTCGACAGCACGTGGGGCCGCATCGTCTCCGCGTATCCCACCGCCAAGCTGCTGCCGGTCACCGCCACACCCTGCCGCATGGACGGCAAAGGCCTAGGCATCGGCGCGGGCGGCTTTGCTGACGAGCTGGTGATGGGCCCGACCATGCGCGAGCTGATCGAACAGGGCTACCTCTCGCCCTACCGCATCTTTGCCCCACCCAATGCGCTCGACCTCACTGGCGTGCGCACCCGTGCCGGTGACTACGCCAAGGACCAGCTCGCCATCGCCATCGACAAGCCCAGCATCACGGGCGACGCGGTGGAGCACTACCGACGCCTGGCCTCGGGCAAGCGCGCCGTGGCCTTCTGCGTGTCAGTCGCTCACGCCCAGCACGTGGCCGGTGAGTTCATGGCCGCAGGCATCGCCGCCGAATTCCTCGACGGCACCATGGATGCGCTGGAGCGCGACCGCATCATTAAGCGGTTTGAAGCTGGCGAGACGCTGGTGCTCACGAGCTGCGATATCGTGAGCGAGGGTTTCGACCTGCCTGCCATCGAGGTGGCAATCCTGCTGCGCCCCACTCAGTCGCTTTCGCTCTACATCCAGCAGGTGGGCCGCGCACTGCGCACCTTCCCTGGCAAAGACGAGGCCATCATTCTGGACCACGTGGGCGCTGTGGTGACGCACGGCCTGCCCGATGAGGAGCGAGAGTGGAGCCTGGACGGCGTCAAGAAGGGCAAGCGCGCGGCCGACGACAACGAGCCCGACGTCAAAATCACGACCTGCCCCAAGTGCTACAGCATCCACCTGCCTGCGCCAGAGTGCCCGACGTGTGGCCACGTGTACCCCATCCAAGAACGCAAGATCGACCAAGCCGATGGCAACCTGGTGGAGCTTGACGCCGAGCAGATCGAGGCACTGCGCCGCCAGAAGCGCGTCATGCAGGGACAGGCCCAGACCGTCGAGGATTTGGTGCGCCAGGGCATCAGCCGCCCGCGTGCAATCAAGATCATCGAGGCGCGCCAGGCCAAGGATGCGTTGGTCAGCTCAATCATGCTGGCGCTCGGTGCCATCCGCGAGACAACTGGCCAAGGCCCCTACGCCGCCTGCGGTCACACGCTGAGCGACATTCGGCGCATGAAGCCCAAGGAGCTGCGGGCCCTGAACGAGCGGCTCAATGGTGCTGTTGAGCCAGAGCCGTTCACGGTGCGCGTCGCGTAAGGGGTTGGTGTGGATAGAATCGCCGCATGGCCCAAAATCGTGAAACCAGAACCGCAGCTCATCCCGCACTCTTGGCCGTGGGCACACGCCCAGACGTCATGGTGTGGAAGCAGCCTGTGGGCCTGTTTCGCTCGCTGGAAGACCCCAACCGCAAGGTGCTTGTCGGCACGCCTGGCCAGTCCGACAGCATCGCCGTGGTCGCCGTCACCGTCACGCCTGACATGGTCGGCAAGACCATTGGCGTGGCCGTGGCGCCAGAGTTCAAGACCACCAAAGGCGTGCAGAGCGAGAAGCAGAAAAACTGGCAGGCAGCCTTTGAGAAGCGTGGCGGCATCTACCGCCTGGTGCGCTGCGCCGCTGACATGGAGGCGCTAGTCGATGACGTCCAATCTGGCCGCTGGTAAGCCCATTTTGAGCGTGCGTGCTGAGGCCGTACCCGTGCGCATCGATGCCTACAAGCTCGGGCCCAACGACTACCGCATCAAGCTGGCGCGGGGCATCGGCTGGGCACCAACAAAATTCAAGACGCTTGACGCGGTGCTGAAACAGCTACTCGCCATGCGTAGCTACACGGCGGCCGAGGCCACCATTTGCAAGGCGATGTGCAAGGCGTCGCCATAGGTTTTCAGGAGAGGCAGTCGGGGGCCTGATTCTCGGGGTGCATGCGCCACCCTTTTCCCGACGAGCGCGTGAACGCAGCCACCAGCCCCTCGTGGGTAGTCGGATGGCGGCAATGCTCCCGAGCCGGTGTCGTTACCACTGGCTCGGGATGCTGGAAAACCCCTAGAAAATATTTTCAAACTATTCACGTTGTACGCAAAAGACGCGTTATACTATTTGCACAGTAAACAACCAACCGAAAGAGAATCATGCAAGCAAGCTATTTGAAACCAAGCCATTTCGTGACACCACGCACCTTTGACGACGCCACGTTCTACGCTGGCGGCGCACCAATCGAGAAACCCTACAACCCGCCTATGCAGTGGCAAGACAAACTGGTGCTCATTGCATCTTTTGTGGCCGTCGTCGCTGTCTTGGTCATCATCCGCGTCTGGGGCTGATCATGGTTGCCAAATTACACGCCCCAGCGCTGTCTGGCGCTCGCCCACTGCAAGAAGTCATGCAACGAGGCAGCTATCAATGCCCCGAGCTGCGCCCCTACGAAGGCCGCCCCAACGCCATGGACGCGTACAACCTGCCGAGCCTCATCAATGGCCGCCGCGTTTGGCGTAATGGGCGTGTCGAAGAAACCACCCAAGCCTAACCCTGAAAGAACCTATGTTTAAGAACGCAATCATTTACCGCTTCACCCTGCCCTCCAGCATCGTTGCAGCCAGCCTAGACACCTTCGTGCCCTGCGGCCCAACGCAGGAGAAATCATCCGGCTGGGTGCCACCACGCGGCCAAGAGCACGGCGACCTGGTCGAAGTCATCGCCGGTCAAACCATCCTCAAACTGATGACCGAGACAAAGAGCGTGCCTGGCGATGTCATTGCCCGCAAAGCCGCAGAGGTTGCACGCGAAATCGAGCAGACCACCGGCCGCAAGCCAGGCAAGAAAGAAACCCGCGAAATCAAGGACGCCGTGAAGATGGCCTTGTTGCCGCACGCGTTCGCCAAGCGCTCGGCCACCATGGTCTGGTTCATCCCCTCTGGTTTCTTAGTCATCGACGCAGCCAGCCAGGCCAAGGCAGACGAAGCCATCACGATGCTGGTGCGCTCCATTGATGGCCTGACCGTCACGCTCGTGAACACAAACCAGTCGCCAGCCTTCTCGATGGCCCACTGGCTCATTGCACAAGAGCCGCCCCAAGGTTTCAGCATTGACCGCGAGTGCGAGCTGAAAGCCGCCGACGAAACCAAAGCCGTCGTGAAGTATGGCCGCCACCCGCTCGATATTGACGAGGTGCGCACGCACGTGCAGGGCGGGAAAATCCCAACCAAGCTGGCGCTCACCTTCGACGGCCGCGTGTCGTTTGTGCTCACTGACGCCATGACGCTCAAGAAAATCAACTTTCTGGACAGCGTGTTTGAGGAGCAATCCAACGAGAACCAAGCCGACGCCTTCGACGGCGACGTGACCATCATGTCTGGCGAAATGCGCCCGCTGTTCACCGGCTTGATTGAAGCCTTGGGCGGTGAGCTGGTGTTGGAAGGTGGTGCGGCATGAACATCAAACTAAATCCACGCCTGGTAGCCGCTACGGCCCAGTTCAAAGCGTCTGCGGACATTCGCTACTATCTCAACGGCGTATATGCGGAGCCAATAGCCTCGGGTGGTGTGCTGCTCGTTGCAACAAATGGTCACGCGATGTGTATGTGGAGAGATACGGAAGGAACCGTTGACCGCCCTGTCATTCTGCGAACTGGCACTAAGCTGCTAAGCGCATGCGCGCACAAAGACGCAAAGCTTCTGCACTTGGTTGCAGATCGTCTCACGGTGACGGACAGAAACAACAAAGAGCTGTTCGTTCAGCCCAACCGTGAGAAGTGGGAGATAGAAGGCACTTTTCCAGACTGGAAGCGCGTTATCCCAAAGACCGAAGCGGAGCCGACGCTCTTTGATGGCATCAATCCTTCATACGTAAGCCTTGTTACAAATTCGCTGAGAATTGCCGCTGGCAAGGAAAAGTGGTTTGGCGGCATCTCGTTCAATCAGCCAGAAAAAGAGAAGTCGATTGTCGTTTCAAGCAGCAACCTTGCCGCTGAGAACTTTGTCGCTGTCATCATGCCTTTGCGTGAGTCTGTATCGCACCAGCCCAAGTGGGTGCAGGAGCTGAAAGGCGAGGCAGCATGATGCTTCACCACTTCCCACACCAAGCCATCAACGGTGCATGGCATGCCGTCCACCGCATCACCGGATGCAACAGCCTGCACAGCATCGGTGAGGCGTTTTGCAAATCTGGCGCGCAGGCCATGTGCAACGAGGCCAACAAGCGCCAGCGCGCAATCCAGACGCTCGACAGAAACGAGCACCGGTACCGCGTGCCCGCTGGGTTCTATTCCGACCAGGACGCAGCATGAAGCGCCGCCGCATCACCAAAGAGCCCAGCACCTACACGCTGCTGCAAGAGTTGGCAGCAAGCCCCACCGAGCCACTGCCCGAGGGCCTGCGTCGTCACCAGCTCACCCGCATGTGGGGCGGCCTCGCCAGCTTGGAGCAGGCGCCAGCCCCGAGCACCGACGACTGGCGCGTTTGCAGCGATGCCGTGAACCTCATGGAGACGCTGGTCGAAATGAACGTGGTTGAAGATGCCAGCGGGCTGCTGCTCGATGCCGTCGAATCCTTGGCAAACGCAGGCAAGCGCCACATGGAAGGCAAGGCGCTGCGCCTAGACGCCATCGGCATCGTGACCGTGCGCGCCGTCTTGGAAGACTACGCCGCAGTCATTGAAGTCCTGCCAGCTCGCACCGTCGTGCGCTGCCATCGCCTGACCGAGAAGCGCATCCGCGCCATTTGGGAAGGCAAGGTAAAGCCTCACGACGTCGAAATTGTCCGTATCTGAAAGACCACCATGACCCACACCTTCACCCGCAATCTCAAGCTGCTGGCCAAGTGGATGCTGTATTGCATCGCGCTCATGGTGCTGGCGCTCACCGCCTTGATGGTGGTCAGCGCTGGGCACCACGCCAAGGCCAACACATCGCACCCGAGCATCCAGCAAGCCCGAGAAGCCCAGGCCATGTGCGCTGACTTCGCTGGGCCCAACGCCTGGTACACCTTCGACAAGAACGGCCGCGTAATCTGCACCAACAAGCGCGGCAACAGACTGAAAGCCCAGCCATGACCAAAGCCATGAACTACAACCCCATCAACGGCCTGCGCTTTATTGAGCGCCACACCGTCGCCAACTGGCGCAAGAATTGGCCAGACCGCGCCTGGCGCTTCAACCCATGGACCGGCCACGAGCGCCAACCCGAAGACATTCAAGCCGACCCGCTGGGCCACTACATCGCGGTACCCGCACACTAACCCACGACTATGACACTCAAATACAAGCCTTACGCTGGCAGCATTGCCGACCAAGTCATTCAGCACTTCGTCAAATACTCACCCAACGGCATGAAGACCGTGGGCGAAATTTGCCAGGCACTCTGCCTCGGCAAGCAAAACATCAGCCCCTACCTACTCACGCCCGTCATCCGTGGCGTGCTGGTGCGCAAGTCACCAACACCACAAAACCCATTGACCCTGTACGGCCTGTCGGACGCCGCTCGTGAGCAATACTGCCCCAAGCCGCGCACCGTGTGGCAGCCCATTGCTAAGCCCGACACCGAGCCAAAGGCCAAGCCCAAGAGCGTGACAAAACCTGTCACCACCGCTGAGCCAGTGGCCACCGGTACCGAAGCCCGAGTGTGCTCAGACATTGCCATGCGCCAGCAACTTGGCCTCAAGAAGTACGGCACGACCATTGAGAACAACCCGCTCACCCTGCGCGAGTGGCTGCAGCACGCCTACGAGGAGTGCTTAGACCAGGCCAACTACCTCAAGCGCGCCATCGAGGAGCTGGACAAGGGCACCAAGGCCAAAGGCCCACGCGCCAAGATCAACTGCACGACCATTGAGAAGGAGAAGCCATGAGTAACTGGCCATTTCCACCAGCCACCGGCCCAGTACCGTGGACTGCAAAGCAGATCAAAGAACACGCGCAGCAGCAACGCGCGCAATTACCGGAGGCTCCGATATGAAACAGGCATTAGAAATTGCAATTGATTACATGAATGAGCGACTTGAAGACCATGATTGCAAATATCAACGTCATCCTGCAACTGAAGCAGAGCGAATCAACATTCTTGCTGACATTGAAACGGTCAAAGAAGCACTAGCCAAGCAAGAGCATGACTGCACACGAAGCCATCCACATGAGCATATGAGCAAAGAGTGTGAGTTGCGTACTGAGGTTGCTCGGTTAAAAAATCAACAGGCCCATAAGTCTCAAGCACAACTGCAACTAAAAATGACAGCATTGGAAAAGGCGTGGTTCGATGGTTACGAGGACGACATCAACAATGCACTGCAAGACTTGCGCCAAGAGATTGTCAGCTTAGCTACCGCCAAGCAAGAGCAGGGTGAGCCTGTGGCTTATGTGCATGCGGATGAGTTGGAAGAGCTTTCGCACTGCAATGGTATGAGCGTATGGGCAGAGAACGCGCTGGCGCACACCGACGATTCACTCTCAAAGCAGTTGCTGCCATCTGGATACGTCGCGCTCTACCCAGCACCACAACAACGCAAGCCGCTGACGGATGACGAAAAACTTGGTTTAGCTACAAGCTGGTTCGCAGAAGATTGGGCAATCAAAAACGCTATTGGATTGCTCAACGATCATGAAACCTTCCAAGGCATTAAGGAGCAGCCATGAGAAAGCCTATCGGCCTCACCGTGCCATACCGCATAGACAATTCAGGCGCCGCAGCCGTGGACTACAACTACTTCTGGCAGCCGATAGCAACCTGCCCGCGCGGCGTGAAAGTGCAGCTACTCGGCAGTGGTGGCGTGGCCCTGTACGGCCAGTTCAACGGCAAAGACAGTTTTTATACCCACTGGGCGCCATTGCCCAAACTACGCAAGGAACAATCATGAGTGAATCAACCCGCAGCCTGCTCACATTGCTGGCGCTCATCTTCGGCTCAGTGGCCATCTTTGCTGGCGTGCTGCTGTGGTGGTGCAGCAAGGCGCTCGACGAGCTGTTCAACGTGGATGAGCGCCACGATCTGGCGTCAAAAGATTAGCAAGGAGCCAAACGGACTATTTGCGATGTATACTGTCGCCCAACGATTCCACGGAAAACTAATTACATGACACCCGAACAACGACAAGCCGAGTTCAACGCACTCTTTGATGCGCTGCCAGGCAAGAACATCGAGAAAATCCGCAAGGTGTGTGCTGTACTGCACCTCCAAGAGAACACCGTGCGGCTGTATCGCATGGCCAAGCCTAGCCGCTTCATCCCCGAGCGTAGCCTCAAAATTCTGCGCACCGCACTTGCCAAATAAAGGTTTGGCGACGGCCTAGGAGGCATCCGAAACGCGCTTTGCTGGGCGCTTGGCCTGAGCCTTTTTCACACAGCAGCCACCACAGCAAGGGCTTATGACTTCACCTCAACTGTCGCTTGGTTCCATCATCGACCAATTCCGCGACGCCATGACCGCCGCAGGGATTCCTTTTAACGGCACCATCAATCCAGATGCTGGCAAGGTTTCCCGCTTCACCGTCGAGGGCGACCGCCCCCGCAGCATGACCGGCTGGTACGTGCTTTACACAGACGGCATCCCCGCTGGCGAATTTGGATGCTGGAAGCGCGGCCTGCAATCCACCTGGTGCGCCGTGTCGCCCAATGAAATCACCCCCGCCGAGCGCGAAGCCATCGAGAAGCGCCGCAAGGCCAACGAGGCCGCCCGCAAAGCCGCCGAGGCCGAGGTTCACAAAGAGGCCGCCGACGCTGCACAGATCATGTGGGAGGCCAGCGAGCCCGCCACCGAGCACCCCTACCTCACCCGCAAGGGCATCCAGGCTCACGGCCTGCGCACCGTCACCTGGCGCCGCGACGTTGGTGACCGTGAGGTGGTCGTCGAGAACGCCCTACTCGTGCCAATCCGCGACGGCAAGAAGGTCGTCAGCCTGCAGGCCATCTTTCCCAGCCGTGACAACCCGCTTGGCCGCGACAAGGACTTTCTGCCAGGTGGAAAGAAGCGCGGCTGTTTTTTCGCCATCGGCAAGCCAGAGGCAGGCGACGAGAGCCCCAACGTCTATATCTGCGAAGGCTTCGCGACCGGCGCCAGCATCCACGAGGCAACCGGTGAGCCAGTCATCGTGGCATTCGACGCGGGCAACCTGCGCCCCGTGGCCGAGCGCATCCGTGGCCGGTACCCACATGGCCGCATCACCATCGCCGCTGACAACGATCGCTGGACCGTGCAGCCCGTCGAGAACCCTGGCGTTCATTACGGCAGGATGGCCGCGAAAGAAGTGGGCGCCGCGCTTGCCGTGCCAGATTTCAACGACCTGAGCACGAAGCCCACCGACTTTAACGACCTGCACGCTGAGCAAGGGCTCGATGCAGTGCTGGCGCAGCTCCAACCCAAGGCCACCCCAGCGCCAGCCACTGTGCCCGAACCGGCCAACGACAACACCGAGCACCTGCCAGCCACGCAGCGCAACGACTTCGCCGCCGTGGACTGGTACAGCCCATTCCCCGATTTCAACGGCAAGGGCAAACCCCTAGCCACCATTGAGAACGTCCACGAGGCCTGCCGCCGTCTTGGCGTCACCGTGCGCTACAACGTCATCCGCAAAGACATTGAGCTGCTCATCCCTGGCGCATCATTCAGCCAGGACAACCGCGCCAACGCATCGCTCGCTTGGTTGGCCTCAGCCTGCAATCGCTTCGGTGTGCCCAACGGCCCGCTTGGCGATTACCTCTGCTACATGGCCGACCAGAACCTCTACAACCCCGTGGCCTCGTGGATTACCTCCAAGCCATGGGACGGCAAGAGCCGACTGCAAGACCTCTACAACACCATCACCGCCGAGGGCGAGGAGGACGATTACCGCATCTGGGATATCAAGGCCGCCATGATGCGCCGCTGGATGATCTCAGCCTGCGCCGCCGCCTTCAATCCCGAGGGCGTCAGCGCTCACGGCGTGCTCGTGCTCCAGGGTGACCAGTACCTCGGTAAAACCAAGTGGTTCAAGCAACTGGTGCCAGCCCACCTAGGCGTCATCCAAGACGGCCTGATGCTGCGCCCCGACGACCGCGACAGCGTCAAGCAGGTGGTGAGCTACTGGCTGGTGGAGCTGGGCGAACTGGACGCGACCTTTCGCAAGTCCGACATTGCGCAGCTTAAGTCGTTCATCACCCGTGACCGAGACGTCATCCGCCGCGCCTATGCCAAGCTGGAGAGCGAGTACGCACGCCGCACCGTGTTCTTCGCCTCGGTCAACCCTCGCCAGTTCTTGCACGACCCAACCGGCAACCGTCGCTACTGGACTATCAGTTGCGCGGCCATCAACCACGACCACGGCCTGGACATGCAGCAGGTGTGGGCCGAGGTCTACGAGCAGCACTATGCCAAGGGCGAGACTTGGTATCTCAGCCCCGACGAAATGGCCGCGCTCAACGACCAGAACCGTGACCACGAGGTGCTCGACCCCATCCGTGAACGCTTACAGACACGCCTTGAGTGGGACCAGCATGACAGCCTGTGGCGCTGGATGACGGCCACTGACGTGATGGCAGAGGTGGGATTCGACAGGCCAACCCGAGCCGATGTGACCCAGTGCGGGCAGATACTCTATGAGCTCAACGGTGGGCAACGTCGCAAGAGTAACGGCAAGCACCTCAGCAAAGTGCCACCTAAACGCATCAACTAAACAAGACCAACCACCCACAGCCCGCACCGCGCGGGCTTTTTTGTGCCTGAAATAGCCTGACGTTGCCCTACGTTACCCTGTGGTTACCCTGCCAATAAATCGTTATTAATCAACAGCTTAACCCTATAGGGTAACCAAGGGTAACTATATATAGATGTGGAATATAAAGAGGGGGTGAACCTTGAGGGGGGGTGCGAGGCTATATAGGGCAGTGCATCCCCTTGGTTGCCCTGTTACCCTGCCTGCCCTGATGCCCTCAGAACGGCTCAGGAGGGGCTACAAGGCGCGATCATGTGCGCTGGCCTCATGTATCGACCCGCTCAAGTCGAGCGTGCTGTGGGCCTGCCTAGGGCCTGCCATACCCCCTCCCCCCGTGGTCTAGGTACCTCCACAGCCAGACTGTCGGGGGTGACGCACGACCCCGAAATCTCGCTAGTGTCAGTTTCCCGTATGGGTTTGGCCTTAGACTGCGCCCATGGCTCAACCAAACCTCACCCAGATCAAAGCGGACCTCGCAGCGGTCATCCCTGACGGCTGGCGCACGCGTGTGACGACCAGGCAGAACGGCTGGGTGGTGCTGACGATTTACGCGGCGCCGGTTGACCTGATGGCGATGGAGGAGAAGGCTCACCCGTCGAGGGCTGGCGCTCAGTTTTGCAAGGTGAACCCCCTGCCGTATGAGCAACCGTGGGACGAGCAAAGCGCGGTGATCGGCAAACTGTGGCGCATCCTGTGCAGGGCCAATTTTCGCGAGCTTTGGATTGGCAAGCCTGACAAGCCATTTGCAGTACAGCGTAAATAATTCACGGGTTTGCAAACCTAAGATTTTCGCGGCTATACTTTGCAAACCATGACACCTATCGCCAAGCGAATAGAGCTGTGGCCGGTTGACCGGCTCAAGCCATACGAACGCAACGCCCGCACGCACAGTGCCGAGCAGATTGCAAAGATTGCCGCCAGCATCACGGAGTTTGGTTTCACCAATCCGATTCTGGTGGACAGTGCCGACGGCATCATTGCTGGCCATGGCCGCCTTGAGGCTGCGAAGCTGCTGGGGCTGGATGACGTTCCGGTCATCGTGCTCGACCACCTGAGCGACGCGCAGCGCCGTGCGTACATCCTGGCCGACAATCGGCTGGCGCTGGATGCCGGATGGGATGAGGGCATGCTGGCCGCCGAGCTGGCCGCGTTGCAGAGCGAAGGCTTCGCGCTGGCGCTGACCGGTTTCAGCGACGACGAGCTGGCCGACTTGCTGGAGCCCATCGACGCGGAGGACGGCGAGGAGCTAACCGACCCCGACGAGGTGCCCGCCATTGAGGTGGCCGTGGTGTCGCGCCTGGGCGATGTGTGGCTGTTGGGCGGCCACCGCGTGATGTGCGGCAGCGCCACCGACCTCGACCAGCTCGATGTGCTGATGGCTGGCAAGCGGGCGGATATGGTTTTCACCGACCCGCCCTACCTGATGAACTTCACCGGCGCCGTGGATGGTGCGGGCAACACCAACAACCGGCACGCGCCCATCCTGAACGACAACCTGTCCAAAGAGGACGGCGAGGTTTTCCTGCGCGATATCGCGACGTCCATTCGCATGTACTGCAACGGCGCCTGGTACGTGTGCTTCTACCGCCTCGGCATCGACGGCATGATGAACGCGCTCACGGCGGTGGGCTTGAAGTGGCGCAACCTCATCATCTGGAAGAAGAACCACCTGAACCTGTCCAACAGCGACTACAAGTCGATTTACGAGCCCATCATTTACGGCTGGCAGTCCGACTACGAGCCGATGCTCTACGGCTGGAACCATGACCACGTGTTCAACGGGCCCAAGGGGGCGGTGGATGTGGTGGAGGTGGCCGTTCCCAGTGTGTGGGAGATTGAGCGCACCAAGAAAAACGATTTGCACCCGACGATGAAGCCGGTGGCGCTGTGCGAGGCGGCCATCATGAACAGCAGCCGCGAGCGCCAGATTGTGCTCGACCTGTTCGGCGGCAGCGGCTCGACCCTGATTGCGGCTGAGCGCATCAACCGGCTGGCGCGCGTGATGGAACTCGAGCCCCGCTATGTGGACGTGATTGTGCGTCGCTGGCAGGAGTTCACCGGCAAGGCGGCAACCCTTGAGGCTGGCGGACTGTCTTTCGATGCGATGCAAGCGCAGCGGACGACGGCGGCCAATGACGACGAATTTGATATTCGCCAGCAGGCATGAGCGAACTAATCGGAATCCGTGAAGCCGCCCGACGCTTGGGCGTGAGTGACACGGCCGTCCACAAAGCGATCAAGGCGGGCCGCGTGACCGTGGCGGGCCGTACCGAAAAGAGCGACCGGCCGCTGGTGGCATGGCCGCAGGTGCAAGACGACTGGCTGGCCAACAGCGACAGCAGCAAGCGTAGCCACGTTGGCGGTACCGGCACGAGCCCAGCGCGTGTGAAGTACGCGGGCAAGAGCAAGCCCGAAAAGCAGCTGCCGACCAGCGACAAGCCTGACGAAATCGAAACGCCTCGGGCCGTGGTTGGGGGTGACACCCTCAACAGCAGCCAGGGCATGGGCCCCACCTTCGCGCAGAGCCGCGCCGTGCGTGAGGCGTACCAAGCGCGCTTGGCCAAGCTGGAATATGAGGAGCGCAGCGGCAAGCTCGTGGACGCTGCCGAGGTGAAGGTGCGCGCGTTCAAGATGGCCCGCAGCGCCCGCGACGCGCTGATGACCTTGCCCGACCGCATGGCCCCGATTCTGGCGAGCAGCACCGACGTGATCGAGGTGCACCGCCTGATGACGGAGGACATTGAGCGCCTGTGCCGTCGCATCGCAGACGAAGCGGCGGCGGCAGCATGAAGATGGACATGTTTCAGTCTGGGTGGTCTGCGGGCTGGGCACCGGACCCGCGCCTGCTTGTGTCGCAGTGGGCCGACCTGCACCGCAAACTGGGCAGTAAGTCGTCGGCTGAGCCTGGCGACTGGCGAACCGACCGCGCGCCGTATGCACGCGAGCCAATGGACAGCCTGTCGGTGACGGACCCCACCGAGGTGGTGGTGTTGATGTGGGGAGCCCAGACCAGCAAGACCGAAACCGGCAACAACTGGATTGGCTACGTGGTGCACCACGCGCCAGGCCCCATGATGGCTGTGCAGCCGACCGTGGACATGGCCAAGCGTCTGTCAAAGCAGCGCCTGTCGGACATGATCGAGCAGACACCGGCCCTGCGTGAGCGCGTGGCCGAATCGAGGAGCAGAGACAGCGGCAACACGCTGCTGAGCAAGGAATTCCCAGGCGGTGTGCTGGTGCTGACGGGCGCCAACAGCGCCAGCGGCCTGCGCTCAATGCCTGCGCGGTACCTGTTTTTGGATGAGGTGGACGCGTACCCGCTCGATGTGGACGACGAAGGCGACCCCGTGTCGCTGGCCATCAAGCGAACGACGACGTTCGGGCGCCGCCGCAAGGTGCTCATCACGAGCACGCCCACGGTCAAGGATGTGTCGCGCATCGAGCGCGAGTACGAGCGCAGCGACAAACGGCGCTTCTTTTTGGCGTGCCCGCATTGCGGCCACCGCCAGTGGCTGCGCTGGCGCGGTTTCAGCGACGACCACGACGACCCGAGGGCGCGAGAGTACCGGCTCGTGTGGCTCGACGAGGCTAAGACCACGGCGGGCTATCTGTGCGAGGCCGACGACTGCGGCTCGTACATCGAGGAGCACCACAAAACCAAGATGCTGATGGGTGGCGAGTGGCGCCCGACCGCGTTGGGCGACGGCAAGACGCGCGGCTATCAGCTGTCGTCGCTGTACTCGCCGCTGGGCTGGAAATCGTGGGCCGAAATCCTCAACGAGTTTGAGGCGTGTGCCGGTGACCCCGCGCAGCTCAAGGTGTTTGTGAACACCATCCTGGCCGAGACATGGGAAGACGCGAACACGGTGCGCCTCGATGCCGATGGCCTGGCGGCGCGTGCTGGCGGCTACGAACTCGGCACGGTACCGGCTGGCGGCCTGGTGCTGACGGTCGGCATCGACATGCAGCGACGCAATGGCGGCTACGCGCAACTGGTGTTCAGGGCGTGGGGCCACGGCGACGAGAGCTGGCTGGTGGACCGCAAGATGATCTACGGCGACCAGAACTCACCGCAGCTCTGGGCGCAGGTGTGGGAGGCCATCCAGCAGGAATACCCGCACGAGCGCGGTGGCACGATGCGCGCCTACGCTGCGGCCATCGACTCGGGCGACGGCGAGACGACGCACCAGGTCTATGCCTTCGCGCGCCAGCACCGAGCCGACCATGTGCTGGCCACCAAGGGCATGAGCACGCCAGGGCGGGCCATTCTTGGCAAGCCGACCAAGCAGGACATCAACATCCGGCAGCA
>JACCDG010033310.1_pt1 | contig 46218 bp, 49 predicted proteins | sample 7442471 | NCBI WGS metagenome assembly JACCDG01 (sample SAMN15323444, study PRJNA562643) | freshwater metagenome | isolation source: river surface water | place: USA:Blue River Watershed | collected 2017-08-17
AGATTAACGGATAGAAGCTACCACGGGGATAACAGGCTAGTTGTGCCCAAGAGTTCATATCGACGGCACAGTTCGGCACCTCGATGTCGGCTCATCTTATCCTGGTGGTGGAGAAGCTACCAAGGGTATGGCTGTTCGCCATTTAAAAAGATACGTGAGCTGGGTTCAAACCGTGGAGGAGTGAATTATACAGAACGAAAGCAAATGTTATTTTCTCAAATAACACAAATTTGTTTTCAATTCAGTTTTGTATAATTGACTTCTCCTAGTTTGAACCCGAGGAGTTAAGACTAAACTTAACAAAAAGACATTAATCACGGCGGCGTAATATAGAAATATATTATGGCAAGCCAACTAATATCGGAAGAATCCCCATCGAGCAATCGAAGGACAATTCCGAGGGAAGTAAATAATTGTGGATTTCATAGAGATTTGTGTGGATGGGTTGTGTTAAAGTTCGCTTTAAAATTACTGTCATAAATGGGCCGATACTTCAATTGAGGGAAGATTAAGTTCTTTGCCACTTGTACGAAGTTTAAGCGTAACCCCAGCGGCGGCAGTAACCAACCCATCCATCTTTTCCTAAGTTTAAACTTAGGATTTCTATGAAATTCATAATTAAATACACCCGTAGAGACTATACGTTGGCAGACTTACTAAAAATAAGTTGAAGCTCTAGTCCGATCCCTTTAGTAATAAAGGTTCTCATGGTTTGGAAACCACAATGAGATGTAAAACACTAATGCGTGAGACAGGTTGGTTTCCTATCTTCTGCGGGCGTTCGAATATTGAAGAGATTTGCTCCTAGTACGAGAGGACCGGAGTGAACTGACCTCTGGTGTATGGGCTCTGGCGCCAGCCGGATCGCCCAGTAGCTATGTCGGGAATGGATAACTTCTGAAAGCATCTAAGAAGGAAGCCAACTTTAAGATAAGTATTCGTTGAAGGGTCGTAAGAGATTATTACGTTGATAGGAGCTAGGTGTACGCACAGCAATGTGTTTAGCCAAGGCTTACTAATTACCCGAATCCTATTAGGAAACATGACTAGCACAGCTAGTTATCATCTGTACGAGAGTCTTCGTATAGATTGTGAGATTGTTCTTATTCTTTTATGTGTAGTTTTTAAAAAGTTTAATCGGGGCGTGGCGCAGACTGGTAGCGCGCTTGCATCAAGCAAGAGGTCGATGGTTCGAATCCATTCGCCCCGACCGAACAATTTAAAAATTGATTCGCAAAAACAAAGTGATTTTAGGGGAGATGTAACCAAATATGGCAAGGTACTAGTCCCAGCAAGGATAGGTCTACAGGTTCGAGTCCTGTCATCTCTTCCTAAAATTATTTTGAGTTTTTTGTTCTCCTGATTTGGCCTTGGGGTCACACCTTTTCCCATTCCGAACAGAGAAGTTAAGCCCAAGTGCAGCGATGATACTGGCTATGCCGGGAAAGTAGCTTGTCGGGAGAACAAAGAACTCAAAACAAAAATGCCCGAAAGGGTATTCGTTGTGTTTAAAGTATTAAAATGTTAGTGTTCATTCAGATTTCTTTATTTATAGGAGAGTGTCATGCTTGTAAAAATACATAGAACTGAAAGAAGAAATAGTGCTTTTAGTATTATTGATGTATCAGAATCTGAACTTAATGTAATGAAAGTTCTTTGTGGTAAAACAATGTATGGTATTGAAATTTGTGAAAAATCAAACGGCAAGGTCAAGAGAGGGAGTATTTTTGCTGCCACTAAAAGTTTAGAGGTAAAAAGTCTGATTTCATCTACAACCGAAAAACTTACTAGAGGAAGAAGATCAATCCCAAAAGTTTTTCATAAAGCATTATTTGATTATGTAGAAGAAGTCCCAAATAATGAATTCGTCGTATTCGAGCAGTAAGCAAGAAACAGTATACATAAAAGTTGCAAATATTGCGCAAACCTTCAGGTTTGCGCAATTTGTATTTGCTGTCAGCTACAATCTAATGGCTAATAGCTGTGCTCTTATGGTATTATTATACTCATGGATTGGCAAACTCGTCGAAAAATTGTTTATTTCTTTGCAACGCTATTTATAGTAGCTTCTGTTTCTATTTATGTTTTTCGTGAAAAAATTTTTCCAACACCAACTTGTTTTGATACAAAACAAAATGGATATGAGGTTGGCGTAGACTGCGGGGGTGTATGTTCACTTAGATGTTCATCAGAAGTCACACCTTTTGAAGTGCTTTGGGCAAGAGCATTACAGACTTCATCATCAACATACGACTTAGTTGCTATGATTTCCAATAAAAATATAGACAATGCATCACAAAAGTTTTCGTACACATTCACACTATACGATAATAAAGGATTAGTAATGGAAGAAATTATCGGTAGTACTTTTGCTCCAGTAGATGGTGACTTTCCTGTTATTAGACAATCTGTTAAATTAAAAAAATCACCTTATAAGGTTACTTTACAAATAGAAGACACTCCTCATTATAAAGTCCACGAAAAACCAACCTCCCCAACAGTTCGTATAACAAATGAGCGATATGAAGCAGGAATTATTCCACGTGTCTACGCAACAATCATGAGTACAAAACGCACAACTGTTAATAATTTACCAGCACGCATAGTTCTCTTCGATGAAAATGACAACGCTTATGCAGTAGGGGAAACATTAATACCTAGACTAGACAAAGAAGAAGTGAAAGAGATTTCATTTACATGGGACAATGAGCTACCTTTCGCACCAACACGTATTAGAGTCTATCCAATTTTTGATCCATTTATAGCAATTGAGTAAAGGCTATGTTTAGTCGCACCCCTTCACTTTTTAAAATTTTTGACATAACACTTATAAGTGCGATTATCTGTATTATGCTTGCTGGGCTTTTTACAATGAGTTCATTTCATGATCAAGATAATTATTTTTGGAAGCAAGGTTTATGGATAATCATTAGTCTCTCAGTATTTATTTTTGTTTCAAAATTCGAATATAGATTTCTCAAGCAAACCCAAATTGTTGTTATTTTATACAGTGCATTGATTAGCATACTTGCACTGCTTTTTATTGTTGGTTATACATCAAAAGGGGCTGAAAGTTGGTTTAAAATTGCGGGAGTTGCATTTCAGCCGAGCGACCTCATGAAACTCGTGCTTATTATTGTTTTGGCAAAATATTTCTCCCGTCGCCATATTGCCATTGCAAATATTAGACACATTATTGTCTCTAGCATTTATATGTTCATTCCTTTTATACTTGTAATTCTTCAGCCAGATTTTGGTTCAGCTATGGTGCTTTTTTCTATATGGTTCGGCATGGTTTTAGTTTCTGGAATTTCAAAAAAACACTTATTCGCCGTAATTGGAATTGGAACAATCACCTTTTTATTAGCGTGGAATTTTGCCTTCAAACCCTATCAAAAAGCTCGCATTATGAACTTTGTCTACCCACTTCAGGATATACGTGGAACGGGTTATAATGCCTATCAATCAACGATTGCAGTGGGTTCTGGTGGTTTATACGGAAAAGGAGTTGGCTTCGGTACACAGTCACGCCTTAACTTCCTCCCAGAGTACAAGACTGACTTTATTTTCGCAGCTTTTGCAGAGGAATGGGGGTTTATTGGCTCACTCTTACTTCTAATTTTCTTTGGAATTATTTTGTATAAATTAGCAGTATTTGCCCTAGTAGCCGATTCAACTTTCGAAGCATTATTTACTTACGGAGTAATAATCTGGATAGCAACGCATATCGTAATTAATATTGGAATGAATATTGGAATTATGCCAGTTACAGGAATCCCTCTTCCATTTATGAGTTATGGTGGTTCACATTTATTAGCAGAATGTATAGCTCTTGGTATGTGTATTGGGATGAGGAGGTATGCACGTGAGGGTCATCAGTATCAAATCAAAAATGAATTCCTAGGGTTGGAGTAAAATTACTTCATCTACTGCGTTAAGAAAAGTTTTCGCTCCCGCAATGTACTATTCGTACATCTTGGTTGCGAAAACTTTTCTTGCCTTGTATCTAGAGAAATTTCCTCCAACCCAAAATTCACCACAGAATAAGATTTTTATAAACAACATATTAAATGTGTACAACTAATTAGATATATATAAATTATTGTTGTAAAATATATCTATGGAAAATGAAAATAATATAGAAGGTGTTTCAAACAATAATACTAAAGTTGTATTTTTAGTGTCTTTTATTTTCATAATTATTGCCACTATATCCGTTTATTCTTTTTTTAAAATTAAAAACTCAAAATTATTAGGCAGTGATGATAAAGCAAAAGTTTTAGAAAATAATCAAGCAGAGATTAATAGAATGAGTGCAGAACTTGACGCTATAAGAGCTGGAAGGGCAACAAGTACACAAGCTTCACTAAAAGAGCAAGTAAAAAGTATGGATGCCTTAAGAAATAGGGCGATTAAAAAACAACCTTCATCCATTACTACAGAAGAACAGCAGAAAGAATTAGAAAAATTAAAGTCCAACACTACAGCAAATTAAACCCCATGAAGAACTCCCTTCAGCAACTAAAAGGAATAACAATGGCAACCGTATTCTTCTTTGGTTTGTTATATGTACAAGCATGGACCGGAGCTCCAGCAGGAACACCACCAGCTAATAACGTAGACGCACCAATAAATGTTGGTGTTGTAACTCAACTTAAATCAGGAGCTCTTGGTATTGATGGATTATTTAGATCATACGGAAGTGCTATTTTTGATGGAACTATAAAGATATCTTCTGGGGCAGGTTCTGGTAAAGTTCTGACTTCTGATGCGACAGGTAATGCATCTTGGCAGACACCAGAGGTGTCTTCAGTAGGAGGAGGGGGAGGGAGTTCTCCTTATTGTGCTTACACTGGTCAGTCACACACAGTTAACTTAGCTATTAACCATTATATGAACCTAGTTGCAAATTGTACTGTGTCTGTAGATGCAACAGGTTATCAAACATTTTCTTTTTCTGCGTCCGGAGCCGGTGGTAGTTGTTCTAGAACAGGAAATAATCAAGATTCCCACCCAGCTTGTACTTATACTGGCACCTGGTCAAATGGCGATACTCAGACAGTTGAGGTTGGCGGATCTTTTGATCGAACAACAGGTGTACTTACTTGCCATCTTGCTGAAGTCGGAGGAAGTGCAACATCAGATTCATATACTTTCACAAAAGATCAAAGCAAGTGTGCTGGAAGTTCTACATTTACAGAAACTGACCCTTCAGTTCTTACAAGTGTAAAAGATGGTGTCGATTGGACGGAGGTGACAAATAAACCAGCACAGATATCAGGTGCAGTTATTGCGGGGTGTGGTCAAGTTAATGATACTGGGCAAGCAGGTAGTACCGCTCTAAATTGTTGGGGTGGTGCTGGAAATAAACCTGATTATGCAAATAGCTTTTGTCCAGTTGGGTCTACTAAAAGAGTTGTATCAAAATTCGGTGCTACAATTAATCCTGATACAATAGAAAATTTTATTTGTATAAAAAACTAAAATTCAAATGATTATTTTGTAAAATCTTGTTTACACTGTAAATTTTAGTAAATTGAGTTAGTGGGATATCATGTACCGCCATTCAAAATGATTAAATGATAAATAAATTTTAATACTAAATTAGTAATTAATTTAAAATTAAGACTTATTCACTTTTTTTATTTATAAAACAGTGATGATAAGGTATAATTAATTAATGAAGAACTCCCTTCAGCAACTAAAAGGAATAACAATAGCAACCGTATTCTTCTTTGGATTGTTATATGTACAAGCATGGACCGGAGCTCCAGCAGGAACACCACCAGCTAATAACGTAGACGCACCAATAAATGTTGGTGTTGTAACTCAACTTAAATCAGGAGCTCTCGGTATAGATGGATTATTTAGATCATATGGAAGTGCTATTTTTGACGGAAGTGTGAAGATTTCTACTGGTGCAGGTTCTGGTAAAGTTCTGACTTCCGATGCAGATGGGAATGCTTCATGGCAAACCACTGCACCAGTATCTTCTGGAGGGGGAGGAGGGAGTTCTCCTTATTGTGCTTTTAGTGGGCAGAGTAAGAGTGTTCAGGCTGGAGATAGTCCAAACTTTCAGTTTAAAGTCGCTACCTGTGCAATGAGTGTTGATTCTTCTGGATTTCAAACAATAACTGTTTCTGGAGGTAACATAGACTTTACAAAGTGTTCAGAAACGCGGAATAATCAAGACTCCTTAAGTTGCTCTTTTACATCAATGTATGACACACAAGCAAGTGCAAACGTGTCTTTTGATAGAAACACTGGTGTTATGACATGTGTATACTCTGATCCGTCTGGTGGTGGTACGCATACAAATAATTTTACTTTTACAAAAGATCAAAGTAAGTGTGCTGGAGCCGGTTCGGCAGCTGAGACTGATCCAACGGTACTTACAAGTGTAAAGGATGGAGTGAGTTGGAGTGAGATAACTGGCACACCATCAGTTGCGGTGAAGGGTAGTGTTCTTGGTGGATGTACCGGAGGAACAGATTGTTGGGGACAAATAAACCCGCCTAATTATCCTAATAGATGTCCTGCAGGGTCGACAGCACGAACTACTGGAACTGTTGATAATGGTATGGGGGGTTCAGACCAACCTGGTGGATTTCTTACTGTTTTTCTTTGTATAAAAAATTAATATTATGAAACACTTACACAAACACCTCAAAGGAATAGCAATATCAACACTGTCCTTCTTTGGATTGTTATATGTTAATATTTCAAAATAATTTTCTTTGTGCATAACTTAAGACTAGATCATTAATATTAGGGTATAATTAAATCAAATGAAAAAAATTTTTAAAAACAAATCAATAAGTATTAAATGGCTACTATCTGGATTGGTCGCAACTTTTACATTAGCTACTGTTTGGGCTTATAGTGTTTCTGGTTTTTTAGGATTTAATGGATACGCTTGGAGTGATACCATTGGATGGGTTTCCATGTCTTGTAAAACTGGAGGTCCAACAGGAAATGATATATGTGCAACAAATAATTATGGTGTAACTGTTAGTACATCCACTGGTAATTTATCTGGTTATGCTTGGAGTGATAATATTGGCTGGATATCATTTAATAGTAGCGATGTATCAGGTTGCCCAGTTTCTCCATGTTCTCCAAAACTTACATCAACAGGTTTATCTGGTTTTGCAAAAGCATTAGCTGGTGGAACTGCAGAATCTGGTGGATGGGACGGATATATTGATTTGAGTTCAGTGATTAGAACATCAGAAACAGTATTATCGGGGTATGCTTGGGGAAGTGATGTTGTGGGTTGGCTTGACATGAGCGGAAGCGCAACTGACGGAGTAACTTTGGTATATGAGCCAACAACAGCCACATTATCGGCAAATCCAACCAGGGTTTCTTATAATGGTACATCTACTCTAACTTGGAATTCAGTTAACTCAACTAGTTGTACAGCAGGTGGAAATTGGTCAAACCTCACTCCACCTGTAGGAGATGCTTTAAGAGGAAGTGGTGGAACAGGAGTGCTTACTGAGGATCAATTATACACATTCCAATGTAACGGTGCAGGAGGAACGTCTACTTTAGCTAGTGCTACAGTCTCTGTTTGTGATTCTGGAACACCGATGTTAAATAATTCAACCTGTCACGATGTTTCAAATTCAGTAACTAACACTTTAGGAAACTGTAACTACACTGCAAGTTGTACACTTACTATCACAAGTACTGGTAATGATTCATGTGTTTTATATAAAGATGGTGTAGCTACATCAGACTCAATTTCAGCAAACGGTACAACCTTAGTTAATTTAACTCAAGAGGGTAAATATATAACAAAATGTACTACATTATCTGATGATGGAAAAACATTCCTATCTCAAGCTCCTGTTTCCATTAATTATTCACCATACCCACCTAAACCAATAGTATCTTTAAGAGCCTCCCCGACAAATATATCAGTTAACTCACAAACAGTACTTAATTGGACAGTAACATATCCTAATTCAGTACAAGAACATCCAACTAGATCAGCTTGTACTCTAACTGCTAAACCAGTATGTGCATTAGGAAATTGTAACGCCAGTCAAATATTGGCTTCAACAACCATTAATAATATTATTAAAACTGAAAATACCGACTCAAACGATCCAAATGGTAGTAGAAAAATTACATCAGATGCGGTTAATGAAGTAGTTGGTGACCCAACTGTTTGGCAAGCGCGTGGTAAGAAAACATTCATTCTCGATAAATCTATGGACTTCATTCTTAGATGTGGAGATGGTGTGAATGAAAGTCAGGGGGTGAGAGTGTTGGTGACTAGTAGTACTGAGGGGTAGAGGGACAGTTATTAGTCTTTAGCTTTCGACGAGCGAAGAGCGAGGAAGAGGTACGCAGTCAACAGACGGAGGACCAGACTAAATAATTCTTCCAAAGTTATTAGCCAAATACGAATTTAATACAAAAAGAGTGACCACAAAGTGGCCACTCTTTTTATTCTTGAATTGTCACCACTAAATTTCCAGGTTCTATCCTTGGAGGTGTATGTGAGTCATCGCACGAGTAAGTATAAATTCTTCTACGATCAGGGTTATTACGGAGCAGGAGCCATAACAGCAGCTTGAGAGAGGTGTAGCGCCTGTGGCCAAACACTGGTTCTGGTGGAACTAAAACATTTTTGGTTTAAGAGGATTTTGACTGAAGTTCTCTTTTTTATTTCTATTAAAATAATTCACGGATACCTTTTTCTAGTGACATCTTTGGCTCCCAGTCAAGTTTACTTTTAACTTTTGAGTTATCACCAACAAACCTCTTTGGTTCCTTTCTTGGTTCTATGTGTATAATAGTCGCTTCGTCGTAATTTTTTTCTGTGGCTATATTTTTTATTAGATGTGCCAGATCTAAGATTTTACTTTCCACACCAGCACATACATTAAAAACTTTACCTCTAAGTTCATCTTTTTCAAGGTTTTCTAGAAGTTGTAGATTTAAGCTTACAACATCGTATACATGTATAAAATCCCTTGTTTGTTCACCGTCACCACAAATAGTTACGGGTTGTTTATCTTTTATTTGTTTAATGAATCTACCAATAGCTGGAGCATAACTTCCTGTATCGTGTTGATCTGGACCCCAAACATTAGAATATCTAATAGATGTTATATTCATCCCATATAACTCAACATAAAGATTACCAAGTTGTTCTTTAATATGTTTACTTAGTGCGTATGGGTTCTCTGGAGCAGGGGTATGGGACTCATGTTTAATACCATCAGCATTTCCGTATACCGCAGCAGAACTTGTAATAATTATATTTTGACAATCATTATTTCTAGCGGCTTCAAGTACATTAATAGTTCCTTGAATATTTGTTTCAAAAGCTTTTTTTGGTTCATTGACACTGTTTGGTGAACTTATAAAAGCCGCTAAGTGAATAACTGCTTTTGCGTTTTTAAATATTGGTAAAATATTGTAATAATCTAAAACATTTAACTTGTGTATTTTGTTTTTAATGAAATCATTACTGAAATATTTTTTTAGTATATCATTGGATACTTCTTCCCCAGTAAATTCGTCAACTAAAATATCTATAATATGTACGTCATACCCTTTATCTAAAAGCGCCTTTGATATATGTCGGCCAATAAATCCTGCACCACCCGTAACAATAATTTTTTCTGTTTCTTTTTTCATGTATTATTTTTAAACTCCACTTTTACTTAATAATACCTTAAATGTTTTTAGAATAATAGCAAGGTCTAGCATTAAACTACTATGCTCTAGATAATACAAATCATAGGCAAGCTTGGTGGTGGTTTGTTTTACATCAACACCAAATTTCGGAGCTTCATGTTGCTGTACTTGTGCCCATCCAGAAAGCCCTGGACGAACAACGTGTCTTATATTATAGAATGGGATATTTTTTGCATATTCTTCAACCAATGAAGGAGCTTCCGGGCGTGGACCAATAAGCGACACATCGCCACGTATAACATTTAATAACTGAGGAATTTCATCCAACCTTGTTTTTCTCAAGAAACCACCAACTTTACTGATTTTTTTGGTTTCATTCTTTTCATTTGTTGGCTTATTTTCCATTGTTCTGAACTTATAAATTGGTACCAGTTTGCCATGTTTCCCGACACGATTATGTACAAAAAATATAGGACCTTTATCTTCTAGTTTAATTGCTAGATAAATAAAGGGATAAAATATTAACGAGAAAATATAAGCAGGAACAGAAAGTAATAAATCCAAAAATCGTTTGAAACCATTGTATCTGTGAGTTACACTAACATATCTAAACACCCACTCTTGATTAATTAGTTCAAGAGGTACCATATCAAAAATATCCTCGTAAACATCTACAATATCTAAGACCGCAGAACCCTCGAATACTTCAGTATAAAAATGCCCAAAGTATGGTTTAATCCGCTCATCTCGCATATCAATAATTACAGAGTTTGGTTTTGTAGATTGCAAAACGTTTAGTATTTTTGACATGTCATATGTATCTACATCAATAATTGAAATAAGAGTAATGCCAGTATGAGGATTACGAGTTAATTCATCAACAAGTTTTTTGAATGTGTCCCCGCTACCGATAATTATACTTTTTTGTTTTTTATAACGTAAAACAATAGAAAATGCATAATGTCTCCACAAACTCATAAGAGCAGATGAAATAATTACATATAGCAAAAGTATTGTTTTTGGTGCAAACCCTGAAATAGGAAGGGTGTAAAAAATAATAACCGCACTAAGTGCTGCCAAAACTTGGCTAGTTAGAATACGTTTACTGAGCTCTCTAATTAATCTAAGTGAAGGCTTGTCATATAGTCCATAACTATAAAAAATAGAAATGCTAACTAGAGTTATTAAAGAAAAAGGGACTAAAAATGATAAAAATAAGGAGTTTCCAGGTATTTCTCCTGCTCTTATCATGATTGCGATATATAGTGAGCCAAATAAAATACCACAATCAGCTATTAAAAGTAATAATCTTCCAGGTGTGTGTCTAATAATCATATCTTATAGTATAATAGTACTATATTATAGTATATTATGAAAATACTCTATCTGATCACTAAATCCAATTGGGGAGGCGCTCAGAGATATGTGTATGATTTAGCAACTACATTCCAAGTACGAGGACATCAAGTATCTGTTGCAACTGGTGGAGAAGGTGAGCTAATAAGTAAGTTACAAGAAAAGAATATTCACGTATATACGATGTCTAATCTTATTAGAGATGTACGTATAATGGCTGAATTAAAAGCATTTAAGGAAATTTATAATTTAATCAAAAATCAGAATCCAGACATTCTACATTTGAATAGTTCAAAAGCAGCGGGTATAGGTGTAGTTTGTGGAAGAATACTTGGAATTAAAAATATAATTGTAACGCTACATGGAGCACCCTTTAGAGAGGATAGACCATTTGTAATTAGAAAGTTAATTTACTTTTTTACATGGCTTACTTGTATGTTTGCACACAAAATAATTACAGTAAGTAAACAAGATGAAATGGACATAAGTTCCATGATTTTTTTGAGAAAAAAAGTTAGCACAATTTATCTAGGTCTTGCATATAATGATTTACCAGAACGCTCCATACCAAAATCAAGAACTATACATATAGTTACTATAGCAGAGTTACATAGGAATAAAGGTTTAGTCTACGCCCTCTCTGCTGTAGATAATCTTCATAAAGAGGGTTTGGATTTTAAATATTCAATTTTTGGAGAAGGTGAAGATAGACAAAAATTAGAGGAGTTTATTAATGCAAAACAATTAGATAACATTGTTATCCTTCATGGGCACGTAACTGGTGTTGCTGACAGATTGCATGATTTTGACTTATTCTTGCTTCCATCAATTAAGGAAGGATTACCATACGTATTATTAGAAGCTGGAAAAGCTATGTTGCCTGTAGTAACAACAACAACAGGAGGAATACCAGAAATTGTGAGACATGAAGAAACAGGGTTATTGGTTTCTCCTAAAGATGTGGAACATTTAACTAAAGAATTAAAGCGCCTTATTTTAGACCGAAGATTTGCAAAAAAATTGGGCCAAGCATTACGAGAGCATGTAGTACAGAATTTTTCACATAGTAAAATGATTGTGGAAACATCTAAGGTTTACGGATTGATTAAATAATTAATTTATACAAGTTATAATTAAGCTTTAAATCACACATAATAAGGCTTGATTAATAACCAAAAATAATGTATAATTCCACAACTATGATGCAAATTACTACTTCGCCTAGAAAGGCAAAAGAAACCAAAAAAGATGGATTTATACCTGCTGTTTATTATGGAACACATGCAGCTTCTACTCCTATTTTTGTTGATATGATTGAATTTACAAAGGTTTTATCATCAGCCGGTGAATCAAGTTCTGTAACTCTAAAAACTGAACATGGAAATGAAACAGCTATGATTCAAGATGTACAAGTTCACCCAGTTAAAGGCCAAGTTATACATGTTGATTTTTATGTTCTTGAAAAAGGTCAAAAAGTTCACGTTAAGACACCTATAGTATTCGTTGGTGAGTCAGCTGCAGTAAAAGCAGGAGGAGTGCTTGTAAAAGTTTTACAAGAACTTTCTGTTGAAGGAGACTCAACAAAACTTCCTCATGAGTTTTCTGTTGATATTTCTGCACTCGTTGATTCAAAGAGTGTAATACATGTGAGTGATGTTAAGCTTCCAGTAGGTGTTGAACTTTATCACATTAATGAAACTGATGTGGTGGCATCAATTTCTGCTGCGCAAGAATTAACAGAAGATGTTCCTGTTGCTACAGACTTAAGTACGATTGAGGTGGAGGCTAAAGGTAAGAAAGAAACAGAAGAGGCACCTGCAGAATAATATTTTTAATTAAAAAGCGACCACAAAGTGGTCGCTTTTTTATCTACATATACCCCAAATATCTAAAGGTCAACTGCTATGTTTCTGTTATACTGTATTAATGAGACACTGGTTCGCTATTTTTATTGTTGCTATATTATTTTCCTCGTCACTTATCGCAGGAGATATGAGTGTTTTTGCGCAGCAATCACGTGAACAATTAGAAGCAGACTTGGTTAACTTAGAGGCACAAATAAAAGCATTAAATAATACTATCACTCAAACAAAACAACAAGGAACGACCTTAAAGAGTGAAATAAAACGTCTTGAGGGTGAAATAGCAACAAGAAAGAATCTAATACAAACAAAAGCAAAAGTTATTTCTAAATTAAATGTAAACATTGGAGAGAAGAATAGAACCATAAGTTTACTTGATGCGAAAGTAGAAAGAGAAAAAGATTCACTTGCACAGATAATGCGCAAAACTAGATATTTAGAGCAGTACTCTATTCTTGATTTTGGTCTTCAGTCTGGAAGCTTGTCTACCTTTTTTTCTGACGCAGACTCTTTTTCAACTTTAAACAGAGCTCTCAATAATAGTTTAGAGGAAATAAGAGGAACAAAAACAGAAGTGGAAGAAGTAAAATCTCAACTTGAGGAAGTAAAAGATACCGAGACTCAAAAAAAACTTTCCCTTGAAAACGAGAAGAAAATGGTAGAAAAAAATCAAAAAGAAAAGAGTACGCTTCTTGTGATAACTAAGAATCAAGAGACGGAATATAAAAAAGTTCTTGCTCAAAGAGAGAAAGAAGCTGCTCAAATTAGAGCTAGGCTATTCGAACTTCGTGATGCAGGTAGTATTTCATTCGGGTCAGCATATGATTTTGCGCTCACAGCATCTAAGTCTACCGGAGTTCGTCCAGCTCTTATTCTTGCTATTCTAATGCAAGAGTCGTCATTAGGTATTAATGTTGGTTCTTGTTATCTTCGTGATTATGATACAGGTAGTGGTATTAGTATAAAAAGTGGAGACACAAAACCAAGAACAATGCACCCTACACGTGATGTTCCTGTTTTCATATCATTATTATCAAAACTTGGTCGTGACCCGCAAAAGACACAAGTTTCATGTTGGATTGCAATGTATAGTAGAGGAGAGCCAACTGGTTGGGGAGGGGCAATGGGGCCTTCACAGTTTATTCCATCAACTTGGAAACTTTTTGAAACAAGAATAGAAAAGATAACCGGTTCTTCAGTTGCTGACCCTTGGATCCCGTATCATGCTATTACAGCTACATCACTTTATTTAGCAGACTTAGGTGCAGTTGCAGGAAATGAAGCAAGTGAACGTAATGCGGCTTGTAAATATTATTCAGGAAGGTCTTGTTCAGCATCGGGTGCTGGTGCTGGATATGGTAATTCTGTGATGAAAAAGTTGTATAGCATGCAACAAGATATTGATAAATTACAGAAATAGCAGAAACCGTTGGTAGTTATTAGTTAGGACGTTAGGGTAAATCTAACGAAGAACGACTAAATTCATAACGACTACAAGGATATTTCTTGTTTGCAAGTAGTCTTAAAATATGGTATAATCCTAAAACTAAATAAACGTATTAAAACTATTATGAAATCAGATATTCACCCAACATATTTCGAAAATGTAACTGCAACTTGTGCTTGCGGTGCAACATTTGCTGTAGGTTCTACAGCAGAGAAAATTTCTGTTGAAATTTGTTCAAGTTGTCACCCATTTTATACTGGTGAGGAAAAGGTTCTTGATACTAAGGGTAGAGTAGATAAGTTCAAGAAGAGAATGGCCGCAGTTAAGAAGGCGTAACGTAGTTAAAAGCGCGAAAGACCATAGGTCTTTCGCGCTTTTTCTATGCTAAAATTAATTCAAACAATATGAATTTAGAAGACTTCAAATCAAATCCACGTACAATGTATACCGCTCAAGAATATGAGCGAATTCTTAATGCAAAAAATGAAGCTGAAACATTATTATCCGATGATGATATGAAGGAACTTGCTCAAATAGAAGTAGAAGCTTTAACAGCGCAGTTAGAGTCTCTTTGGCTACAAATGGAAAACGATGCTGAAGCTGCAAAAGAAGCAGAAGAAGCCCCGAAGGCAATGATACTTGAAATACAAGGTGGTGCAGGAGGGGACGAATCATCACTTTTCGCTGCAGAACTTGCCCTTATGTATCAGAATTATGCTGAACAACGTGGTTGGGGTTGGAGTAAATTAGATGAATCACTTTCAGATGTTGGTGGCTACAAAGATGTATCTTTCGAAGTAAAAGGAAAAGGTTGTTATGAGGCTTTGAAATTTGAAACAGGAGTGCATCGTGTTCAACGAATACCAGAAACAGAGAAGAACGGTCGAGTGCATACTTCAACTGTTACTGTGTCTGTTATGCCTATTCGTACTAAAACAAATGTTACCATTCCTATGAGTGATCTTGAATTCGAAACATCTCGTTCAGGTGGGGCAGGTGGTCAGAACGTGAACAAAGTAGAAACAGCTGTTCGAGTTATTCATAAACCAACAGGTATTGCTATTCGTTGTACCATTGAACGTAGTCAGTTAAAGAATAAAGAAAGAGCTCTTGAAATGTTACAAGCCAAATTAGACCAATTAGCTCAAGAAGAAGATGATAAGAAGCACGCTTCAGAAAAGCGCTCACAAGTAGGAACGGGGGACAGAAGTGAAAAGATTCGTACCTATAACTTTCCACAAGATAGAGTCACTGATCACAGAATTAGACAATCATGGCACGGTCTTCCAAAAATTATGATAGGGAACATGGGTCCAATTGTAGAGTCACTTCAAAACTTCACTGGAGAATTCGGCGAAGCAGAGGAGGAATAATATGTTCGAATAAATTTTATTTTTTGACTTCATTGTGGTAGAGTTTAGGTGGAGTATTTAAACACATATAAAGGAGGAAGTTATGGAATTTTTTCTTAAAGAAAGATATGTGTTCAAGGGTGAATTTTATTCTTGGGTGGCTTTAATTGATTATTTGCTAAGTCTGCAGAGAATTACGTTGGTAGTTAAAGAAAAAGTTGAATTTTCTCGAACTCATTCTAGAATGACTTATCTTGGTACGGTAAAATATCTAGACTATTACGGGTATGAAGAAGCTCTGTATGTCGATGATATTTTGGAGAAGGAAGAGGAAACTTTACTTGCCCAACTTCATGCTCTTGGTACCGAACTTGATGCAAAAATTTTGGAAACAGAAGATTTGTAAAGTATCTATCTTACTCTGAAAAACCAGCGCCAGCGCTGGTTTTTGTTTTATGGGTAAGTATTCCCAAAACGCCAATTCTGTGCTAGAATAACACCTGTTACATCCAATCATGCAAATCAGGATTTGGACACCTGAGCACACTTTTCGAGCACTATTGACGCTTACCAAACAGGTATTAAGGAGAAAAGGAGTTGTGGCATGATTACTTATTAATTAAGTAACACAAAAAAATATGTCAATCACACAAGACGCTCTTAAAAAAGCAGGACTTCAATACGGTTATTCTCGTACTCGTCGTCACCCATCAATCAAGCCGTTCGTAGAAGGAAACTTCAATGGTGTTGATTTTATTAACCTTGCCAAAACAGAAGAGCAATTAAAAAATGCAATCGATTTCTTAGTTTCAATGAACAATGCAGGAAAGGTAATTCTTTTTGTTGGTGTAAAACCAGAAATCCGCCAAATCGTAAAAGAAGTCGCGCTCTCACTTAATGCTCCTTATGTAGCAGAAAGATTTATTGGTGGAACATTAACTAACTTCCCACAAATCAAGAAGCGTATTGAAAAGCTACATGACCTTCTTAAGAAAAAAGAAACAGGGGAACTCGCAGTATATACAAAGAAGGAACAACTTCTTATTCAGCGTGATATCGACCGTTTAGATCGTGACTTCGGTGGTATTTCATCACTTACTAATACTCCTTCTGCTATTGTTATGATTGATTCACGTCATGAAGATATGTGTGTTAAGGAAGCAGCGCGTCTCCACATCCCTGTGGTTGCACTTTGTAATACTGACTGTACACTAGAAGGTATAGAGTATCCAATTGTTGGTAATGATGGATCTGTTTCGTCTGTACGTTTTGTACTCGAGGCAATCAAAGACGCACTTCAAGTGCAGGTTGCATAATGATTCTATTTGTTCGTTATTTATTATTAAAATTTAATTTCTAAAATCTATGTCAATGGACACAATAAAAGAACTTCGTGAAGAAACAGGATTATCATTTGCTCAAATTAAAAAAGCTCTTGAAGAGGTGGGTGGAGACAAAACAAAAGCCCTCGCTATTCTTTCAGAGTATTCAGCTGCTCAAGCAGAAAAGAAATCAGACCGTGAGCTCGCAGCCGGAGTAGTGTCTTCATATATTCACTCAACTGGAACTGTTGGGGTTTTGCTTCAACTCGGATGTGAGACAGACTTCGTTGCAAAAAATGAAGAATTCGTAGCGCTTGCACGTGATATCGCTATGCACATTTGTGCTATGTCACCAACATCAATAAATAATGAAGATGGACTAGGGGATGAAACTTCACTCATGAAGCAACCTTTTATCAAGAATCCTGAAATGACAATTGAACAAAAAATCCAAGCCGCAGTTCAAAAGTTTGGTGAAAATACAAAAGTAATTCGTTTTTCTCGCTACAGCATTGCTTAGCTACTTATGTCAACAATTCTTTTATTTATAAGTGGAGTAGTATCTTTTACAATAGGGTCTTCAATATTGGCTATTCAGAATTATAAATTATCGAAGGGTTTGATAAAAATAGAAGAGGGGTATAATGGTCCTGCACAAGTTTCAACAGTACTTCTGATTGTTATTCGCTATCTACTAAAAAGAAGCGTGTATTTCCGTAAATTTTTTATGCAGTACATGTTTCATATTCTAGTAAGAATAATGAGTTACATAGATACTGGAACAACATGGTTATATGCAAAATCAAGAAATTGGTTCGTTGAGCATTCAGTTCAAAACAGGGGCACAGTACCACACTTTTGGCATCACCTGAAAGTTTATAAAAAGGAGATGGATCAAGAAAAAGAAAATGAGGGTGGAATAAAGTAAATTGTATTTTATAAAATAACGACAAACTGTCGTTATTTTATTTTTAGTATTATTGACAATTATAATAAAAATCAATTTAACAATTATGATATACTTTTCTTCATGGAAGATATTAAAATTTCAAATAATATAACTACTGATGAAGTCCCCAAAGATGTGTTTGAGAGTAATGTTACTTTGGAAGAAAATAATACAGAATCAATCAAAGAACAAGTGGTAATCGATAAAAAAAGCGAACATGAACACAAACATGTAGATACTTCTCATATTAAAAAAGCTAAACAAAAAAGAGTTAAAAATATAGTTTTATCGCTCATAGTAATATCTTTTTTCTTTTTTATTACAACAATTTATTCTCAATATAAAGTCTATCAATTAAGTAAAATTGAGAACGCAAAAGCAGACTTGTTAAAAGGTGAAATACCAAATAACCCACAACAAATTATAGAAGCAGTGTCACGTCATATTTTATTGCCAAAATCAACACCGCAAGTTGCTGCTGTACAAGACGCCAATAAATTAGTCACCTCACAACCGTTTTTTAAAGATACACTAAATGGCGATGTTGTGCTTGTATATGAAAATACTATTGTTATTTATCGACCTTCAAAAGATATTATAGTTGCAGTTGGTGATATTGGGTCAGGAATAGCAAAATAGTTAGTATTTTTTGATTGATGTATTCAGTATTTAATAACATGACAATTAGAGTGTTTTGTGATAGAATAAATCCTATTGTTTTGGTAGTAAAAATAAATTATGCCGTGAGTAGATCGAGAAGCTTGGCTTCGAAGATGTCAAAAATTAGCAATTTTTTAACCCGGTTGGTAGAATATTAAAACGTACATGGTCAGCAGGTAGTAGATAGTAAATATGCCGCTTTAGCTCAGTTGGTAGAGCAACGGTTTTGTAAACCGTAGGTCCACAGTTCGAATCTGTGAAGCGGCTCCAATAATAAGCGGAGCTTATTATGGTGATGCTTCAGCAAGACAACTGCTTGTCTTGCGACAGATTCTAATAGGGGTCGCGAGGTTTATATTTTGAGTTTACGAGGAATAGACCTTGTGACCGAATCTGACAAGTTTTAGCCAATACTTCAATTTATGATAGACACGAAAAAATATATCTTTACGTTTCTAATAACTTCTACAATTTTTATAACTGCTTTTTTTGCTTCTACTTTTTTTTCAAATAAGAGGGTTGAGAGTGTGAAGACAATTCAAGACACAATTGCAATAGACATTCTTTCATCAGAAACACAATTTGATTTATTAAAAGAAGTGCCATGTTCTAATGTAGGGGATACAATTTTGTCTGCTGAACTTTCAGCAATAGGAGATAAGCTTTCACGTACCGAATCAGATCGTGGAGAAGAAGATGATGATGTAGTATATTTGAAAAAATATTATTCATTATTACAAATAAAAGATTATTTACTTTCAAAAAAGTTAGTTGAAAAATGTGGACTTACTAAGAAACCAGTCTTTATCGTTTATTTTTATTCTAATCAAGGAGATTGTCCTGAATGTGAAAGACAAGGATATGTGCTTACTCGTTTAAAAGAAATATATCCTGACCTACGTGTGTATTCTTTTGACTATAATCTACAACTGTCAGCTGTTGATTCAATGAAGAAAATTTATCACATAAAATCAGAACTCCCAGCATTGGTTATAGAGGACAAAACATCAACTGGTTTCAAAAATTTGGAAGAACTTAGTACTCTTTTACCGGATAATTTAAAAATGTCTACAAGTACAATAACAAGTGGAACAAGTACTAAAAAGAAAAAATAGAATAAATATAAATCATGATAGACCATATATTACAGGGTTTAATGTATCCATTTTTATTCCTATCAATGTTTTTTCAAGTTCTTCTTTTAGAGTCATTTTTTGAAAATCGTAAAAAAATAAAAGATGAAGAATTGTTTGATATAGAAATATATCCTAGTGTTACAATTGTTGTCCCATGTTGGAATGAGGAAAAAACATTAGGAGCTACTCTTGACTCACTGCTTTCTCTTGATTATCCAAAAGACAAGTTATCTATTTTTGTTGTTGATGATGGTAGTAAAGATAACACCCTTTCAATTGCAAAAGATTTTGAAAAGAGGTATCCGAATCAAATAAAAGCAATTACAAAAAATAATGGAGGTAAGCACACTGCTGTTAACTTAGCGCTAAACAATTGTACTTCTGACCTATTTGGATGTCTCGATGCAGACTCATTTGTTGATGGCAAAGCTCTTAAAACAATTGTTTCTTATTTTGAAAGAAATAAAAGCGCAAAAGCTGTCACTCCATGTATTCATATTCGAAATCCAAAAACTATTATACAGCGTATGCAAGCCATCGAATATTTGATGGGGGTATTTTTACGAAAATCTTTTGGACAATTAGATGCAATACAAGTTACCCCTGGACCATTTTCTATTTTTAAAAGAGAGGTATTTTCTGTTATTGGTGAATATAGAAAAGCACACAATACTGAAGACTATGAAATAACCCTTCGCATGCATAAAGCACATTTCAAAATTATGAATTCTCATAAAGCTCTTGTTTATACTGTTGGACCAGCAACTGCAAGAGGATTCTTTTTTCAGCGTCTTCGTTGGGCTAGAGGGTTTCTTGAAAATTCACTTGATTATAGAGAACTTTTTTTCAAAAAAGAATATGGTAATTTTGGGATGTTTACATTACCAGTAGCCTTCTTGTTTGTTTTTTATGGACTCTATGCAGCTTTTTATATGGCATACTTGTTCGTTTCTCATTGGATAGATGTAGTACAAAGGTGGCTTACTGTCGGGTTCCATTTTCGTATGCCAATTTTTGATTTATTCTATTTCAACACTGCTGTAATTACTTTCGTTAGTATGGTAATGCTTACTATGTTTTTATTAACATTATATATCTCAAGCGTATTATCAGATGATAAGCAAGAATTTTATCGTAATTTTCCAATATTTTTTGTGCTTTACCCACTATTTGTGCCTTTGTTTCTCGCTAGGGCAGTTTTCGACACTTTTACAAATCGAAAGAACGAATGGGTATTGCAGGACAATAAGAAATAGTTGTTTTATTCTATTTTAACCAGCACTATTATGTGCTAAAATCATTTATATGAATATGGAAAAATCAAATAGCTTGGTAAATCAGGAAATCGGTATAGATAAGAAACTTTGGGATGCAATGATAGAAATAATGACTGGATTTGAAGTGGAAAGTGGTTTTGATTTTTTGGAGCAATCAAAAATTCTTGATCGAATATATAGTGAGGTTATAGATGTGTGTCCAACTTTTACAGGTGAAGAGAAGAAAAAATACAGTTATTTAATTGATTCAATTAAAGATATTATGAATGAAATTATTTTTTCTAATAAAAGTATTGAAGAAAAGAAAGGTTTATGTGTTCAAAAGGCAGAATATATTGGAAAGCTCCCTTCTGCTTATGAAATACGACATAATGTTATCAGAATTACCACTATACCAGAACTAGAAAATACAGAACTTCTTGGTTAATAAATTCATGCAAGGACACATACATCCAATTACATTAGCTATAACGAAAATTTCAGACATCTTTTCTAAGATGGGGTTTGATACTGTTGATGGTCCAGAACTTGAAGATGAGTGGCATAACTTCGATGCACTAAATGTTGCGAAGAATCACTCATCGCGAGATATGCAGGACACTTTTTGGATTAAGAATAGAAAAGGTTTAGACAAGTATGGGGAGGAAACTGGTTATGTTCTTCGAACTCATACTAGTAATATGCAAATTAATACTATGGAAAAGCATGTAAGAGAAGGGAAGGAATTTCCAATTGCCATTGGTTGTCCGGGTAAAGTGTTTCGTAATGAAGCAACGGATGCAACACATGAGGCACAATTTCATCAAATTGAAGGATTTTATGTTGGGAAGGACGCTTCACTTTCTATGATGCTTGGTGTAATGCAAAAGTTGTTCTCAGAATTTTTTGAAACAGAAACCGTGATTAGATTGCGCTCGTCATATTTCCCATTTGTTGAACCAGGAAATGAATTCGATATGCAATGTTTCAAATGTAAAGGAAATGGATGTAATATTTGTAAAAGTACCGGCTGGATAGAAATTGGTGGAGCTGGGATGGTACACCCACATGTATTAGAATCAGGAGGAATTAACCCAAATGAGTATAGAGGTTTTGCTTTTGGTTGTGGAATAGATAGAATGTTAATGCTTAAATACGGTATTGATGATGTGCGTCTTCTTTATAATGGTGACCTTCGTTTGGTTAATCAATTTTAATACATCATGAACCCTTCTTTTTTAAAAACACAATATTGGGAAGTTTTCTTTAATGAAGACCAGATGTATTTGGGTAGAATTGTGATAAAAACTATTACACCCCACGAGTCTCTCCCTGATTTAATTGAAGAAGAACAAAAAGATTTTTTTTCACTTATAAAAAAATTGGAGAGTTTCTATAAAGAGACATTAGGAGCAACTATGTTTAATTATTCATGTCTAATGAATAATGCTTACAGAGATAATGAATCTCCTCACGTGCATTTTCATTTTAGACCAAGATACAAAAACCCAGTAACTATTTTAGGGCAAACATTTACAGATCCAAATTTTGGAGAGCATTATATAAGTCCAACTTTAACAAAAAGTGAACCAGTTAAAATATCAAATGAAGTTAGAGATTTTATTATTAATAAAATGGTGGAATATTTTAAATAACGAATATGAAATTCTCTAAATCATGGCTACAGGATTATATTGTTGAAAAACTTCCAGAAGATGGAGTTATTGCTGATACTTTAAATAAAAAAGCATTTGAGGTTGAAGAGGTTATTACACTTTCCAATGATACAGTTTTTGATATTAAAGTTCTTCCAAATCGTGCGCATGATGCACTTGGTCACCATGGTATGGCTTATGAACTTTGCTCTTGTTTTGGTTTTACATTTAAAAAAGACCCTCGAAATAAAGTTTTAGAATTTACTGACAAACATATCGCATCACCAGCCGTTGTAATTGATGATGAAAAGTCATGTACTCGTTTCTTAAGCATGAGAATTGATAATGTGACAGTGGGTGATAGCCCAGAGTGGTTGAAGAATAGATTAGAAGCAATCGGACAACGCAGTATTAATAATATTGTTGACGCAACCAATTATGTACAATTCGCACTCAATAAACCAATGCACGCATATGATGTAAGAAGTGTTAAAGGATCACTTCGTGCGCGCTTTGCTAAAACTGGAGAAGCACTCACAACTCTTGATGGTAAAGAATTAACTTTGAACGAGAAGACTCTTGTAATTTCTGATGATGAAAAGGTGCTTGGTCTAGCAGGAATAAAAGGGGGTAAATTTAGTGGAATACAACCCGACACTAAAAGTATTCTTCTTGAAAGTGCTAATTTTGAACCTACACTTATTCGCAAGACATCACAAAGTTATAATATTCACACTGATGCATCAAAGCGTTTTGAAAACGGTATAGCAAACTCACTTTCAATTGAAGGGTTGTATATGACCGCTAATTTGATAAAGGAAATTTGTAGTGATGCTAAAGCGAGTGAACCAACAGATATTTATCCTGAAAAGGATACAGCTTACTATGTCGGTGTTTCTCTTCTTGAGATAAATGAAATTCTTGGTACTTCTTACTCGGACGACGAGATTAAAAATACTCTCAATGGCATGTCACTTCCTTTTGAAATAGTTGTTCCAGAAACATATATAGAAGAAACATACAAAACATTAGTAGGGTCAGTATACAAAAACCCTTCAAGTATGAGACGTGATGCACCACAAGCCTTTAGTTGTTCTTCACTCATTAGTTATCTATATAAAGGTGTATGGATGCCGAGTCTTTCCGTTGATAAATATGTTTTTTCAAAAAAGATAACAAAAGATGATTTAAAATTCGGTGACCTTATTTTTACTAATAGTGGGGAAGGAAATATTAGATATGAATCAGTAGAATTTTTGCGAGGCACAAAAGTACCTGCTGGGGTAGACCATGTTGCTATGTATTGTGGCGATGGAAAAGTTATTCATGCAACGAAAGTTCACGGTGTTGTAGTTATTGAAACTCTCGAGGACTTCTCAATTCGTCGTACTATAGTTGGGTATGGAAGAGTAGCTGACAATTTGGATGAGGAAAGATACGTAGTGCGTGTTCCGTCTGTGCGTTTAGATTTAAGAATCAAGGAAGATTTGGCGGAAGAAATTGGACGTATTATTGGATATGAGAAACTTGTACCAACTTTGCCAAAACTTAATCGTGTCGGTATTCCACATAAACGTATGTATTATGAAAATAAAATTCGAGAGATTTTAATTTCAAAAGGATTTTCGGAAGTAATAACATACACTTTTGGAAATGAGGGGGAGGTAGAGATTGTAAAAGGTTTAGCTTATGATAAAGAAAAGTTGCGCAATAATTTGGGTAAGGGTTTGCTACAATCACTTTCCCTTAATATTTACAACGGACCAGTGCTTGGTCAAAAAATTATTAAGATTTTTGAAATTGGAAACGTGTTCGGAAAAGATTTGGAGGTTAGACACTTATCGCTTGCAATCGATGATGGCGCCAAGAAGAGTAGTTTTACGGAAGAAATAGATATGATTCTTGCAGAAATAAAAAGAACATTAAATATTAAAGAAATAGAATATCAAACAGTATCTACAAAACCTTATGTGATTGAAATTGATTTTGATACACTTATTTCAAATCTACCAGAATCATCAATATATGAAGCGCCTACGTTCACGTCTCTCCCTTTGGTTAATTACAAACCAGTCTCTGCTTATCCGTTTATTACCCGTGATATTGCTATGTGGGTACCTGATACTGTCACATGGGAAGATATCAATTCTGTTTGTGCTGAAGTATCTAATCCTCTTGTTACTCGTATTGATATTTTTGATACGTTTTCAAAAGAAATAGAAGGTGTAAAAAAGACATCATACGCCTTTCGTTTAGTATTTCAAAGTTATGAAAAAACATTAACTGATGATGAAGTGAATATAATGATGGGGGATTATTATCAGGTTTTGAAAGATAGAGGGTACGAAATTAGATAATATGAAATTAGAAGTCCCTTATTACTCACAATTTATTGATATACAAGATTCTTTTTGGATGATAAGAGCATGTGGGGGTTTGTGTTTGAAGATGGTTGCAGAATACCACTTGCCCGTCGGTACCCCGAATAGGGAGGGTGTAATAGTTCCAGATATTTTGTCATTATGCAATGAAGCAAAAGATCGAGGTGGTTACGATATTCAAAATGGCTGGGTGCATGATTATATAGTAAGCAAAGCACAAGAGTTTGGACTAAAAGCACATAGAAAAGAAGGACTAAAAGACATAAATGAGATAACTACATTTCTTGATGCTGGAAGCCCAGTGATAGTTTCGGTAGAAAAAAGAGTTCTTGAACAGACTCGTTTTCATATGATTGTGGTTGTTGGGTATGATAATGAAAATATTATTTATCATGAAAGTGAATCAACAGATAAAGAAAAGGGTCAATATAGAAAATGTAGTAAAGAAATATTCATGAATTATTGGCGAGGTAAGGCAATTTTTATTTCAAAATAATTATGAAAAAAATAGTCACAATTGGGGGCGGAACAGGAAGTTATACATTACTAAGAGGTCTTAAACATTTTGATGATATAGAAATATCTGCAATTGTTTCTATGGCTGATGATGGAGGGTCAACTGGAATGCTTCGTGACGAGCTCGGAGTTCTTCCACCAGGTGATGTTAGACAATGTTTAGTGGCGCTATCTCTTCATGATGAAGTAGTTCGTAAGCTGATGAAGTATCGTTTTGAGGAAGGGTCACTCAAAGGGCACAACTTCGGTAATATTTTGCTTGCAGGACTTGAGAAAACGGCTGGTTCTTTTGTGAAAGGCGTAGAAATTGCATCTGATATTTTAAAAATAAGAGGTAAAGTAATTCCCGTAACAGAAGATGTAGCGAATCTTCTTGTTGTTTTGAAAGATGGAACTGAATTACTTGGTCAAAATAATATTAATCATTCAGATATTCAATCTGTAGGGGTGAAGGAAGTTCTGTTTCAAGGGGCAGTAGAAATAAATGAATTAGCTAAAAAGGCGATTATAGAAGCAGATCTTATAGTTCTTGGCCCTGGTAATTTTTATTGTTCACTAATGCCTAATTTTATAGTTGATGGTTTTAAGGAGGCAATTAATGAATCAAAAGCAAAAATCGTGTTGCCTGTTAATCTTACAAATAAAAAGGGACACACATTATTTTTTAATGTCAGCGACTATGTTAGAGAAATCGAAAGCATGTTAGATAAGAAGATTGATTATATTATTTGTAATAATGAAACACCATCAGATGAACAAATTGAAATGTATAAAGTAGAAGAAGGGGATGGTGTAATGGTGTTAAATGATATGAAGGAAGACAAGAGAATTATTTCTACACCCGTATTGTCGCATGAAATTATAGTAAAATCAGAGCATGATAATGTAGCAAGTACCCGTAGTTTTATCCGTCATGATAGTAAGAAAATAGCCGAAGCAGTACATAATTTGTTATGAAAATAATTTTTGATTTTGATGATGTAATTTTTGATTCAAATGCATTTAAGCAAAGAATATTTTCCGGCCTCGTTTCATCCGGCATTCCAAGCGATGTGATTAAAGATTTATATATTGGCCATAGAACAAATTTTAGTCCTATTATTTTATATAAAGACGCAGTAGAAAAAACCGAACTAAAAATATCAGAAAAATCAATCAAGAAATCTGTTGAGGATTTAGTACAAAATGTTGACTCATATATTGATCAAAGAATAATTTCTTTAATACAGTCCCTAGGTAAAGAGAATTGTTTTATTGTTACTGCTGGAGATAAGGATTTTCAAAAATTAAAAGTAAAGGCATCTTTAGGTAATAATATTATTGAAGAACATTGTTTTTTTGTTGAGAAAAAGAAAAGTGAAGCCCTTAAAAGTATCTGTGAAATGTATCCAACTGAGTCGATTATCTTTGTTGATGATAAAGACAGATATATAGAGGAAGCTAAATCCTTAAATACCAAAAATTTATTCCCAATTCTTTACCGTCACGATGGATTTGATGTATTGTCTTCAAAAATAAAAGAATTATCTCATTTGTGATATCATAAGACTTATATACTTGGATGAGATTCGAGGAAAGATAAGGATTTTTAAGGAAATGTACAATTAGTACATTGACGATAAAATCATTTTCTTGACGAAGAAGGTCTCCAAGTTTTAAGTCTTATAATATGAAATTAAAGGATTATAAAAATGTGCACTGCATAGGCATCGGAGGAATTGGACTTTCTGCTCTCGCAAGATATTGTCATGTTAATGGTGCAAAAGTTACTGGTTCAGATGGAGGAACATCTAGAATTACAGAGGATTTGAAAAAAGAGGGTATGACTGTGTATTTCGGACACAATAGCGCTCATGTTTCAAAAGATACAGATTTGGTTGTTTATACAATAGCAGTGAACGACAACAATCCTGAGCTTAAAGTTGCACGTGAGCGAGGTGTCACATGTATGACCTATCCAGAAGCTCTTGGATTACTTACAAAAGAGTATGTGACAATTGCCGTATGTGGAACTCATGGCAAAACTACAACAACTGGAATGGTAACTTCAATGCTTAAAGGTTGTGGTGTTAACCCAACAGTTATAGTTGGAAGTTTATTATCGGAAGGTGGAACTAACTTTATACAAGGTGACAGTGAATATTTAGTTGTTGAAGCATGTGAGTATAAGCGCTCATTTCTTAATCTTAACCCAAAACATATTCTGGTAACGAATATTGATGAGGACCACCTCGACTACTACAAAGACTTAGCCGATATTCAAACTGCTTTCCAATCATTTGCAGACAAACTTAATAGTAATGGCAATCTTATAACACATAATAATGTATCACTTAATACATCTGCTACAAAAATTGATGCAGATATTATTAATGAACAAGAAATAGAATTAAATGTTTTAGGTGAACATAATAAAAAGAATGCACAATTAGTTATCGCACTTGCACAGTCACTTAAATTAAATGATGAACAAGCAAGAGCTGGTTTAAAAACTTTCACCGGTACATGGCGAAGACTAGAATATAAAGGAACACAAAAGGGGGCAATTATGTATGATGATTATGGGCATCATCCAAAAGAAATAATGGCGACATTGGAAGCTATTCGTGAAAAATACAAATCTGGAAAGTTTAAATTAGTTGTCGTATTTCAACCGCATCTTTATTCTAGAACAAAATTATTACTGGATGATTTCTCACAAGCATTCAACTTAGCTGATAAAATTTGCATACTCCCAATTTATGCATCCAGAGAAAAAGATGATGGAAGTATTTCATCTGAGGATTTGGTAGAAAAGACAAATAATTCAATCTATATGGAAAGCTTTGAAGAAGTGAAAAAATATATTGATAAAAATTGTCATAGTGGAAGTGTAGTATTAACAATCGGCGCAGGGGATGTATATCGTATTCATGAACTTTTTGAAGTGTAAAAGTTTTAATTATTACAATGTTATACTAAATATATGCAAAATTTCAGAGAAAAATATGCTTATAAGATAAGTCTTAATTTAATTATATTTCCAGGCATAGTCTTAATTGTTGCTTGGGGTTTGTTTTTTTTAAAATCAATAGAAATATTTAAAAACATTCCTTTTGTTGATTTTTATTTTGATATTATTTTTTTTATAAGTCTTTTTTTATGTGTATTATCACTCTTCTCTTCTTTAATACTAAGATTTTTATCTCAAGATGTTCAAAAACATTGGTGGGATATAATCTCTCTATTATTAGGCTACTCACTTATTATTATAGTAAAAATAACAGGATTGTTTTGTGTCGATAAATTTCAAGGAGATATGGGGGTTCGCGTTTGTCCAGGTGCAATAGAAACTATTCATAGATTTTATTATTCTGTTAGTGTATTAAATAATGTACTAAAAATATTACCAGTATTTGGTTTTATTGTGTGTATTGCTTTAGCAGTAAAGTATTTAACTGAATTTAAAAGAAGAAATATTTAGTTGTCGACTTTATGATAAAAGAACTCTATTCACCATATTTCGAGAATAAAAAAGTAACTGTGCTTGGACTTGGTTTGCTTGGTCGTGGGTTAGGTGATACTGAATTTTTACTCAATAACTGTGGAGAAGTTATCTGTACGGATACACGCTCTGTAGAAAAATTGAAGGGCTCTATATCTTTTATAACAAAACAAGAACATAATAATTTAAAATTAATAATAGGTGAAAATCGTTTTGAAGATTTTGAAAATAGAGATTTTATTTTAACTTGTACAGGTTTACCAATCGATTATGTATATTTAATGCACGCTAAGGAAAATAGTATCCCTGTATATATGTCAGCTTCACTTGTATGTGACATTATCATGAAAGAATTACCAGACGTAGTGATTATTGGTGTTACAGGTACACGTGGTAAAAGTACAACGACAGAACTAATTGCTCATGTACTACGTGAGAATGGCTCGAAAGTGCATCTTGGTGGAAATGTTCGAGGTCTTGCCAATCTTCCACTGTTAGATGAAATTGAAGATGGGGATTTCTTAGTGCTTGAACTAGACAGTTGGCAACTTCAAGGATTTGGAGATATGAGAATCAGTCCACATATTGCAGTTTTTACATCATTTATGGATGATCATATGAATTATTATAAAAATGATAAAGAATTTTATTTTAATGACAAAGCAAATATATATCGTAACCAACATGCAGGAGATGTGTTAGTTGCGAGTGCGCAAGCAAGTAGTGAGATAATTATGCGAGGGGAGAGGGTTGCAATTCTTGTGCCTGAGCAACAACATTTTGATATGAAATTAATTGGTGAGCACAATCAAGTCGCAGGTGGTCTTGCTTATGAAGTTGCGTCACAGTGTGGATTAGACGATGAAAGTATACGAAAATCAATCGCGACATTTTCTGCAGTAGATGGACGACTTCAAGATATGGGGTTGTTTAAAAATGATGTTCGTGTATTCAATGATAATAATGGTACAACAGAGGACGCAACTATTGCTTCAATTAATGCAATCAATGAAACATATAATAAGAAACCAATAGTAATTGTTGGTGGATCTGATAAAGGTCTTCCCGTTAATGAATTAGAAAAATCTCTCCAAGAAAAAACAAAATCAGTTGTATATCTTTCAGGAACAGGAACTGAGAGATTGAATCTTAACAAAGAACATGAATTCGAAAAATTATCGGATTGTATTACGAAAGCATTTGAACTGGGAGATGAAGGGGATATTATTCTTTTCTCTCCAGCCTTTGCATCATTTTCAAAGTATTTTAACAACGAATACGAACGTAACGATGAATTTGTGAAAGAGGTGGGGAAATATAGTCAAAAATAGCCCAAAATAAGGCCTAAAACAGACCCTTTTCCACTTTCTTTTTTACTCAAAAAATGCTATAATTAAAGGATTAATTCCTTAGATTTTATTAACATTTATGGCAACAAAAAAGGCTTCAAGTTACGGTGCAGATTCGATTCAGGTTCTCGAAGGTCTTGAGCCAGTTCGTAAGCGTCCAGGTATGTATATCGGGTCCACCGGACCTGATGGGCTTCACCATTTGATATGGGAAATTTTTGATAACTCACGCGACGAAGCGATGAATGGTTATGCCAATCGTGTTGAAATTACACTTCTTCCAAATGATACTATTCGCGTTGTAGATAATGGTCGTGGTATTCCAACAGATATCCACCCAAAAACAAAAGTATCAGCTCTCGATACTATTATGACCACACTCCACGCCGGAGGAAAGTTCGGTGGTGATGGTTATGCTGGAGCAACAGGAGGATTACACGGTGTAGGAGCATCAGTTGTAAACGCACTTTCTATTATGTGTAAAGTAGAAGTTCATCGTGATGGAACAGTCAACATGCAGGAATATAAGCAGGGTATTGCGAAGTCAAAAGTAAAAGTAATTGGTAAAAGTAAATTCACAGGAACTATTGTTACCTTTCAACCAGATGCAATAATTTTTAAGGAAGGTACAAAATTTGAACTCGGTCGTATTGTTTCTCATCTTCGTCAACAAGCTTATTTAGTTAAAGCTCTTTCAATAACAATTGTTGATGCTCGTGAAGTAACCGAGAAAATGGATTTGGAATGCGAGACATATTTTAATGAATTAGGTTATGAATGTCCTACTACAACATTTCATTTTGAAGGAGGTTTGAAGTCTCTTGTTAAGCATTATAATGAATTTTCTAAGCCAGTACACAAAAATGTTTTCTATGTAGAAAAAGAAGCAGAAAAAGTTGGTGTAGAAATCGCTCTCCAATATATTGATGACATGACAACTAAAATGGTTGCATTCGCGAACAATATACACACAACAGAAGGTGGAACACATGTAACAGGATTCAAGACTGCCCTTACTCGCCTTGTTAATGCCTACGCTCGTAAGAATAATATTCTAAAAGAAAAAGACGAAAACTTAACAGGAGATGATGTACTCGAAGGTCTTACTTGTGTTATTTCGGTGAAGCTTCGTGAAATTCAATTCGAAGGTCAGACAAAATCAAAATTAGGAAGTATGGAAGCACAGACTGCCGTTGCTACTGTTTTCTCTGACGCATTTTCACTTTTCCTTGAAGAGAATCCAGATGATGCAAAAGAAATTATCAACAAAGGGTTACTCGCTCTTCGTGCTCGTAAAGCAGCGAAAGCAGCGAAGGACTCAGTGCTTCGTAAAGGGGCTCTTGAAGGATTTTCTCTTCCTGGAAAGCTTGCTGATTGTCAGACCAATGATCCATCACTTTCAGAACTGTTCATAGTGGAGGGAGATTCTGCGGGTGGTACAGCCAAGATGGGTCGTGATCGTGTTACTCAGGCTATACTTCCACTTAGAGGAAAGATTCTCAACGTTGAACGTGCACGTTTGGATAGAATGTTAGGTAGTGAGCAGATTAAGAATCTTGTGCTTGCTATGGGGGCAGCTATTGGAGATACATTTAATATTGAAAAGTGTCGTTATCATAAACTTATTATCGCAACTGATGCTGATGTGGACGGTGCTCACATTCGTACACTTTTGCTTACTTTCTTTTATCGTTATTATCGTCCAATCATTGAAGCTGGATATGTTTATATTGCACAACCACCACTTTATAAAATCGCATACGGTAAAGAAGTTCACTATGCTTTCACTGATGTTGAAAAACTAGAAGTACTTAAGAAACTTGGCTTTGACAATATTGAACAAGGCGAAGGAGAGGAAGGGAATGCTGATGAAGTACAAGAAGGTGAACAGCAAGAAGAAAGTGGAGACGAGAAAGATGCGAAGTCAGTAAAGAAATCTGCAAAGAAACCGTCTATTCAACGATACAAAGGTCTCGGAGAAATGAACTCAGAAGAATTATGGGAAACAACTATGGACCCAACAACAAGAGTTCTCAAAATTGTTTCAATTCATGAAGCTGAAGAATCAGACAGGGTATTTGAAATGTTGATGGGAAGTGAAGTGGGACCGAGAAAGTCATTCATCCAGACTCACGCTAAAAGCGCCAACATAGATATCTAAAGTCAAAAATTTTCTTCATTTACTTTGTCGCTACGATATTTTTTTCTGTCGCCGTAGGTCTACTACGTCTTCTTTAAAAAATATCTAAGCTTCTCGTAACTGAAGTAATTTTTGACTTTAGTCCTTCGTTCGAGTTTAGTGATAAATTTTTTTACTATTTATAACAATAAGTATGCTATATTTATTATATGAGACACCTAAAAAGAACTTTTTATATCATCATTGCTATTTTTCTTGTCCTTTTAGGAATTACTGGAATAATACTCCCTTTTTTGCACGGCACGATGTTTCTTATGATTGGGCTTATTTTACTATCCTTCGAAATTCCATACATTGAGTATCATTTGGAGAGGTTAGTTCAAAAAAATAATCGTATTAATATTCTTCACAAAAAATTACATAAGTGGACGAGAGAAATATTTAAATAGTTAATATTATAAACTTACTGTCCACTAGTAACTAATAACTAGTAACTATATACTGTATTTATAATGAAAAAGGATATATTCACACAAGGGCTTCTTATTGCAATTCTTATTATATTTTCCTATTTTTATTTTAAGATGCCACAAGTGCTTCCTGAAATAGACAGGCTTTATATTACTATCACAACATTTTTCTTTTCTATATTTACTGGTTTTTTTGTTTCTCAACAAATGACAAGATATGCGAAATTACGTGAGGCTATAAGTGAATTTGATGGAAGAATGTCTAGTATATATAGGTCGTCAGAAAATTACAGTAAAGAAATTCAAGGGCACGTTGGAAAGATTATCCTTGATCATTATAAGAAAATGATTCAATCAAATGAATGGGACTATCATTTGAAAAACAAGTCAAAAACATTATCTAATCTCCATGCACTACTTGAAGAAAAAGTGGGGGATACAAGTGTTGAAACATTACGTGGTCATGCTATTGGGGTTATTGTTGAGAATTTATCAAAATGTGAAGTATATAGAAAGAAAAAGATTATGCTTTGTCAGGAACGTATCCCAGCTTTCCAGTGGTTTATCATTTCTTTCTTTATTTCTATTCTTATACTAGCTGTAAGTGCTATTCCATCAGAAGGACTTATTCTTCAGAGTGTGCTAAAGGCAGCTTTTGGGGTGTCTATTTTATCTATTGCGAGTATTTTGCATCATTTAGATAACCTACATCTTTTTGAGCACTTCATTGGTGAACATTCTGCGCAAGATGTAGTTGATTTGATTAAAGGGAAGAAGTAAGGGTAGCTTTTAGTTAAATATAAATACACGTGTTAGTATTGAATTTATTATATGAAATGGGTAATTTTTACAGGGACATGGCGCCTTACGAATAAAGAAGTGGAGGAAGATGTGCGAAGTGCTGTTCGTGATTGTGTTTCAAATGGTTATGGAATAGTGACAGGAGGGGCGACAGGAGTTGATTATTTTTGTATGGATGAATGTGTGAAAAATAATTATACACACAAATTACGAGTATTTATTCCATCTGATATTGATCATTACATAAATGATTATCATAAAAATTGGTGTCAGGAGCCAATTACAGAAAAAGATATTTCTGACGTTGAAAATATTTTACGAAAAATACAACGAATAAACCCTGTTTCTTTATTGGAAATTAAACATGGGGGAGGTGATATTACACAAGATCATTACAACGAAAGACATAATCAAGAAATTATTTTTTCAGCTGATGAAGTACACGCTTTTCAAGTAAACAATAGTACTGGTACACAAGACACTATTGATAAAGCAAAAGCCTCAGGTCTTAATATTACTTTACATAAAAAATATACAATTTAATATACAGAATGTTGTTTTTTAACACCATATTTGTTAGTGTATTATAATTGTTGTACTTTTTAGGGGAAGAAAATGAATTCTAATGTAACCAAGTATGAAGTGATGATTTCCGACGCTACAAGATCTCAAATCGATGTTGAAAGAAAAGAAAAAGCATTGGAAAAATCAAAAGCTCTTTTGGACAAAAGATCTGTTGTGTTATTACAAGATTGCAAAAAATGTTTTGATGAGGCTGTTACAAAATATAACGCAACAGAAAATCCATATAAAATATTTGATGCAAAAATTGGGATTAATTTGGGAGAACACGTAGTGTTCGCTGGAGTTAGACTTGATTGTTCTGGTAGTAACTGTGAACCAGATGAATTTTTTGACGCCGATGACCACGAAAAAATATTGTCAGTTTTGAAGCCATTAGTTGACGAAGAGCTAAAAAAACAAGGGATACCATTCACTTTTGATTCCTTTCATGTTCCGAATTGTTACAATCCAAAATGAATCAAAAATAAAAGCGCGACCACGGTCGCGCTTTTTTCTGTATTTTCTATGCTCTATATTCTATTTTTTATCTCTGTACTCAACTTCTCCACCAATTCACTTATTTTCATCTCGCCAATTTTACCTAGTGTACGATGTTCAAGTGTTACTGTCCCGTTTGCAACTTCAGCATCTCCGATAACTGCCCAGTAGGGGGTTTTCATTTCACGAGTATTACGAATCTTCTTACCAAGTCCTTCTCGACTGTTGTCTAACTTAATACGAATATTTGCTTCCTCTAATAATGAATGAATAGTTTTTGCGTATTCATTATGAGCATCTGAAATAGGAAGTATGGTGATTTGATTTGGAGATAACCAAAGAGGGAAGTTGCCTGCGAAGTGTTCTATCATTACACCCATAAATCTTTCAAGTGAACCACTTATTGCGCGATGTATAACCACAGGACGCTCTTTCTTTCCTTCCGTATTAATAAAATTCAAATCAAATCTTTCTGGTAAATTAAAGTCACATTGTATTGTGGCGAGTTGCCATTCACGACCAATTGCGTCCTTGAACATGAAGTCTAATTTTGGTCCGTAGAATGCCGCTTCGCCTTCGACTCTTTTATAATTAAGTCCATTCGCTTTTGCTGCTTTTTCAAGAGAACTTTCTGCTAAGTCCCATACTTCATCTGTTCCTAAATATTTACTCTTATCATCTCCACGAACTGACCATGACACCCAGTATCCTTCCATCATCCCCATTGTTGTATAAAATTCTTTTATTATTCCCACAATAGTAGAAACTTCTTCTTCTATTTGTTCTACACGACAAAAGAGGTGACCATCATCTTGAGTGATAGCACGCACGCGCAAGAGTCCACCTAATTGTCCTGATTTTTCATCTCTGTATACAGTCGCTGGTTCAAAGTATCTAACCGGCATATCACGATATGAGAATTGATTGTCGGCGAAAATCTGCATATGGTGAGGACAGTTCATTGGCTTCATAATAAACTTGTCTTCTTTTCCTTGTACACGGAAAAGTTCATCACCAAACTTTGCAGCGTGACCCGATGTTTCATAAAGTGCTTCCTTTGCAATATGTGGGGTCCATACACGTGAGTATCCTTTCTTACTATGAAGTGTCCATAGATAGTCCTCAATTTCTTTTCTAATTATCATGCCGTTAGGTTGCATAAGTGGAAGACCAGCACCAATAAGAGGGGAAACAGTAAAAAGTTTTAGTTGTGCACCGATAATTCTATGGTCACGTTTCTTAGCTTCTTCTTGTTGGAATATATATGCATCTAATTCTTCTTTTGTTTCAAATGCTAGACCATATATACGGGTGAGCATTGGTTTGGTCTCGTCTCCGCGCCAGTAAGCTCCAGCTAAGTGTGATAGTTTAAAAGAATCATGGGAAATTTCTTTAGTGTTATCAACATGTGGACCTTCACATAAATCAAAAAATTCTCCACCGGTATAATACAGTGTTACATCTTGTCCTTTTGTTTTTATCCCATCAATTAATTCTATTTTAAATGGATTAACTTTGAACAATCCTTCAGCGATACCTGGAGTAACTGTCTCAACTTTAAAATCTAAGTTGCGCTTAAGAATTTCACGCATTGTCTTTTCTAATTTTGGCAAGTCTTCATTAGTTGGTTTTACTCCATCAACAAAGTCGATATCATAATAGAAGCCAGTATCAGTTACAGGTCCAATAGTAGGTAAAGCGTGAGGAAAATGGTGTTTTATGGCCATTAAAAGCACATGGGCAAGGGAATGGCGTTTTTTGAATAGGGGGGATTTTTCTTCGTTCATAATCTTCTTATAATATCAGAAAAATCAAGAAATGTGGAGTGTTTGTGGGTATATACTTCCTTGACTTAGTCTGCAGGTTTTGTACTATTAAATAACTGGCCAGAATTCCCGCACAACACACTGAAATAATATTCTGGCAAGTAACCTAATTTAACTTTATGTCACCACTTTATATTTTTATTGGAATTGCAGTTGTTCTAGTTTTTGTTGTTATTGGAATGTATAACGGACTGGTTCGAGCACGTCTTCATGTTAAGGAAGCTTGGGCAGATATTGATGTACAACTTAAACGTCGCTTTGATCTTATTCCTAATCTTGTGAACACAATCAAAGGTTCAACAAATTTTGAAAGTTCTACACTTGAAAAAGTTGTTGAAGCTCGTGCAAAAGCAATGCAGGCAGGTACACCAAAGGAACACGGAGAAGCAGAGAATCAATTAACTGGTGCACTAAAGAGCATCTTTGCACTTTCTGAAAGTTATCCTGATTTGAAATCAAATCAGAACTTCCTGTCTCTTCAAAGTGAGCTTGCAGATACTGAGAATAAAATTCAGGCAGCTCGTCGATTCTATAATAGCAATGTTATGGAATACAATACAAAGATACAAACAGTACCAACAAATATTTTTGCGAAAATTTTTTCATTTGTTGAGTCTGAATTCTTTGAACTTGGTGAAGGGGAGCAAGCAGCAAAACAACCAGTTGAAGTAAAATTCTAGGACGAAGTACTTGGTTTGTGGTCAGGAGATTTTGTATTTCTACCCACTGATCATCTAAAACTATCATCTACATATGACATTATATAAACAACAATCATCAAACGTAAAAAAGACTTGGTTCCTTATGACAGGGTTTTTACTTTTAGTTATTGCTATTGGTTTTGCACTGTCTTATTGGTATGGAAACTCAATGTTCTTATATATTGCTATCGCTTTTAGTTTTTTAACAAATATCGGAGCATATTGGTTTTCAGATAAACTAGTTCTTTCGATGGCAAATGCAAAAAGAATAGAATCAAAAGATGATTATCCTGAACTTTGGAATACAATGGAAAACCTTTGCATTACAGCAGGTCTTCCTATGCCAAAACTCTATATCATTGATGATCCTGCACCAAATGCTTTTGCTACTGGACGTGACAAAAAACATTCTGTGGTTGCTGTTACAACAGGATTATTGCCACTTCTCACCAAGTCAGAATTAGAGGGTGTACTTGCTCATGAGCTTGCCCACATAGGGAATAAGGACATGCTAATACAAACAGTAGTTGTTGTGTTTGCAGGTATGATTTCATTAATAGGAAATCTAGCATTCCACCTTTCTTCATTTGGAGGGCGTGATGATGAAAAGAAAAATCCTTTGTTAATGATTGTTGGAGTCTTGGCAATAATACTTGCTCCGATTGCTGCGACGATTATCAAGTTAGCTATTTCTCGCGAACGTGAATTTTTGGCAGATGCAACAGGGGCGCTTATTACAAGATATCCAGACGGACTTGCTTCAGCACTTCAAAAGATTAGTAATTTTCATCAGCCAATGCGAGTGCAGAACAGCACTATCGCCCATTTATTTATTTCTGATCCATCAGGAATAAATGATGAATCTGAGGCACGTGAAAATGAAAAAGTTTCTTTTGTTCAGAAGTTGTTCATGACACATCCACCAGTACAAGAGAGAGTTGATGCTCTTTTGGGTAAGAAGAAATAAAAATCCTTTCGTTATTAGTTAGGAAGTTATTCGTTCTTCGTTGTAATTTCCTAACGACCAACTACTAACGTTTATTTTGTTGTATACATACCAAATAATATCTCTATGGTACACTTAGATTAATAAATATTTTAATTTACTTATTATGATGTTATTTGGAATGATTTTCGGTGCTTTGGTAACTCTTGTGGTTGTTTTTTGTTATATCATAACAATATCTTTTACTGTTTGGATGATTGTTGATGCTGGCAAGCAAGATAGATTTTGGTGGCTTACATTTATTATAGGTGTTCCAATTATCGGTCCAGCGGTTTATTATTTCACTGAAAAGAAGCATGAATATATAAAGGCGCCAGTACATCATTTACATGAAAGTGAAACAGAAGAACAACACGAGAGAGCTCCACGTAAGAAAATTTCTCGTAAAGCTAAAGCACAAACAGAAGATAAAAAAGAAGTGAGTGATTTGAAAGAAGAAACATCTCAAAAATTAGAAGAGGGGCAAGTTACACAAGAAATTATAAATGAAGTAGAAACCAAGCAAGGATAGTAATTTATTAAAAATTCCACTAATAAGTGGGATTTTTAATGATAAATAATATCACCCACTTCCTTCAGTGCTTTATTTTCATCTTTTTCAAAATCATCGATAAACTCTGGGTGGTCATTTATTATATTTCTAAAATCAGATGAGTGTTTTTCAATAAAAGAATCAATAGATTCTCCATGTAATTGTGCAAGTTTTATTTGCATCATATTTGCAATAAGCACTGATTTGTTTTGAGTTGGTTGCATTTCAAAATTTTCCATACATTAAGTATCTCATAAATTAATGCGAATAATCAAAGTAAATCTATTGTGATATAATTGCAAGGTGTTTATTAAATAAATGGAGAGGTGGCAGAGCGGTTTAACGCACTACCTTGGAAAGGTAGCAACTGGGTAACCGGTTCGGGGGTTCGAATCCCCCCCTCTCCGCAAAATAAAAAAACTAAAGCTTTTGCCTTAGTTTTTTATTTTACGGAGAGGGAGAAAGTGACCTGCGTCACTTTCATGGGGATTCGAATAGGGGTCGCGAATCTACTTCGAGCAAAGCGAGGCAGATTTGTGACCGAATCCCTCACCCCTCCGCTTTGAAAATAAATTAACTCACTTTTTAAGTGAGTTAATTTATTTTGCGGTGAGGGAGAAAACCAACCGCTTGGTTTTCGTGGGGATTCGAATAGGCGAATCAGCAGATTCGGTTATTGGAACTAGCGAAACCCATTCTGACGAGCTTGCGAGGAGGGGTTTTGTGACCGAATCCCCATACTCAAACCACACTTCAAGGTATACTAAACAAATGAAATCAATTGTAAAAAATCCTTACCTGGATGCATTGCTTAAGCTAATGCTCCTGTCCGCCATTATTCATATGTTTGTGTTGGTTATTTATTCTGTGTTGAATGGCAATATTTTCTATTTAAATTTCTTTAAAATTATAAACATCGATTTGTTTTTTCCTCAAATAGTTAATTTGGATTGTTACGGACTTTATTCATTTGTTATTACTATTTGGTTGTATATATTAATTTATTACATTTCAAATATTAAAAATAAAAAATAAGTTATTTAATATAATATTAGCTATACAACCTCCACAATTTAGTGTATTTTGTATATAGCTATGAAAGATGCTGTAAGAATAGAAAATTTAAAGAAGGTGTATCGTGGAAAGAAAGATAAAGAAGTTTTGCACGGTGTTAACTTAACTATCCCGAAAGGGCAGTTTTTTGGATTGCTTGGTCCAAATGGTGCTGGTAAAACAACAATGATTAGTTGTATAACTGGTGTATCTAATCCAACAGAGGGGAGTATTTTTGTTTTTGTAAAAGATGTTGTAAAAGAATACCGTGAAGCACGTGCTCATGTTGGTGTTTCTCCTCAAGAATTTAACATAGACACATTTCAAACAGTTGATGAGATTTTGGATTATCAGGCAGGATTTTTTGGAATAGTTGGTTCTAATATGAAAATTCGCCGTGAAGAAATGCTTACTCAGTTTGATTTAATTTCTCATCGAGATAAAAAGTTTCAATTTCTCTCTGGAGGTCTTAAGAGAAGGGTGACACTTGCAAAGGCTATGATGCATAATCCAGATTTATTAATATTAGATGAACCAACAGCAGGTGTCGATGTAGAAACCCGTCGTTCACTTTGGAAATTTTTGAAAGAGTTACATAAAAATGGAAAGACAATTATTCTCACTTCTCATTATTTGGAGGAGATTGAAGAATTGTGTGAACGTGTGGCTATTATAAAAGATGGTCAAATCATAATTGACGACAGTGTTAATAATCTTACTAAGGAACATAAACTTGAAAAGGTATATTTAGAGGCGGTGGGGCATATAGATTAAAAATATGATAACAAATTGGATTGGATTTTATACATTAATAAGAAGGGAAGTAGGAAGAACAAAAAGAGTTATTGGACAAGCTCTTGTTGCGCCACTTGTTACTGCATCACTTTATATTTTTGTTTTTGGATATGTTATTGGAAGTAAAATAGAATTGATTGAAGGAATAAAATACATTAATTTTGTTTTTCCTGGAGTGTTTGCGATGAATCTTATTTTGGCAGTATTTAGTGCAACGTCTTTTTCAACATTTTTTATGAAATTTCAAAAGACAATAGAAGATTTACTTACCCTTCCACTGTCGTATGCTGAGTTGGTTATTTCTCTTATAGTAAGTGGTATTGTGAGGGCTTTTGTTATTTCTGTCGCCTTGTCATTTGTTGCAATATTTTTTGGAGTAGCAACATTAGCTCACCCTCTTGTACTTATTCTTTATGTACTTTTAACAGGTATTTTTTTTGGATTATTGGGAGTAGTTATTGGTGTTTGGGCAGATAGTAGTTTCGAAAAGATTGGTATAGCAACTAATTTTATTTTGACCCCGCTTACATTTTTGGGTGGAGCATTTTATTCTATACACATGCTTCCACCTAATCTTCAGTTTTTGGTTTCTTTCAATCCAATTTTTTATGTAGTAGACGGTATAAGATATTCTCTCACTGGTTATCACGAAAGTTCTTTATTACTAGGTGTGGGAGTTCTTACTTCCATGTCTGTTGTTGTTCTTACTATTTGTATTTATATATTTAAGACAGGTTGGAAATTACGTGCATAATAATTTTATGAAAGTTGTGGTACTTGATAATTTGCGTTCAGTTTATAATGTTGGTTCTATTTTTCGTACTGCTAATGCTGTTGGAATAGATAAGATTTATTTATGTGGAACAACGCCAACACCACTAGACAAGAAAGGATTACGAAGAAAAGATTTTGCAAAAGTCGCGCTTGGCGCAGAAGATATTGTTGCTTGGGAATACGTAGAAAATGCAATTGATTGTGTTAATAAATTAAAAAATGAAAGTTATTACGTAATTTCTCTTGAACAAGATAATAATTCTGTGGATTATAAAGAAGCGAGTATAAAAGATAAAGAAAATGTTGCTTTTGTAATCGGAAGTGAAGTAGATGGAATTAATCATGAAATAATTAAGGTGTCAGATGTTGTAGCAGAAATACCAATGCTCGGGACAAAGGAGTCGCTCAATGTAACTATCGCTTTTGGTATAGCTGTATATCGTATTTTGGGTGTATAGGAAAGTATCGGATAATTATTACAAAATAAAAAGTGACCACCTTGATATTGGTGGCCACGATTGTGTGAGTGTTACATCGAGTCGATAACCAACTGGCAACATCCGCAATTTTTTATCAGTTTTTTTTCACAGCAAAACGGAGTCGTTGGTTTCCACTTTTGGTCTATTTTCCCACTACCACAGAATTGGCACCTACCATTTATTATTCCGATCGGTTCGTTATTTGGGTTGTTCTCTTCCCTCATTTTCTCAAACCTTTTGAACATTTCTTCCGGGAAAGGTTTTCCACCATGGAAACTGTTCTCATATTTTGGTTTATTCTGTCGGTTTGGTGTAAGAATGATTATAATGAACATTATAATCAGACCAAAAAGTAGCGCAACCCAAAAAGGAATTCCAGCTTCAGGGTACATTTTGTTCTCCTAGTTTAGTTCTACAGATGTACTTCTTCTATATATAACTCTACATCATTTGTAAAATTTGTCAATTTCACAAAGATACATTGTTATTTTTTGATATAATTATTTACGTGATAAACATAAAAAAAGAACTTAGGAAATATGCAACCAAAGAAAGAGCAAAAGTAAATGCTTGGTTTTTTAAAACAGGAAAAGGGCAGTATGGTGAAGGAGATATATTTCTTGGTATTACGGTTCCGAATGTACGAAAGGTTGTGAAACTGTTTTTTCAGCCAGAGGCTGATCAGCCCCTGGCTGAAAATATTATTGATGTTGCAGTAGAATTATTGCAATCAAAATATCATGAAGTGCGATTAGCAGGCTGTATTCTTATGGTTGAAATGTTCAAACTGGCAATGAATAATAAGAATGAAAAAGAGTTAAAGAAAATTTATAAAACATATTTAAAGAATACAAACAGAATAAATAACTGGGATTTGGTTGATGTGTCGTGTCCTTCTATTGTTGGTATATATTTGTACAAGGTCCTTCCTTGTACTGAATACAAGGAAGGACCTTGTACAAAAATTTTATATAAGTTGGCAAATTCAAAAAGTCTTTGGGAGAGACGAATTGCTATTGTGTCGACATTTGCTTTCATTAAGCAAGGTAATTATAAAGTTACATTTGATTTGTGTGAAATATTGATGAATGATAAAGAAGATTTAATACACAAAGCTTGTGGTTGGATGCTTCGTGAAGTTGGGAAGAATTGTGGTATAGAAACTTTAAATATTTTCTTAGAAAAACACGCAAATCATATGCCTCGCACAATGCTTAGATATGCAATTGAGAAACATCATCCAATAGAGCGAGCAAAATTTTTGGCAAAAAAATAGAATGGTAACTTTTTTTATGTTAGAATAAAACACTATGAAAACTACCACATTACCACTTACACAAAAGGATTTCGATTGGGTGAAAATGACTCCGTCACTGATGAAAAAAACTGCTGATGCATATTTAGAACACAAGAAAAAAACTTATAAAGAAATAAAAAATATTCTTCCAGAAAAAAGAACATTTCTAAATACTCTTTACGCACTAGAAAGATGTGATGATAAGTTCGAATCATTTTTCAGTAAAATGGGACTTCTTTCAGAAGTGTCACCAAAAAAAGAAATACGTGACAAAGCACATGAGATAGCAACAGAAGTATCTCAGAAATTGGTTGATATTGAATATGACAGGGATTTGTTCATTTCACTTTGTGAATATTATGAAGGGAATTTTCCTGATGAAAAAAAGAATCTGCGAAAAGAAGACATTAAGTTACTAGAAGAAACTCTTCGTGAATATCGCCGTATGGGTTTTGATTTACCAACTAAAACTCAAAAGAAATTAAAAGATCTGATGAAGAAGGTGTCAAAGCTATCAATTGCATTTCGTCAGAATATAAATGATTATCAGGATTATATACTTTGCACACAAGAAGAATTATCTGGTCTTTCAGAGAGATTTATTTCGACACTCCCAAAACACACTGACGGAAGATATATCGTTTCATTGCAACATCCACACATTGGTCCATTTATGGGGGAGGCGGACAACAGAGAAAAGAGAAAAGAATTGGCAGAGAAGAATTTGAAGAAAGGAGGAATTAAGAATATAAAAATAATAGAAGAAATTGTGAAGTTGCGACAAGAGATTGCAAAAATTTTGGGATACAAGCATCATGCTGATTTTAGAACTGAGAATCGTATGGCAAAGAGTGGTAAGAATGCAGAAGATTTTCAAAATTCACTTCTTAAAACTTTAGCACCACTTGCAAAGAAAGACACAGAAACATTAAGAGTTCATGCGAAAAGTTTAGGAATTAAAAAACTTGAACATTATGATGTTGGTTATGTTGCTACACATCTCAAAAAGAAAATGTATGACCTTGATCCAGAAACTGTTAGAGCTTTTTTCCCTCTAGAGCATGTACAAAAGGAATTATTTAAGTTATGTGAGAATTTATTTGCAATTTCAATAAAAGAAATTCCATCCAAATTATGGCATAAGGATGTAAAGATGTATCAAGTAAATGATAAGGGTGATAACAAGGGTGCTCTTATTGGATATTTTGTGCTAGATCTTTTCCCTCGTGAAGGAAAGTTTGGTCATGCTTGTATGGTGGATGTTGTAGTACCACATGAACAAGGGTATAAAACAGAAGAGTATGTTGCCCCACTTTCAACGATGATTTGTAATTTTCCAACACCAAATAAACAAAAAGGGAAATTGTTACCTTCACTTTTATCTATCAGTGAAGTAGAAACGTTGTTCCATGAGTTTGGTCATCTTCTTCATATGACATTATCTCGTGCACGTTTGGAATCACAAGCAGGTGCAAGTGTTGCGTGGGACTTTGTAGAAACACCATCACAAATCATGGAGAATTGGGTTTGGAATGAAGAAGTTATGAGTAAATTATCTAAGCATTATCAAACTGGTAAAAGAATGCCAAATGCAATGATAGAAAGAATTATAAAAGGAAAGACATTTCAAAATGCATACTTCTATACAAGACAATTAGTACAAGGAAAATTAGATTTAGATTTACATACCGGCAAAGTTAAAGATGCTCGATTGGCATATCGTAAGATGAATAAATTATATTTCAACATTGAACTTCCAGAAAAGGAAACATTATTCCCAGCAGGATTCGGTCATCTTGTTGGATATGATGCAGGATATTATTCTTATCTTTGGGCATTAGTATATGCATGTGACGCATTTGAAAGTTTTAAAACAAAAGGGAATAAAAATGTAATGACAAATAAAGAAGTTGGAATGAGGTGGAGAAAAGAAGTACTTGAAAAGGGAAGTAGTGAAGACGAAATGAAACTTATTAAAAATTTCTTAGGACGGGCACCGAGTCAGAAGGCGTTTTTGAAGGAGGTGATAGGGAAATAGAAATCACATGTACTAGACATGTGATCTTGAGAAGTATCTGTTTGTTATTGTTTTTTTGGGAACAAGTGGGGGAATTTTCGTAAGGCTTGCATTACTTTGTGAACAGTTGGTGTATCGTACACGCTCACTTCATTTGAATGTTGTGCAATATGACGAAGTTCTTTAGTACTCGGTTTTCTTACAGAAAGATCATAGATGCTAGTCATGGCAATTCTCCTTAGTTTGTCTATATAGAGAATATATAAAAGTTGAGCCAAAGTAAAGTTTTGTAATTTAATTTGATAGTGGTAGGATACCCTTACTGAACGTTCTTTGGTATATTATTATGAATGATGATTTTCTATATATGATTATCGTTGCAAATTTCTTTTCCTTTGTTCTAGTTTTAATTACTTCAGGTAGCATAAGGAAGTTCTTTGCAAAAGTCTTTGGCTTCATTTTTCTTGTTTTCATTGTAACTATTTTAATTGCAGTAAGTAGTGGTCAACTGAAATAAACCAAAATTTTATTAAAAAGGAGACTGAAAGTGCCAAAAAAAGAATTTGATGGTGTGAGAAAATCTAGAGAAGAGATGGCAAGATTAAATCAAGATAATTCTGCGAAAAGAGTTACTGAACTTAGAAATCAAATAGCAGAGTTACGGAAAAGTTCAATGATTGATAGGTACACTGCACTTCAGAATATTTTGAAGTCAAAGATTGCTGAATTCGAAAGAATTACAGGACAATAAGTCCCACTTCAATAATGTCTTATCCCTAAAACGCATATTAATACTTATGTTTGAACATAGGTCACAATGTGCGTTTTTTGTTTTATAAATATTTTTGTGTACAATCAACTGTCCAAAGTTCTACAAAAA
>JACCDG010871071.1_pt1 | contig 46209 bp, 37 predicted proteins | sample 7442471 | NCBI WGS metagenome assembly JACCDG01 (sample SAMN15323444, study PRJNA562643) | freshwater metagenome | isolation source: river surface water | place: USA:Blue River Watershed | collected 2017-08-17
GAGATATTGTGACGAGAGCGGCGTTTCTCAATTGGGCCGGCGCTGAAGCGGGTGGATGGAAGGGTGATCGCGCAAAGTTCAATGATTTGCTCACAAGAGCCAATACGATCGTTGTGCATCAAACGACCGATACGCCAGAAGAAACTGCAGTCAAAGCAAAACGAGTGACATCGACTGAATTGGGTAGTGTTGATAAACCGAATCGATTTTGGGATCCCGTCATCAGCGAAGGGCGATCGACATTTACAGGCACATCGGAGAGTAAGGCGGTTGTGACGTATTTTGATGATAGTGGCAAAGCAGTTTGGAGTGGGTCAGTGGCCTATGACAAACTCGGCAATATGCCGCCAGATAATATTTCTCGAATCACGATTCAGAGTTTCAATGATCAGCCCGCGCTTCCGAATCTTCATGCGACGATGAGTGCAGCGCATGAAAATGCAGTCGCCGGGTGGATTGGGGCAACAACGCCGGGAGACTTGTCACGAGTGGAGGCGACCGAGAATTATGCGACATCAACGACGGCTTCGTTAGCGGGGCAGGGTGGCACGAATTCTCGAGGCATCATACCTGTTGGTCTGGAAGGGCGTTATGGTCAGCCGGAAGTTCATGATGGATTTGTGCTTCCAAAGCCAGAAGCGGGCTCACCATCTGGCCACTTTGTCGAACTTGAGCTTGTGAGGACTCCGAAGGGGTTTAATCCCGATAAGCTCTTTAGTCCGACAGTCAGTTTTGAGCGACCACAAATGCGATTTAGCGAGAGAGCTCCAGAGCTCGAGTGGGCCTTAAAGCTTGCGGCATTGAAACAGACCTTTGTAAAATCACAAGTATTTAAAGTCGGCACGGGCGCCTTAAGAAGCGGGCTTGCGGGGGGATCTCTTGTTCTTGATTATGCGGCGGTAGATGCTGGGTTGATGGCCTATTTTTCGGGGGCCGGTGGAACAGAGATTGCCAAGCAAACGATTGCGGCGACGATGGAGCAATTTGTGGATCCTACATTTTGGCAGGTGATGGGTCTTTTTTCGATGGTGGGCAAGACGGCAGAATTAGGGATTCCGGTGATTTCTGGTGGTGCGGCTGCGGCCGGCCCAATTGGAATGACGGCCATGGTTTCGTTTGGTTTGACAACCTTAAGTCTCAATTCGGCGTTTATCTATGAGCGATCGCCACTCGAGAGCCAGAACTTTCTGAAAGATGCATTAAATGTCTATCCTTCTCTTGCATTGAGAGCGTCCGATAAGATGTCCGACATTGATTTATCTCGCAGGCTATGGATGGCGAGGGCAGGACTTGATGAAGATTGGTTGAAGAATGATCCGAATATACAAAGAGAAATGGAGAGAGTGAACGAGATTAGTCCTGGAGAGCATCTGATGACCGCACTTGAGGACTTTCCTAGCTTGCCGCTCACTGAACCCGCAAAAGACTTCATAGATGAAGTGAAATTCATGAGCCAGCAGGCATATAAGACTGCGGGAGACTTAACGACGAATTATTTTTTTCAGAAAGCGGGAATTGATCCGAACAATTTGCCATACTCGATCACGGCGAGTGAATGGATCAAGGATTTAGAGGCGCAGAGCTATGTGGATGATGTAAAGACCATGTTCGGAATTTCGACGCAGACGGCCGCAGAGAAATTTGAAAATGCTCTTTCTCGAGTGTATGCCGAGAATGAAAGCAGACCTTTTATTTATCAAAACAAGAGGGGCGAAAATTTGCAGCGCCTAGCGGAAGAGTTGATGGAATATCCTGAAGAGCAGTGGACGGCAAAGCTCGACTTTAAGAGGGCTGTGAATGATGCTGTGATGAATGGCCGACGGCAGAAGAAGGGATTGACTGGGTTTAATCACTTTGATCTGGCAGATTTTCTGAGTGCCGAATCGAGAATGATGAATGACAATGGATTGCCCGAGCTCAATCCATATGATCCGCGAGTTGCCGCTGCGAGGCTCGCGAATGGGCCAATGTATTATACGCCTCCAGCGGATGTGATTGCTTCAAATCTCGTGATGAATACTCCCTTTGCAACGACGGCAGCACTCGCCTCTGAGGCGAAGAAATGGGAAGAGGAGCAGCATATCAATATTCTGAGATATCGCAATCAAGTCGGCACTCTGTATCGAAAGGCGATGGAAATTTCGGGTAACGATGCTAAAAAATTTCATGATCTTAAAGTGATGATCGATGGAGAACTCGAGCGATTGAGACAGGAAGCGATTGAAAAACGAGCCATGGCGGCCTCAGATCCATCGAAGCTCGGGCAAGTGATCATGCAAGACGTCGCTACGGGTGAGACGACAGTTGAAGCGCTGCAAGAGTTTCACGAAGAACAAGTTGCTACGCCGACGAATGAAGATTGGTGGAGAATGATTGGATATGACCAGTCCGGTGCTGCGATTGAAAATGCGAACTCTGAGCAGGATTTTTTGGATTATGAAGAGACTTGGGATGATGGTCTTGGCGATGAGCTCTTCGCAGATGCGGCGGCGGGATCGTATGATGGAGTGACTCAATCTGCAAAAGCCGGCGATTACTTCTTCGATCCCATTGACCCTGGCGCAACGATCGATCATGGCGTCATGGAATGCCCAGATTACATAACGGGCGGCACCTACTTCGCTGAACATTGCTGAAGCTTATAGCACGGTCGCGATAAATCGGATGCTCATGTCGAAGGAGTGATGAGTATTTCTCGGCCCTTTCCACCAGCCAGCGGAGCAGAGACGATTCCTTCAGCTTCCATCCGTTCGATCATACGAGCTGCGCGATTGTATCCCACGCGAAGGCGTCGCTGTAGCATGCTTGCAGACGGGCTTTTCGTTTCAAAAACAACCTGAAGAGCTTGATCATAGAGCTGATCGTCAAAGTCGTCTGTTTCAGCAGAGTTTTCTGAATTGGTCGGAGATTCTTCGAGGTTAATCGCGATATTGTAATCCGCAGAACCTTGGCCCTTTAGAAAGCGTACGATTTTTGCAATTTCATCTTCAGAAATGAATGGACCATGTAGTCTTTCAAGTCTGCTCGTTCCGGGAGGAAGAAAGAGCATATCTCCTTCGCCAATCAAGTTTTCCGCTCCATTTGTGTCGATAATGGTACGACTATCAACCTTCGAAGCAACCTGAAATGCGCAACGGGTCGGAAGATTGGCTTTGATTACGCCAGTGATGACATCCACAGAAGGCCTTTGTGTTGCAATGATAAGATGAATTCCGGCAGCCCGAGCCATTTGCGCAAGTCGAGCGATGCTTTCTTCAACATCGCGTGCCGCGACCATAATGAGGTCCGCCAATTCGTCGATGACAATGACGATAAATGGCAGTTTCACATAGTGATCGAGTCCGGCATCTTCTAAAATCTGTTTGCGAGTTTCTTTATTGTTCTCGCCGTCAGGATTTTCGCTCTCATCCATGATCGCACTTGTTACTTCTTCTGTCTTTGCCGCGATCTCTAACTCTCGTTTGAGTTCCTCTTGGGTCAGGCGTTCAACCTTTTCGTTGTATGATTTCAGGTTTCTTGCGCCGAGCGAACTGATCAGACGATATCGTCGTTCCATTTCTTTCACTGCCCAAGCAAGAGCACGCGCAGCCTTTTTGGGGTCGGTGACTACAGGAAGAAGAAGATGAGGAATTCCTTCGTAGACGGAGAGCTCCAACATCTTTGGATCAATCATAATAATCTTGAGTTCCTCGGGTGTTGCCTTATAGAGCAGGCTCACCACCATGGCGTTTAATCCCACTGATTTTCCAGATCCCGTTGCGCCTGCAATCAGTAGGTGAGGCATCTTGGCGAGGTCGGCGCAGTAAGAGTCTCCGCCGGTTGTTTTTCCCATGGCCAGAGTGAGCTTCGACGGAGAATTTTGAAAATGAACTGATTCAAGAATTTCGCGCAGGCAAACGGTCTGTCTGCGTGGATTTGGAATTTCAATTCCGACGGCAGCTCGTCCTGGAATCGGAGCAATGATACGAATGCTCAACGCACGAAGCGCCAGCTTCAGATCGTCCGTGAGATTTAAAATATTTTTTACCTTCACACCTGCCGCAGGCTCAAATTCATAAAGAGTAATGATCGGACCCGGATGAATATTTGTGACTTGCCCTTGAACTCCAAAATCAAGCAATTTTTGTTCAAGCGCACGTGAGTTGGCAATGAGCTCTTCTCGTGAAATTTCAAAATGTTTTTCAACATTCAGATCTAAGAATTGAAGGCTCGGCAATTCAAAATTTGCGTTGGTATTTTTTGATTCTTTCTTTTTTTCTGGAGCCTTGTTCACGAGCAGAACTCGATCGCTGTGATTTTTTTCTGCTGAAGCCTGCTGTTCAGGTCTCTTAAAGAGTTGAAGCAATGGGCCTTCTGATTTGGGCTCTGTTTGCTTTTCGACTCCTTTGGAAATCGCTGGAAGTGTTTGTGATTTCTTCTGGTCAATTTTTGGTTCAGTCTTTGTGCGCAGAGATTTTAGTTTTCCAAACCAAGCCCTTAAGGGAATGCTGGGGATCTTCAGCTTGATGGGAAGAGAGGGAGCCATCAGAATCCAAGATGTCCATAGGCCTCCGACGAAAATAACTGTTGCGCCCACATTGCTAAAACAAAATGCACCAGCTTTTGAAAACCAGTAACCCAGGATTCCGCCCATCGGAATCGTCGAATAGAGCTGAAGCGGAATGGTTGAGAGTAAGGCGCTCAGAGAAATCATAAAAATTCCAACGCCCAGAGGAAAGAGCCAGCGAGGTTGTTTTGTCGATTGATTAGAATCGGTCAGAAGGAATGTGCGCGATCGAAAAAAGCTTATTCCCGCAGTGAGTGCAACGAGCGTCACGATATAAGCAACGAGTCCAAAACCTTGCAGGAGCATATCTGAAATCCATGAGCCAACGATTCCGCCAAGATTCTGGATGTCTTCGATGCTCGTCAGTGCGACATTCCACGAGGGATCTGTCCGTGAGTAGCTGACCAAGCTCAAGAGCAAAAATAACGAGGATACAATCAGACACGCCGCAGCAAGTGGTCGCGCCGGTTTTTGAATTCTCAATGTTGGTTGTGTTGACACTCCTTGTCACCCCTCTAGGCGTCGATGAAAAGACGCCCCTTTCCCCTTTATAGATAAAGTCGGATAAAAAATCCGATGCAAACGCGCCCCTATGCGTCGTTTCTGCCAGTGTAAAACATTTCTGCTAATTTATTGAGTCTTTTTCACCACACAGTATAGTCTTCGGGTGTAAAATCTTAGAAGGAGATCTTATGTTTGGAATTGGTAGTACAGAACTCGTCATATTGTTGGTTATTCTCTTATTGCTCTTTGGAGCGAACAAGCTGCCCCAATTAGGCGCGGGTATTGGTCAAGGGATTCGAAATTTTAAGAAGGCGATGAAAGAGCCAGATGCAATCGATGTAACGCCAAAGGATAAAGAGGCGTCGAAGGATTCTGCCGGTGGAGTTGATCAGCAATCCAAGAAAGGATGACTTTTGAAAAAAGCCCGCACACAAATGGTGGTTTTAGAGAACTTTCAGCGGTGGTTTCTCTGGAACTTTGTCATGTATACTGGCCTGTTTTTATCTGTCTTTGGTTTGGGGCTTTACCTCTGGTTTAAGGTCTTGCTTGGCGAAGTTTTAAATCTGGCCGGCCTTTTGAGTCAGACTTTCATGGACTTAATTGAAAAGCATTTACAGCTGGGGATGTTTATTACGATAGGTTTTATCGTTATTTTGATGGTTGTGGCTGCATTACAGGCTCTTTTCTTTAGCCGAAAAATTGCGGGCCCTTTGTTTTCGTTGTCGAAACATCTTTCGAAGTGCCAGGCAGAGGGTAAGCTCAAGCATTGGGAAACCCGAAAGGGCGATCTCTTTCGAGAATTGGTGGATCAGTTCAACGATTTGGTGGATCAAACTCAAGGCAAGAAGGGTTCGAAGAATTGATTCGTCTTCATGCCGTCACGCTGTCTCTGCTTCTTCTCTGCGCAGTGATGGTATTGCTTTCTATACGCGAAGCTCAGCACGATTTTGAATCGTCGTCGATTCTCATTCAAAGGGAGAGCTACGACAACTTAATGCGTCGCGGACCGATCCGATAGATCCTGGTCGCGGCTCCACATCTTTGCCAATTGCTTTAAAAAAGGAGAATCAGGACCCAGGGTTGTTCGGAGATGGTCTATCGATTCATCTTCCGAAACGGTTGCCGCAGCTTTCCATTCTTCTTCGAAGAAATTCTTAGTTGCCGAAATGGCGAGTGAAGGAAAGGCTCCGTCGTCGATTTCTCCTGAACCTACAATCAGAAATCGACGCCACAATTCTTTTAGTCGTCGCTGATAATCGGCTTCAAAAAATTTGCCCTGCAATCCAGTTTCTTGTTTGAGAGCTTTAGTAGACAAGGGAGAATTGTCTAAGAGGATTTTAAGCATATCGTGGGCTTCGTTTGAAATAAGATCCAAGTCCGGAAACTGTGGATTCGTGACTCTGATTAAGTAGGGTAGTAAATCTTTTCTGAACAGCGTTGCGCGTCCTTGAAACCACTTCGTATAGACGATTTTCCCAGACGACGAAAGCCGCTCACGCAGATGCCAGAGATCTGCAACCCGATGATCGGAGTCTTGGTCCCATTCCCAAACCATCTTTGATTTTGGAAAGAAATGAGCCCAAAGCGAAGCGGGCTCATGGCGATTTTGAATGGGGAAAACGAGAAGCGCCCCGGCTTTATTGATTGCCGAAATTGCTGATCGAAGATTCATCCTCGACTACCATTTCATTCTGACTTGTATATTTGCAATGCCTTTCGATCGCAAAAAATTCTGAAGTGGCTTGCGATGCAATAAAACAAGGGGCCACAAGGCTCTCATCTCTAAGAAACGACTCGCCTTGATGGCGAGCGCATTTGGCTGAAGGACGTAAGCTTGAAATTCGTTTGCTGCCAACTCTTGGTCGATTTGAATCATCGAATACCCATCCAGGAGAGCTCCATAAAAAATGAGCTTTTGAGCCTGCGGAACTTTCTGATCCCAGTATTCATCACACGCGTCTCGAAATGGGGGCTCTAAAAAATACCGCGCGTGAAAAATTTCATGTCCAACAATGTCTCTTCCGATAATGGGGTGCGCTGGTGCTGAAATGACAACAAATGGTGTTCCGCTCGTTTCTGCCTTTTCCAGTTGAGGAACTAGAAATGAGCTCCAAAATTCTCGTTCTGCTTGAGCTCGAATTTTGTTTTTCAAGTCTCTAGGTAATCTAGTCTGCAAATGCCGCCGCATGAAAAGATCTAAAAACGCTTGAAGATCTTTGCTGCGCAGATCGTGTCCAGCGACTTGAATCAGATTGGGATCAGAAAAAAAATTAGAATCCTTCTCTATCGGATAGTTGTCTTCGATCCATCTTGAAGCTCTCAGAAGTGGATAATTAACGAGCTCTCTTTCGCTCGAAAGTACAAGAAAAGTATCGGGGATTTCTTTAACAGGGGCTACTTCGATTCTCCCTCTTGTCATTCTCCCCCTTGTCTGTGATGAAAAGATATTCGTCGGAATTTTGCGACGATATTCATCAAGCGACGGTCTTGGCTTTACGTCGAAAGGGTCTTTGTAGCCCCGAGGTTGGAACCGTGCAATCCTCCTGCCGAGCACGCTCAGGTCCCCATTGCAAAGAGAAATCGGCTCAGTATGGACGACAAGCAGGGGCTCTTTTGCGGCGCAGAGGGTGACGGTCATGACCGCGGGAATAATAATTCTGAGGACACGCATGGCGATGTTTTACTGAATGAAATCCGTTTGTAAAGTGCATTGAATTTTTACGGCTTACACATTTAAAAACGGAAGACTTTTTTGTCTTGTTCCCATTAATACCGACGAGGACTTTTTCTCCCAGTCTTTCGCTAGTTGGTAGTCAGGGTGAAGTCGTTCAAATGATTTGAATTTTTCGGTATGCATTCGATGCTTTTCGGCCGGAAAAACATGATGAAGCATTTCGTGAAAGAGGACATGTTCGACAAAAAAAAGAGGAACATCAATTCGATCTAGGCGCTTGGAAATAGTGATTTTTTTTCGCGTGGGACAATAGAAACCAAGTATGGCTGAACGCCGTGCTTTTGTTGGTTCGCGCGAACTCCACGCGATCTCGATTTTCAGTGTGCTGTCGAAATAGAGCCGATTAAGGCGCTCGAAAAGTGACTGAAGGTCGTAGACTCTGCCCAATTGTGTCACTGAATTCTTTCAGCCTCCACAAAGGATTCTGCCCCGAACAATTCTGAAAGTGGAATAGATTTTGCCCGTTTTCTCTCAAACTCTTTCAGTTTTTCGGCAGCTCGATTCAAAATCGATTCGGAAATTTGTGCCAATTTTGCGACTTGAATTCCATAACTACGTGAAGCTGGACCCTTGACCAGCCGGCGCGTGAAGACGAGCTCTCCGTCAATTTCTTGAACTCCCAAATGGTAGCTCTTGAGTCGCGACAATGTCTTTTCGAGTTCTGAGAGCTCGAGATAATGCGTTGCCATAAACGAAAGGCATAGCAGTTGATGAATATGTTCTGTAATCGACCATGCCAGACTCATTCCATCAAAAGTTGATGTCCCACGTCCAATTTCATCGAAGAGCAAAAGACTCTTTGATGTGGCCCCCGCCAACATCGAGGCGACTTCACGCATTTCAAGATAAAAAGTGCTCTGCCCACTCGTGAGATCATCACCGGCACCCATTCGGCAAACAATTCGATCGAATATTCCAAGCTCGCCACGTCTTGCAGGAATATCGCTGCCGATTTGATGAAGCCATGCAATCAACGCAGCGACTCGCAAGACGGTGCTTTTTCCAGACATATTCGGCCCTGTGAGTAAAATGACTTGGTGCGTGTCTGTATCCATTTCTAAACTCAGTGGGACAAAATGACCGATCGCCAACGGGTGGCTGCCATTCTCAATTCTGATGACCTGAGCTTTGCTGGAAATCGGTGTTGTCCACTCATGTTGAGCGGATACTTCAGCGAGCGATTGAAATGCATCGAGCTGACCGAGCACATTGACCCAATCCAAAATGGCCGACTCATGATTCTTCACGATCTGGTAGAGAATTTGAAGCTCAGCTCGTTCTGCTTCTCTCAGGCGCGCATCAAGGCTCAGAATTTTTTCTTCGAGTTGTTCAATTTCTGCTGTTTTGAATCGTTCAGCATTTGCTAATGTTTGAATGCGTTTGGCGGAGGGCGGAATCTTGTCTCGATGAAGCGCAGTCACTTCAGCGATATATCCAAAAACTTGGTGAAATTTGATTTTGAGAGAAGAGACTCCCGATTCGTTTCTTAACTTGAGTTCCAGGTCACTCAATAGTTTTTGAGAGTTCGTCTTGAGATCACGGAGTTCGTCAAGAGTGCTGTTTACTCCATTTTTGATCCAGCCCCATTCTCCATCTTCACTCATTTGAACCGAAGCTTCTAGTTTTTCGCAGAGTGGGGCCAAGAGCTCTGAACGTCGAATGAAATCGGCTGCCAGGGCTTCAGCGGCTGATATCGAGCGGGCAGCGCCTAATCCTCGAGATAGGCTTTGCATGATCTGAACCAGAACTTCGGGTTGAGCTCGACGTCTCAAAAGTCTGTGAAGATCATAGATGCCGTTCAGTCTGGCACGAAAAAGTTGGCGCAGAGAAGAATTCTCTTTGAAGTAGGCAACGAGTTTTTGACGCGAGGTAATGAGTTCTGTGTCTTGTGTAGGATTAAGAAGCAAATCCTTAAGTTCGCGCCGTCCCGCTGCTGTAAGAGTTTTATCCAAAAATTTAAACAAAGATCTTTCTTCAGGTTCAAAAAGATATAGATTTTTGCGAGTCGCAGCGGTCATCCAGACCGAGGAAATATTCAATCTCGGTTTTAAATATCTCAGTCTGTCAATTGGATGTGCATCCCTTAAAATTTTGAAAAGTGTTCCGAGCACTTGACCTTCGATTTTGTGATTGATCTGAATATCGTCGGATGATGCCAGCTGCAGAGCATTTTGAATTTCGTTGTCAGCATCCTGTGAAAACAAGAGAGATGTTTTTTCGTTATAGACACAGAGAAGGTTAGAAAATTCAGAATCAGCAAAACGGAGATCCTGAATGGGGAGGCGATCGATTATTTCTTGAAGGCTCTCAAGGCCACTTCCGGACTCAAGAACAACATGGCCTGTGCCCACATCGGCTGCGGCGAGTGTCCAGCCAGCGGACGATTTAGAGACAACCGCTGCATAATGAGGTTGGTCATCATTTTTTAAGAAACGAATGCCCGGCGTGAACCATTGCACGATTTCTCGCTTCACCAAAATTTTTCCAGGTTTCGGTTCTTCAGTTTGTTCAGCGAGCGCAATCTTCAATCCCTTGTTTAATGCGCGGTGAAGGTAGTTCTCGATTGTTGCAACGGGCACGCCGCAAAGTGGGCTAGAATTTGTAGACTGTCCTCGATTGTTTCTGGCGGTGAGAGTAACCCCAAGAATAGGAGCTGCTTTCAGTGCATCTTCTTCAAAAAGTTCATAAAAATCTCCAAGCCTAAAAAAAAGAAGCGCGTCTCCAGCTTTTGCTTTGAGTTCATACCACTGCCGCATCATCGGAGTGAGCTGAGGCGATGGGGTATCAGAATGAAGGTGTTCGATCGATGAAGTCTCCATGTCTCGAAGACTTTAGGTGAAATTCAGCTCAGATCTCAAGAGCAATCATCGGAGCGGGTCGCCGGCGCACCTTATTCTGGTGATAAATGAAATTATTTTGGAGCAAGCAGTCCGTCCAGCCGCTCCTTAAACAACCACAGGGCATCGCGCTCGATCTCTGAGGTATAGAGTGGCCATTGTGAGAGTAAATCAGAAATATATGTACTTAAAAGAGCTATGCCTTCTCGCTCTGTTGATATCTTGAGTAGCTTTTCGGGAGACGCCATGACGAGGCGGCCTATGAGAAATGAGCGACTGGGGTCGGAAGAATAAATCTGTAAAATATCTTTCACAGACGAATTCTTAGAAAAATGGTCAGCATGAGAAGCCATAAACTCGTGAATCGCGCTCCAATGAGCTTCGGGAGGGATTAGCTCTAGAAGTTTCATAAATAATTCAGAAGAACAGGTCGGATTTCTCCAAAGACTCTCGCGCTCGTTTGGTGAAAAATCAATATGCAATGGGCTAGTCAATTCTAAGAGAATGGAATCAAATTGGCGTAATGAGTCTTTGGTGTAAATTCGCAGCGCCTCCGATGCAGGACTTGTGGACAATGCAGATTCAAAATCGGATAGGCGACGTCTGACTTCGATGATGTGTTGATCGAATTCGTGAAGAATCGCAATAATATCTTTTTCTGGTTCATTGCGGATCCTGAACGAGAGATAGTCCAGTGTGTCGGATGCCAATCGATTCTTCTGTGTAGAAAAGTTCATCAGTGGGACCATGGTTTTCGCGTTCGAAAACGAGAAAAATTTCGTATAATCAAAGTCATAGGGGATGAGAACGATACTTGCGTCGTCCCGCCTCAGGCCTAAGTAGTTTTTGAGCAACTTGGGAATATGGTCCCTGTTCTGAATCAGATTCTGAAAAAGGGCGACGTCATAATTGTCGCGATGGTTCTCAATTTCTAGATACTGGGTGACGATACCTTGTTCCTTCGGAATTTTCGCCATGCCGAGTCTTTTTGCTGCAGCTGTTTTGCTTTCTCGAATGATGCCGTAACCGATGGATTTTAGCTTGTTCCTATCCAGAATCTCGATCTTAACAAGCTGAACGCGAAGGCTAAAGGGCAGCATGAAGTTCGCAAGTCGATAAGAAATGAACTCCGCGAAGATTTCCTGATTGAAATTGTTCTCGGGTTTGCTGCTCCCGACGAATCGCGGATTCACAAGATCAAAAGATCTCCATTCCTTTGAAAATACGAGGGGCGTTTCGCTCTTTTTTGAGACGATATCGATTTCGAGAGGTTTTAAAAAATTGTTGTAGAATCGATGGCCACCGCGCGGTGTAATTTCAATATTGGCTGGGCTTGAATATGTAGCTTTTCCTTTTGAACTATCGAGACGAATTTTTAATCGTCCCTGAAACTTTAATTCATTTTTATTAGTCGTTGGTTTTTGTGTTCCTGCAATTTTGGCCAACGGAGCTTCGATAAAAATCACAATCGGTTTGTCTGGATTTTCAAAGAGATTAAAACTGCCCGCATTATTTATCGAGTCGCCAAGTTCAGTATTGGTGTGACTTGGGCTCTGAGCTTCGCAGTTTTGAGATATGAGGAGGCCGCTTAACTCAAGGGCGACCAGAATATTTTGAAGAATGGTTTTCGTCATCTTTCAATCCCTTGCGATTCGATCAGATGCGTCAATGCAGTCTGGCGATTCCGTTGGTCGTTTTGGCGTACGGCCATTGCGAAGGCCTTTCGATTTCCCACAAATATGCAGAGTTGTTTGGCACGAGTGAGCGCGGTATACATGAGATTTCTAAAGAGCATCTTAAAATGTTGAGTGGTCACGGGAATAATAACCGCAGAAAATTCACTTCCCTGAGATTTATGAATCGTAATTGCGTAGGCAAGATTGATTTCGGTCATATCTTCTCGTTGGTATGTGACTTTTTGTTTTCCAAAATCGACTACGCAAGAATAGTCTTCGAGATCTATCGCATCGACTGTGCCTATGTCTCCATTATAGACTCCTAAGTCATAGTTGTTTCTCGTCTGGATGATTCGGTCTCCAATTCTATAAAATTTATCGCCGATTCTGATCTGTTTCTGATCGTGGCCCTCTGGGTTAATTGCCGCTTGCACGACGTTGTTGAGATTGATGGTTCCGAGACTGCCGCGAACTTGAGATGTCAGAACTTGTATTTCAATATTTTTCCCAAAATATTCTGGAATTGTTTTCTGATAGAGTCGCAAAATCGTGTCTACCGCAGTCATATTGTAATGGAGAGATGACCATGGATGTATAGAGTCGACGATTGCTTTGAGTTCTTCAATCTCACCACTGGCGCTGTGAATCTTTAATAGATCCGCACGCTCAAATTTTTTTGGAATAACAAAGGTCGGAGCCTGAGCCTCGGCTGTGGATTGAAATTCTTGGACGAGAAAATCTTTAACGATCAGCGAGTCATTTTCACGTTGAAGTAGGCCGGTTACTTTTTGATCTGTCTGAAGTATTTGTGTTTCGCCAGTGAGGGCGGTTCGATTGAGTGCCGCTTTGGCTTTTTTTAAGAATTGAAGCTGCGCCTGTGTAGCTTCCTCGGCGTCTATGAACATGCAGCCAACTTTATGATTCCACATGTCTGGTCTATGAATCGGCGAATCGATCTCTGGAATTATTCCCTTGTTGATTTGATGTGCGAATCGAATGATGAGAGATTCTTCGGCCTGACGAAAAACTTTGGTCAATTGAAAGCGCGGTATATTTTGTGACTGCAGAAGGTCGAATAAGACATTTCCGGCCCCGACCGATGGAAGTTGATCGGGATCGCCAATGAACAGTATTTGCGCAGAAGCGGGCACTGCTTTCAACAAAGACGCTGTGAGACTGATATCGAGCATCGAACACTCGTCGATAATCAAGAAATCCAGTTCGAGCAGATTTTCCTCGCAGCTTTTAAATCCATTTTTTCCGGGAGCCCAGCCGAGCAATCGATGAATTGTTTTCGATTCAACCCCAATCACATCGGACATTCGCTGTGCTGCCCGTCCAGTAGGTGCCGTCAGAATGATTCGTTTTTTCATCGCTTGCAGAAGTTTCACTAGAACCTTGGTTGTTGTTGTTTTGCCGCAGCCAGGGCCTCCAGTTAATATCGAAAATGGGCATTTTGTAATTTCGATCACTGCATGCCGTTGCTCTGGCGACAGGGATACCTGATGCTTCTCACAGTATCGATCCACCCAATCTGTGATTCGATTTGAATCTTGGTGATGGTTCTGCTGTGAACAGCGCTGAATTCGCTCTGCGACATAGAGTTCATCGTAGTACAATGTCTTGGAGTAATAAGCCGTGGTAGAGCCTTCGTTGCTGCCGGGCAGTTCTCGTTTTTTTATTTCATGCGATTCGAGTAGCGTTGCGATCCCTATTTTTATTTTTTCAGGATCGTTGATTTCCAAAAGTTCGCCTGTATTTTTGATCACCTGGTTTTCTGTCAGAAAACAATGACCTTCGTCTCGAGAGGACGCGAGTATATGTTTGATCCCAGCTTCAATTCTCGGAATTCCGTCTCGCTGAAATCCCATGGTGAGCGCAATTTTATCAGCTGAAAAGAAGCCGATCCCGTAAATATCTCGAGCTAAGCGATAAGGATTTTGTGAAACAATTGAAATTGATTTGTCACCGTAGGTTTTAAAAATCTTGACTGCGAATAGCGTGCTTATCCCGTAACTCTGAAGAAAAATCATGACATCTCGAATCGATTTATGCTCTTGCCACGAAGTCTTAATCTCGCGCAGTTTTTTTTCTGCTATTCCCGGAATATCAAGAAGATCGTCGATGCTTTCTTCGAAAACTTCTAAAGTTCGCTCCTTAAAATACTTAACAATTTTCGTCGCTGTTTTTGGCCCGACACCTCGGATCAGGCCGGATCCAAGGTATTTTTCCATCGCTCCGGTTGAGGCCGGTTTCTTTTCGATCGCATTTGTGGCCACGAACTGTTCACCGTGTTTTGGATGGTGTGTCCACTGCCCCCAAAACTCCATTGAAGAGCCGGCAAAGACTTTCGCCTGATGGATGAGTACTGTAACAAGCTTGTGAGGATCATTGAAGCTTGAAACCTTCAGAACAGACCATCCGTTGGTTGCATTGTGAAAGGTGACTCTTTCAATAATGCCGCGAAGTTTGATCGAGAATGTCTGGGATTCTGGACTGTGTTTGGCCATGGGTGTTGGGCTGGTATAGCTGTTTTATGGATCGCTTTCGAGCGCTTTTCAACAGGGAGAGCTTCTGTGGCTATGGATATCCAATTTTTTGAATCGTTTTGGTATTGCTTTCCAGGGCTTTGGCGGCTTTAATCTGGCAAGATGTCTGGGGTGATGAGCGAAAAATTTGGAACTCCAGTTTATGAAGGTAAAGCGAAGATTCTTTACCGTGCGCCAAATGGCAATTTCATTCATTACTTCAAAGATTCTGCGACCGCGTTTAATGCCCAAAAAAAAGCTGAATTTCAAGGAAAAGGGCAGCTCAATTTAGAGTTTTCTTGTCTTTTTTTTGAAGCGCTTTCGAAGGCCGGCATTCCATCGCATTTTGTCAAAAAAATTGACGATCGAAGTTTTGAAACCCGCGCTTTGAAAATGCTGCCGGTAGAAGTTGTTGTGCGGAATGTTTTGGCGGGATCGCTTGCAAAGCGATTGCAGGAGAAAGAGGGACGAGAACTGACTCGTCCTGTCGTAGAACTTTATTTGAAAGATGATGCGAAAGGAGATCCGCTGGTTTCGGAAGATGTATTGATTTCTCTATACGACCAAAAGGCCGAAGACCTTGCTGCGGTGAGAGAAAAAGCGCTGCGAGTAAATGAAGTTTTACGCAAAATTTTTTCCGAAGTTGGATTGCGATTGATTGATTTCAAATTAGAGTTTGGCAAGGATTCTGCTGGCGAAATTCTGCTGGCAGATGAAATTTCTCCTGACACTTGCAGAATCTGGGATGCAAAAACGGGAGAGAAATTGGACAAAGATCGATTTCGTTTTGATCTTGGAGATTTGGTTGAAGGGTATCAAAAAGTGATGACCCGATTGAAGGAAAAATAATTGTGATGAAATACCAGGTTGATATTCGAGTGAAGCTCAAAGATGGGATTCTGAATCCCGAAGCTGAGGCGATCGCGAAAGCACTGGGACGATTGCAATTCAAGGGTGTCGAGAAGGTTGATCTGGAAAAGAACTTCCTTGTTTCGATCAGTGCTGAAAGTGAATCAGCGGCATTAGATATTGGTCGAAAGATGGCACGTGAATTATTGTCGAATATTGTAATGGAAAATTTTGATGTTACGTTAAGACCATGACATCACGCCTTGCCATAGCATCGAAGTCTTGGGCCGTTGTTCAATTTCCAGGGTCAAACTGCGATCATGATGCCTATCTTGTGCTCAAGGCTCTTCATCAGGTGGATTCTAAAATTCGGCCAGTGATGCACTGGCATGATGATCCTATCGAAAAGAAACAATACGATGTGATTATTCTGCCAGGTGGATTCAGCTATGGTGATTATCTGCGAGCCGGGGCGATCGCGAAATTGAGTCGAGCTCTGCAGGGTTTCGAGAAAGTGATTGAGGCGGGAGCTCATGTGATGGGCATTTGCAATGGGTTTCAGATGCTTCTCGAAATGCGACTGCTGCCTGGATTTTTGCAGGTCAATCAGGGCCTTCGTTTCATATCAAAAAACTGTGAACTAGAAATCACGAGCGAGGCGTATCCCTGGTTTACAAAAGAAGATATCGGCAAAAAAGTGAAATTTCCGATCGCTCATCGGTTTGGAAATTATCAGGTTCCTCGAGTTGATGAATCGGAAGTACAGACGATATTGAAATATGAGAATAATCCGAATGGCTCGTTTCAAAATTCTGCCGGCATTTATCGCAAGCTGGGCAAAGGCAGCGTGTTTGGATTGATGCCTCATCCGGAGCGAGCATTTTTCGAAGAGACGCGCCTCACTGATGCACGATTTCTGTGGCATAACGCAGTTTCTGCGTTGAAAGCGAGTGCTTCATGACGATGCAAGCTCTGACCCAAGAAAATAAATTGTCGTTAGCCAGAGCAGTGGGATTGACTGACAAAGAATTTAACCATCTAGAAAAAGTCATTGGTCGCATGCCGACAATCACTGAACTGCAGATGGTATCTGTGATGTGGAGTGAGCATTGCAGTTATAAAAGTTCCAAGCATGAACTCAAAAAACTTCTTACAAAAGGACCGCAGGTATTGCAAGGCCCTGGTGAAAACGCGGGAATGATTCGTCTCGATGAGGATCGCGCATTGGCCTTCAAAGTGGAGAGTCATAATCATCCAAGTTTTGTTGAGCCCTTTCAAGGTGCGGCGACGGGTGTTGGTGGAATTCTTCGAGATATTTTTACGATGGGTGCGAGACCAATAGCTCTCGGAGACTATTTGCGATTTGGAGATCTGCGTTTAGCCCGGCACCAATATTTGGTTGAAGGTGTAGTGGCCGGAATCGCTCACTATGGAAATTGTATGGGCGTGCCCGTGGTCGGTGGTCATATTGGATCGAATTCTTGCTATAACGGAAATATCTTGGTGAATGTTTTTGCCGCGGGAATCGTAGATCAAAAGAAAATATTTAAATCAAATACTGCAAAGCCGAATCAGGTCGTAATGGTATGGGGTGCTCGCACAGGGCGCGATGGAATTCATGGGGCCTCTCTTTTGGCCTCGTCGCATTTTGAAGCTGGAAAGGCCGAAACCACTGAGCAGAAAATTCGAGTGCAAGTAGGAGACCCCTTTCTAGAGAAGGTTTTGATGGAAGCCACTTTAGAAGCCATGGCGACATATCCTCATGAGCTAGCAGCCATTCAAGATATGGGTGCTGCGGGTCTGACGTCTTCAACAACAGAAATGGCATCAAAGTCTGAGGTTGGAATGACTGTTGATCTCGAGAAAGTGCCAGCTCGCGAGCTGGGGATGACGGCCTGGGAGCTGTTGCTGTCGGAGTCTCAAGAACGCATGCTGGCGATCGTGAAAAAAGGCTCAGAAGAAAAATTTAAGGCGATTCTGGATAAGTGGGGTTGTGACTCTGCGGTTATTGGTTCAACAAACGAAAGCAAGCAGTTGGTCATGAAATTTGATGGCGAGGTCGTGGTGGATTTGCCGATCTCTGATTTGATGGATCCTCCCGCTGCCGATCTTCCGGAACCTGAGTGGCGACCATTTGTTTCTGGCGTGGGCACTCTCTCGGCCAGCGATATACCGGCGGACGTCAGAGGCGAGCTGGATATTCTGGCGAGATTATTGAGGATGCCGGCGGTGGCTTCGAAGGAGGCTGTTTACAGTCGCTACGATACGACTGTTGGCAACTCGACGGTTCTTGGCCCTGGTCATGAGGCCGCCGTTTTGTGGACGCCGAGCGAGCGACATCCATATTTGGGAATTGCGTTCAAAGGCATTGCTGAAGAAGATTTGATGGCCGTTGATCCGCGTTGCGGTGCCGCCGTGAGTATGGCAAAGGCGGCGAGGGCACTGGTTTGCGTTGGGGCGCGGCCTCAGGCTTATACAGATGGAATGAATCTTGGAAATCCCTATGATCCGCAGACTCAGGCAGCGCTGAAGCTGTCGGTTGAAGGATTTAATGATGCCGCTCGTATTTTTGGAACGCCGTGTATTTCTGGAAATGTTTCTCTCCATAATCAAACTGTGGACGGGGATCAAAAAGTTAATATTTTTCCAACTCAGTTTATTGTGATGGCGGGAATAATTTCTGATATTCGAAAGGTTACGCCCTCTCATTTTCAGACACCGGGTTCGGAAGTTTGGTTGATCGAAGTGCCGGGTTGCACTCAGGAGCTTCCTTTCTCAAGTTTGTATGCGCGAAGTTTTTGGAAAAAAGAAATCGCTTCTGGGCAAATTCCTTTTTTGGATCTGGAAGCGGAGCTTCGATTGCACGATTTCTTGCGTGATTTGCAAGGCCAGTCATTGGTTCTGAGTAGCAGGGATATCGGAGCGGGTGGACTTGCCGTTGCTCTTGCAAAGGCTTGCTTTGGCGATCGAGTGATGGGATTTGAAGGGGATTTGTCGAAGACAAAAATGCGTCGTGACCTTCTGTTGTTTGGTGAGGCGCAGGGTCGAGTGATTATCGAAGTGAACTCTCGAAATCGCGCGCAGATCATGAAGCTCGCAGAGTCTCGCCAGTTGTTGGCTCGAAAAGTCGGTCAGGTTCTTTCTAAGCCCGACTTTTGTTTGAGGCCAACTTTGAGTGGCGACAGTAAAAAATTATATGATGTTTGGAGTTCAGCGTTTATTTAAAGCTTGAAGAGAGTAGGAATGTGGATCACGGCATTGATGGAATGAAAGATAAGTGTGGAGTTGTTGGGGCATGGAATATTCCTGAAGCCGCTCACCTGACCTATTTGGGGCTGTTTGCACTTCAACATCGTGGGCAAGAGGGGGCCGGAATTGTTTGCTCAAATGGCGGGCGTTTTCAGGGCCATCGTGGTGAAGGGCTTGTTTACAATGTTTTTACGAAGCCCACGCTGGCGAATCTTCCTGGCGATCGAGCTATTGGGCATGTCCGCTATTCAACAGCAGGCGGAAGCATAGCCAAAAACGTTCAGCCACTTTGGGTAGAAGATTCAGACGGTGAGGTTGCCGTTGCTCACAATGGAAATTTAGTTAACGCGGTTCAGATCCGACGTGAATTGGAAAAAAAGGGAAGCGTTTTTCAAACACGAGTTGATACAGAGGTGATTCTTCATTTGATGGCGCGGGCCTCTGGTGATGCGGCGGCTCGGCTCAAGGCGGCTTTGACTCAAGTGAAGGGCGCATTCAGTTTGGTTGTTCTTGTTCGCGAGGGATTAAGAACGAAGCTCTTCGCGGCGAAAGATCCTTATGGTCTCAGGCCGCTTGCTTTGGGCAAGGTCGATCGTGGTTGGGTTGTTGCTTCGGAGTCGTGTGCATTTGATTTAATTGGTGCGGAATTTGTTCGAGAGCTGGATCCGGGCGAGGTTCTGCAGTTCGATGACGAGGCCGGCATGCAAAGTTGGAGTATCGGGGTTGAAAAGCCTGCGCCTTGTGTCTTTGAGTGGATTTATTTTTCGAGGCCCGACTCCATTGTATTTGGTGAGAGCGTCTATGAGATGCGCAAGAAATTGGGAGAAATTTTGGCCGAATATGACCGTCGAGAGGGATTTCAAGCGGATATGGTGATTGGTGTGCCAGACTCGGGAATTCCTGCTGCCATTGGATATTCTCAGCTGAGCGGAGTTCCTTACGAAATGGGAATTATTCGCAATCACTATATTGGGCGAACGTTTATCGAGCCTCTGCAGAGTATCCGTGATTTCTCAGTTCGAATTAAACAGAATCCACTTCGAGGAACGCTCGAGGGTAAGCGAGTGGTTGTGGTCGATGATAGTCTGGTCAGAGGGACAACTTCAAAAAAGATTAATCAATTTTTACGGGATGCGGGGGTTTCTGAAATTCATATGCGGATCTCGGCGCCTCCTACGATTTCGCCGTGCTATTACGGAATTGATACTCCGGAAAAGAAAGAACTGATTGCGAGTAGTCGAAGTATTGAAGAGATTCGTCAATTTGTGGTGGCAGATAGCCTGAAATATATTTCGATATCTGATATTTATTCTAAGCTTCGGCCGAAAACGTCGATGTGTGATGCTTGTTTTACGAAAAACTACCCGGTTCCACCGACGGACTTTTTGGGAGAGCAAGTGTCTCAGTTAAAGAGTGAGCCTTAATTTTTTCAATCAGGTCTGGAGTTGCTCTCGGATTAGAGCATTGATTCTCCCGCCGTTCCAAACGCATCGCGGGCATCACGTGAGCGTTGATTGAGTGAAGCGCCTGCCGGTTTTTTCGCTGTTGCAACTTTCGATCGTGATCGTCGGGGTAACGGCTCGGAAAGCTGAAAAACATGCGCTGGATATAGATCGTCTCCGGCGTGAACTTTGAGGAGCTCCACAAGACCCACAAGACAAGGGGTAGGTGTAGGCTCAAAGAATCGAGGTGCCAAGCCATCGATAAATTGGGGTGTTGTTTGAGATTGGGGTGTTGTTTGAGACAAGGGCGCAGTGGGTCGGTCGCGAGTGACGCCATGAATCATTCCGACTTCAGGATCGTCGTCTATTGATCGCCCGCCTCTAGGCCCCTGGTAGTCAGGATCCGCAGGGTGCTGTTTATCTGCCAGTAGTGTTTGGCTCGCCCCTAGGCTTAGAAAAATAATAACTTGTAAAGCAATCTTTAATGCTCTGATGTTTTCCATATACCCTTTTTCCTTAGGGTCAAATGTGTAGCAGGCCATTTGTATTATGTCCAAATTTTTCGACGCTTGGACTCAATAAGACCATCTTTTTTTGTCTTCAAAACCCAATATAGCCTTCATTCAATCTCACCAATAGTCTTTGGCATTCTGTGTTTTCGTTCGTGGGGTCGGGCTCAAAATTGTAGCCGAAGGCCTCAGCAAAGACGCTATAAGCTGATCTAAGGGATTCTGGACTTAGCTTTCGTCCCAGTCTCTTTCCTAAGTAATTGAGGATTTGATTGAAAGAGAAATCTCCGCTGCTGGTATTGAGAATATAATCGTCCCTGAAGCCGAGCCCGCCTTTAGAGAGAGTGCCAGAAAAATTGAGGATAGGCACATTCGCGGCATGGGCGGCTCGTTCGAGAAGGTTGATCGGTAGGCTCTCGGAATCAGCATTAATCCAAAGATGATTTCCAAATTTTCTCTTTTCGAGTGATCCATCTTCATCAACCTCTAATTCGACGAGTGCGCCTCGGGCTTTGGTCTCTTGGTCCCGGGTCGGATCTTCGCTGCCAGACCCAACGATCAAAATATAGGCGTGGTCTCGAATTCTCAACCCTTGGACCAACTCCCCGATTGTCTCGGAGTAATATCTGCTTTTAAAGTGAAGTTCGTAGCCGCTAAAAAAGATGTCTCCACCTATCTGGCACATCTCGTCTGATAAATGAGGCTGCCAGGAGGTCAGTGGCCATTGAACTCCGTCTGCATCGCATGGACCTGAGAGCTTCCGACCAAGACCAAATTCGACGTGAAATATTTCATAATCGTCGGGAGTGATTCGCCCAAACGGGGGAGTTTTTCTTTTCAGCTGGTACCATTCGTTGATTGCTCCAAGAGGAAGCCGTGTTGGCAGTCTATGGGATTTTTCAGCCTGAGAAAGTTCCAAAATGCTCGGAACTCGCAGAGTCAGTGGAATTTCCTTGGCATGCAAACATTCACTGACATTTGAAAGTTTGAGCACGAGCAAGATTAAGTAAAGAATAATGAATGGATGTCGTTTCAAGGCGAAGCCTCTCTTTCTGTGGAGGGGCAATAGCTCTTTTTTAGGTATATGTAAAATATGTAATTTTTATAGTATGATATCAAAATAACCTATGTCTAAGTCTCATCCAGTGCTGCACCGAAACGTCGATTACTTTATTGAAACCGCCCGTATTCAGAATATTACCGAAGCGGCGAGGCGTTTGGGGATGACTCAGACATCGCTGACCCTTGCCATACAAAGCCTCGAAGAGGCGCTCGGGTTTGAAGTCTTTCATCGCGACCGCAGAGGTGTTCGACTGACGGATAGAGGGGAAAAGTTGTATATGGGTTTAAGAAAAATTCATTCAATGGCGGATGAGTTGATGGACGCTGTCTCTCTGCCGAGAGAACAAACTTGTATAAAAATCGGCGCGGTAGAGCACATTGGTTCCGATTATCTTTTTCATATTCTGAAACGAGAAAAGAATCTGTTTCCTCGCTTTCAATTGTATATGACTTATTCGAAGAATGTTTATGAAGCTGTTGAACAGAAAAAAATCGACGTCGGGTTTGTTGCATGGACGAGTCGTCCGAAATTTTTGCCGTATATCCCCGTCGCCGAGGAGCCACTGGCCATTGTCGGGTTGAGATCCAGATATGCAGCGATCTCAACAGCGCACAAGGTAGAAGAATTAAAGGAGTATCCTTGGGTACAATTACCAAAACCTCAGCTTGATTGGACTCAACTTTTTTCGAAAGAAGAAGAGGCTTATATGGTGGGGGGACTCTATGCGCTGAGAGCCGCAATCCTTTCTGGCATGGGTATCGGAGAAGTTCATCTTCGGATTTTTTCTGCTGCAGAAAAGAAAAAATTAGCAATCGCCCCCTTCCCAAGTGCCTTTTCGGGGACGAAAATCTATTGCGTGTATCGGCCCGATATCAACACAGAAAATTTGAAGCGTGTGACAAAATTAGCCCATCTGCTGAAGCAAGCTCTCTAGTTCGGCTGACTGGTGACCAGAGAGTCTTGGGCAGTTATAAAATGAACGCCTTTTGCTTCGAGAAAGGTGCGTCGGCGAACGGTGTCTTCTTCAAGTGAATCTGTTGCATCGATGATTGTGTCGTCCGGTTTGAGGAGCAGCCAAAGTTTTGCGATCATTTCGTCTGGAGGCAAAATTGTTTTTTTCGTTCCGTCCGCCTGCGGGACGTTTTCGATTCTTGCCGGCACGGCCATGACCAGAGTTCTGGGGGCTGGCAACATTTCGACGAGCTCGTTCAATGTAAAGGCACCGGTAAGGTTGCCGGAGGGTCCTCGATCTGAAACAAATTTGTAAACTTTTGAGGGCCTCCGGTCATAGGCGATAATCGCAATTGTGGAGTCCTGAAGAGTTGCTCGAATCAGAGTTTCACCGGTGGGGCCAAGCCCAATGACTCCAATTTTATGTTGGCCGGCTATTTCGGTGAGCAAAGTGTTGCAAAGGCGATGGGCTGAGACTGGTTCCGGTAAAAATACGTTTAAACAATAAAGAACAAAGAGAATTCTGATATGGAAACCCCGACCCATAAAAACCCCCAGTTCCTTATTGCTAGCGGATCGTTGCGCTCAGGTCAAATTTCAATCGCTGTGTCGAAAAAAATAAGCAATTTTTCTAAATCCCAGACACCAGACATTTCATTTTTGTGAAGATAAGGCTGCTCCAGATATTTGAAATAGAGCTCTTGGTTCAGATCAATTTGAATAATCCAATTCACCATCGAATCGATATCTTTAAATGCAGCTGAATTTACAAAGCTCTTTGGATTAAAGTCGAGATGCGCGAGAGGATCTCCCCAGTAGAGTGGAATGCTGTGAACATACATGGGGTCCAAAATTTTCTCTGTGAGATAACCGGGGTGGCTCGAGTTTTCAAAGGCGATACTGAATTTATAAGGCTTTTGAAATTCAAGCTTTGCACTAAAAAACTTTTCGGGCTCCTTTGGAAGGGTATAGCCCAAATTGTTGAGATGACTGCCGGCACTATCCACTTTTTTGTATAGGCTGAGTTTTTTAAAGAAGTCGTCTCGGAGAGGGCAGTGGGGATTGCTGACGATGAAATTACAGAACTTGGTTTTTGTTTCGGCGATTTGATCGGGCGGCGGTTTCGGTTTTGTAATGGCATCGAATGACGCGATGCATCCATATTCTTGCCAGCGTGAGTGATTCTCAATCACAAAAAGGGGGAGTCGATAGTGCCGAGGATCATCGAGATAATCGAAGGTCAAAGCATAATCGCATTGGCTGAAATCGGGCCGGATGTTTTCCCCCGTATAATAGACTTTTTTCGCCCTATCAAAGCGACGATGAGAATTCCCAAAGTCACTAAAAATAACAATGTCCGGATTTTCGCTTGTGATTTCTAGATCGAATCGCTGTGGAAGAAGCCATCTAAAGAAATTTTCACATCGAGGAAAAAGATCGCTAAAAAAGATCTTCATTTTTTTTCGACGAATCAAGTTTTCTTTCCCTTCCATTTGTTACTTTCTCGCTTCATTGTGCCAAATAAAAATGACTTCGTCATGGAATCTGAAAAAACTTAATGAAAGTCGTGCGCGATCGATCTCTTTAATTTAATCTCGGGGAATGTCTAAGCAGTGGGGCAAGCTTTATTTTGGGTGGCTGATTCGCCGAAGATTTTGGATTAATACGTGGGCATTGATCTTCACAGTTTTGATGGCAGCGCTTGCGAGTCGTTTACAGCTGAAGACGAGCTTTTCTGAATTGTTACCTGAAAAATTACCAAGTGTAGTGGCCTTGAAGAAGGTTTCGGAGCGGCTTGGCGGGGCAAGCTTTCTGAGCGTGGGCGTCGAGAGCCCAGATTTTGAAGCGAATAAAAAATTTGTGGAAGAGCTCGCTATAAAGTTGCAGCCATTGGTGGGCCATTCGCTCAGATACTTTGAGTATAAATATGATGATGTGATTGATTACTTTCATCGATATGGATTGCATTACTTGGGGCTCGATAATCTGAAGCGCTTGCATGCCGATATTCAGGCTCAGATTGAGGCCGGCGAAGACGAAGCGGCAGGACTTGGATCGCCAGCTGAAAGTGATCCTTCGAAAAAATTGACGTCAGAAGATATTGCGAACGATCTGGATCCTCAATTTAAATTGTACACGAAATTTAGAGACGGATATTTGAGTGCTCGTGATGGCAAGCTTCTTGTTATTTCATTGCGACCATTTGGCTCGAGCCTGAGTATTGATGAGAGCAAAAAGCTGGTGGACGAAATTCAAGCCATGATCGATGGAATGAATCCGAAAAATTTTCATCCGGAGATGAAGGTGAACCTCACCGGGAGTGTGAAGACCGCGATCTCGGAGTTTCAGACGATCAAGGATGATATTCTTGGCACGGCATTGTTGCTCGTCGCCTTGATTCTCGGCGTTCTTTATTTGTTTTTCTGGTCGGTGAGATGGGTGCTCTTTCTTTGTGCAAACTTGGTCTTTGCTGTGATCTGGACGTTTGGAATCACCCAAGTTCACATTGGCTATCTCAATACACAAACAGCGTTTTTAGGCAGTCTTGTGGTCGGCACCGGCATTAACTATGGAATCATCTTTATCTACCGATTCTTGGAAAGCCGAAGGCGCGGCCAGAATCTTGAGGCTGCGATCGAAGAGAGTATTTCGGCAACCAGCATCGCGACCCTCATTGCATCTGCGAGTACGGCGATTGCATTTTTGAGTTTGCTTCTCGCCAACAATAAAGGGCTTTCTCAGTTTGGATTTATTGGTTGCCTGGGCGTTGCGTTGTGTTGGATTACCGCCTATTCATTGTTGCCGTTGTGGATTTACCAATTTGAGTCGAAGTGGCCTGCAAGAGATATTCATCATCCGCTCGGCAAAATGCTTGAGCAGTCCGTGGAGCGATTTGGATCCTTTATCACGAGACATGCGACAGCGTTTGGAATCGCACTCGGAATTTCTTCTGTTGTGGGAACTCTCATCATGCTTCCTCTGATTCATAATCCGGAAGAATCGAATTTTGATAATCTGAGAAATAGGATTGCCAAAGATTCTGGCACTGAAGCGATTGAAAGGGGCGTGAACGAAGTTTATTCGACAAGCACGACGCCAGCCATCGTTCTTTTGGATACGCTACAACAGGCTGAAGAATTTTGTGGATCTGTGAAGGCTCTTGCCGCGAAGTTGCCACCTGATGAAAATATCATTCATTCATGTATGAGTATTTATTCAATTCTGCCAGAAGCAAAACCGCAAAAGAATGAGCGATTGGTTGAGATGCAGAAGGTCATCGATATTCTTCAAAATAAATCTCTGAAGTTATCGAAGGATTGGAAGAAAATTAAGGAATTTAAAGACCATTTGACTCTCGAAGAGCCGACCATTGAACAGCTGCCGTTTCAGCTGACAAGACGATTTACAGATCGGTCAGGAAATATAGGCACTGTTGCTTTTGTTAATCCAGATAGCAGTAAGCCCTTGAATGATGGAAAGAATTTGCTCGCGTTCACAAACAGCATTTCCAGTATTTCACTGGAGAAAACAAATACAGTTGTTTCCGGTGCAGGAGATTCATTTATCTTAGCTGATCTGATGAGAGGATTGCGGCGTGATGGGCCTCTGACTTCCGCGGTATCGTTAGTCGCTGTGATTCTTTTGGCCATTTTTCTCGCCGGGGGGATTCGAACGGGCCTCATTATTTGCGGCTGCCTTTTGTTCGGCACCTGGTGGCTGTTGTGCATTCAGGGGGCTCTTGGGATTAAATATAATTTCTTTAATTTCATCGCGTTGCCGCTGACATTTGGAATTGCAGTGGACTATCCAGTGAATGTATTTATTCGGTGTCAGGAAGAGGGCTTTAGACGTTATGGAAAAGTTTTATCGACAACGGGCCCCGCGGTTCTTCTTTGTGCCCTCACGACCATTATTGGGTATTATACTTTGCTGGATGCGACGAATTTGGCGCTCGTGAGCTTTGCGAAATTAGCCCTTATTGGCGAGATTACCTGTGTCATCGCAGCTTTTGTTTTTTTGCCGGTCCTCCTGCACTTTTGGAAGCGAATGGATTAAAAGATTTTTTTAGGAAGCCAGCAACGGCTTATATCGCACAGGCCGTGGCACTTCATCTCCGAATCGTTTACGTCGATCTTCTTCGTAGTCAGAATAGTTGCCTTCGAAATAAACCACCTGTGAATCGCTTTCGAACGCCAGGATGGCTGTGGCCACTCGATCTAAAAACCAACGGTCGTGAGAGATGATGACGGCACAACCGGCATAGTGGTTCAGGGCTTCTTCTAATGCTCTCAATGTATTCACATCTAAATCGTTAGTGGGTTCATCCAACAAAAGTAAATTTGAGCCAGAGCGCAATATCTTAGCCAGTTGCACACGGTTTCGTTCACCTCCGGAGAGCTGGCCCATTTTTTTCTGCTGATCGTTGCCGCTGAACTGATATCGTGACACATACGCGCGAGAGTTGATTTCTCGTTTTCCAAGCGTGATGATTTCATCGCCACCCGAAATTTCTTCCCAAACTGTTTTCTTGGCATCGAGTGTTTCGCGGGTTTGATCGGAGTAGGCAATCTTCACAGTTTCTCCAATCTTCACAGTTCCCGAATCTGGTTTTTGTCGTCCCACAATCAGATTAAAGAGCGTTGTTTTTCCGGCGCCGTTTGGCCCGATGATTCCAACAATTCCGCCGCGGGGTAATTTAAATGAAAGATTCTCAAAAAGCAGCTTGTCGCCAAAAGCCTTGGTGACGTTTTCAAACTCAACCACAGTATTGCCAAGTCTTGGGCCAGGGGGCACATAGATTTGCAATTCATCGACAGATTGAGATTCTCCCTCAGCCAGAAGTTGTTCGTAGGCCGCTACACGTGCCTTGTTTTTGGCGCGTCGAGCAGCGGGGGTCATTCGAATCCATTCTAGTTCTCGCTCCAAACTTTTTTGCCGATGAGCTTCAGTTTGTTTCTCAACTCGCTGACGTTCTTCTTTTTGCTCAAGCCATGCACTGTAATTTCCTTTAAATGGAATTCCCTCGCCGCGGTCGAGTTCCAGAATCCATCCAGCAATATTATCGAGAAAGTAGCGATCGTGAGTGACGGCGATGACGGTGCCTTTGTAGTCGTGCAAATGATGTTCAAGCCATGCCACTGACTCAGCATCAAGATGGTTGGTGGGCTCATCCAAAAGAAGGATATCCGGAGCTTCAAGCAAAAGCCTGCAAAGTGCGACACGGCGTTTTTCGCCCCCGGATAGGTGGGTGACTGGACCATCAAGTGGTGGCAACCTCAGGGCTTGGCTCGCCATCTCGAGGGTTCTTTCCATTTCCCATCCATTCACGGCGTCGATTTTCTCTTGAACTTCGGCCTGCCTTGCGATCAGTTTCTCCATCTCATCCGGTTCCATGGGTTCCGCGAACTTTGCATTGATTTGTGCAAACTCCGAAAGCAGTGCGCCAACCTCTTTCATTCCCAGGGCGACGTTTTCACGAACGGTTTTCTTTTCATCTAGCTGGGGCTCTTGCAGCAATATCCCCACTGAGAAACCATCAGATTTCAGAACTTCTCCGTCAAAATCTGGGTCCAAGCCTGCAATAATTTTCAGGAGCGTTGATTTTCCTGCGCCGTTAAGTCCTAAGACTCCGATTTTCGCTCCGTAGTAGAAGGAAAGGTAAATATCCTTCAAAATTTGCCTTTTTGGCGGAACGATTTTGCTCACTTTTTTGAGGGTAAAAATGATTTTTTCAGACATCCGGAAACGCTACACAAGTTCCCTTATCGTGTCGATCTGGCCCTTTTAGATTCTCCCTTGACCCGCCCCTCAAGCTGGACTTCACTACAAGGCGATATGAGTTGGGTTAAAGAGCTAAAGTCACCAGGGATTCAAAAGCGCCAGCAAGTGGTGGAATCAAAGGCCCCTTCAGATCTCTGGACGAAATGTCTGGATTGCGGCGCCATTCTGTATCGAGTCGAGATTGAACGAAGTCGGTTTATTTGCCCAAAATGTCAGTTTCATTTTGCGATGCCCGCGCGTGAACGCATTGCTCTTTTGACAGATGAAGGATCCTTTACGGAGTACGATGAAGATTTGATTCCGGGAGATCCGTTGGAGTTCAAGGATTCGTCGTCCTATCCAAAGCGGGTCAAAGCAGCCCAAGATAAGACAGGTGAGAATGAGGCCGCCATCTGGGGTGTGGGGAAGTGTGAAGGACACGAATTTGCACTTTCTGTTTTTGTATTCGAGTTCATGGGCGGAAGTATGGGTTCGGTGGTCGGTGAGAAAATCACAAGATGTTTCGAGTATGCTGCTGAAAAAAATATTCCAGCCGTTGTTGTATCTTCTTCGGGTGGAGCTCGAATGCAAGAAGGGATCTATTCTCTGATGCAACTCGTAAAAACCTGTGCAGCTCTTCAGAGGTTGAAACGCCGGGGGATTCCTTATGTCTCGTTGATGGCTCATCCGACGACAGGCGGTGTTGCGGCGAGTTTTGCGATGCTTGGAGATCTCCACTGGGCAGAGCCGGGTGCGTTAATTGGATTTGCGGGACCGCGAGTGATTGAACAAACCATTCGTCAGAGATTGCCCGAAGGATTTCAAAGATCTCCATTTTTATTGGAGCATGGCATGATCGATCAGATTGTTCATCGCAAGGATCAAAAGCAGATGTTTGCCAAAATTTTTGGACTTCTAAAGGCGCGAGGTCATGCAGTTCGATCCGCGAAAAATTGAAATTCCATCCAAAACGACCTACAAGCTTGAGACCATTCGTCGTGTTGCGGCAGAATTGGATCATCCAGAGCAAGGCCGCCGTACCATTATTGTGGGCGGAACGAATGGCAAGGGCAGCACCTGCGTATTGTTGACGCGTTTGTTTCTGAGTTCAGGGTTAAAAGTCGGAACTTTCATCTCTCCGCATGTGGTTCATCGAACTGAACGTATTTCGATTAACGGAAAGCCTATCTCCGAATTTACGCTTAGACGTTATGAGAAAAAATATCGTCGTTCGTTGGACTCTCTCAGTTTTTTCGAACGATATACGATTTTGGCCTTTTTGATTTTTCGTGACTACAAGGTTGATTTGCAAATTCTAGAAGTTGGTTTGGGCGGCCGCTTAGACGCCACGAATATTTCTTCGCCCGATATTTCTGTCATTACGCGGATCGACTATGACCACCAGGCAATTCTGGGTCATACGATTCAGAAAATCGCAAAAGAGAAGGCTGGCATCATGCGAAAGCATGGGCTTGTCGCGTTTGGCGCTCAGCGAGTTGCGGCGTTGAGGACTCTTCGAGCTCGAGCGCGACAGTTGAATGCTGAGATGATCAAAATGCCGCCTGAAGATCGCCAAGTCTTGAAGACTCTCGGTCTGATCGAACAGACGCGAGGCGTTCATCAAAGGCAGAATGCGGAACTTGCCTGGACTGTCTATGAGAAGGCTCGTCGCCTGTGGAATTTGCAATTGACGACGAAAGACAAATGCCAAGCATTGAAGGGCCCTCTCCCGCACGCACGGATTCAAGTCTTGAAAAACAAGCCGCTTTGGATTGTGGACGGATCTCACAATCTTAATTCATTGGATGCGCTGGATAAATATCTCACGGCACATTTTCGAGACAGGAAATTCACCGTCATTTTTGGTGCTATGAACGACAAAGATATAGTGCCTATGCTGCGAAAAGTGAAACCATGGGCTGAGCGGGTCATGATTCCGTTGTTTTATCCGGAAAGACAAATGCTTCCTGAAAAGTTAAAGGCGCTGTGGAAAAAAATTGGAGTGAAAGCGGAGAGCTCGAACGATTTAATTCAAACACTTAAACAGGCCAGAGATTCGAAGATGCCGGTTCTGGTCGTGGGCTCTCTTTATTTGGCGGGTGCTGTTCTGTCGCAGAAAGGAATTTTAGAAAAATGAATCTCAAGCATGTCATGGTCACAGGTTACGATGCTACATTTGCTCGATTGATCGCAGATGCCGGCGTGGTGGATTCAATTCTTGTAGGGGATTCTTTGGGGATGGTCATTGCAGGACATGACTCAACGCTCGAGGTCAGCATGGATCATATGATCTATCATGTTGAGGCTGTGGTGCGCGGATTGATGAAATCATCTAGTCAAAATCTGCCGCTTGTTATCGCGGATATGCCTGTCGGAAGCTATCAGACAGAAGTGGATGCTCTTCGAAATGCTCAGAAACTCGTGAAGGCGGGCGCTGGCATGGTAAAATTGGAAGGGCCGGTGATTGAGCAGGTGGTCGAGTTGAGAAGTCATGGCATTCGGGTCTCTGGGCATATTGGCCTCACGCCGCAGTCGATTCAGGACTATCGTGTGCAGGGTAAGTCAGAAAGCGATGCACAGAGACTTAAAGCTGAGGCCAAGGCGTTGGATGAAGCCGGGGTAGAACTTCTCGTCCTTGAGATGATTCCGGCACCGCTGGCTCAGGAGATTACCCATGCGACAAAGGCGGTGACCATTGGAATTGGAGCTGGTGCTGACTGTGGTGGACAGGTTCTGGTGCTTTACGATTTGCTGGGATTGAATCGAGATTTTAATCCAAAATTTTTAAGAAAATTCACGCAGGGAGCTGACTGGGTCAACGACGCGATCAAAACATATGCGACCGAGGTGCGTGCGCAACACTTTCCCACAGCGAAACATTCATTTGGAGTTTCTTCGGAGCTAAGTCATTGAAAATTATTCGATGCCGCGATGATCTCAAATCATGGCGCAAGAAACAGAAGAAAAAATTGGGGCTTGTTCCGACGATGGGAGCCCTGCATTCTGGTCATGCAAGTTTAGTGGAGAGGGCTTTGAATGAGAACTCAACCGTCGCGGTGAGCATCTTTGTCAATCCAACGCAGTTCGGCCCGGATGAGGATTTAGATAAATATCCTCGCACTGAGGCTGAGGATCTCGCGTTATTGAAAAATTTGGGAGTGGATATGGTCTATTTGCCTCGCAGCCCTCAAGACTTGTATCCACGTCAAGATCGATTCTCAGTGGTTCCTCCGAGCCGGCTCACCGATATTTTAGAAGGACGATTCCGTCCTGGGCATTTTGAAGGGGTCGCCACGGTGGTTCTCAAGCTCTTTCAACTCATAAAGCCCGATCGCGCGTATTTTGGAGAAAAAGACTACCAGCAGTTGAAGATCATTGAGGCGATGGTCGAGGATCTCTTTTTGGACTTAGAAATTGTTCCGTGTCGGACCATTCGCGAATCATCAGGATTGGCCATGAGTTCGAGAAATCGATATCTCAGTGCGCTAGAGTTTGAGCGCGCAGCGGCCCTATCGAATATTTTGAAGACGTCGCCCAGCCCTGAAAGTGCCTCGGAAAGGCTCAAGCTGGCTGGTTTTGAGGTTGATTATGTAGAAGTCTGGGATCCTGATCTGCAGCAAAAATCAGGATCTCCAAAAGGGCGATGGTTAGCAGCGGTGAGGATGAAAACGGTCCGCCTCATTGATAATCTGAAGCGGCTTAAGTGATTCTACAAAAAACCGAGAAGCCTGCTCGCCTTAAATGGTTTTTTGATGGGCCCCATTTTGAAAATCATGGATTTCTTCAACGGTGCGTTGATCGAGGAGGCCCTTCTTTTTCAGAATCGTCGAAATTCGATCGTCGATCGCTCGCTCAAAATGTTCCAGATCTTGTAATTGGTCGCGCAGCAAATACGACTCATCCGCGGTAAGGGCCTTTGTTCTGACAAGAGTGCTGAGAAGTTGATTGAGTTGTTGGTCATCAACGGGCTTCAATCCATAAATCGTTTCAATCGACAGATTGACTAAATCGCGAAGGGGCATTGATCGATCTTCACGAGGCCGCTCTTCTTTAATCGGTGACAATTTTTGTTCAGATTCTTGTCCTAAATTCAGATTTTCCAAAGTCTCATCCCCCCAAATCATATTACACAGGTTGTTGAGATAGACAGTCAAACAGAAACCATCGTAAGATCACCGACCTATTCAAAGTCTCGGATCGGAATTCCACTTTGTCTGAAATATTCCAAGAGTCTCAGCAATTCATTTTTTCGAGATTCGGTGGTGAGAAAAAACAGAAGAGATTCGGCGTCTTGATGTCTTTCGGTTCTTACTCGCGCAATGCCTTCGTGTGAATCAATAATAGATTGCAGATAAGCGACTTCTGTTCGAGGCGCCCATCGATAAAGACGAACTGATTTCTCAAAATTCACAGTTATTGATCGCTTCTCGCGCTGACTTTGCATAGCAAAATCGACAAATAGTGTTCCAAACGTCACTCGTATGAAATTGGATTCATACCGTTAACTTTTGTTACATTGCAGGTGATTTAGCTTCGAGAGTCTATTTAAACTTATTTTTCGCCGCAATGCATTAGCCGACAACTTTAATTCCGCCGTCGTTGGCACGACACTTGCGATGAGTTTCAGCAGAAATCGCAGCGTATTTTACTGCGATGAAACAAGACTAGTAGGGGGTGGTGGTATGAAACAGTTCATAAAAGTGGTCTCTATGTTCGTGGTTCCAGCAGCGTTGTTGACAGGTTGTGGAAGTGCTTCAATCGGTAAAAGCGTTCAAGTGAAATTGGATCCAGAGCAAAAAACAGCAAATCTAGAATTAGAAATGAGCGATGGAATGGAAGTGAGCTTGGCGGGGAATTTTCCTTTGGCTAATGGACTTGGAGAGCTCTATTTCACGCAAGCCACTCGGGATTCAAATGCCAAAATTGGATTGAGAGTCCAAGTGAGCAAGTTAGTTGAAGACAAAGTGAATGTCGTTTCGACACTGCCGAGTGGAGCTCCATTTCCGGCTGCCATTCTGCCTCCGCTTTTCAAAGCAAAAGTCATGAAGAATGATAATTTTGATTTAAATGCTGTCTTCAGTCTGAGCCCTGAATTGCAGATTGGTGCCTTGGTCGGTATGAAGGTATTGTCATCGAACTATGTCGTCACAGGCGTCGCCATTTGCCAGAATTTTAGAAACACTGAAAACAAAGCATTTGCAGCTGCTTGTCTCTATGGACCAAATCCGAGCAAAGGAGAATTTGGCGGCTTATTCATCGGCGGCACATTCGGTGAAGTGATTAAATCGAGTTTGTTGGCAAAAGGAACGGCCAAGACATCAACGGCATCACGTGTGATGAAAATGTCTGTCGCTTCGGATATCTATGAAGCCAATAGCGATATGGAACTTCCGGCAATGGATATTTCGTCCAATACTTCTGATGAGCACGTTTATGATCCTGCAAAGAAATTGGCAGGAAGCAATGGTGTGAAAATGTATCGAAATATCGAGAAAATTTTCAGAGTACGACGTTAATCTTTCGAATCGTTAAACAAATTGACGAACCACACACTTTTTGGGGGAGTCTCGGGGGAGGCTTCCCTAAAGTGTTTTTGGCCCTTCTGATCTGAAGTTTAGAATAGAGCTTCTCAAATCTTAGGAAATCGAGTGAGCGCAGTTTTAAGCTTCTCTTCCGAAACCGTGAGAGCCACTCTAAAAAAGCCTTCGCCTTGTTTGCCAAATCCATTTCCAGGAGTGCAGACGATGCCGCGCTCGAGCAGTTCGGTGCACGTATCGGCAGATGACTTGCCCTTCGGATTTTTGATCCAAAGATAGAAGGTCGCCCCTCCATCAAAGACTTCATATCCTAGGCGACGTAATCCCTCGACCATCAGCGTTCGTCTATAGCGATAGACTTCCTTAGACGGAAATACCATCTCTCGTTCGTCGCCGAGCATCGCCTTTATAGCAGCCCATTGAATCGGTTGAAAAACTCCGCTATCGAGTGTGGATTTAATTTGGTAGAGCGCTGCAATCAAATCTTTGTTTCCCGCAGCAAAACCAACTCTCCAACCGGTCATATTATAGCTTTTGCTCGTTGAGAAAAATTCAATCGTGACGTCTTTCGCTCCCGGAACCTGAAGCGCACAGTGTGGAAGAAAGTCGTATCCTTGTTCGCAGTAGGCCCCGTCGGAACAGACGATGAATCCATAGCTCTTCGCTCGGTCAACGATCTCGGTATACACATCAAGATTGACGGTCGCAGACGTCGGATTATGGGGATAATTTACAAAAACAACTTTCACAGCTCGCCAAACTTCATCGGGAATATCAGACCAACGCGGCTTGAATTTATTTTCCCAAGTGAGCGGATAGTACACGGGTGTACCGCCCGCGAGCAGAGTCGCATTTGCATAAACAGGATACGCAGGGTCTGGAATCAGCGCGAAGTCGCCAGGGTTGACGACGGATTCCGTAAAGTGAGCTAAGCCCTCTTTGCTTCCGATGATTGACATGATTTCAGTCTGTGGATCGAGGTCAACCGAGAATCTTCTTTCCATCCAAGTCGCGCAGGCTTTTTTGAATTCGATGAGCCCACCATATGATGGATAGCGATGATTTTCAGGATTGCGAGCAGTCTCTGTGAGCTCGTTAATGATGGGAGTCGGGGTTGGTAAATCGGGATCCCCAATGCCAAGATCAATCAGGTCTTTGCCTTCAGAAATCAATTTTCTTTTTTTTTCATCAATTTGGGCAAAAATATAGGGAGGTAGTTTTTGAAGACGAAGAGATTTTTGAAATATCATTTGAGCACATCTTTCATTGTATAGAGTCCTGGTTTCTTGTCTTTTGCCCAGAGCAGCGACGCATATGCACCTTCTGCAAAGGGACGTCGTGAATGGCTTCTGTGATGAACTTCGAGTATTTGGTCTTCAAAAGAAATCATCAGGCGATGGTCTCCCGGAATTTCGCCAAGCCGAATCGACTGAATTTCAACTTTTGTATTGGGCGAGGCTTTCAAAATTCGATCTTTGATTTTGAGAGCCGTTCCACTCGGAGCGTCTTTCTTTTTATCGTGATGAAAATCACTGAGAGATATCGCAGCGTTGATTTTTTTGGCGATGATTTCGCTAAGGTCACAGAAGACTTCAATTCCTCGACTAAAATTTGAATCGACAACAACCGGGATTATTTTTGCCGCAGCAGAAAAAATTTTGTCACGATCAAGCAGGCCCGCGGCGTCCCAGCCCGTTGTTCCACAGATATAGGGTACGGCTGCGTCTCGAGCAGCCGCACAGATTTTGTTCGAATTTTCTGGTGTCGAAAAATCAATGATACCCATTGATGTATTCAGATCAGGGAGTCTTATTTCGGACGAAGACCACAGTCTAAATGGTACTGCCTTGGATTTAAGAATATTTTGAAGCTCTAGGCTCATCTTTCCCCGGCACCCAATGATGATGACGTCTCGTTTCATCTAAAGATCCTTGTCTTTCAAACGTTGCAAAGCTCGCTTTAAAGCAGGGTGATAGGTTGGGTCTAAAACTACCAACGGAAGTCTCACGCCGAACGAGGGTGATTGCAATAACTGGCCAACGCACCACTTGGCTGGAATGGGATTGCTTTCGACGAAAAGAAGTTTTGTCATTTCGAGTAACTCATTGTGGAGCTTGGTAGCTTCATCAACTTTTCTCGCTTTCCAAGTTTGCCACAGAGCTTGGAGGCCCTTTGGTGAGATATTCGAGAGGACACTGACGACTCCGTGAGCGCCACATGACCAGAGGGGCAAGCTATTGCTGTCATCTCCACTGAGGAATGTTTTTGTTTCGGGCAAGGCCTGTAAAATTTGGAGGGCCTGGTCCATATTTCCTGAGCTTTCCTTGATCGAGAGTATGGAAGGAATTTTCCAGATTTCAGCCATGGTCTCTGGACTTATATTCACGGCCGTTCGCCCCGGAATATTATAAACCACGATCGGAAGCGGCGTCTTTTTTGCGATCGCTTCAAAGTGTTTAATCAGGCCACGCTGCGGCGGTTTATTGTAAGCGGGCGTTGAGACGAGAGCTCCATGAACTCCGAGATCAGCAGCGTCTTTCACTCGTGAAGCCGTTTCTGCCGTTGAGCTTGAGCCGCACGACGCAAGTATATGAATTGAGCCTCTGTAACCAAGAGCAATTTCAATGGCAGACTGCCATTCTTCTCGCGTGAGACTTTGGCCTTCTCCAGTGCTGCCTGCAATGATGATTCCTTGAGTTCCACCAGCAATCTGACGTTCAATCAGGGTTTTCAGCATGACGGAGTCAACCGATCCATCATCTCTAGAAAAGGGGGTGACAAGTGCAGTATAAACGCCTTCAAATCTCATAAAATTCTTTAAGCCGTGGCAGCAACAGATCTCTTTAGGTATGGGGGGAGCTTTTCTTTCGCAATCAGATCCTCATAAGTTTCTCGCTCTCGAATGGTATAGAACTTCTGATCGTGAATAATAACTTCTGGGATTTTTGTTCTTGAATTGTAATGGCTCGACATTGACGAGCCGTAAGCTCCGGCGCTCATCACGGCCAATAAATCGCCTGGCTGAAAGTTTTGAATTCGTCGTTCATTTGTGAGCTTGTCACCAGATTCGCAACAAGGGCCAACAACAGACGCCTTAATCTTCTTATAGCGTTTGTATTTCACAGGCAGAATCGAATGAAACGCATCATAAAGTGCCGGCCTCACAAGATCATTCATGCCCGCATCGACGATGATGAAATTGTTGGATTCGCCCCGTTTAACATAGAGCACTTTAGTTAAAAGCACTCCGGCGTTTGCCACAAGGCTTCGACCGGGTTCGAGAATGAGTTTGAATTTTCGGTCTTTGATTTCACTGAGAAATGACTGAGCCCAGTCTGAAAGGCTAGGAGGTTTTTCATGACTATAGGTGACTCCTAATCCTCCACCCATATTCAGATAGAGCAATTCATGCTTCAGTTTGGAAATCTGATCAAAAAGTTTCAACATTCGATTCAGAGAATCTTCGAAGGGCTTTGTTTGAGTAATTTGACTGCCAATATGACAGCTCAGCCCAACTAATCGAACATTTTTCAAACGAAGAGCCGATCGAACAAGGTCGAGCGCTTTTCGATAGGGAATTCCAAATTTAGATTTTCTTAAACCCGTAGCGATATAAGGATGGGTTTTTGGATCAACATCTGGATTAATGCGTAACGTAACATCAACAATCCGCTTAAAACTCTTTGCAATCAGATCGACAGTGATTAGTTCTTGTTCGCTTTCAATATTGAAGCAGAGAATTTTTTTTCGGATCGCCACTTCAATCTCTTCTTTCGTTTTTCCAACTCCAGAAAATATAATCTTGTCCGATGGAATTTCAGAATCGAGTGCTCGAAAGAGTTCGCCCCCAGAGACAATGTCTGCGCCACTTCCCAGTTGAGCAAATGTTTTAATCACGGCCAGATTTGGGTTGGCCTTCACGGCGTAGCAAATCAAGTGAGGGATATCTTTGAGGGCCACATCAAGATCCTGATAAGCCCTAGTCATTAAAGAGCTTAAATAAATATAGGCTGGCGTCCCCACCTTGTCCGCAATTTCCTCAAGCCGGATGCCATCACTGCAGAGAATATGATCCTGATATTTAAATCCGTCAAAAATTGCTCCCACAATGATGCTCCTCTACGATCTCAAATCAGAATTTCGCAACCATTCCAGCACGGACCAATACAGTCGAATGGCTTGCCGATACTTGATCATAAAAAGATCCTGGAAGAAAATGCCCAAAACTGAATTCACCGGTGAAATAACGATTAATAGGCCAAAACGTCATGATGTCGTATTCGATCCCGTAAAAGCGTCCAGATATTCCTGAGGGTTCCTGAGCGGCGAATGGCGTGATGATATTCACAGCAGGTTTAAAAAATGGAGCAACATCATAGTCGATTCTGAGGCGGGGATAAAAAGCATTGGAAATGGCCCCGCTGTGTGGTGCCGTTGGCACGGATGTTATAGTGCCTGTTGAGCTCTTTGTGTAAGAACCGCCCGGAAGCGCTTCTTCAAAAACGATCAAGCTGACATTGTAATCCCTCGAAAACGCAACTGTCCTCAGATTGCCGGCAGTCATATCTCCTGCGGATGTTCCAGAGCTGAAACCACCTTCTAAAGTGATTCCGAATGGCTTTGCATCGAAGGTGCTTCGAGCCACTGCATTGATGGCGAGCAAATCCCGGCCCATGATTTTGCCGCTATAGAGCGCCACTTCTGTATCAAGGGTCATATTTGAAAATTTATTTTGGGCAAAGAAATCAAAGGCCCAATAGCTCGTGCCTCGAGTGACGAGGTTACTCGTGCTCGTAAACGTCGACGGGGTATATCTGTTTTGAGTATTGAATGAGATATACATCGATAAATTTTGATTTTCCGATTTTCGACCGAAGTTAAAGAAATATTCCATGAAATCGTCAGCACTATCATCGAATACACCTTCGATCAGCCAACCAATGCCTGGTCTCATGTAGTAAGGGCCAAAGCTTGTATCAAATACGATTCGATCTCGCGTTGTTCCCGCTTCCTGGTCTGGACTGTCTCCAGCATTGGCAAAAATCCCAAGTCCAAGATCGTGAGGCATTCGCCCCACTTTCAACGTTCCATATGCAAAATCCAATTCTGCCCACGCGCGGCGGAGCTGAATGGGGCTGAGCCCAGTTGTGTCCACAGAGCCATCCGCTAAATAAATACCTCCGGTAGAAGAGTCGCTGACCGTTGAATCAGGTGCTCCAATCACAGTTTCTGTCTCGGAGTTATCGAGTAGTCGATTATGAGCCTGTGCCGGATTGGCATAGGCCGAGTAGCGGTGTGGATTGCTGCCAAAATAGCCATCCACAAAATTTAAGGACGTGTAGACACGAAATTTGTCCGTCAGCAAAAATGTCGGATTGAGTCGAAATCGCAAATCCGTGAAGGCTCTGATTTTAGCTTGCGTCGCGCGATCCAAGTCGAGATTGTAGTGAAAATTCCCACGCGATCTGAAGTAGCCTTCGTAGGTGACGTCAACGGCCTTTGCGTTAGAATTTATTCCCAGAATAATAAAAAAAACAATAGTGACAAATAGAGCTCGATACATTGCTTTCATGTTTAAATCGGGGCTGGATCCCTTGTCACCTAGAAAGATCAGTTTCGCTGGTGAAAAACTTGCTTTAAAAACTTGCGCCAGCTGAAAAATAGGTCTGAGAAATTTGATCTGCGGCTTTCCATTTTCCGTTGAGTAAAAGTATGTGTCCGTATCCGACTCGGAATAAGAGAGGCGGGCCATAGATCAAGCTCACATTCGATTGCAACTCGAGGCCGGCCGAAACTGTGAAATGTTTCCAAGAAAAACTGTTTGATTCCTGGCCGCCGAGCACTTCGAGCAGATTTAAACCGTCCCTCCATTTGAAAGTCTGTCCAGTATCAGCGAAGAGTGTCGACGACACATCGCGAATCCAGATGGGGGCGGTTCCAAATCCAGGGATATCTTTAAAAAATGACCATCGGTATTCAACAGATCCTTGAGTGATTCCTTCGCCACGAAAATAACTCGCCTCAAGGCCGCGCAGCGAATAGAGCTGCTTGTTTACCGAGACAAATGGACTCTCTCCAAAGCTTCCTCCTAAACGAAAAGTCCGTTGATACAGAGGGTCGAGCCATTGAATCCCCGCGGCAATATGCGCTGCAAACTTTTGATTCTTCCAGGTATTAAAAAAACCCTTTAATGAGAGAGTTGTGACGAGCTGGCTCATTGCTGAATCTGGCCAGGAGGGCGATAAATCGACGCTCACTTGTCCGCTGATGGGTCCTCGATAGTTGGCTGTGCTGCTTAATCCCCACTCATAACCTTCCTCAGGTCCGAGAGCTACTCCACGATATGTTTTGGTGGTTGTGTTCGTTGCCACGGTGATATCACGAACTCCCTTGGCGATTCCGGCGGGTAAATCGAGTAGAGAATGTCTCTTTTGGTAGAAAAGAGATTGGCTAAAATCGAATGCACTTAAACCATCTGCATCTGCCGGTTGGTAGGTATAGCCAGCGGATGCGTTATAGCTTCTTTCATAATAATGATCGGCAAGAATGCCTCCAATTTGCCCCCCACTCACCGTGGCGAGCACTCGGCCATAGTCAGAAATTCCAGCGGAGCCTGCCACGAAGAGATCGATGGTATCGAGTCCGTGATAATAAATCTGAATTCCGCCGCCTGGTCTTTGCGGTGCCGTATGATGAAAGACAGATCCGGCCCATGACCAAGTTTGCAATGGATCCTGGGATTTTGTAAGCGCCCCAATGGCCATATCACTTTCGGTATAGTAAAAAAATGGAAGTAAGAAATGAGGGAGCAGGGTAGATCCAATCGAGTACGGTTGCGATGCGATGGAGGGAAGATCGGGTTGCTCGGCAGGCAATGTTTCGAGTGTGAATTTTTGAGTGCCAAAGTTTTTTTCGGATAGATGAATCACTTGCGGACGAAAACCGGTTGAAGAATATTGTCCGACAGCGATCATTTTGTCAGTGCCTCGCGGCCAAGAATATCCTTTTATGGATTGAGTCAGCTGGCGCATCTCGTTTGTTTCCAGATTCACTACGAAGATTTGCGAAGTGGATATCTTTTTATTTTCGCCGACGGATCGGTCAATATAGCCAGAAAACAAAATTTGATTGTCGGACAGAAACGAGGGATCGTATACATCAGTGAGATTTTCTGCAGATACCTTGCTTGTCGCTCCAGTCTTCATGTCAAGAATACAGAGCCTACGCTGATCTGATTGCCGTAGGGTAAATGCCATCGTCTGGCCGCTCGGTGAAAGAGCCGGCTTGGCGATATGATCAAATCCGGGCGCACTATAGATGACCTTCATTGTCGTCTCTGGAGATTCAGACGATTTAAAACTGATGATTTCTGATTTGAGATCATCTATTTTGACTGCATAAAGAATGCCATCGCGTTCTATCGGATCTCGCAGGCGGAGCCCGCGGGTGATTCTCTTTTCTTGTTTCGAATCGAGGTCGAATGTCCAGACATCCTTTGCAGACTGACTTCGACTGACAAATGAATTTTTGCTGTAAAACAATTGGTTATGACTCCAACTAAGCGATGTTCCAGAAAACTTTTTCTGGAGAACTTCTGCTTGAGGGGCATCAGATTCAGAGAAAGTATATTTCATCAGCATTCGACCCTGATCGGGATCAACCACTACGGCGTAGAGCGTCTTCAAGCGATCGTCCCAGGTTGGGAGGCCTTCAATACGTTTACCTGCGCTTTCTATGTTTATGACCTTCGACGGTTCTTCAAAATAAGGAGCTACCGCTGCAGCTTGTTCTTCCTCTTCTTTTTGCCACTGCTTCCAGAGCCTTGAAAAACTTGTTCCAAAGATTTTGCCCGTCTTAAAATTTAAAAATCCAGGGATAATTGATTCAGAAGTAAGATGTGTGAAATCGTAAATTTTTTGCTCGCCGAATTTGCGAACTAAGAATTCATAGAATCCAATTCCATAAATATAGGCACCACCTCCATAGGGATAGCTTCCGTTCCAGTAAGTCGCTTTATCGATAGGCAAGAAATTTTTTTCAAGAGCACTCGTTCGTATCATAGATGCAACCAGGGGAGATCTTCCTCGACCCTTCGTTGTTTCTCTTGTTTCTTCGAGTTGCGCTAATCCTTCGAGGCCCCATTGTTGCTGAATGGCGTTGGGAACAACAATCGTTCCGAAAATATAACTCAGCCATTTGTGAATTCCGTTGCGCTGATTCAAATGAACCGTGTGCGTGAGTTCGTGTGCGATGAGCATTTTCAGCCAGTCATCATAGTAATCGAGTCCTGAATCATCACTTGGCGGGGCGACATAAAGATAGATTGTATTATAGGGGATCGGTGTGCTCAGCCCATTGCTTTCGTCACTTTTGTCAGAGAAGACAATATGCACTTTTCCTTTAGGTTCAGAAGCAAACTTTGAAGTGAGTGAGTCATAGATCGGTTCTAAAACTTTGGCGAGATGGCTGACTGATTTTTCATTTCTCTTTTCAAAATGAACAAGGAAGTGGGCACTCTCGTAAGTTCGCCAATCCACCTCATGATTGAAATCAAGCGAAAGAGAGGGATCGTCAGCAATGAATTTTAGCCACGAAAGTATGATGAGAGAGTAAATCATAATTTTTTAGGAGAGAAATCTGATGTATTTTTCCAAGATACTAAATTTTGCGGGAAGATAACCCCACACGTCACCATCAAAATCGACTTGAATTCTGCGGTGAGGCCGAGTGGGTGTCGCGTGCATTTCACGAAATCTTCCCCGTAGGACATATTTCGAAGGTGTAAGTTCTCCGGAGAGAATTTTAAGAGCAATCCAGAGATAGCGCATGGCCATGGTCTTAAGGATAATCGTATATTCGAGTTCGCCATCGCTAAATGTGGCGTCAGGCGATAAATATAAGCCCCGACCGCCGTATTTTCCGTTGTGAACCAGTCCGGTCAAAATATTTTTTTGGTGCACTATTTTGTTGCCGTCTATGGTGAGGTTCACCTCTGGATGCCGGTAAAACGGAGCCATTCGAAATAAAAGGCGCAGAAATCCCCATTTCGAGCGACTTGCATAGGGATCTTGGCTCATCTTATTCACAAGCGTTGAACTGAATCCAAAACCGGCCGCATTGAGAAATAACCTGCGGATTTTCTGGCCGTAGTCGCCGGTGAATTCAACTTCGCCAACGTCGAGCATGCGTTCTTCTGCCCGACCTTCGAGAAATGAAATGATAAAGTCAGAAAAATTTTCTCTTAAAGGAATGCTCTTCACAGCATCTCCTTTTTGCAATGTTGGATGTATTGTGATGGCCGGTACTTCCAGTCCGCCACGCGCAGCGCGATCCAGGGCATTGACGATTTCGCAGAGTGTCGAGTCGCCACCTATGCAGACAATGAGTTTCGCACCCTGGTCAATCGCTTCCCGCGTGAGAAGCTCCGCATGTGAGCGGCCTCTCGTGATATGCGTCTTAAAATCGTTCGTGAACGCCCGTACTTTTCGCTCTTCGTATGGCCAGCGCAACCCAATGGAGGGTCTTCGAGGATTAACAATAAAGTGAATCTTCGCCATTGCTGATTATGTCGGCATGCTCGCTCTCAAATGAAGTTCTCGCCATTGAGCCGCATCAATGCTTGATGGGGCCTTCGTCATTGGGCATTGTCCACGTTGTGTTTTCGGAAACGCAATAACATCCCGAAGGCTTTCACCGCCCGAGAGAATCATCGAGAATCTATCGATTCCAAACGCGACACCGCCATGTGGTGGGGCTCCATAGGAAAGAGCGTCTAGAAGAAATCCAAATTTTTCGGTCATTTGAGATTCGGTGAGTCCCAGAAGTCTAAAGACATCCTTCTGCATTTCTGTCCTGTGAATTCGAATCGATCCGCTGCCCATCTCCATTCCGTTGATCACTAAGTCGTAGCAGTCGGCATAGGCTTTTGCCGGATCTTTTGTGAACGTGTCGAAAAATTCGCGTTTTGGACTTGTAAACGGATGATGTTCAGAAACCCAGCGATTTTCTTTTGCGTCCCATTGAAAAAGAGGAAAATCAATGATCCAGAGAAAACGCCAATCAGATTCCTTGATGGCCTTTAGTCTTCGACCAAGGTGAAGTCTGATCGCTCCAAGGCTATCATGTACAATCTTGGACGTGTCCGCGCAAAAAACCAAAATATCGCCGTTTGCGGCAGCGGTTCGGCTCACGAGCGCTTTCTTTTCTTCAGTACTCAAAAATTTTGCAATCGGCGATTGCCAGCCATTTTGTTCATCCTGAATATCGTTTAGTTTGACCCATGCGATGCCCTTGGCTCCGAATGTTTTGCCAAGGGGAGTCAAATCGTCGAGATCCTTACGAGAAAGTTCGTGGCCTCCGGGAACTTTCAGTACCTGAATAAGATTTCTTTTTTCTGCGGCTTCTCGAAAGACCTTGAATTCCGATTTCGAGAATATATCGGTGATGGTTTTTAATTCCCAAGAGAGTCGCAGGTCTGGTTTGTCCGAGCCAAATCGATCCATGGCATCTTTGTAACTCATGCGTTCAAATTTTTGGGGCAGTTCAAAGTTAAGAAATTCCTTCCAGACTCTTCGCCAGAGTCCTTCCATGATACTGAAAACATCCTCTTGATTGACAAAGGACATCTCCACGTCAAGCTGTGTAAATTCTGGCTGTCGGTCAGCGCGAAGGTCTTCATCGCGAAAACAGCGGCAGATTTGAAAGTATCGTTCGAATCCAGCCATCATATAAAGCTGCTTAAATAGCTGCGGCGATTGCGGCAATGCATAGGCTTCCCCGGGATAGAGTCGTGAGGGAACCAAATAGTCTCGCGCGCCCTCAGGCGTGGATTTTGTGAGAATCGGCGTTTCTAATTCAAAGAAATTTCGTTCGACCAGATAATCGCGGATGACTTTGTTCAGTCTAGATCTGGCCAAGAGAGGCGACTTAATCTTTGGTCTTCGCAAGTCGAGATATCGATACTCCAGTCGCGTATTCTCATTCGTTGCAATATCGTCTTCGATCGGAAATGGAGGCGTCTGTGATGTATTGAAAATTTCAACCTGATCAACGAGCACTTCGATTTGGCCAGTAGGCAGACCTTTATTTTCCATTCCCTCCGGACGCTTCGATACGGTTCCCTGAATTCCGATGCAAAATTCTGGTCTGATTCCATTGGCCAAGTCGTGAGCCTTCGGATTGGCTTGAGGATTGAAAACAATTTGTGTGAGCCCGTGCAAATCGCGCAAATCTGCAAAAATGACGCCACCGTGATCGCGTCGAGTTTGAATCCAACCCATCAATACGACTTTTTGGCCGAGATGCGAGATCGTGAGTTCTCCGTTGTGATGAGTACGTTTAAGTTCGTGTAAGAAGCGAATATCCGAAGTCATAGACTACCAAATTAAGAGAAGTGCGCGGTCAAATCCATTTTTATTCTTCAGTTCTATGTCTGAAATCGATCTGAGGTTGTCGTGTGTTGGGATCGGGCCCATAATGAGGGCATGGATATCTCGAAAAAGTGCCTTCTTTGTGCTGTGTTTCTCGTTTTTTTGTCGTCCTGTGCGCCGAAGAAGATTGTGGTTAGTTTTAAGACGCCCGAAGAAACCTTTCAGACCTGGCGAGCGGCTGCTGAACGTCTCGATTATACGACATTATTGCAGTGTTATGCTGCAGAAGCTGTTTCGGAGATTCGCAAAGAGATTGAAACGACCTCGGGAGAAGGGCTTCGGTCGATGCAGCAAGAAACGCGCAAAACTGAATTTAAACTGGAAAAGGTCGTTTATGAGAATGACCGCGCCTATGTCCGGGTGACTCGAAGAATTCGTGATGCGGAAGAAATCGAAATTCTGACCATGGTCCAAGAAGGCAAGGACTGGAAATTGATTCCATGATGGCGATGTCGCCACAAAGCAGGGCTAGTACCTCGTCCAATAAATCTTTCCCGATCCTGAATTCAGTATTTGCCCTGAATCGAGGCGTCGAGGAGGATACATATTGGACATATGTGATGACGAGCAACGAAGAGTCAGGGCAAATACTGAA
>JACCDG011528459.1_pt1 | contig 46144 bp, 75 predicted proteins | sample 7442471 | NCBI WGS metagenome assembly JACCDG01 (sample SAMN15323444, study PRJNA562643) | freshwater metagenome | isolation source: river surface water | place: USA:Blue River Watershed | collected 2017-08-17
CCTCTTGATCGGCCGAGGTGACGATGTTCCAGGCGCGCTCGTAGCCGACCTCGACCGTCCACGCGCCGCTGTCGAAGGTTGGCAGCGGCCAGAAAGTGATCTGCGTTTGCGTGCGCTGCTTATTGAGCACGTAGATCAGCGGCTGGCCGGGATTGGTCTTGTAGATGAACTTATCCCAGCGGTCCTGATCCCATTCGGTGAGCGGCTGGCGCTCGACGCCGTCGATCAGCAGGCGCGCGTTGTAAACGAGGCGAGGGCGCGGGCTCAGCGTATAGGTCTGCGTTCCGGTGACGAGCGTGACCGTCTGGGTCATCTTCGTCCACAGGTTCGGCCCCTCCATCGACCACGTCTTCAGCATGTCGTTGAGGCTGTTGATGGCGTCCTTCTGCTCGTCGGCCGAGACCGAAAAGCCTTGACCCTTGACGCCGATCTTGCCGAGCGCGCGCTCGACGAATTGCGCCGCCGTCAGGAAGTGGTCGATGGTGCCGGACAGGGCCATTAGAAGCCTCCCGCGCGGCGCATCGGCGGCGCGCCGGCAAAGACGTTCTGCCCCATCGGGCCGCCTTGCGCGCCCATACCGAGCTGCTTCTTTTTCTTCATCGGCGAGGGCATGCCCATGCCGCCGCCCGCCATCAGCATCGGGTAGGCGAGCGCCGTCAGGCTGGTCATCATGCCGCTATTGGTCGGCGACGTCGCGAAGACGTTCGGCGCGCGCATGTCGTACATCATCGCCAACCCTCCGGCCCAGGATCGTAGAGCCACGCGTCGTCGGCGCTGCGGTCGCGACGGCGGCGGGCGCGCTTCTGGCGCTCGCTCTCGCGTGTCGTGCGTGCGCGCAGGCGGGCGAACGGGTCGCTTTCAGAGCGAGGGACGGCCTTGCCGCGCTTCGGGCCGAAATCGAGGCTGACGCCGCTGCGCGACTGGAACGGCTGGAAGCCGTCCTCGGCGGCGCGGAATTCATTCCACCACTCGTCGAGCAAGCGCTCCGGCGTTTGGACGAGGTCACGCTTCGCGCGCTCGCGCTCGTGGCGGTCCAGGGCCGCGAAGCCATAAAGGCTCGCCGGGATGCTCAGCGCGCTCGCGCCGGCCAGCGCACCCATCTGCGCCGGCATGAGGTCGGTCGCCGCGCCACGGCGGCGCAAGGCGTTCTCCAACAGCACGCGCAATTCAGCGACCGGCGCCTCTGGGAGGGGGAGGTCTTCGCTTGAGCTTGGGCGATCCGAAAGCACGTCGAGGCGGGACCGGCGGGCGATGTCGCGCTGGCGCGCGGCGTACGCGGCGGCGGCTTCGCGCGGCGCGTTGTGGTTGCCGCCGAGATCAAAGAAGGCGTTGCGGGGGCGCTCGGCCTGCATGCGCGCATACGCGCGCGCGTTGGAGCGCATGTCTTGCGCCGCCAGATCGAGCGGCGCACCCAGGTCGATGACCGGCGACGCCGCGCGCGCCGCCCCGCGAAGCAGGCGGCCGATCACAGGTCGTTCTCCGTCACGTCGCCGTCGTCAAGAAACAGTGGCTCCGATTGAAGGCGCGCGTTCGGGATGGGCGCGCCTTCGGCGGCGTTGATATAGGGCGCATCGAGCTGCGGCGGGCGCGGCGACCAGCACTTGTCGCACACCCACAACCCCGTCCACTCCGTGCGGCAGGTGTAGTGGCGCACTCGAAAGCCGCAGCGGTCGCACTCAGCCCAGGGATTGCTCATGGTCTCAAATAATAGACGAGCCCAGCGTTCTGCTGGGCTCGCCCTAAAAGGTCTTAGCGCTCCATGAGCACTTCGACGAAGTCGACCGAGAGCGTGTCGGCCGCAGCCGAGCCCGCTTGCACGGCAATCGTGACCGTGAGTTCTTCGTCGTCCGGCATGTTGGTGACCGACGTAATATTCGTGCCGGTGTGCACGCCATTCACGAACGCCATGAACGTGGTCTTGCCGTCGTAATAAAGCTCGCAGGTGACGAACGTGTCCGCCGTCATGTTGCCGAGCGAGATGGTCGAGGCCGTGCCGTCCTTGCGCACCTGCACCACAAGCGCCGCCGCGTCGTCAGCTTTGTAGAAGAACACACCATCCGAGGGCAGCGAGGCCAAGGGGGAGGTGTCGGTGATCGCCAGCCCGATCAAGGCGTCCGAATCCGTGACGTCCGACAGCTTAAAGCGCGCGCGCAACCAAGCCTTGCGGTTGCTGGCAAACTTGAAGGTCTCCTGCGTCAATTGGATGGTGTTGACGTCGTTGTCGGTGGAGGTGTTCACGAGCGCCAGGATGCCGCCGTGGCCGGCTGTGATTGCCTGCGTCGAGCCGGCTTGCGTCTCGGTGACGGTCCAGTCGCCGGAGGTAAAAGTGTGGAAGTCGTCAAACCAGCGCACGTAACGCGCCGGGTCAAGTTGGGGATAAAATTGGCCCATGCCCGCGTTGCCTTGGGCGTGGTCGTTGATCCCGTTAGGGTAGCGTGTCGTCATTGCGGAGCACTCCTGTTGAGCAGCCACAATGGCCACCCCGCAGGAGAGATCATCCGCGCCTCTTCTTCTCAGAAAGGTTAACCGACCTGTCGCTGAGATCGATTTCAAAGCCGTGCGCCTTCGCCGCCGCCCGGTGCAGCGCGACGCGCTCGTCCGGCGACAGCGCCCAGGCTTCGGCGATGCAATTCAGCCAGTCAGAGGAGGGCAGACGCTGGCCGTTGGCGACCTGATTGTAGAAGGGTTGGCTGACGCCAGCCGCGTCCGCCGCCTTACTTTGGGACGCGTAGCCGCGCGCGCCAGCCAGCGCGCCCAGCACCCCCGCCAGATCGTCTGACGGGGGCTTCGTGGGCTTAGAGTTCGATGTCATCGACGATGTTCGGCTTGACGCCGCGCGGCTTGACGGCCACGGGCGCGGCTGCAATCTGATTGTTGGGCAGGCCGTTCAGCAGATCGGGGTCGTGCTCGTCGCCGGCCGCCAGCTTCTGCTCCATCGAATAGACCGTATCGGCGCGTGCGCCAGAGAGCCACTCCCTGGTGTTTGATGCGCTCGCCGCGAACGCCGAATGGGTCGCCACGCGATCCATCTGGTTGTACGACATGGTCCGGCCAGCGACGATGCCCAGGCGCGCGGCTTGGCGATAGGCGTCGATGCCGACGCCCATGAAGTTAAACTGCCAGCCCAGGTCGGACTTCTCTTTGATCAGGACGTTCAGCTCATCCCAGCTGTGCTGGGTCGAGGAATTCTCCTCGCCGTCCGTCTGGATGCAGATGACGACCTTCGGCGCTTCGCTCATCTCGGCGGCGCGCTTCTCGGTCGCCTTGATCGCCTTAAAGGCGGCGTCGATCAGCGGCGTGCCGCCGCGCGGCTGGTAATTCTGCTTGTTGAGGCCGGTCACGTCCGACAGGGGCGCGTTCTTCCACGTCATGTCGATGCCCATGCTGTCGAATTGCACGAGCGAGAAACTGATCCCGTCGTCGCCGCCGCGCAGCCCATCCACGTAGGCGTTGAAGGCCTCAATCGTGGCGTCGAGGCAGGACGCCATCGACCCAGAGCGGTCGAGGATGAAGGTGATCAGGGTAGGGGTGGACATACGGCGCTCCATAAACATATTGCCACCAGCAATCTAATGCTGATGGCAATAATGTCAAGTCAGGCCTCCATACAGCAGCCGCCGCCCTGAGATGGCGCTAAGGAACACGCGCCTCGGCGATGTCTCCACCGCCGCCAGGATGAATGGCGGATTTTATCCAGCTTTGAGCTTGTCGGCGTTTAGCGTTGAAAACCTCGCTTACGTCGCCTGCCGTCAACCCACAAAATGCAAAACGGGCGGACACCCCATCGAAAAGCGTCCGCCCGTCCTTTTTACGTCCCGCAGCGCGGGTTAGTGCGCCATTTGGGTTACAACGCGAGACGCAAACCGATGCTCATCTCTTGGGCTTCGAGATCGACGCCGCCAAAGTCAGTGTCGAGATCGGCCTCGATCTGGCGGAACTGCACCTCGCCGATCATGCGATCATTGAGGCGATAGGCGCCGCCCACGGCCCAGTGCCAGCCTTCGCCGGAGGCGTCAATCGACGAGCCGAAGATCGAACCTTCGCCGTCGATATAGTCGACGCCCGCGCCAGCAAAAAGCGACGCGTTGGCCCCGACCGGCAGGTCGAGATAGGCGGTGGCGTGATAGTCGAGCGCGTCGGCGGAGACGATCCCGGCGTAGTCGCCGGAGAGGCGGGCGACGCCGGCCTCAACGCGAACCGGGCCGACGCTGGTGCCCAGCGCTGCGCCGTAGCTCGTCCCCTCGTCCAGCGTAAGGCCAGATACATCCGCCTCCGACTGGCCGACCGAGACTTTGCCGTACCATTCGTCCGCGTGCGCGGTCGAGATAAAGCATGGCGCAAACAGCGCGGCGGCGGCGACCGATTGAATGATTGTCTTCACAAAAAACTCCCCTTCCCAGGAACGAGAAGGGGAGCCTTGCTGTGGTTCGGTGAACAGATCGTTAAGCGGCGGCGACCGCCTCGACCTCCGCATCGACCACATGCCCCAGCGTCGCCAGCAGCTTCTCTTCACCCTCGCGAGCGACGTGGAACTGGCCGTAATCGCCATCCTTTTCAGGACGCCATTCGTGCAGGCCGACCGCGAAACCGGCTGTGTCCAGCAGGTTGACGATCTGCTCGGGCGACAAAACTTGTCCGTTGTACTTCAGCGTGAACTCGACCGCCCACGGGAAATATTCAGCCCGGTAGCGCAGATCGGCCGTGCCCATGCCGACGCGCACGAGGTCTTCACGCATGATCGGCGGGCCGGCGGCCAAAAGCGGCACCAGCATGTTCGACGCCACCGAGCCGTCCTGAGCGCCTTCGCCGCGCGCCCGTTCACCTTCGATGAAGAACGATTGACGCGCCGCGACCTTGGTGATGCCGGCGATGGAGGTGCAGGCGGTCACGGCGGCCGACTTCAGGCCCACAGAGGGGATTGCGTGGCGCCCGTCCGCTAAACGATAGCTCGACGCCAGGAAATCCTCGTGCGGGTCTTTGGCGTCGCGGCCACGGGTGGCGGCCTTGGTCTGCTTTTGGAGCATAAGCGTTTTCGCTTTTTGGCTCCACGCGTGCACGATCAGCGGCGTATCGCCGACGATAGTGACGCGCATTTGCTTCAAATCAAGCGGGGGAAGGACGAAACGCGCCTCGCCTGAGGCGACCTTCTTAGCTGCAGCCATGTAGTTCTCTCCTCGACAGCACCAAGCTGCCAGAGACCACTATATAGATGGAAATCAGAACCGGCAACCAGATTTCTCTTAGCCGCGCGCCTGCCGAACCCTTGCAATCCACTGCACGCCCGTCCCGTCCTATCCTGCCGAGCCCGTCCCGTCCGCTACACGCCTTACCTAGCCAATCCTGCCGCGCCGTGCCGAGCCGCTCCGAGCCGAGCCACGCCTATCCGGCCAAGCCTTGCCTCGCCGTGCCAATGCGTGCCGAGACACGCCATTCCTTTCCGGCCATGCCTGTCCGCGCCCTAACTCACCCAGCCGTTCCAAACCTTTCCTGCCACGCCTCACCCGACCGGGCCGTGCCTATGCAAGCCTCTACCCGCCGCTCCTTACCTTTCCGGCCCCGCCTGACCATGCGCCTCCAAGCCTCTCCACGCCGAGCCCAGCGCTTCCGGCCGAGCCGTTGCATTGCGCGCCATTCCTAGCCATTCCAGCCTCGCCTTGCCTTGCCGTGCCAAACCCGGCCGTGCCAAGCCCGTGCCGTCCTTGCCTGACCATTCCGGCCCCGCCAAGCCTAGCCGTACCACAACACTCCATGCCCTTCCGGCCAGTCCTGACCCCGCCACACCTCGCCTGTCCGCTCCAGGCCGTGCCAATCCTGCCACGCCGTGCCCAACCGGGACTTGCCCTGCCTCACCACACCTTGCCGGCCACGCCACACCGCGCCTTACCCATCCGCTCCGCGCCCTGCCTGACCTCTCCGGCCTCGCCCTGCCTTGCCTTAACCCTCCTGAACCCGCCTTGCCCTTCCGGCCACGCCGAGCCTTGCCTTGCCTCTCCTGACCCCGACACGCCTTTCCGGCCCTACCATGCCGCGCGAGACCATGCCCTTGCCGACCGAGCCTATCCAGCCCCGACAAGCCAATCCTTGCCCCGCCAAGTCACGCCAATCCTGCCCCACCACACCTTACCCGTCCTCTCCGCGCCCTGCCGGACCTTGCCTGCCTAGCCAAGCCTCGCCGTGCCTAACCCCGACCCGCCTGTCCCCGCGTTTCCGGCCCTACCGCTCCGCTCCGCGCCTTACCTAACCCCGACCCCCTGGCCACACCCCTCCAGCCATGCCTTGCCATACCTCTGCTCGCCCATACAGGCCTTGCCATTACGTCCTGATGATCGGCGCCCCACGCTGGGCAGGGGCGTTTGCCGCCAAGCGCGCATTGATGGCCTCGATGCTGGAGAACACCTCGGCCAATTCCATGAATTCTGCGTAACGCTTTTGAAAGGATTGCAGCTCCTGCAGCGCCCGCGCGAGGATCACGTCGCGCGTGTCGGGGTCGCTCATCGCCTTGGCGGCCGACGCGTAATGCGACTTGTTGGCGGCCGGCCCCTGAACGTGCACGAACGCCCGCACCATCGGCCGCGACGGCAGGCTCTCGATCCGCACGCGGACAGACGTGATCAGCGTCCGCGCTTGGCTCAGCCGATACTCGCGCGCCGCCTCGCTGTCGTCCCACTCGAAATATTGATGCATGGGGGAGGCGGGGTGTGCGGCGGCGTCGACCACCACGTCGGGCGTCAGCTTGCCGCCGTTCACTTCTTCAAGTCGCCGCAGCTCGTCGACAACCTCGGCCGCATTCTTGATCGCAGGCTTCTTCAGGTTCGGCAGCAGCTCGATCTTGGCTTCTTCGTTCAACATTCCAGGCTCCTTAAACGAAAGGGCCACCATACCGAAACGAGGCGGCAATTCAACTGCTACCAGTAATAAGTGTGCGGCTTGTGATTGCCGAGCGGCCACGCGACGCCCTCAGGATCGTCGCCGGCCTTGATTTGATGGATAGCGCGCGCCTCGGCGCGGCGCTTCGGGCGGGTGTGGAACTGGATGTCCCACCAGCGCGGCCAATGCCGCAACCAATAGCCGCGCGAGCCACGCGTACCCGCCTTTGTGCGGGGACGCTTGCGTTTGTAATTCGCCATGTCAGGTCTCCGGTTGGTGACTACATCGACATGACGATCTCCAGTTATAGGGAGTTTAGTGCGAGTTAGGTCTTATCGGCCTAACATGGCCAAAGAGTGGGAGCGAGCCCCGGTTTCGATCCGGGTAAGGAAGGGGTATGAACCCAACCGGCATCCCAATGCTGCTCGCTGTACTCCTATAGAAGAAGCGCCCCTCCGTTTCCAGAGGGGCGCAGGGGGACTTCACATAGAGGAGTGGCGCGAAGAAGGTGAGCGCCGTGGTCAGGGTTAGGGTGCGCCGGTTAACGAAAGATTGCTACGCCGCCATCGCGAGCCAGCGATCCCAAACATTGATGACCGGCTTGCCTTGCTGCTCGGCGTAGCGGACGGTGTCGGCCGTGCCTGAGCGCGCGCCGCCATCCCAGAGCGCGATCAGCTTGTCGCAATCGTCGACCATCCAGCGATTGCGCTTGAACATCTTATCCGCGCTGTAGCGCCCCTTCGAGACGATCTCGACGGAGTTCGCGCGGACGAGCATCTTGCGATACTTCAGCATCGAGGCGAGGGGCCACGTCAGCTCTTGCCCCTCGAAGGGGATGGCTGCCGTAAACCTGATCCCCAGATCGATGGCGGCGTCTACGCAGGCCTGATCCCAGCCCAGCGCCATGCCGGAAACGATCTCCTTGACCTCCAGCTCCGCGAATACGTTGCGGGCGAGATCGGTGAGGCGATTATAGACCGGAGCGCCGTAGCCGCCGAGGCGGAAGGGGCGGTGGCCGGTGACGGCGTAAATCTCATGCATCCGTAAACAATACGACCCGCCGAAGCGGGCCGTAAAGCTTAGAGTTTGGCTTTCAGGCTTAGCCGGCGCCTTGCGAGCCCCAGATGCCGCGCCAGTCGAACCAGCCGACCGACAGACGCATCGTGGACTTCGCGCGGGCGTTTTCCGTGCCGAAGTCTTCGTCCTTCGAGAAGTCGATGGCGCGACGGTCGAAGGACTTGAGGCCCTTGTCGCCGCCGATGTCGACCGTCATGAACCACGCGTCGTCGTCCGTGAGGTAGGGCGAGACGAGCGTCCCGTCCTTGAACACGTTCATCGACTTGATGGCGTTGATGTCGTTGTTGGCGACACCCGGACGCAGCGTCGAGTTCAGGTAGCGCTCGGCGTTGAACATCTCATTGACCGGAATAACAAGACCGCGCGGGGTGGCTTGGATGCGAAGGCCGCGCGGGTTCTTCATGTTGACGATGGCCTTCACGCCATCTTCAAGCGAAGCTTCCGAGAGGTCCGCGTCCGTCGCCGGCTTGTTGGACTGGTTGCCGTTGCGCGTCGGGTGCGACGTGGAGCAGAGCGCCACGCCGTCGCCGCCAAGATAAGAGCCCGAGAACGCGCGGTTGAGCACGTTCCAGTGGATGATCTCCTTGGTCTTGCGCATCGAGAAGGCCAGCGCACGGGCGCGCTGACGCGACAGGGCGTCGTATTGGCTGTCTTCCATCTCTTCGCGCGTGACGATGTAGCCCAGCGCGTAGGACTTGTGGACGAGCGACGCCTTGTAGCCTTCGCGGGCTTCGTCGTACTGGATCGACGAGCCTTCAGGCTTCTCCGGGGCGAGGCCGAACTGAGTCGACTCCGCGCCGATTTCCATGTGCTTGGTCGACGGATTGACGTCGAACAGCTGCTTATAGGTTTCGGGCTGCTCCTTGTAGGAGAGACCGAACCATTCGAACACACCCGGCCACAGCGCGGAGGGGTGAGCAGAACGAGTAATCGTTGCCATTGGTCAATGTCCCCCTTAGACGCCGGCAGAGCCGAGGCGGTACGAGTGCATGTTGATCTTCACCAACACGTCCACGCCGGTCTCAGCGAAATTGTTGTCCGGGTTGTTGACCAACCCGACGACCAGAAGCTGGTCCGTCGCGGTGTTCGCCAATTCCGAGTGATCGAGCATGAAGCCCGAGAGCCCGGTGTAGGTCGAACCCGAAGCGGCCACGATCTGGCAGGTGTTGCCGACGTTGCCGACATCAGTCGCGCCGTCAGACTTCACCATGAAGACTTGGTCCGGGTGATCGGCCACGAGCACGTGGTAGCCGGTCGAGCCAGCGCCGTACTTCTCGGGGATTTGCGTGGCCGGCTCGAAGCCGACGACGACGCCCGTGATATAGTCGGTGGTGACAGCCGTGCCCACGGTCGCGCGGATCACAGTCGGATAGCCGCGCGTCGATGCCGAGCCGGCAAGAACTACGGGGTCGCCCACGAACAGAGCAGTGGAGTCGCCGGAGTCGTGATAGTACATATTCACGCGGCCGACGAAATCGCCACCGTTCATATCGACAGGCTTGAACCCATAGGCGGTGGTAGAATTCGCCATTTGAGAAAGCTCCGATTGAACTAGAGTTTGTTGGTGGAGGTGTTCGGCGTGTAGGTGGTCGACTGACCGACCTCCAAGCCTTGACCATGTCCATCAGGCCCATTGAGAACCTTTTGGCCGAGTTCGGCGGCCTTCATCTCTACGTCCAAGGCTTTCAGCTTGGCGTCATGATCTTCGCGGTAGAGATCGATTGGCTTCCGCATGAGACGCGTCTTCAGCGCGACCCGATTTTGCGCCACATCTGCGTGGCGCTCGGCGGAATAATCAGCCCCTAATTCCTCCTCGCCGACCAAATCCCAATCCTGCTGGTGCAGCATCGCGATACGGCCGGGCGTGTCGTTCACCCATCTGTAAGCATAAAGGTTACGATCAAGTTTCTCTTCCGGCACCGCCAAGCGAAGCGTCATGCCGGTGTCGTTCGGCGTGCGGCGGCGGCGCTGGGTTTGCGTGACTTCGTCCCGGCTCGCTCGGGCGCGGCTCGGGCGAGCTTCATTCGAGGACATTGTCGACTTCTCCGTTATAGATTTTCGCAAACTTCACGATGTCGCCCGTGAAGCGGCCGGCTTTCTTCTGCTCGTTGAAGACGCGGAGCGCTTCCGGGGGCAGGGCGGCGGCGGCGGCTTGTTCTGGCGTGCGCGCGCCGACGCTGCGCGATCCCGATTGGAATTGCGGCGGCTGGCGCGTCTGCTGACGCTGTTGGGGTTGCTGATACAGATGCGCGTCGCGGCGCGGCACGAATTGCCCAGTGTCTGGATCGCGTGCCGGGGCGTTTGCCTCGTCATCAAGGTCGTCGCCGATTTGCTGCGTTGGTGATGGGCGCTGCTCTTGGCCGCGCCGCGACTGCGTCTGCTTGTAATATTCGGGGTATTCTTCGCGCAGCGCGCGCTTCACCGCGAATATCTGCTCCTCTTTCGTGCGGCCCGCCTGCGCGTGTTGCTCGGCGACTTCGTACACGAACTCGTAGATGTCATCGTGCTCAGCCACCCACGGGTGATCGCGGAAGAACTTGCCGATGATCGGGTCTTGCAGCATGGCTTGCGCCTGCTGGGTCACGTCGGGCTGCGCCTTCGGTTTGCGCTGCTCGAAGTGCTGGTCGATTTGCTTGAGCTTGGTGTCCAGCTCCTCATCAAGCTCCTCGTAGCGCTCGTCGTCGCCGGCCTTCGCTGCTTGGCGTTTGGCGGCTTCGTACTCGCGCTTGACTTGAGCGCGGATGTTGCGCTCCTGCTCGGCCATCATTGCGCCGGTCGTCTTCTCCAGACGCTCCAGGCGCATGGCCATGTCGTCCCGCTCGGCGGTGACGCGCCGCGTGGCGCCGTTCGCCGCTTTGATGCGGTCGGCGGCCTCGCGCTGCTTCTGGAAGGCGGTGCGGATGTATTGATCCGCTGGCGTCCACTTGCTTTGGTCGCCCTTCCACTCCGACTTCGGCTTCCAGCCCAATTCCTTGGCGAGGTCGTCGTGCGGGGTGGGTTCGTCAACGTCGGCTTGCTCTAAGCCGGGGGTCTCTTGATTGTCCAGAACCTGTTCATCGTTCTGCTCGTCAAGCACCCACTCTTCTTGAGGGGTCGCTGTATTCATTGCTCGGCTCTCACGCTCCTTTCGTCCCGCTCAATGCGGGCGATTGGAGCATGCTAAGCGAGCGTCAGATCACGCGGGCTTCAGAACGCCACGACGCCTTTCGCAAGATCGACGGCTTCCTTGAAGCGTTCGTCGCTTTCGATGCCCTGCGTCAGCATCTCGTCGGCCTTGCGATGCCAGCGCGCGGTCGCGCGTTCGTTGACGCCGATGAATTGCTCATCGACCAACGCACGCAGCTCGGCCTCCTTGGGCTCGAAGCTTTTCTCCGAGGCGATGGCCTTGGCGATCTCGAAGAGGCGGTCGCGCACCGGCAGATCGCGCGCGATGGGCGGCTCAGTCTTACGCGGCTTTTTGGCCATCACGAATTTCCTTTGCGAGAGCGTATCCGATAGGGGTGAGGATGGCGCAATTCCACAGCGCCACCCCGTCGATGACGAGCTTCACATCGATGACCTCGCCATTGAGCACGCGCGGCACCGCGTAGCCCACGTTTGGGTTCCAGCCATAGGGCACGCGCTCGCCGCTCTTGGCGGGGAGATCGTCCAGCGCGCGCACTAAAGCCTCGCGCTGGTTGGCCGTCAGCCGGTCGATCATTCCTCGGCCTTCCACTCACCGGGCGCGCGTGGGCGCACCGCGAGCATGGGGGTGCTGGCGTTCTCCGGCAGATAGGTCTGCAAGATGCCAAGCTCCTTGGCGAGGCCATCATTGATGGTCGTCTGGTAGCGCGCCGTGTTATCCGGCAGGTACGAGTCGGCGCACATGGGCAGGACGAAGGTCATTTGCCGCTCTTGCTCGCCGCGATAGAGGGTGATGATCCATTGCGGCGGACGGTTTAAGCCGACCGCATCGTCTTCGAAATACCCAGGATCGGGCGGGACGCGCTTGATCTTCCAGAACGTACCGATGGCCTCAACGGTCGGGTCGTCCTCGGTCGAGACCCAACCCTCGCCACGAAACTTGGAACGCCGCCACAGCTTTTCGTCAGGCTCGCTCATGCCGCTTGCTCCGAGCGCAGCTCGCCCGCCGGCTTCACCCGCTTGCCGATGATCTCGGTGTCCTTGACCATGACGTAGGTGCGCCCGTCGGCGCCGGTGAACTCGCAGCTCGCCGGGTAGCGCTTGTTGAGGATGTGGTCGCCGACCTGATAGGGCGGGGCGTCGCTGTTGGCGAGCCAATCGGCCGACTTGAAAGCGGTGGGCGAGATCGCCACCAGCAGGGCTTCGACGGCAGCGCCCTTTTCGTCGGCCACCGTGGTGCCGGCCAGCAGGATTTTGCCGACGCGATCCATCGGCTCAGCCGGCAGGATTAGGACGTCGTATTGCCAGCCGGGCTCAAGGCCTGGATCGAGGTCGGCCAGGGCGGGCAGGGGCTTATAGCGGCGCAGTGTGGTCATCAGGCTTCCTTCTTAAAAACGTAGCGCTCGCCATCGTGGTCGATGGTGACGCCTTGGTCGTAAGTCATGTGCTCAGCCGAGATGCCAAGCGTCTCCATCTCGTCGAACGTGATGTAGCCGAATTGGTTGAGCGGCTTGGTGAGCGATTTGCCGTCACGCTTCAGCGTGACGGGGGTGAGGAGGATGTGCGTCCCAGGCCCGATGCGGAGCTGATCTGCGCTGTGGGTTAAGATCGTGTCCCCGCTGGAATCCCAGCGCACCACCGCGTGTAAATCCTCCCAGGCATGGCGCTCGGCCAATCGGGCGCTTTGCTGCGGGAAATTCACCGTCTCTGCCGACCTCATAAACTCACGCCAAACAGCCGCAGGAGTGTGAGTGTTGGCGGCGGTCGCCGTCGAGGTCGAGATGCTCGTATCGTAGACGTACGTGCGATATTGCCCGCAATCCCCTTCAAACGGAAGGCGCTCAGCCAGCTCAGCGCGGGCGCGCTCTGCGGGTTCAGAATTGGGTTGTTCGGCGCGCGTCGGCGGCACGAAACCGCGCGCCCCACGCCGGCCAAACTCGGCGATCAAGTCGCGCTCACGTTGCCTCGGACTGGGCATCAAGCATCCTCCAGCAGCGGCGTCGGCACAAACTTGGGATCGATGCGCTCCCACTCTTGCCCGCGCCCGCCGTTGACGCCGTAAACCACTTCGCCGGCCGTGTCGATAAAGCGCGCGAACACGTCGTCGCCCCGGAAATAGAAGCCCTTATCGATGCGCGCCGGCTGACCCGACAGCATGACCAATGCGCCAATCGCACCCAAGCTCATTACTCATCCGTGGCGGCGTAGATCGCGGTCAGCTCGCCGTGCGTGATGCTGGCGATGCTCTGAAAGGCGTCGAATTGGCCCCGCTCGTAATTCATCTGACTGATGTCGGCTTCGCTGGGGATGTTGTGAAAATAGCGGTGGATGTAGGTCTGCTTGATCTCGTCGGCGTTCAGCGCCATCGCCTCAAGCATCCACTTCGTCACGGGGTGTTCCCGCCACGCCGCAAATTCTTCTGGGTCGATCACGCTTGGTCGAGACCCATCGCGTAGGCTTCGAATTGACGAGCAGCCTCGACGATCACCTCGGGGCGGCGCTCGACGCCGGCCAGCATGCGCAGCGCTTGATCGAGATAGGTTTGACGGTCGCGCACGCGACGCCAGCCCTCTTCGGCAGACCGGAGGACGCGTGAAGTGTCGCCGCTTCTCGCGCTCTCGGCAGACTTGGCTTGACCAACTTCATCCGTCATCCGCCAGCGCTCCCTGAGAATTTAAGTGCCGGCCTTTGATTCCCGTGGCCGGCGACGGGTTGGTCGTTGGTTTGGAGTGGGCCGCGAGATGAGGAGAACGCGACCCAATAGGGACGCTTCGCTGCTTCGGTTAACGGAGCCTTACTAAGCCGCCAAAAGCAGAACCAGCGCCTCTTCGTCGTCATTGGCTTGCGCGCGCGCCACGACGCGGCGGCTCTCCGCGCGCGCCAGGGCGGCGAGGAGGGCGGCTTCTGTTTTCTCGACCTCAGCTTTGAGGTGAGCGGCGCGTTGCGCCTCAGCCTCGGTGGCCGCTGGCGCGTTGAGCCCGACCGAGACCTTGCGCACCCACGCCAACATCTCCTCGATGCGCTCGAAGGAGAGTGAGCCGGCCAAGCGCACGACGCCGGAATGGCCGGCGCTGACCGTCGTGAGGTCGCCTGTAACAGTTGCTACACCCGCCGCCGAGCCGCGCAACGAGCCCACGATAGCGCCGCCCCCGGAGGAGCGGAAAAACTGGTTGAAGTAATCCTCTGGCCAGTACGGGGTGTTGAAGGGGCCGGTCATTCGAGGTCGTACGTGATGGCGGTGCGATTGCCATCATTGTCCACAGTGGCGACGATGCGGCTTTGGTCGTCAGCCACGGCGTTTGAGAACGTGATCGTAGTCGTGCCGCCGCCCGAGACCTTGCCGCCCGTCGCGGCTGCAATGAGGCGCATAGCTTGGCGCAGCGTCATGCCAGTCTCGATGTCTTCTTCATCGAGCAGGTAGGTCGAGAAATTCGCTGCATCGAGCGTCACAGCCGGCGCAATCGAGCCTTGAAGCTGGCCCGTGGCGTAGCGCACAGCGCTGGTAGTGGCAACGCCAGCAGCTGTGCCGACCGCCCAGGCGAGCGCGCCAATGGTGCCAGAGGCCGTTGCCGCGCCAGCGCTTGAGCCAGCGCCGTTGAGAGCCGCTTGGAGATTGCCCGAGACAGTCGCTACGCCGTCAGCCGTGCCTTGGCCAGACACAACAAGCTGCGCCGTGCCTGTAACCATGGCGACACCATCTGCCGTGCCAACCGCGTTCTTGCCGCCCACGAGCAGGAGCGTTGCAGTAGCCTCACCTTCGGCCTCGCGGAACGATTTAATGCCGCCCGCCTTCTGCGGCATGACGAAGGTGTACTTGTTGGTGTAGCCCGAGGGGATGGCGACAAGATCGGACGTGAAGCCTTCGCCTGCGGTCAGATTGCGCTTGCAGGCGATCTTATCCCAATTGCCAAATAGGGCGCTTGGGTAAGCGTTATTGCTCGCCGTCGCTCCGAAGATGCGGACACCGGACGAAAAATCCCGATAGCCGTTCTGGAGAATGGCCATCAGACATTCTCCGCTGCTTCCGGGTAGCCTGCGTCGATTAGTTTTTGGCGGGTCAATTCATTCTGCCGCGTCACGATCAGCGCCGCCAGCGTGAAAGGATTGCCTTTCCACGCCGCGAAATCATTGATGATGTCGAGGATGCTCTTATCCACCGTAAGCCCAATCAAAATCGACCATGACCGTGCCGCCCGAGGTCGTGGCGCCAGTCTGGAACATGAGAAACTGAATGTTGGCGCCGTCGCGGATGCGCGGCAGGGAGGGGAAGGCGTTGAGGAAGTCCACCTTCGTATAAAGGCCCGTCGCTGGAACCGGGATCGTCCACAGCGGCTTGCACAAGCCCACAATGACCGTGCCCGAGGCGTGCGCTGTACCCGCCCACACCACGCTCACGATGTCTGAGACGCCCGTGTCGCCCGAAGCGAGCGGCAGGAACGGGTTGTACTTGTTCGCCGCCGTACCGCTGTTGAGCAATTGGCCGACGCCAAGCGAAGCGGTCGAGGTGAACGTGGTCGTGGCGCCAGCGGCGCCGCCCGTATCGAGGTAGTTGATGATGCAAGTCGGGGCGTTGGCGCCAAGCGCTGTGTCAGCCGCCACGAACATTTGCAGGCCCGTGCCGTTGGCGTAGCGATCACCCGTGCTGCCCGTGTTGGAGATGGCCGTCATGGTGACGGTCTTAGTGCCGGTCGTGGAGACGTTCGTGCCCGAAAGCGGGACGTAGCCCACAAGGTCAATCGCCATGATGTACCAAGGCGCACCCGCAGCCGCGACGCACGCAGCGCCAGCACCGAGGAAGTGCTTGGTCGCGGTCGAGACGTTGCCGCCGTGATAAGGCGCACCTTCCGACCATGTGTCGTCGGTTGCAACATAGGTCAGGTCCGCGCCGGCAAACGTCGCCGCAGCCGGCGAGCCAGCATGACCCGCGAGCAACGTCCAGTGGCCCGCCGTGCCGGCAGAGGCGAGCGTTTTGTTGTAAAACGTGTTGCCGTATTTGCCGTTGGTGGTGATCTGGTTGATGAGATCGTCTTGTGATGTCCAGCCCATCGCTTAGTTCCAAGTCGTTTCTAAAATGCCCACCATATCGGTGTTGCCAAGGTTTCCGGCGTGCCCAGCCGAAAGCAACCCCAGCACCGCGCCATCCTTGATCTGTTGCGGGCGATTGTTGATGATCGACGCAAACTCAGAGCATGAGCCGTAGCTCTCAAGGTTTCCTGACGTCGTGCGCCGACACTCTTGCGTCACGTATGCAGTAAGTAACGGGTGGACGATCACGAGCGCCATCAACCCGCCGCCGCCCGCCGTGAAGGTCACGCTCTCAATTGATTTCACGCCATAATCGCCAGCTTGAAGCGACAGAAACGGATGGAAGCTTCCGCTATTGCCGACGCTCGCCGCCACGATCTGCCCGCCGTTTTGCGTGACGAAAGTGAAGTGATTTTGGCTTGTGCGTCCAGTTACGCCATCTTGATTGGTGTAGCTGAACGTAAATTGGCCGACCGTTGCGCCAAGCGACTGACCAACGGCCATCACCATGCCGTGGTCGTAACGCGGGATGGTGACTGCGTTCACCAAATCCTGCTGCTCACCCACCGCGTCAGTGTCAATGAATGGGTAGTACAGAAGCAAATCATTAAGGACGATCTGCTGGCGCCCGTTGCCGGTGTCGGTGACACTCGTGGACGCCGCCATCAACTTAATATTACGCAGCCATTGCGTTGCGGGCGCGACGCTTGGCACTGGTATGCCGCGCGTTGCGTCAACCACCGCAGCCTCTAGCGGGCTTGAGGCGTAGAAATTTGCAGCCGGGGCGCCGGGGAAATAGCTGTAATCAAACCAGCGATTGGAGCCAGAAATGGTGGGACCAAAACGCTTTCTAAAGCCGACGACATGGAATTGCCCCATATCCTCCGCGTCAGCGTATTCGCGTAAGTTCTTAAACCCGGCCACGGAGATTAGTCCTCCGTGATGTCGAGATCGCCCGCCGCGAATTGCGGCTGAATGCCAGACGACACAGCAAGCGAGGCGGAAAGTGCGCCTTTGTAGAGCACCTTGCCGGTCGAAGACGCAGCCGTGCCAACCGCGAAGTGCGTGATCGTCTCCGAGCCGCCCGTGCATTGCGGGAATTGGATGAGCGCCGCGTTCGTCACCGCGTTGCCCGACACCGTCCAGCCCGAGCCAGAGCGCGCCACAGCGACGCGCGCATAGGACGTGTAGGCGCATTCACTCGTGGTTTGGTTGCCGCCTTCACCGGGGTCTCCGGTGTGCAGCGAGACGTACAGGTTCGTGAGCGGCGAAGACGCCGCGTTGTCTGCAATGTTGGCGATGGCTGTTGCATTGAAGATCAGCAGCAGCAGATCGTTCTCGAAAGTATTACCCTTGCTCATTCTGCATCCTCAATCGGTTCAGCGCCGATGATCTTACCCGCGTCGTCGCGCACGATGCGCTTAGGGCCAGACGTGCGGCGCACGGCCTCGGCCATTTCGCGGATCGCTTCTGCGGTGGCCTTCTGCGCTGAGGCGCTGGAGCTTTGAGCTGACGAGGCGGCGGCTTTCTTCTCGCCTTCCTTGGCGGTTTTCTCAGCCGCCTTGGCTTTGGCGGCGTCGCGGGTCGCCTTGATCTTCTCGGCCTCCAACGTCGCGGTGACTTTCACCTTCTCAGTTTCGAGGAGGCGGTCTTTTTCGGCTTCACTCGCCTTCAGCGCGCGCTCGGCTGCTGCGTCCTTGGCTTTCTGGGCGCGCTCGGCGTCGGCGGCGGCCTTTGCCGTTTCGCGCGCCGCCTTCTTCTCGTCGGCGTCTTTTACGAGGCGCTTCAGCTCGATCATCAGCTGCTCGCGGCTCAGCTCTTTGGCGTCGAGCGACTTCAGTCGCTCCAGCGTATTGCGCTCGCGGTCGATCTCGTTGCGATCCGCGTCGAGGTCGAGGCGCATGCCGCGCTCGCTCTCGTCCATCGCCGCCTTGTGGCGCTCGATGTCGACGCGCTCGGCGTCGAGGTCGTACTGCATGAGCTGCAGATCGAAGGCGCGGTCGGCGTTCTCCGCCTCCTTCATGCGGATCGCGGCGTCGCCACGCTTCAGCTCGACCTCGGCTTCCTTGGCTTCGACCTCCTTGACGCGCAGCTGCATCTCTTGGAGGCGCAATTGCGGCTCCAGCTCGGCGGCTTTCGCTTGGTGCTGCTTCAGCATGGCGTCGGCCTGCGCCGCCTGCGCTTGCGCTTGCGCCATCGCGGCTTGCGCTTGCGCCTGGGCGTCCATCAGCGGGTTGCTCTCGACGATCAGCTTCTCCGGCTCCGGCATGCGCGCGGCGTCGAGCAGGCGCTTGGTCGCTTCCACGCCGTTGATGAACGGATTGGTCTGGCGCAGCTGGTCGAGGAAGTTAGCCTTCGCCAGACGCTGCATTTCGGTGACCGCCGCCGGATCGGACACGGGGCGAATGTCGAGGTCTTCGAGATTGAAGTCCTGACGCGCGGACGGGCGCGGCGGCGGCGCAGGCGGCTGCGGCTGCTGTTGCAGCTGCTGCGAGATCGCGCCGGGCAGGGAGGGCGGCTGCGCCCCAGGGGCCGGCTGGCCCACTTGGCTGAGATCGGTCGGCGCGGGCTGCGCCTCCGGCGGTGAGGAGAGTGCCGCCGGAGGCTGCCCGCCTTGGGGTGTGGGGAACGGAACCACTTCGCCGCCCATACCCGAAGCAGGTGGTTGGCCCATGTCCGCCGCACCCATAGGCGGACCCTGGTTATGCCCAATTCCAGCCATCGGGGAAGCGACTTGACCCACTTCACCCACAGGCGGCTGCGCGTCGAGGAACTTGTTGTAGACCTCGTCGTCGAGGTAGCGCGCGTTCAGCTCGTAGAGCAGCTCAAACTCGCGCGTCATCGAGCGATAGATGCGCTTGTAGATCGCGGAGAAGACCTGCAGGCCTTGCTCGATCAGCGCCAACGTCGAGGTCGCCGGCTGCGTGCCCGGCGCTTCGCCCGTCAGCACGTCCTTGACCGACGTGATGTCCTTGGCCGTGGCGATGAGGAATTCGAGCATGTTGAACAGGGTCTGGCTCGGCCCTGGGAATTCCATGCGGTAGATCGCGTCCTTCACGTTCATCGCGCCGGGCAGGGTGCGGAACGTGTTCGGCTTGACCTCGATGTCGCCCGAGCGGGTCTTGACCGCCGACGACAGGAAGCCGGTGTTGGTGTTGGCCATATGGCCGGCGTCGATCAGCTCGTTGATTGTAGTGTCGATTACATCCGACAACGAGGCCAGCAATTGGCCGAAGCCCATGCCATACGCGCCGCCCTTCGGATCAGGCAGGAAGGTGTAGTCGACCCACGGCAGGCGGCGCTTGATCGCCACGACCGAGGTGCGCAGCGCACCCATGCCGTCGTCGCTTGCTTCGCGGTAGCGCTGCACGTGGACGTCCTGCACGTCGAACGCCGGGTCGATGCGGACGACCTTCGACGTATCCTTGTGCACCGTGACGACGTAGGGCTCAGACAGGCCGTCCTTGTCGAGATCGATATAACGGCACTGCTCCAGAAAGCACTGGCGCGCTTGCGTGTCGCTCGGGTCGGAGACGTATTCGCATTCGAGCCACGCCGGGTTCTCGCCGCGCGTCAGGCTTTCGATCTCGTAAGGATATTTCTCAATGCGGTGGGTGATGCGCGGCGTCAGCTCCATGCTGGGCGCGTCGATGGGCATCGTCACGTCAATGGCCGACACGTAATCCAGGCGCGGCCGGCGCAGCGTGCTGTCCCAATACACCTTACGGAAGCCCGCGCCGATGGCCGGCAGGGCGTGCAGCAGCATGTCGGTGCCGATTTCCCACTCGGTGCAGGTGTAGATCAGCTGGTCGTTGGCGAAGGCGACGGAGCGGGCGGCGCGCTTGGCTTTCTCGCCCTGCGGGTCTTCGCCCATCGGCTTGGCGTCGATTACTTCGTCGCCGCGCACAATCGCCGGATAGGCGCGCGCCGCAAACTGAATGCACGACGTCGTCAGCAACGGGTATTTGACGTTCGACGCGTTGGGGTAGGGGTAATTCTTCTTAGCCTTCACCGACTGGCTGGCGGCTTCGAGCGCGACCTTGGCGTCCGTCACCCAGCCCGAGCGGGCGGCTTCGTCGATCTCAAACTCGCGCACGACCGCGTGGCCGATCTCGACCAGCTCGGCGTCGTCGATGATCTCGGCGAGATTGCCGTCCCAAGCCAACACCATGTCGATGCTGAGGTCGGCTTTTTCATCGGGATCGGCGCGGTCAAGGTCGTAGAAGGCGTCGACGTCGGGGTCGAGTTCTTCGCGCACCGGGTTGCGGTCGCGCATCTCCAGCTCGGCCTTCGCGAGCATGATCTCGTCGGCGGAGCGCTGCAGCTGACCCTGAAGGTCGGCGATGACGACGTCGCGCTGGATCGCGGACAGACGCGCGTCGGCTTCGGCCTGCGCAATCCGCGACAAGGCCATGCGATTGAGGCCAGAGGCGCGTCCAGCCATTAGTAGCCGACCTCTTCGCCGATGACGACCGCTGTGACGGAGCCGCTAAAGCTGGCGTCGGCCACGAGGGCGATGTTGGCGTCGCGCGGCACGTTGATCTGCTCAAAGAAGCCGTAGCCCGTGCCGGCCTCGTTGGCGTTCTCCTCGATGATGGTCTGATTGATCGTGTCGGCGACGTACTCCACACTGGAGCCGGCAGGCTTCACGATGAGCAAGAGGGCGCCGGCTGAAATCGTGCCGGCTGCGCCAATGTAGGCCAACCCGTGAGGGCAGCGCACAAAGCCGGTTTCGCCAGCCGCCGAGGTGATGGATGCTTCTGAGATGGCCATGCGCACATTTTACGGGCGCGCATGGCCACGCTGGTTACACGGTCGGCGCGGGGGGCGGATCGCTCGGCCAATGCCGGTCGTCGCGATAATCCAGCGGAATGGGGTCCATCGCTTCCAGCGCGTCGGAGGCTTGGCGCACTTGCACGATCCAGCCCCACACCGCGTAGAGCGCGTCGAGCGCGGCTTGCTCTTGCGTGCTCAATTCGCCGGCCAGTTTCTTGTCGATCAGCGAGAGGCCCAAGGCCTGCATGTTGGCCTGCTTCCATTGCGGGTAGGGCGTATAGATGCGCACGCCGCTCTCATCTTTGACGGCTTGCTTTTGCACCTCGACCGTGAGGCGCGCCGTCGTCCAAATCTGCGTGACGTTCTCTTGCGTGACGACGTAGCTTGCGCTCGTGTGCTCAAGCCCCGGCGTAGGCGTCGGCTTCTCAGCCGGGATATAAGGGCGCACGCGCGGGCCGCCGTCCAACGCCAGTTTGGTGGTCGAGACGTCGCCGTCGATCTCGCGAATGTCGGTGACGTCGCCGTCGTCGGTTACGGTGCAATAGAGTGGCATCATTTCATCCTTACGGCGCATCTACGCTGATGGTGAACGTGTCCAACGTGGCCCCAGTTTCAACTACGGTCACGGTCGCGGTGGCGAGCCATTGCGATGCGGTTGTGCCGCCCTTGGTCGCTTCATAATGCACGGTGTCGCCCGACACCACGGCGCAATCAATCGAGGCCGCGTTGGCGGCGGTGACCGAGGTGACCAAGCCGCCGTTCTTATACACGTAGAAAATCTTGGCCCCTGCATCATATGCGCCAGCCGAGAGCGTGGCGCGCAAAGTGATGCCGGTGGTGATGCCGGTGATGGTCTGATTGGCGTTGACCTGCGGCGAGGTGCCGGGGCCAATGTTAGCCCAATTCACCGCGTCAGGCGTTTGGTCGCTGGAGCGCTTGGCGCGCAGCATCGCAAATTTAGCCAGTGCGTACATCAGGCGTCGTTCGCTGCGTTTGTGGTTACGAACAACTCGACGCCGATCAGCTTGGCGTCCACCGTGCAAGTGTCGGAGCCGTTCGCCGCGTCGCGATACACTTGGAACACCACCATGTCGCCCTCAGCCGGCGTGCCGCCGATGGTGACGGCGGAGGTTTCCGCACTCTTCATGATGTCGTTGGCGGCGGTGACCCCATCGGTGACGGTTTGGGCTGTGCCGAACGCGGTGTCGGCGGCGTCGTCGTCCGTCAACGCCACCGCCTGAATGCCCCAAATCACGTTGCCGGTGTTGGTCGCCGTCCAGATGAAGCGCGCCGTGATCGTGCTCTCGTTCCACGACTTCGGCATGGCCGGGATCACGAATTGGCCGTACTCCGCCGTGCTCGCATCATAGTCGAGCGTGATGAGCATGATCTTGTTTGTGGTGGTCTCGGTCGAGCCCGCCGCCGCGCCATTGGTGGTGCGCGACGTCATCGCAGCGGCAGGGATGGGGATCGATTGCTTGCCGGCGACATTGACCGCGACGCCACCTTGTTGGAGCGCGCCGGTCGAGACGTTGAGTACGCCAGATGAGTGCGTGAGGACGACGTTTGAGTTGTTGAAATTGATCGTGCCGCCAGAAGAGAGATGAAGGTCAGACCAACCGAGGGTCAAGCCGCCAAGCGCCGCGCCATCATCTGCCACCGGGCCAAGCGTGGTGCTGGCCATGACAAATTTTGAGGTCAGCGTGCCCGCAACCGCCAAGCGGAAATAAAGCTCCGCGTCCTCAGAGCCGTTGGTGATGTCCGTGCCGTTGACGCGGATTTGCACAAACTCGTCTTGGTTGCCAGCCGAGTCAGAGAGGTGAAACGACAGCGCCACCGAGTCGTTCGCGGTCGGGGTCGCACGGTCACTGTCAATGCGAAAGCCGATATTGGTCGCACTGTCGTTCGTATTGACGGAGCGAATGGGTGCGGTCGTGGCTGCGCCGTTGTACTGCCAATAAAGCTGACCGCCATCGCCGCTGAGGGCGTTCGTGCTATGCGTCAGCGTCACGTCGCCATTATTGAAGTTAATGACGCCGCCCGACGCGAGGTACAAGTCGGCCCACATATTGAGGGTCGAGCCGAGGGCGTTGCCGTCGCTCGTGACCGGACCAAAAGTGGTCGATGTTAAAAATAGCTCCGCCGCAAGCGTGCCGCCCGTCGCCACGCTAAAGAGCATTTGGCTGACTTCGCTGGTGCTCGTGACCGTGGTGGCCTGCACAGTGATGCGGCCAAGCTCATCTTGGTTGCCGGCGCTGTCTGAAAGGAAGTACGATAGATAGACGCTATCGTTTGCGGCTGGCGTCGCGCGGTCGCTGTCCAAGCGCAGTGCGCAGAGAGCCGCGCCGTCAGCGCTGTTAACGAGCCACAAAGTCGGCGTCGCTCCGCCATTGTAATTCCAATACAGCAGTCCGCCCGCGCCACTCAATGAATTAGAGGCGTGCGTAATCGTGACATCGCCATTGTTGAAGTTCAACACGGCGCCAGACGCGAAGAATGCGTCACTCCACATGAGCGATGTCGTGCCGAGGGCGAGGCCGTCGCTAGTATTCGGGGCGAGCGCCGACGCCGCGCCGCTCAAGATCAGCAACGTCGTATGCGTGCCGGCCTTCATCAAGCCGAACGTCATATTGCCGTCTTCGGACGTGTCCGTCACATCGTTGGCGATGGCCATGATGCGACCGAACAGGTCTTGATTGCCGGCGCTGTCGCTCAGGCGAAACTCGACCGTCAGCGCATCGTTGTTGGCAGGGGTCGCGCGGTCGCCATGAAGAACAAGGCCAGCTACGGTAGCGCTGTCCGTGGTGTTGGTGAGCGTCAGCGCCGTGCCGGCGCGGCTCAGAGCGTTGGTCCCGTCCGCTAGGCTCTCGACCGTCCAGACCGTACCCGATGAGGAGAGAACGACGTCGCCCTTATCGCCATCGGTGGGGAGCGGCAGGGCCTCGATCTTGTTGTAGAGCGCGTTCTTGGTCGGAACTTCAAGCGAGCCGTTCCAGCCTGCGCCGTAGGCTTCGTCGGTGACGGTGATGTCGCCGCCTGCGGTGTAGGAGACGAACGCGTCAGAGAGGTAGCGCCAATTCGGTCCAGAGGTGCGGACCTTCTTGCGGGCGATATTGCGGGCGAGGAGCGACATGCCCGCATTTTAAGGGTGTGGGCGAGGGGGCTGGGCTTAGCCGGCCTCTATTCCTCGATCAGCTCGTGGTTGCCGTCCTGGCGCGTAAGGATTTGGCACGGCAAGGCGAGGTGGTGGATGCGCAGGTTGTCCACCCAGATGAACTCGACGCCGTGGTAATCGCAGAGCGAGCGGCCGAGGGTCAGGAGCGAACCTTCCGGCATGCCCCGCCGAAGGCGAAGAAGGTTAATCCTCCAAACTGGACAGCGGCGCGATAAAAGTAATCCGCTCGCCAGTTATTGCACAATCGCCAACGCCAATAAACTTGTGCGTTGCGTGTTTTGGGTCCATCACCAGACGCCAATGGCCATCGATAAAACGAACCAAGTCTCCGGGCTCGGCTCGGATCGGCAAGTGGTATTCAATCACCTTGTATTTGGCTGGGCCAAAATCCTCAGTCATAACCCGATCTCCAAACTGGCTGATCCGCCCAGGCTCGAACTGGGAACAAGCGGCGCTCAGTAGCCGGTCGTACCGTTGGCGCTGCGGCGTCGGTCTTGGTAGTCATAATCGTCATAATCCAGTGGCTCGATGTCTGCGTGGCGCAGCATCATCATAGCGTAGCGCGTCGCGGACAGCGCGTCATCATTGAGCTTCACGATCTCCACCGAGCCATTGGTCTTGGCTGCGCGGTGATAGAGCCGGAACTCGTCGAACCACTCGTGGCAGGTCGAGAAGACCTTGAGCCGACCCGTCTGCATGCGGTCCAGCATCTCGGTGACGCCGGCCTCCAGGCCGTTGCCGCCGTCAGGGAACGTCGCCCGCTCGCCCAGCATGCTGAGGCCCTGGGCGGCGTATTGCGGGGCCAGCGAGACGCCTGAGCCCTTGTCGTGCTGCAGGCCGTCGTGCGGCCACGCCACCGGCATCCACATATGGTCGCCCGGCCAAGCGCGGATGGCGGCCACGTGCTGCACCGGGGTTTGCTCGCGCAGGCGCAGCACCTTCACCACGTACATGCAATCGGCGTCGCGGTCGTAAGCGATGTGCACGGCTGCGAAGGGGTGATCCCAGCCGAAGTCGACGCCAATGATGTTGGCGAAGTGCCTCGGGATCGGGAACGGATCGATGGTGATCACGCTCTCCGAGATCGGGAACACGCGGCCCTTGCCCATGATCGGCACGCCCTTGGCGCGGGCTTCGCGCTCGTGCGGCAGATAGCCGGCGATCACCTTCGCCCGCTGCTCGGGCGTGTAGTGCAGGGCGTCGTCGATGGTCATGCGGACCACGATGCGATCCGTCTGGCCGACGTCAGTCGGATCAGGCTTGAGGAAGCGTTGCACCACGCTCGACATGCCCAGCAGCGGCGTGAACGTCGTGAACACCATGCCCTGGGTCGCGTTGGTCCGGGTCAGCGCCTCGGCGTAAATGTCCTCCGGGCCTTCTTCGTCCATCCAGATGAAGTGCAGCGTGTCGCCCTGCCACTTCTCGCGGCCACGCTCGTAGGACTTGAACAGCAGCGTGCTCGTGCCGCCCGAGACGTGCTTGACCGTAATGCTGTCGAGGGCGTTCGGCACGCCCCGCGACGAGCTGTAGTCAATGATACAGTCGCCAGGGATCGCCCCGGTGCCGTAGTTCTCGGTTTGCTCAGGCTCGCCGACCAGCAACTTCTGCACTGTATCGCGCGTCGTCTCCGACGTCACGCCGCCAGCCCAAGCGCGCACAGGGTGATCGAAGCGGCGGCCTTCCCACCAATCAGGGTAGCGGCCCGTCAGGTGGATCGCGGTCTCGGCTGCGCCCGAGAACGTCTTGCCCAGCTGGTTGCCAGCCATGAACAGGCGCTCGCGATAGCGGCGGCCCATCGCATGGAATTCACGCTGCTTGGGGTAGGGCTCGTAGCTGGCGAGCTTATTGCGGCGGAGCCGGCGCTGCTTCTCGGCGAGCAGGCGCGCGATCTCCTCCTTCATTTCGCGAAGCTGATCTGCGACCTCGGCGTTCACGATCACGCCGCCATCTTGAACTCAGCCAAATCCTCTTCGGACGGCCCGCACTCGGTGTCGTCCTCGTCAGGGACCGGCAGCGCTTCGAACGGGATGGCGTCCTCGATCATTGCATCGCGCCTTCCGGCTTCAGGAAGGCCATCGCTGCGCCCAGCTGGCTGGACAGCTCGCTGATCTTCTTGTCGAGGGCGTCTTCGGTCAGCTCGGCGAACTCGCTGACGCGCACATCCATCTGCTTCGGCAGGATAGCGGCGGCGACCTTGAGGTATTGATCCGGCTTCTCAGCACGCACGACTGCGAGCACGGTCGGGCCATGCTCAAGCCAGTCGTTGTAGAAGTCCGTGATGAACTCCTCGGCGAACTTGTTGCGCGAGCCTTTAGGTCGCCCTGGGCCGGGTTTGCCGCCCTTCACGAAGCGCGGGCGCGCATCCGTTTCTGTTTCGTTAACAAAGCCGGCGACCGCCTCAGCAATCGCCTCCTGCGAGCCCTGATCCTCGGCCATCATCATGGCGTCGAGTTCGGCGTCGTTCTCCTGCGGCAGGCCCTTGGTGTTTACACCTTGGCTCTGCATCAGCCATTCGTGCGCCTTGGCGCTCTCTCCTGGCTTGGAGCTTGTCTTCCCTTTGTTGCGCTTCGCAGCGCCGGTCGTCTTCGTCTTCGCAGCCTTCTTGGCGGCAGGTGACTTCGTCGTCTTCGGCGCCGCTTTCTTCTTTGCGGCCATGATGGTTCTCCCAATGCAGGGAGTTTACGCGGCTTCCTCTTCACGCTGGCTTAGGATGGAAGCGAGCGTCGCGGCGAGGCCTGCGCCGTACACGATGTGATTGGGTGAGCGCTTCCGCACACCAAGATTGAGCAGCGCCTCGCGGTTCTCTGGCGTGATCGGCGTGATGTCGTGCAGCATGCCTTCGCCTTCAGCGAAATGATCCGGGTGTATGCGGACTTTCTTCTTGCCGATGAAGGGCTCGAAGCTCGACTTGTGTTGCGGGTGCAGCACGACGGGCACGCGACGCGCGCCCGCGAGCCCCATCGCGGTGTTGCGGTGACGCCCTTCATGACCGCGCACCTCGATCCTCTTGCCGTCGAACGTGCGGGCCACGAGCAGCGGCGTGTCGTCTGCTAAGCCGTGAATGTAGGCGTCGCCCAGCGCCAGCATGCGCTCATCTAGCGGGAGAACCTCTTCCTCCACGATGCGTTTGATCTGATCCCTGCCTGTCGTCGTGCGCAGAAAGTCATCTGGCGAGATTGTGGCGGCGACGCGCCCGCCGTCGCTCATCGGCTGGCGACCGTAGGCTTCGATCAGCGCGTCCACGCGCTCAGGCGACCACGACACCGTGCGACGCGGTTGTGCGGCGATCTGGCGGCGCAATTCACGAAGGATCGCCTCTGGCGGCACGCGCTGGCGACGAGGTTCGCTCCGCATGGCGCGTAGCGCCTCAAGCCCAGCCTGCCTGTTGTGGAAGCGGCCGTCGACCATAAAGCCGACATTGGCCGGGTCTTCAGATCGGTACAGCGTCTCCAGGCGATCCCGCAACGCACTGTCTTCGACCTGATCGATAGCGGCGCGATGATCTGGGCCCGTGTAGTGGGTTGAGCGCATCGTCCGAGGGTCGATGTCGCGGATGGCCGCCATGAAGCGGCGGGCAAGGGCGGAGCGCGCCGTCACCGCTGCAGCGCCCGCTGAAGGCCACGGCGCAATTGCGGGCGGGGGATGGCGCCCGGGCCGCCGCCCGGCGGGATCGGGTCACGACGCGACATATCGCGCGGCGCGAAGCCATCCGGCAGTTGCTCGACGAACGGCGCGGTGCGCCACAGCTCCTCTTGGAATTGATTGCGGCGGGCGATGTCGCTGAGCGTGAGATCGTAGCCGGCGCGATAGGGCGGGGGCATATTGAGCGTGCGGTTGCGCCGCTCGTATTCGAGGTAGTCGTCCAGCGGCAGCGCGTTGCCGTTGTCGGCGTAGGCCGTCCCCGACAGGTAGGCGTAGCCACGGTCGAGGAAGTTCTGCGAGCGGCGCTGCTTGCGGACGTCCATTAGGTGTCCGCGACGGCGTTGATGTAGATGCGGTTGGTGGCGTTGGTCGTCGTGCGCGCCTTGCGGGTGATCAGGAACGTCCGCGTCGAGTTGGCGGCGATGAGGACGTCGCCCTGATCGGCGTCCGTGCCTGTGGAGGCCGTGCCGACACGCACGCGCGCGCCCGTGGTCCCGTCGTCATTGGAGACGATGAAGGCGCGGACGTAGGCCGTCTCGCCAATCGAGAAGTACGTGTTGGAGAGCGCCTGCGCTGTGCGGCGACGCACAAGCGTATCCCACAGCGGCTCGCCGGATTGCTCGTTGATGTCCGAGAACTCAAAGATCGAGATTGTCATGGCGAGGATTATACCTCTGGGCGGCTAGGCGCTGCGCTGAAGCGCCAGCTGCTGCACGCTGCGCGCCAGCTCGCGGATGTCCTCGCGGAGGTTCTTAAACTCGACCGAGAACTGGTTCTTCATGCCCTCGATCTCAGCCTCGATGGTGTTGATCTTGTCGATCTTCGGGCTGTGGCTTTCGACGGCCTTAAGGCGCAGCTCGACCGAGTTCTGCCAAGAGCGGAACGTCCCGTACATGACCAGCAGCTGGAGGCCCGTGCCGGCCAGCCACAACAGCGCTTCAATTGGTATCGACACCACGCCCATCACGCCGCGCATTTGGTGACGTGAAGCGGCGCGTAGCGCCAGCCGTCCGCATCTCTGGCTGCGAAGGTGTCTGCGGCGCCGACGAGGCGCATGCCTTTGCGCAGGAGTGCGCGTGAGATCAGGCCGCGCGCTTCCATGAGCGTTTTGATTTGCGATGGGCTGTCGCCCTTGGCTATCAGTCGCAAAGCGATGCCCCCATCTCTCAGCTCAGCGGGAGGCACCAAGAGGATGGGCGCACCCCTAGTTAGGAGGTCATCTGGCGGGGAAATGGTCACAGACACAACCAATTCTCCGAGTAACTTTTTTAGAGCGGGGTCTGCTGTGATAGCCTTCACCGCCGGATGACTGAGGTAGATGCTATCCGCATCGGCTGTAGCGCGGGCTTCAGCTACAACATCCTCTTCGCCAGCGGCTTCGATCTCGATGGCGTAGCGCTCTCTCACCCAGGCGGGGAGGGCGTCGTTTCGCTTGTCTCGCCCGACAGGCGCAGGCACCTGCTGCGCAGCGGTCGCTCGAAGTTGTCCATATTGTACAAAACGCTCACACAGGTCGCTGAGCGTATCCAGCGCGGCGCGCCAGGATTGGTAGCCCTCCAAGAACCGAAACACCTTGAGCGCCTTGGTGACGGTGCCGCGATCTCGGTTGAGTAGGTTGGCGGTATGCTCGACTGGAACTTGAAACCGCGTGACCAGTATGTAGGCTGACAAGTAGCGCCCGAAGATCATACCCCTATGACCTCGACCCGGCGCGCAGAGAGCGCCTAAGGGGAGGTTGGCGTCCAACTCAAGCAGGCCTGTTACGCGGCGTGTGAGTTCGTCGAGGGCGAGCGCGGTCATCCGACAGGGTTAACCGCAGATTACTTAAAGAAAACCGAACGCCCGCAGAATTCTGCGCTAGGCGTATTGCTTACGGAGCCAAGACCGGCTATGTGATTGCCGGTGTCGTTGATTTGAGGGAAGCGCATGTGGACGCTCAACACTGAATTACATCCGTGGCTGCGCCCGGATACAGCCTCTGCCGCCGAGATTGTCGACGCCGTTCAAGCGGCGGTTGCTGGCGATTTTGGTGATGCTTGGGCCCATGTCTTCGATATGTTTGACTGGTCGCTCGACGCCGGGTTTCAATGGGCCCCGACGCACGACGCGGGCGGGGTGATGCGGCCAGAGGCGTTCAAACGGCTTGCGTCTTACATCAAGGAATTCACGCCCGCGCGTCCGAACCACGGCGACCAGATTGAGCATTTACGTGTCGTGCTCGGCGAAGACGCCTTGCTTCGTGCGGCGGCGCTCAACAATGCGGTGTTGTTTTCGTCAGCGCCGCAAGGGTCTGATTTCTGGAACGCGCACTACGCGAGGTTGGAGCGCGGCGAGCCGCTCTCACACGACGCCACCCTGGCGCTGCGCGTCTGGCTGCGCCTGCTGGAAATCCAGCGCGACGCGGTCGTCGATCCGGCGGCTGAGCCGACCCCAGCTGATGCGCCCATTGGGTTTAATCGCACCCTCGCGGCGCGGGCGCTGCGCTGGGATTGCCCAGAATCTCTGGCGACCTTCGTGCGGGATTGGAGCCCGCTGCCGCAAGGTCGGGAGTTCTGGGATCGCGAGCATGACCGCTGCTACCCGACCAACCCGACCAGCGCCGGATTGTCGGACGACGCCCGGCGGGCGCTGGCCGGTTGGCTCGGCGTGCCGTTCGTCACCCGCGAAGCTGAGTACGCGCAGCCGCTGCACTCGGTAGAAGGCTGGAACGAGCCCGCTTGGAATGCGGGCGAGCGCCGGCTGTTCGGGCGCTACATGGGCCTGATCGAGCGCGAAATCGACAACGGCCCCCACGCGGCCCATCACGAGCAGATGTTCCCTGGCGACGAGCGCGACGAGAAATACGACGCCAGGGACTACGGCGCCGACGCTGAGGCGCTGCGCCGGCTGCGCCCCGACTGGCCGATCATCGCCGTCGCGCGCCGCAATTTTGCGCGAGGGTGGCACGCTCAATGGCGCGCGCTCAGCACGCCCGCACCCTTGAGGGTGGAGCCCGTCGTTGTCGAGAAGACTTTGGCGCCGCTGAAGCGGGTCAACATCACCGAGCGGGAGCGCAAGCTTCCTGGCGTGAACGGCGCGCTGGCGGGCTGCGACTGCTCGGCGTGCGTGCGGCTGCGGAAGGATGTCGAGGGCGCGACCGACGCCATGACGGCGCGCACCACGCCCCAACGCGTCGCGCGGGCGCAAGTCGAGAAGCAAGGTCGGACGTTTGGCGTCGAGATCGAGTGCATCGTGCCGTATTCGAAGGCGGCTGAGCGCCAGGGCTTGGCGTGGGATCGCTGGCTCGCCGCGTCGCTGGAAGAGATGACCGGCATGCCGTTCAATCGCGGTCAGTACAGCGGCGAGCAATGGGGCATCAAGTCTGACGGCTCGCTCAACACGGCCGGGCTGGATCGCTCCCGCACGTGGCTGGCGCTGGAAGTCGTGTCGCCCGTGTTGCGGCCGGCGGACGGCTACGAGAAGCTCACTAAGGTGTGCAACGCGCTCATCTCGCTGGGGACCAAAGTCAACGCCAGCTGCGGCTTGCACGTGCACATCGGCGCGGTCGATCTGAACGCGGGCGAGCGGCGCAATCTACTCAGTCAATTCATTCGGTACGAGCGGTTCTTCGATCTCATTCTGCCGGCCAGCCGGCGCACCACGAAGTACGCCGCCTCGATGCGCAGCAAAATCTCGGCCACGCGCAACGCCTCGACCAAGGCGGCCGAGCACGCCATCCTGCGTCTGCTCGCCGCCAAAACCGAGGCGGAGGTCAATGCGCTGTTTGCGGCCAACCACCACGACCGCATGGCCAACGCGCTGGGCGAGCACGGCACGATTGAGTTCCGCCAGCACTCCGGCACCATCAACCCCGAGAAGGTGGTCAATTGGGTGCAGCTGGTGTCCGCCTTCTTCGAGAAGGCCAAGGATAAGCCGGCGCTGCCGTTCTATTCGCGCCGGCTGACGGCCGAAGAGGAGATGGAGAAGTTCTTCGAGACCTTCGCCATCGAACGCCCCTTGCGGGCGTACTACCGCAAGCGCCACGCGGCGCTTTACGCCAACCCCGACAACGACGACTGAGGAGAAAACGTCATGTCAGATACGACACCAGAGGAAGATCGCGCCAACGCACCGAACGTGGGCTTCGGCGTCGAGATCGAGTGCGCCATGCCGCGCTCGCCGACGATGTGCAGTTACGAGCACATCATCGAGGCGCTCAATGCGGCGGGGATCGCCACGACCTTTTCTTACAATTCTTATCAGACGTGGAGCGTCGGGTACGACGGCTCGACCCACGACGGCGCATATTTCTGCCCGGAAATCCGCACCCGCATCCTGCGCGGGCAGGAGGGGCTTGACGAGCTGAAGCGCGGCATGGACGTGCTGAAGGGGCTCGGCGCTAAGGGCGGTATTGGCTGCGGCATGCACACCCATATCAGCCACCAAGACCTGACGCCGGAAGAGATCAGCCTTTGGCATGCCGGCTATACCCGCTACGCGCTGTGCCTCGACCAGATCGTGGCGCGCTGGCGCTACGTGTGCGGCTACGGCTCGACCAGTCTGGCGTCAGGCGCGCGCTATCGTCAGAAGACGCTGGTGAAGGATTTGCGCAAGCAGATGGTCAGCATCAACAAGGGGCCCGGCTTCTCGCTACGCAACGAGACGGTCGAGGTGCGACTGCACCAATCGACGCTCGACAGCGAGCGGGCGACGCAATGGGTGAAGTTGATGCTAGCGCTGCGCGAGCGCTCGATCAAATTCCCCTACGGCTCGCGCGCCGTGCGCGGCGACACCGACGCGTCGTTCCGCTGGTTCTTGATGGCGATGGGATTGGACAAGCCGACCCGCGCCTATTGGATGGCGCAGCGTAAGGCCTACGCCGAGGGGATCAACGAGGATGTGCCGCCGGGCGACGTGAATTTCGCGCTGGACTATTGGCGGCGTTTCCCCGCCTATCGTGCGCAGAACTTGGCGGCGTAGCATGAGTAAGAAATCAAGGGCGCGGCGGCGCGCGCGAAACCGCGACAATCCCTTCGGCTCTAGCGCGTACCAGAAATGGGACGCGGAGAACCAGCGCTGGTATTGGGCCGCCGGCAAATACGACAGCAAGGCCGACAACGGCCGGGGCAAGTGGGTGGAGCGTCCAAAAAATTGGGCGCCCACCGCGCCGCTCTACTTCGCGTACGGCTCCAATCTCAACGTGGGGCAGATGCTGCGGCGCGCACCCGAGGCGCGCCCGTTTTCGAAACTCGTGCTGCAGGACTGGCAATTGGTGTTTCGCGGCGTCGCCGACATCGAGCCCAAACCTGGGTGTTCGGTGCAGGGCGGGTTGTGGCGCATCACGGGCGCGGACGAAGCGGCGCTGGATCGCTACGAGGGCGTCAGAAGCGGCCTCTACGGGAAGCATTATTTCACCGTGTCCTACAAGGACGACGGGGGAAATGACGTGATCGAAGACGTCTTGGTGTATATCATAGCGACCGAAGATCGCGGCCTGCTTGCGCCGGCCCAGTTCTATCTCGACACCATCCGTGAAGGTTTTAAGGATTTCCGTCTTGACGAAACGTCCCTCGACACCGCCGTCGCCCAAGCGCCGCCGCGCCCGCCGCCGGTCGCGTATTCCTACGGCTTCTACGAAGGCTACGGGCGCACCTGGGGCCAGCCCACGCCCGGCGCTTGGAGTAAGCCCACAGACGACCACGACAAGGGCGAAGACGCCGCCTTCAAAAGCATGTACCCCAGCAAAGCTGAGCGTGAAGCGGCGGATCAAAAAGACGCCGCCAAAGTCGTCTTCGACGACGCGGACTCGCACGAATTCTGGGCCGAGTACGAGCGCTGGCTCACGGGCTCGGACGGCTACAGCGGGGGCTCGTAAATACCCGGTCAACGCCGCGATCCGAGAGATCGCGGCGGGGGCGGGGCTGAACACCCGCGAGCTGGCCGACATGCTCTACGTGTCGGAGGAGACCGTGGCGTATTGGATGCGGTCGCGGCCGACGCGCGCGCCCAAGATGGCGCTGGCTCTGCTGTGCTTCGTGCTCAACGAGCCGGCGCATCCTGCGCTGGATTAGTAATAATTCCGAGGCCGGTAGTAGTCGTACGCGGACCTGCGCATGAGGGCCGCCGAGCAGTCGGTCAATGCGCCAATCGCGTTAGAGCGTAGCGGGTCTTCGAGACACTCGCCGCGAGACAGCTTTTCGATGGCCTCCATCACGCGCTTTGTTTCAGCCGCTGCGACGTCTTTTTCGTGCCGAGTGCGACGGGCCTTCAAGGCGCCCAGAATAATTGCGGCGTCCGGCGTGCGCGCGGCGGCCTCAAACAATTTCGTGTGCTCGCCGTACGTCGCGCCCACATGCAAATCCCGCATACCCTGCCAGACAATCGCCTTCGGGCCATGGCTCACGGTGATGCCCAGATCGTAGCAATGCGAGTGGCCCTGATCGTCTTCAAACGCCCAATTGGCGCCGCTGGCTTCAATGGCTTTCGCCAGCTTCGTCGCCGTCTCGCTCGGTTCACCGCGTACTGGGCCCCCAATATCGTTGATCCGATCAATCTCGCGCTGCGAGAGGCCGAAAAGATTTTTCCAAAACTCACTCATGTAACTTACTCCTCGTTAATCGCACTCATCGCTCCCAGCTGCGCTTCGGCGGCAGGCCGTTCACCAGATTAGACGACAGCACGTAGTCGACGCCATCGTAATCCAGCCGGACCTCGACGTCGTGGCGTCGGAACTCGTCGCGCCAGTAGCGCTCGATGGCCTGCTTCTGTTTGAGGGCGATGGCGTAGCGCTTCTTGGTCTCGATGGAGAGGGGGCGCGTCACCCTTATGAACTCAGTGATCGCCATCGCGCGCCTCCGCTGCACGACGCATCGCGGCCGGGATTTCTTCCCGAATAATGATCGACCAGAGAATCGGGCTCATCAAACTAAGAAAAACGACGCCCACGAAGTAGGCTACAGGGTCGCGCCGTCGCGTCTCGCTGTCGGCGGCGCTCGGAGAAGCGTAGAGGCAAACCGCCAGGATCACGCAGCTGGCGAGATATACCCAGACAAGAGAGTGCGGCCACACCCAAGCCAGAGGATCAGCCGTGCAGCAATAGATGTAGCCCTTGTGTAACTCGGGCGTGCTCACCGACGCTGCTCCGTGAGGCGTGCCGCGACGTAGGAGACTATCGCGACGCCCGTCAGCAAGAACGGCAGCGGGCGGTATTGCTCAGGCAGCATGAATAGCGACGCGTACATCGCGCCGAACCACAGTGTCGCGCCTGCGGTGATGCAGATCGCGCGGATGTCTTGCTTCTTCATATCAGGTCTCGATGGCCGGTTTGAATTCTTTTCGCGTCATGCCGAACGTCCAGGCGCGCGCCTCTTCGGCTGTGTCGATGTGCGTCGGCACGAGCATGATGTGGGTCTCTTTAGTGCTGGGGCAGGTGACGAGCAGGAAGACGACGCTATTGCGCTTGTCATCGCGAAACCAGAACAGCTCCCCGTGCTCAGGGTCATTATCCAGGCGACGCAGGCGCTCATGAAAGATGTCCGAGGTGTAGTCCGCCCCAGAGCCGACGCGCGCCAGCAACCACTGCATCGCCGCGTCGCGCTTGCGGAACGCCGCCACCGTGGCGGCGACCTGCGCACGCACCTCGTCCGATGGGTTTTTGCCGCCGTAGAGCTTCGCCTGCTCGGCTCTGACCCGCCGGTCGAGCGCCTCGCGCTCGTGTCGGATAGCTGCGCCGAGGCGAATGCGAATTTCGTCAGCGCCAGGGATGGCGTTATCTGGGTTCCACCCAATGCGCTCGCCGTTGACTGAGCCGTGCGTCAGGCCGGCCAGCATGAAAGCGACGCCCGCGAGGGGCGCCGCGATCACAAGACCAAAGAAATAGGCCTCCATAGGCTTAGTCGAGCATCGGGCGCGGCGCTTCCTTGCGGAAGGTCGTCACGTCCACGCTCTCTTCGCGCTGCTGCACGACGCGATACGCGCCCGGCGGCAGATCGATGGGCTCGTGGTCGGCCTTCTGGCCGTCTGCGTATTCGTGCGCCAGCCGGGCCGGGCCTGCGCCGCCGACGACGACGTAGTCGACCAGCGCGCGGTTGGCGTCAGCTTCGGCGGTCTCAACCCGGAAGGCCGTGACCTCTTTGGCGCGGAAGGTGTGGGCGTGGCCGCTTTGCTCGCCCTCGGCGAGGACGATGCGGTCATGCGCGTCGCGCGCGGCCTCAGTGGCGCCGGCCGGCAATTGCCTGACCGGGACCAAGAGCACGTCGCCCTGGCGGAACGGTTTGAAGTTCATGTGGTTCTCCGCCCTCCAAAAAGAGGCGTCAGCGCGCGGTTTAGAGGGCATGTACCGCGCGCTGACTGAACGAGCCCCGGACCAGAAACGGGGGACGGGCGGGGCTCGCGTTCGATGGGGTGACCGTAGCAAATACGATCACCCTCAGCAAGCAATTTTATTGCTTGCCTGCAGCGATGGCTTCGAGGCGCCACTCGGCGAACGCCCCACGCAGATCGGACGGCCCGGAGAAGACGCCGCGCGGCAGCGGCTCGTTCTCGCCGGGCTTGGCGTAGCGGCCGTATTGGATCGCCATCTTGATGATGGCCTCCCAGTTTGGCTCCGTGCGCGCCTTCGCCTCGGCGGCCTTGTAGGGCGTGCCTTTCAAGAACATGCGGGCGAGGTGGGTGCTGCGCGCGGCCTTGCGAACGACGTCCGTGCGGTGGTTATGCAAGCTGACCAGCTTGGCGTTGCCCCAAGCGCGGTAGCCTTCCTCGTTCGCGCCGTCGAACACCTGCGCCGCGCGGTCGAGGGTGACCCCCGCGTCCAGCGGCTTGCCGTTGTCCAGCTTGACCCGGTAATTGCGCATCGCTTTCAGCTTGCGCTCGAAGCGGCGGATTTGCTTGGCCTCGTAGCCGAGGCTCAACGCCTTGATCTTAAGTTCTATACTCACGTGCTCTCTCCAAATTCAAAACAGCGGGGTCGATCTCGCGAGCCGCCGGGGAGGGGCGCGGATCAGGTATTCATGTGAAAGGCGTCATGCTGCGAACCTTACTGGCGATCCCGCTCGGAGTCGAACCGAGCGCCCGTGGATTTGAAGTTCCTGAGCGAGGCCTTTCGGGACCAGGGGCCGCCGCCCGCGTAATGCGTCACAGGCGCGGGGCGGCGGCAAAAGGGTGGCGCGGGGTTTGTGCAATTGTCCCGCACTCATAGCGGCCGACGTGTGCTAGGGTCGCCGCCAGATTTTCCACGCCGAGGGAATAGCGGCGTGGAAGCCCCGTTAATCCTCGCGCGGCGCGAAGTAGCGGACGTTGTCCCACTGGCCCGTGCCACCGACGATCTGCGGCTGGCCGAACGCCATCGCGCGCGCCGGCAGCGTGTCCTTGTTGGCCTTAGCTTCTTCAGCCTTCGCCTTGAGGATGGCTTCCTCGGCGACACGGCGCGCGGCGGCGCCGATGGGTTTAAAGTTTTCCGGCATCTTCTCTTCTCCGAATCAGGTTCGCGAGAGGGGAGTATCGGTTACGGGCTCGGTGCGGTCAAGCAATTTTTTTGCGGCCTTCACGCGCCGGATCGCGGTCGCCACGGTGTCGGCGGAGAGGTGGTTTTTCTTCGCCAGCGTAGTGATCGATACATGGCGCGGCGTGCCGCGATTGGCGAGCCACGTGCGCGCCAGCGCGTCGGCGCGGCGGGCTTTCTCGCTCGGGCGGCGGCTTGCGTTGCGGGGCGGAAGCGGGAAGTCGCCGAGCCCGGCCTCCGTCAGCACGCGGCACACGAAGCGCATGCTCACCGCCTCGCGGTCACGGATTTGCGGCAGGGTTTCGCCGGCTTTGAAGCGGGCGACGCAGGCGGCGGTGCGCTTCGCCTTGGTCTTGGCGTGGTTCTCTTGCGATTTGAGGGCCGAGGCGGGCGATACGCCCGCCAGCCGGCAGGCGGTGCGAAGCGCCGCGACCGTCACGCCCATCATCTCGGCGGCCGGCGCGATCTCCTCGCCGGAGCGCACCATTTCAACGGCGGTGCGAAGGTCGTCAGTCTCGTCTGGGTAGCTCATCCTGAGTAAGGATAAGCTCATCGGCGCCGCCGACGAATTGACGCCGCTTGAAGCGCCGGCACAGCTTGCAGCGATAAGCCCAGTGCACGACGCCGCTCAGCTCAGGATGCGCGCGCCAGTAAGCGACGCTCGCCGCCCAGGTGCGCTCTAGCGGGCATTCGGCGCGGTCGCACATAGCTTCATCTCGCGCTGACGCAAGCGCCACGCGAAGCCGGCGAGCTGGTTGTGGTTGACGCCATGCTTCTTGGCGACGGCGCGGCCGGAGAGGCGGACGCCGATAGGCTTCTTGCATTCCTCCAGCCACTCGCGGGCGGCGGCTTCGACGGCAAGATTGCGCGGCCGGCGGCGCTGGCGCAGCTCCAGGCCGTAGCGGCGGGCGATCTCGCTGATAAGGGATTTGCCGCAGCCGTAGCGCCACGCGATGCGCTTGATGTAGTCGCCCGCCCGATAGTCCTCGCAGATGCGGCGGTTGCGCTCGGCGATGCGCTCGGGCGTCGCGGTCCAGTACACTTTCCGCCCCGCCGCACCCTGGTTCAGTAGGTAGCGCAGCTCGTCGAGGGTGGCGTCGTCGAACGGGCGAGGGGTGTCTTCAGTCTGTTCCAGGCTCATCCGGCGATGGTGAATCGCTTCGCGAGTCTGGGCAAGACCGCACCAGACATCACCGCCTAGACTTCCGACTGTCGGCGTCGCGGGCTTCGTTCATCATCTGAATGAACACAGGCGCGCCAAAGACGGTGGAGAGGGCGAAAAGCAAGACAACAACAAAGAACGCCGGCCCGGGGGCCGCAACGAGGTCGACGCCGACGAGCCGCGCCGCCTCATTGTAAAGGGCGTCGATGCCGGCATACAGAAAGATCAGCGCCACTGGAGCGATCATCAGTAGCGCGGCGGTGGCGGCGAGTAAGCGAAGGCGGTTCATCAAGATTTCTCGTATAATCAGTATTATGGGAAGAAAATCAAAGGGTTACGGGCGACCCCAAGATCGCCATCGCCGCAAACCAGACGGCCACGGCTACGGCGTAAAGGATCACGTCGTTGCGGCGGGTGTGTCGGCGGTTCATGCCTTCTCCCTCAAATCCAGCTGGATGATCCGCTCGATGGTGTCGTCGGCGCGGCGCTGGACGATCTCGCCCACCCCGCCTGCGTCGAGGATGATCTTGCGCGCGTGCGCCGCCGCGTTCGCCATCGTGGTCCGCGCCACCGTCGCGCGCTTCAGGTTCGGCTTCCATACGGCCCAGCCGGCATGTCTGCCGTTGTAGGGCTTGGCAGGGCGTATGGTCACCCTCATTGCATGCCGCCCCGTGAGATCAGGTCGGCGCTTTCGATCTCGGCGCCAGCGGCCGAGGTCAAGAAGTCAAAGACCAGCTCCGCCGGCACGTTAGTCAGCGTGTTCATCTGGCCGCTCTGGCGCAGAACGACGACCGCCACCGCCTGATCTGGGAACAGACGCAGCAGCGTCGCCACGACTTCCTTGGCCGCCTCGGTGAAAGCTCTATCGTCCACGGACCATCTTCGTCACAACATCGACCGTGATCAAACCCCAGGCGATGGCGCCGAGGCCGTAAAGCACGCCGCCGCGTACGTCGTTTACGAAAATAGCAAGGATCGCCGCCATCGTCAGACCGATGTAAGACATCGTCGAGAAAATGGCGGCGACCAGCTTCATGACTTAGAAGCGCACGCCTGCACCGAAGCTCAGGACGTTGAAATCTTGCGCCAGCGACGTCGGCCCGTGCGGCTCGCGATTGCCCGCCGCATTGTTCTCGGCGTTCGAAATCACGTCGAGCGGCGTGATCGATTGACCGAACTCCGCCCACGCGTAATCGACACTGACGAAGACCCGCTCCGTCACCGACCACGAGAGGCCGACGCGTGTCAGGTCCGCCGTGTCTTCTTCAGGCGCGCCGCCGCGCAGGCCTTCGCGTTGCTGACGGAAGGTTGCGTTGCCGCAATAGCCGAACGGCACGGCGTCGCTGTCTTCCGGGCACGATTGATAGGTGGTAACGTCGCGCTCAAGCTGGCCGTAGCCAGCGTAGAAGGTCAACGCGCCGAAATCGTAGCCCGCGCGCACGTCCCAGCCGCTCAAGCCGTCGAGCGTGGTGTGGTGCACGAGATAATTGCCGTTGCGGATCGGCTCGGACACAATGCCATCGCCCACGGCGGTGAAGTAATGCGCGCCGACGACGAAGCCGCGCTCGTCGCCGAACGTGTACTCCGCGCCAAGATCGACGCCGGTCAGCACGCCGCTGATCTCATTGTCCAGCTTGTCGTCGTTGATGAAGTCCGCGTCCGCATCCACCTGCAGCGCCGAGCCCTGGAAGGTCAGGTCGAAATCGCCCGCCGCCGCAGGTGCGGCATAAGCTGCAAGCGCAAGGCTCGCTAAAAGTGCAATTTTCTTCACGTCTTCTCTCCTCATCCGGCGCCGTTCAATCGGCGCGCGAAACCGTATAAATTACGAACCCTGGGGTGTCATGGGTCTCGACGTGCGCAACCCGCTTCAACACGCTCGCGTCGTCACACCAGCGGTCGAGTGTGGCAAAAGCCTCACGCTCCGCCCACGGGTCTTGTCCCTTCTCCACGACCACGATGGGGTCGTCGGGCTGGCCGTTGGTTGCCAACTCCGTCAATTCTTCAGGCGCCTCCGCAAGGCGATAGACGCGGAAGCCGGTCATTCCCCGCCGCCCGCAGCCACGCGCGCCTCAGCCTCTTTGCGCAGCTGCTCTTGACGACGACGAATGAACTCAAAATCGTCCGCCACGTAGCGCGGCTTGTCGGGCGTGTATGTCTCACGCGGCTCCGGCTTCAGCGGATCGCCCTTCTCGTCACGCGCGACAGGCGGCAAGCCGCCGGGCGGCGTCGGGATCGGCGCGCGCGACACCACGCTAGCGGAGCGGGCGACGGATTGCTCGTAATAGCGCCGGGAGTCCGGCACCGAGATCGACGTGCGGCACGCCTTACACAGGCAGTTCTTCGTGTATGGCGTGTCAAACTCGTGCCCGCAGGAACCACATTTGATCTGCATCTTCAGCGTCCTTCGATAAGGTTGGCCAACTCGGCGCAATCAAACTTGCTCAGACTTTCCTCGGCGTAACCCTCCACCATCGCGCAACGGCGCAGCCGCTTCGCAAAATACTTCAGGCGCTCGCGCTCGCGCTGGCCCCAGACGGCGTCCATGCCGAACATGAAGCCCATGATAAAGGTGACCCCAGAAATGGAGAGCCATTCGACCGGCGGCGGCTCACGGTCCAGCCACACGTAGGCGTAGTAAAACAGGGTGAGCGACATCGCCGTCAGCACGCTCAACACGACGAAATTGACCAGCAGCCAAAGCCAGCGCGGCGGCATGGACGACGGGATAGGTGCTGACACAGGCAATCTCCTTGCCGGCTTACGTAAGCTATACGGAGGCGGCGGTCAACCCCACTCGTCAAAGTCGTCGTTCTCGGCGCGCCAGCCCATCAGCTTCGCGAATTTCAGCTCCAGCGAGTCCGATTGCTCGCGCGCGTCGCGGATGTAGGCGCGGCGCGCAGCCTTCGACATCGAGCGACAGGCATATAGGGCGTTGATGCGTCTGCGTCGCTCTTTGTTGGCGTCGCGGACGAGCCTCTTCATGATGAGCTGTTCCGGGGTCAGGCTTTCTGGGCTGCCTGTCGCGGTTGCCGGCGGCGACGCTTGGCCGGCATAATCGTCCGGCGTCCTGCTGAGCGCTTGATTCAACGCCTCCATCGCCTGCGCTTCAACCGCGCGCGGCGCTGTCGCCAATGCGGCGACAAAGCCAACGATGCCACGTCTAGAAAGTGGGTCCGCCATAAATCACGCCGCCTTCTCTTTGGGGTTGCGCATCACGTAGCCGCGCCCCCAGACGGTCTCGATATAATGCTCCCCGCCAGAGACCGCAGCAATTTTTTTGCGGACTTTGCACATGAACACGTCGATGATCTTCAGCTCCGGCTCGTCCATGCCGCCATAGAGATGGTTCAAGAACATCTCTTTCGTCAGCGTCATGCCGCGCCGCATCGCCAGCAATTCGACGATCTGGTATTCCTTCCCGGTCAGGTGGACGTTGCGGCCGGCGAAGCTGACCGTCTTGGCGTCGAGGTTCACGACCAGATTGCCGATGGCGATATTAGATGTGGCGTGGCCGCGTGAGCGGCGCACAATTGCAGACATCCGCGCCAGCAGCTCGTCGCGATTGAACGGCTTGACCATGAAATCATCCGCGCCGAAGCCGAGCCCGCGCACCTTGTCGTCGAGCTGCGAGGAGCCAGTGAGGATGAGCGTCGGCGTCTCCACCTTCGCGGCGCGCACCTGCTTCAAGACGTCAAACCCGTGCATGTCGGGCAGCGCGAGGTCGAGAATGATGATGTCATAATCGTACAACTTCGCGAGATCGACGCCCTCCTCCCCCAGGTCGGTGCTGAAGACCGTGTAATTCTCGTGGCGCAACATCAGCTCGATGCCTTGCGCCGTCGCGCTATCGTCCTCGATTACCAATACGCGCATTCTGCACATCCTCCCGCGCTTCAGCGCGCGGACACGTAGGTCTGCGCGTCATCTTCGCCAAACAGCCCGTCGTCACATCCGCGCAAGAGACCCTCGTGACGCGCCCAATTCACTAAGCGAGTGGACACGACGCGGTCGGTCTCTGGGTCGACGTATTGCGTGGGCCCACGAAACACCTCGGGCAAGGTCTTGATGAGTTTGCCGCCGCCCGCAAGATGCTTGCGAAGGTCTTCGCGCGAGCGGATAGGCTTCGGGCGCCGCTTACGCTTGCGCAGCGGGCTGGGGTCGGCGCGGCGCATCACGCCGCCCGCGTGATCTTGGGCTTGACCTCGACGGCGGCCAATTGCGCCGCCAATTTGACGCCGTCCTCGGTCAGCCAGATGCTGCGCAGACGCTTGTCGTCAACGGAAACGTCGCGGCGCAGCAGCCCCGCCCGCGCCAGCGACGTGCAGACCCGCGTCACCGCAGGCTTGCCCATGCGGAGATACGCGCCCAATTGCGCGGTCCCCATCGGTTCATGACGATGCAGCGCGAGCATCAGCCCGATCTGCCGCACCGTCAAATATTTGTGCTTCGAGTGCGCCAGCGCCAAGATCGCGTCGTGCATGCTCATGTCAGCTCAGCCCCTTCCGATCCCTTCGGCGGATCGCCCCACGTGCGCCGCCACTTGCCGGTGACGCGGAGATAATCGAGCTTCTGTGATTCGGAGATCGTTACGCCAGCGTTTTCTGAAACTTCTCCCAAGAAAGCTTCGACGGCGGCGTCGAGCTTGCCGTTCAGGAACACCTCGGCGAGCACGCAATAGCGATGATCTTCCTTCGTGACGTCGGGTCGCGACAGGTAGCGCTTCGCCGCGCCCATCAGCGTCAGCGTATCCCAGCGGCGGCGCGCGTCGGTCCAGCGCCGGAAGGCCGTGCGCTTGTCGCTCAGCTCGCGGCGTGACTTCGGCCAACCGCGCCAGAAGGCTTCGAACTCGGGCGAGTACGCAGCCCGCTTGGCGGCGGCCGACTTCGCTGGCGGCGCTTGGCCAAACAAATCGCCACCTTCCGACAAAAGATTGGGTTCGTTCAGTGGGGTCGTTAAATCAATATTACTACCGACGTCGGCCTGGGCCGACATCGGGGTGTGATCGGGGCCGACGTCGGCGGGGACCGACGTCGGCGAAACCCGACGTCGGCGAGGCTTTACATCGGCAACTTCTTCACGCTTCACATCGAGCACAACACGGTATTTATTACCCGCCTTTCCGCGCCCTGGGGCGGTGCGGGTTTCGACTTCGACGTAGCCCTTATCCACAAGCTTTTTGATGGCCGTGGAGATCGTTTGGCGGGTGACGCTGATGCGTTCCGCCAGCGTCGCTTGATGTGGGAAACACCAACCCTCGTCGTCCGCATAGGTGCCCAGCGCCGCGAGCACGCGCACTTCTGTTGCGGAAAGGGAAAGATCGAACACGGCGCGCGCGGCGAAAATTGAATAGCGAGCCTTACTCACAGCGTGCACTCCTTGGCCGCCAGCTGCCGCTTGCGCCATTCTTTCCATTCCTCGACGCCCTTCGCCTGATTGCAGGACCAGCAGAGCACGCGCAAATTGTCGTCGTCATCCGTCCCGCCGAAGCAGCGCGGGACGATGTGGTCGATGGGCATGATGCCGTCTTCGCGTACATCACCGCACAGCACGCATCTGTATTGGTCACGCAACAAAATGCGGCGACGGATCGATTGCTTGATTTGCCGATTGCTCATTTCCGAAGCCCCTTCTCGGCGCTCACTTGTTCATAATCAAATCGTGCTTCACCAAGGCGCGAAGCTCGTCGGTGCCCGGTGGGCCGTTGCGCTGCTTCAACGTGATCGCTTCGATCAGGTCGCGGGCGCGCTCCATGCGTTCTGTCCATTCGGCCAGTTTGTCCGCGCCGTCTTCCTCGCGGGGTTCACGCCGCTCCAAGTAATAAGCTTCGCGGTAAACGCCGATCACGACATCAGCATCTTGTTCAATCGCGCCCGACTCACGCAAGTCGTTGAGCTGCGGGCGCTTGTCGTCACGTGACTCGGCGGCGCGCGAAAGCTGACTGAGCAGCACGACGACGATCTTCATGTTGCGCGCCATCGTCTTCAGCGCCTGCGTCATTTCGCCAAGCACGCGCGCGGCGTTGTCGCCCGAAGGACGGCCGAGGATTTGCAGATAGTCGATGACGATGACGTCGAGGCCGCCCAATTGACGACGCATCGCGCGCGCCGACCACTCGATCTGACGCACCGTCAAGCCGGCGCGGTCGTCGATGAGCATGTTGTAGTCGCGCAGGCCTTCTGCGGCGCGATGAATGAGACGACGTTCAATGTTGGGCGCGCCGTTGCGCAAGTGCGCGTAAGAGAACCGCTCCGAGCCGTAGTCGGACGCCATGTAGCCAGACGCCGACAGCGCGCGCATCGCGAGGCTCTGCGCCGACATCTCCGCCGAGAACACACCAACCTTCGCGCCGGGCTTCAGCTCGCCGGTCTCCGCATCCGCGCGCGCCTTCGCGCCGCTGCGGGCGATGTTCATGGCGAGCGTGGTCTTGCCCATCGACGGGCGGCCGGCGACGACAACGAGATCGCCGCGAAACAAGCCGCCGCCCAGACGGCGATCAAGCAATTCAAGCCCGGTGGAGATCGCCTGCGTCTGGACGTTATCGAGGTCGCTGATGTAGCTGTCGGCCGCCTCCGCCAGGGTAATGAGCTTTACATCCGACGCGGCGGAGCCGAGCGCGTCGATGGCGTGCTGGGCGTCCATGATCAGATCGCCCGCGTCGTGCTTCTCGGGCGGCTTCGTCGCCAGCGCCATGATGCGCTGCGCGGCGGCGTGTAAGGCGCGCCGCATCGCCAGATCGCGGATGAGAGCGGCGTAGGAAATCGCCTGCGACGACAGCGGTGCAGCCAAATCCAGCAGCTTCATCAAGTACACGCCGCCGCCAATTTCTTTCAGCGCCTCGTCCTGGGCGAAGCGCGCCTTCAGAGTCACCGCGTCGGCCGTGATCCCAGCCGCGACCATCTCGCGGACGGCGGCGTAAATCTTCTGATGCTCGGGAAAGAAAAAATCGCTGGCGACCAGCGGCGGAAGCCGCTCGACCAGCCCGTTGTCGAACAGCAGCGCCCCCAAAAGGCCCTGCTCGGCCTCGACATGGCGAGGCGGCTGCGCTACATCAGCGGTCATCGAGGGGTGTCTCCAGGCATCTTCGCCCCTTGTAAGCCCGCGCGCTCAGGCGACGGTTTAGGGGGCCGCTCTTGCCAGCGGCCCCCTTTCATTTCGCTGTTCGTTTGATTCGGCAAACCAGATATTTGCGTTGCCCACACCAGCAATCTATTTACAAACGCAACGACTCGGCTTATGTGTGGCTGGATACGTAACCATTACGGGGTCGCGGCGGCATGTCTGTAGCCAGAAACGTACTGAAACGCTCGCACTATCATACGCTTATAGAGCGCGAGATGCCCCATTGGCCGGGCGTCCGCCACGAGTACCAGAAGCGAGCCGGCGGACACCTTGCGGTTAAGCTGACGTACGAGGGTCGAAGCCGATTTGTGGTGTTTCCGGCCTCGGCAAGTGATTATCGCGGCGCTCTCAACAACATCGCCGACATACGTAAAGAGCTTAAGGGGATGGGCGCAGAGCGCCGCGACGACGGCCCCGCCAAGGTGCGCAAATTGGACACCCAGCGCCCACGTTTGGGGTCCGCGCCCGACCCCAAACCCCCAACAATTACAGACCCGCGCGACGGCGGCTTCGGCCCGCTGGCGCTGCTACGCGCCAAGTTAACTGAGCAATCTTCGGACGAGGTCCGTCGTATTTTGCTGCGTTGGCTAGGCAGCGAGGTCGTCCCTGAACGTCTTGATGAAGCGGCTCGCGCCCTCGTCGCTTCCTGGCATCCCGACATCATTGAGCGCGCGCATGAGCTGCTGGTCGCAGCGAGGAG
>JACCDG010030727.1_pt1 | contig 46127 bp, 50 predicted proteins | sample 7442471 | NCBI WGS metagenome assembly JACCDG01 (sample SAMN15323444, study PRJNA562643) | freshwater metagenome | isolation source: river surface water | place: USA:Blue River Watershed | collected 2017-08-17
CAGGACCATTTAAAATGTTTATTGATACAACTTCAAAAATATTTTTTGAACAAAAATGGAAAAATAAGGTTGCTGGAGGTTTTACTAATAGTGGAGGCTTAAGCGGTGACAAACTATCATCAATACTAGAATTAGTAGTTTTAGCTGGTCAACATGGAATGATTTGGGTTAGTCCAGGTATATTACCGGAATCACCATATGCTCCTGAAAATATTAATCGTTTAGGTAGCTATGTTGGAGTTATGGAACAATCAAATCAAGGAACTCCAGAAACTACTACAGCATCTGGAGATATTAAAACTGCAAAGCTTTATGGAAGACATATTGCAGAAATCGCAGAAAAATTGGTTAAGTAATTCAGTTAATTCATGTATCATGATAAGATACATGATATAGTAACCTTGGATAAATAACCGAAATATTTAACAATCGTATTATTATGGCTATTACTAAATTTCTTGATCCTAAAAATGATGTGGCGTTTCGCCGTATATTCGGTTCGGAGAAGAATAAGGATATTCTTATTCATTTTATAAACGATGTCTTAGAGTTTAAGGATAGAGACAAAATCAAGGAGGTAACCTTTTTGTCTACTATTGCTATACCTGAAATTGCTGCTAAAAAGCAGAGCGTAGTTGACGTTTTATGTAAAGATGAGAACGGAGTACAACTCATTATCGAGATGCAGGTATCTCCACAAGAAGGTTTTGAAAAGAGAGCTCAATATTATGCGGCTAAAGCTTACTCCCGTCAGTTGAATAAAGGTAAGGAAGAAGGTGCTAGATATGTTGATCTAAAGGCAGTGATATTTATTGCTATTAGTGATAATATTATTTTTAAAGATAAAATATTCTATAAATCAGATCATATTATTCTTGATAAGGAATCTTATACTCATGATTTAAAAGATTTTTCTTTTACTTTTATTGAATTACCTAAGTTTAAAATAACTAATATTGAGTTATTGAACAATATTATTGAAAAATGGTGTTATTTTTTTAAAAACGCCAACAAAACCAGCGAAGCAGACCTACGTAAATTAATAGGTTCTGATTTGGTAATAGAGCGAGCTTACGAAGAATTAAACCAGTTTAACTGGACAGAAGAGGAATTGCTTACCTACGAACAGGAGACTAAGCGTATTATGGATAATAAGGCTGCTGAGGATTACATGTTAAAGCAAGCAAAAGCTGAAGGTAAAGCTGAAGAAAAAATTGAAATAGCTAAAAATCTACTTTCTCAAAAAGTAGATGTTAATACTATTTCTGCGGTTACTGGCTTATCGGTTAGCGATATCCAAAAACTTATTTAAGTATTAACATTTTTTATTAAAAATACTATGAAATACAATAATTATAGCTTTACGAAAGAAGCAAACAGTTATTACGATGAAGGCTTAAGAGCATATGTGCTCTCCATTTATCAGAATATGTCCCTAGCACTTGGTATTTCGGCACTGGTCGCTTATATAGTAGGTAATACTGCTCAAGTTGCAATGATGATATTTACTACCCCTCTTGTATATGTTGTGATGTTTGCACCGCTTATTCATATTTTTTTCTTTGGTCGTAAGTTGATGAGCATGAATAAGCAGCAGGCTATGTTACACCTTGGTATATTTGCCACTCTTAATGGGTTATCGCTCGGTTCTATATTTCTGATATATACTAGTGCAAGTATCGCTAAAACATTTTTTATAACCGCTTCTACTTTTGGAGTAATGAGTATATATGGCTATACTACAAAAAAGGATTTAACTGCTGCTGGTTCATTTGTTTATATGGGGTTAATAGGTTTAATTATTGCTAGCCTGATTAATATATTCTTACGTTCTGCGGCACTTGATTTTGCAGTTTCTTTTATAGGAGTAGGCATATTTACCATACTTACCGCTTATGATACCCAGAAACTTAAATCAATTTATTATTCCATGAACGGAACTACTGCAAGAGCAGGTAGTATAGCGGTATACGGAGCACTTACTTTGTATCTTGATTTTATCAATTTATTTACCATGCTACTGCATTTTTTTGGAGTCAGGAGAAGTGATGACTGATTAGTAATGTTTATAAAAGATAAACTCTAATTGAATTTTAGAACTAATATGTGGTTGCAGACAACAATCAAAACTAGCAAAAGATTGTATAAATCAACATTATAGGTTATGTTCAAGTAATATATTTTGTATTTATTTTAGTAATATTTGACTGTTATGACTATAGAACAGCATATAAATAGTGGGTTTTCTGCTATTAGACAAGGAAAGTATGAAAGTGCATTGAAAGAATTTGATGCTGCTTTGAAGTTAGAGGCTACTTGCGAGCTAGCATACTTTGGTAAAGGCGAGGTATATAGAGATACAAATAAGCATCACAATGCTTTAGATATGTATAATCAGTCTGTCAAATATCAACAAAATAATATAAAAGCTATTGCTTTAAAAGTACTGATGCTGCAAGTATTAAATTGTACAGCAGAAGCACAAGTGTTGCTTGAAAAAGTTAAGCTTGCAGTATGCCAAAATTCTTATGATTTTGTAGCAGTGGGAATAATAAATTATGCATGGGGTCATTATGATAAAGCATTGGCAGCTTATGAAGAATCTTTAAAACAAGATAGTAAATTTGCATTAGGATATTTACTTAAAGGTAATATACACAATAGCTTAGGTATGATGAAAGAAGCTCTAGATGCTTATAACAAAGCTATAAAATGTGATGAACAATTTGTAATAGCGTATAATAATAAGGGTAATACTTTATTTTCTATTGGAAAAATTAATGAAGCACTAAATGAATATGATCGAGCTCTTAAAATAAATTCTCAATTTGCCATGGCGCATAATCAGAAAGGTAATGTGCTATTTGCTATGGGACGTATAAAAGAGGCAAAAGAAGAATATAATAATGCTATAAAAATTGATTTCTCTATAGCAATTGCTCATCTTAATAGAGGCAATCTTTTTCTTCAAGAAAACAACCCACGAGAAGCTTTAAAATCTTATAATAATGCAATAAAAGTAGATAGTAAGTTTTTGGCAGCATATTTCCAAAAAATAATAGTGTATCTAAAGCAAGAAAAATATGAAGAAGCAGAGGCATGTAATAATGAGATATTCAAAATTCAACCTCAGAATATACCTGCTAAGATACAACAACTAGAAATTCTAAAAAAGCTTGGCAAAAATGAAGAAATGTCTAAATGTGAGAAATCATTATTGCAATTAGTACAAGCTGAAAAAGCTTTTTACGATGCTGGTAATAAACTAACTGCTGCAAGACAGATGGAAGCTGCTATGGCGTGTTATAATAAAGCGATAGAAATTAATCCTAAGTTTTTACCTGTATATATTAATAAGGGTAATATATTACTGTCTTTGAAACGTATCGAAGAAGCAAAAGCAATTTTTGAAGAGGCATTGAAATTAGACGGTAATAATATTATTATTATAAATAATTTGGGTAGTACATATCTTATGTTAGGGAATAGAGAGAAGGCTTTAGAGTGTTACAATCAGGCTCTTTTGCTTAATCCTAACTCTTTTGATGTTCATTTTAATAAATTACTGCTTGCGTTATCATTAGAACGTGATAAATCTCCAATAGCCTCTAAAACTATTGATACACCTAACTATAAAGATTTAGATCCTAAATCTAATTCAATTAATGTACCAGAATTACCACCAGATTATCTTGCCTCTCAAACGCAGGAATTTTTACGTAATTTTAGTGGAATGGGAACGATAAGTACTTCGAATAATGATGTAAGTAATGTTGTAACACCTTACAATGCACTCAAAGATATACCTGCAATAATTGTAAAAAAGATCTCAGTATCACCGTCTGAAATTCCTGATATTGTGGCGCAATTATTAATATCTTTAAAATCTGGTCAAAGTTGGCCTAATGAGATAATCCAGACAGTTTCGGAGACTATATGTCAGATTGTAAAAACAGTACCAGCTAGAACACAAGAAATAGTAGAAATGTTAGCTAACAAGATGCAACCTACCGAGGAATTAGAATATATATCTTGTCTATTATGTAATATAGTTCATAATGTTCCTGAAGAAGCTAACCTTATTAAAGGTGCTATAAAAAATTTGCTTATATCTGATGATGATAGAGTGTTGCTTGCTGCAAGCAAGATATTACGCGAAATAAAAAAAATTAAAGTTGTTGATGTTAAAGATAGTAGTACTCAGACTAATGCAATGCAATATAAGTTTAATGTTTCTATGTTTAATGATGACCTTGATAATCTTAAGTTGTCTATGAATGATGTTACTACTGAGCAGCACTTAATACAAGAATATATTGATAAATACAAAGATAAAGGGGTAAACTCTCCAGATATAGTTTATGGTCTTATGTTAAGTACGGCAATAGTATTAGATGAGATTGACGTAGTAAAACACATTTTATCTAAGGATTTTGGTAATAAAAACGTCCTAACTTATGTTGATGAAGATGAGGGTAGTCCTATAGGACAAACATTATATTCTAAAAATACAGAAATTTTAGAATTAATAAAACAATATATTGATAGTCATTCAAAAGTTATAAAAGTACCTTGTGAAGGACAAAGTTTGACAAATATTCTAAATGCAATACATTGGCCACAATTTGAAAATCTTGAAAGAGCAATAATATTAACAGAATATTTAAGTCCATTATATGAAGATAGTAGTTTATCACCTATAAGAGAACTAATAGGTAACCTTGAAGCAGAATAAAAGTTTATGCCATTTACTACACAGCAAATGACAGCTTGTCTTGATTCCATAAATGGGGATAGTGGTATAGTAAGTTCTATAGGTAGAGTACCACATAAGCGTGGAAAAATTGATGTAAAGTCTACGTCTTGTGTGGCATTTGACACTCTAACAAAAATTTTTTTTAAAGGTCCTGAGCCAACCGTATATGTAGCTATTATACATAATATAACAACTAACGAGATACATATTAGTTATCCAGGGAAACCATTAGATCCACAGCGTCCACATATTGTACCAAGAGCATTAAATCAAGATATGGTTAATGAATTATTAGGAGTATTACGTAATGTGATAAGCAATCCTACAATTGAAATGAAAATACAGTTATTCCAAGAAATGTATAATAAAGGTAATGATCTTTTAATACAACAATTAATAAATAAACAGGAAGAAGAAAAACATAAGCTTAAAGCCCGCCAACCAAATGATTTTAAAGTATTACAAAAAATGTTACAACGTGACATGTTACCACAAACTTTAGAAGAAATACTGACTAATAAAAAAGTGCAGGAAATTGCTAGTAGTTTAATAGATAAGATATTTAATATACAAGAACTTGCTATAACTTTAGAACAAATAAGAGAACAGCAAATTATAGTAGTACCTTATACCCCTGATCAAATCCACTCATATCATGGTGTACATGTAGAAGTAAAAGGAATACATTTTGCTAAAATACAATCCGCTAATTCTACCAAATTTAATATAGGACTTGCGCGTCGTGATAATGATACTCCTGGATGTTGTGCAGGATGTAGCAGTGAGTTTGATGCCCTTTCTGAAGTGAAACAACATATTATTAATAGGAGTGCAGATTTTTCTTTTAACTTTCCTACTAAAAATTATCAGGTATCACAAAATGTAACTAAGGATCATGATATATTTACAAGCTTTATTAAAATTTTATATACTAAATGCAATATGATGATTCAAGATTCTGCTTATATACATCTAGGTGAACATGATTTTTTTAATCAAGCAATAGAAATGCTTGGTGAAAATAGAGAATAAAAGTAAACGTATTAATAAATTAATTAAAGATGCTAATCTTTTATGGAAAACGAAACATAAATTTAAGGCTCTACTAATATTAATATTGAATAAATTATATTTAAAAAAATAGATAATCTTAAATGCAAGTAGTAGAGAAACGGCAAAGTCTTACAAGAGAACAAAAAGAAGCTGTAGGTTTGTTGTCTATAGGTACGATGTTGGAATATTTTGATTTAATGCTTTATGTCCACATGGCAGTCTTGCTTAATGAGCTGTTTTTTCCTAAAACTGACCCTTTTACTACTTCTTTACTTGCTGCATTTGCGTTTTGTTCTACATATGTTTTAAGACCATTTGCCGCATTAGTTTTTGGCTATATTGGTGATAATATAGGACGTAAAGCCACAGTAATAATAACAACTGGTATAATGTCACTATCCTGTTTGGTAATGGCCAATTTACCTACCTATGCTCAAATAGGAATAGGGGCATCTTGGGCAATTACAATATGTCGTATTATTCAAGGAATGTCTTCAATGGGTGAAATGGTAGGTGCTGAATTGTATCTTAGTGAGCTTATTCCTTTACCAGCTAGGTACTCAACAGTTTCTATAATTGCTGTTTGTTCTTCACTAGGAATGAGTGCGGCGTTAACAATTGCTAATTTAGTTAATACGAATGGTTTTAATTGGAGAACAGCGTTTTATTGTGGGGCTGTCATTGCTTTGATTGGTTTTTTTGCTAGGACTAAACTTAGAGAAACCCAAGATTTTATTAATGCAAAAAAAAGATTTTCGATGGTTAGTGATGGTAATATTCCTGTTTTTTTAGAAAAAGTAGATAAGAAAACTGCAATTGCTTACTTTTTAATAGAATGTGCTTGGCCAGTATGGTTTTACCTAGCCTATATACACTGCAGTAGTATTCTAAAAGAAAGATTTGGTTACTCAGCAGAGTTAATAATAAAACATAATCTCAGTTTATCTTTATTTGATTTAGTAAATGCAGTGATTTTAGCTTATTTAGTCTCCAAGATTCATCCTCTAATAATTCTTAGGATAAAATCATACATATTTTTCATATTTATTCTTGCTACGCCCGTTTTACTCAATAATATTTCAACTCCAGAGCATGTATTTTATATTCAGTTATGTGTATTGTTAGTGGGTCCTACAGGCTATCCTGGAGTGGCTGTATTTTTTATGCATTTTCCTATATTTAAGCGTTTTACTTATGCTAGTTTTACTTACGCTTTATCACGGGCATTAATGTATTTTATTAGCTCCTTTGGTATTGTTTTATTAGTAACCTACTATAATAATTATGGATTATTGGTAATAATGATTCCAATTATTATTGGTTATATTTGGGGGATAAAACATTTTATGGTACTAGAGAAGGCAGCTGGTAACTATCCTCTTGTTTTAAAAAATTATATATAAAATTTATTTGATTAATCTTCTTTTTATCAGAAGAGATTTGATGACAAAGATAGCTGATAGATTTTTCTAATGTGATATTTTCTAGATACATTGCTAAAGTGATAAAATTATTTAAAGTTTCTTTTGATTCTTTTATCTGTTTATCTAAAAATTTTACACCAATAGTCTGTATATTATGCAACCTATCAATTAACTTAATTAACAACACTTCCTTATCAGCTTTTTTATAAGCATTGGTGATTATTTCTTCTATAGTTAACTTAGTACCATCTGGTCTATCACGGGTAAGCCTATCAACCATCTCAGCTATTCTCCACCCAAAGTTATCAAATATCATTCCTACGGTAACTTCGGTATCCTCAATAATATCATGCAATATACTAGCTACTATTACGTCAGTTTTTAGATTATGCTCAGATATCATATAAGCTACCTCTAAAGGATGCGAATAGTATGGCTCGCCGCTTTTCCTTTTTTGATCACCATGATATTTCTTAGCCCAATAAATAGCCTTATTAATCAAATCAAAATCCAGTACATTTTTAGTATCTAAAGATTTCAATTTCTCTATTAATCTAATCGAATATTGACAAGGTTCTGAATAATCCATAAATAATATTAAATAATATTATTTAAATAACTTACCATTTTTTCTATTTAACAACAATTAATTTTATTAATTAATATATTTTTAATTGCAATTTAGCTAAATACTAATTTGAAGTTTTTATCAACTGATAAAATGAGTAAGTTATCATTTAATCATTAAGATAATCTTCAATTAATTTAACTAAAATCTCTCTCATTTGTTTACCTTCTGCACTAGCTTTGGATTTAAATTTGTGTCTTATCCTTTTGTCTATTTCAAAATTTATTCTTGCTAATTCTACTTCATCTTTCTGTACATCAGACATTAGTTGACCAAATATAGGATTTTCACCGTTGCTAAAATGTCTCTTATTTTTGATACTATCGTTTAAATTAAATTTTTTGTTCATAAATAAAATTTTGCAATTCTTTTGTTATATTTTGTATCTCAGAAGCAGCTTCTCCGCTACTTTCTATATTAAAAACACTTTTACCTGAGCTTAATGCCTCACCGTAAATAACTCTTTGTGTAGTACGAGAGTTAAAAACTGGGAAAGAAAATTGTTTTAAAGCTTCATCTATATCTCTAGCAAGATTGGAGTTTTTGATTTGTCTGCTAATTATAAATGCTGCTTTAGGTATTCCGTCTGTTACCTCTTGCCTTGCTTTTATTAAATGAATTAATGCTTCGCAGGCCCATATGTCAGCAGCAGAAGGTTGAATTGGTATAAGGACAACATCAGAGTTTTTTACTGCAAAAGTAATCATGTCCTGTAATTTAGCTGCACCGTCAATAATTAAATAGTCAAAATTAATTGCAATTGAAGTTAAATCTTTTTGTAAATTAGGTCTATCAATAACAATTATTTGAGGTTGACTATCATTTTCATCCATTGATTTCCAATCTCTTAAAGTGCCTTGTGGATCAGTGTCTATTAATAAGGTTTTATATCCATTTAGTAGTAAGCTTGATCCCAAATTTGAGCTTAAAGTAGTCTTGCCGCAACCCCCTTTTGGATTTAAAATACTGATCTTTTTTGCCATATTTATTACAATTTCTTGTTATCATTTAATAATATGAACACTTACTCATAATATCAAATGATAATATTATTAAAACTAAGTTTTATAAGGTTGCTTTCTTTTAATTTAATTTATAGTAAGTCCAATTTTATTTACTGCCTTATTAAGCTATATGGACTAAAATCTTTTATCATTTATTGATATAGTACCCTGCATTTTCTATTGTATTGGCTAATCTTTCTTTTGAAGCTACTGTATAAATAGAAGTAGTATCAAGTGATTCATGTCCTAATAGTGTGCTTAACTCTACTAGACATTCAGGATTAGACCTTAAGTAGTTAATAGCAAAAGTATGTCTTAAAGTGTGTGGACTCATATTTTCTATACCTGCTTTACCTGCTAAACTATTAATTACCTTTTGTATAGCTCTGACGGTCATTTTTTTATTTTGTTTGCTTAAAAATACCACTCTTTTTTCTTCCGGATTTTTTCCTCCAAAATAATTACGTAAAGCTTTTCTTGCAGAACTATTTAAAGGTATAGTTCTTTCTTTGCCGCCCTTGGCATTAATAATTCTTATTTCTCCTGATCTATCATGTAGTGTTAAATCCCTTACTTCCAGATTCACTAGCTCACCGACTCTAATCCCTGTCTGCAACAAAAGTTGTATAATGGCATAATTACGCTTTTTTGTGCCATGTGATGAATGGGAAGTTACCGATAATAGCTTGTGAATATCATTTTTGGTTAGTGCCTTAGGCTTTGTTCTTTTTGTTTGTTTTAAAAATTTTATTTTTTCTGATGGATTCCCCTTGATAAGTTTCTTATCAGCCATGAATTGAAAGAATTTCTTTAAACTCTGGATATTTCTATTGATTGAGGAGGCTTTTTTTCGTTGATTATGAATTAAATAATCCTTGTAAGTGTTTAAATGATAATGGGTTATTTTATCGATATTTTCTAAAAATCCTATTTCTTGATACCATTTATAAAAGATTTTGATATCTGAGACATAGTTTTTGATGGTATTATCACTAGTATCTTCAGCGATCATCTTTTCTTTAAAATCATTTAATAATTTACCTAACATAATCAATTTATATTATACGAACAATAGGATACTGTGTTAGCATATAGGTTTAGTTCGTATAATACAAGTAGATTCTTAAATATGGTACGTATAAGACATATTATATGTAATGATTATGCGAAATATAAAACTGATACCGGGAATTTTAGCACGCATGTTGCCGAGAGACCTATATCATGCTATCCTTTTTAAGGATAATACTATTCCACTAATTTTAGATATTGTATTTTTTATTTGTTTAATCGTATTTATAACTTAAAATAACTCCTTCTTTTTTTTCTAATAATCCTCTATAACCATCCCTTGTGATATATCTCCAATTAACATCTGGGTATTATCTATAATATCTACCGCTTTTTTATAAGCTTCATAAGCTTGTTTATCTTTATTCGTAAGAATAAATGAACCATGTATTTCCTTTATATCTTCAAACTTAGAAGCTAAAAGAACATTTTCACTAAGGACTTGCCTTATTTTAACATGTTTTACTTCAACAAATATTTGTTGGAGTTCTTTATATAATTCAGTAATAGTATGACTATCTTTTATTCCTAAAGAATCACAAAATTCAGTTACTTTTTGTATAAAATTTTCAGGAAATTTATGACGCAAAATGTCGTTTTGTAAAACTTTCTCTAGTAAGGTAGATATTTCTTTTTGCTTGCTGTCTTTTTCTTGCAATTTAAATACTATTGATTCTACTTCGTTAAGGTGTTTTTTAGCTTTGTTTTTAATATTAACTATATCATAATAACTGGACTCATAGTCTTTTACTTTTTGAAATATTTTTTTAGCTTCGCCGTATTCTTTTAAGTACTGATTACAATATCCTTGGTAAAGAAGTGAACAAATAATTAATCCTGATGAGGTGTCATCATTAGGTTTACAGTCAATAACCTTTTGAAAAACCTCTACTGCTTCCTTATATCTTTGCTCTTTATAAAGAAACATCCCTTTGTAATAATTGCTAAATACATATTCTTCTTTTTTGTATAAATGTTCAGTGAGTAAATTTACAACAAACTCATTGTTATAGTAATTGTCAGTTCCAAGCAGAGGGAGAGGATCTGCTCCATTTGCTAGTAAATATTCTATACAAGCAATATTATCATACTTAACAGCAGCACTTAATATTTTTTGTTCATTATCCTGGTCTTTTACCACAGGATAAATTACTTCTAATATTTTCGTGCGTCCGGTCATTGCTGCCAAGATTCCTAATTCATTATGACGCTCAGGTAATACATTTTCGATCCAAGGACTTACTGATAATAACTTGGTCAAATTGTCATTATCGCCTTGCGAGCAGAGTTTTCTAAGCTCACCAAAAACATCAACTAACAACTGTCCAAAATCATCTCTATAACGCTCTAACGTTCTCTCAGCTACTAAATACCTTAGCTTTTGCTCTGTGAGAGGTGATTCTGAAGGATAGTTTTTTTGATATTGCAGTAAATAAGCTATATATTGCTGGTGTTGAGGAAGAGAGGGATCTATTTTCAGCTTTTTTCCATCATCATTTTTTGTGTAAATCTCAATAAGGTTCAGGGCTTTATCCAAGCTATCTAAAGATTCTTGAGTTAGTTTAGAATCATTAATAACTGACAAAATATCTGGATCAAAATCAAGTAGCCTTTTCGTGTATTCTTTACTTTCTTGTAAGCACGTATAAGCGTAGTTATAATTTTTTTTCATGTTTATCTCCTCATAAACTTATATAGATTTACATTTCTTCTATAGATTGTAGTTCTCCTAGTAGTGTAGAAATACTTCTTATATCTTCTAAAGTGTGATCTTTCTTAAAATCAAAGAACTCTGAAGCTTTAGGAAAATTTAAAAATTCATCAATAATTTTCTTAGATTCTTTTCTTATTTCATGACTTGAAGATTGTAATGCCCTTGTATTTAATCCTTCCAGTTTATAAGCTACTAGGACTTTTTGATTAGATATTTGTGCTATAACATTATCCTTCGCTTCTTCAATTGTAGTAGCCGTCCTTTGTTGTTCACCAATCTCAAATCCAATTTTAACTGCTATATCAGTACAATCCCTAGGTTTCATAGGCAGCGTATCATAGCTTACGAAACCTGGTGTTTTATTCCCATTGGTGTAAAGCTTAGTACTATGACCAGATATTATTTTATATCCTTCTATGGGTATTTCTGTAAGGAAGAAACTATATTTTTGCATAGTAGGATCAATCAGGGTAATCTCATGATCCTTAGTTTTCCATAGTACAACGGTATGAGTTTCAACACCTCCTACCTTACCATCTAACTTTATGCGTACAGTATTTATAGGATCTTTATTTGAGGTATCCTCTCCTCGATTAAATATATCAATTAATACAACATTATCAGCACAATCAGCATAAGATAATTTTTCTTTCATTTTCAATAGAATATCTAAACTACATTTTTTATCTAATGCTTGTACAGCTTTATTTAGTAACTCATATTCAAGTGGATGCAACGTTTTATCTGCAATTATATGACCAATTAAACATTTTGCTTTTTCAGTATTTATTCCATAATGACGAATTATTGGACTTTTGTCAGAAAAACTACCTTTCCTACACTCATGTTGATAAAATTTAATAAAACAATAATCAGTATTTGTTAAGGCTTGATCATAATTCTCTAAGTTTTTTTTATAAATTGCTAATTCTTCCTCATTTTTTTTAATACTATTTTCAATCTTGTCTATTTTTTTTAAATTTTTACTGAAAGTAGCTTGTTTAAATTTTTCATAAGTTGTCTTATATTTTTCGCATTTTTCTTTTTGGCCCTTAAGAATTTCTTCTGTATTTAACTTACTGTTGTATTCTTTTAATTTTGTTACAATCTCACTAAGATTAAGAGGTGGGCTAATATTATAAACGGTATCAGGTGTAATAGAACCATTTTTTAATATAGATTTATCTGAATCTTTGGGCTTTTGATTACTTTGTTGTTGATTGGGTGTAGTAAATGAAGACGAATACTCTTCTGATATTTCAGGAGCATAAGTTAAATTTTTATCCTTTAAGGTTTTCTCAACTTTTGAAATATCTGCGCAGCTTGTTAAATACAAATTTTCGCATAATGTTTGTAGACTTATTGATGGTGTTGGGACACGAATACTATCAAGGTCAATACTAACACCATCACTAGGAAAGACTTTTATTATATCATTATCATGGCTTACTCTTACCATATCATTATTACTAAGTATAGCGCTTAATTGTTCTTTTGGATTTATATCACTTGTCCATGCTATCTTACTATAATAGGTAACCTTTTCATTATTATCAAAGTTTGTTTCTATCTCTACAGTTATAGTATTCGTGTCTTTGCTTCTATCTATACTCTCGGTACTATTTAACACTTTGATTTCAAAATCCTTAAGCTCCTGACCTTGGCTTCTCAAGAATTTAGCTAAATCTTCGGCTTTACTTTGATGCTCATTTCTAATTTGCTTTAATCTTTCTGCTTTAATAAGCTCTTGTGCCATGCTGGAGTATGTGCTCAACACAAATAAATAAGCAAAACTGCTTTTCCTTAAGTCTTTAGAAGCCTCCAAAGTACAAAATTTATCATGCTGCTCAAAATCTTTGATAAATTGCTCCTTTTGTTCACTACCGAGTAGTTCAGCCATAATTTTCATGTTTTGTAAAGCATATATTCCACAATTTAAATCCAAAGTTTGTTCTTTTTCGCGGTTTACTTGAAACTTTACATTTTTATTTATATCTTCGAGTTGCTTTTTTAGCGCCTCGTTAGACGATCCTTTTGAATCTTTATATAATATTAATATATCATTACCTTGCTTTAATGCTGCAAAAGTTACCCAATGATAATTACCTAGGTTATATACACACAAAGTAGGCTTATCAGTTATAGAATATATCAAGTTTTTTACTGTTTCGACTACGTGAGGGTCGTCACCTATTGGGTCATGTATAATAAACTTAGAACTATAACTTTTCATAAGTTCATTTTGTATTAGCTTGATATCAACTGCCTGGTATAGATACTCACTCTTATTTTTTTGATTAAAAGCATTTGATTTAACATTATGTTGTGGGTTGTGGGGGATGGGAGTAGTAGTTGTTTTTGTCATAGAAGCATCATTTTGTTGTTCAAATTACGCTTATCGCTGATGATTACCGAAGATTCCATAGCTTAAATTGTAATATTATTACTAATGGTAGTATCAGTCTAGGCCACAGCTGGATTATTCGGCTATAACTTGTTAGAGCAAAATAACCTTTATATTTGTTTGATAGGTAATATAAGTAATAATTTTTAAAATCCCGACAAGACGATAAATAAAAATACAATACTATTGTCATTAGCTCACAAAGGCCTAAACTACCACCTCTTTGACGTTTTTTGTTACTCGGTAATAACTTATTTTGTTCCCATTCTAGATAAACTTTGCAAAAATTGTTTATTAAATAATACACAGTTGTGATACATTTTTTCATGTTGGGTTATCGATCTTTTGTTGAAAAAATACATCATAACTCAACACTTGCTTTCCTGCAAAACCAATATATCTAGCCTTTTCTATCATTTCTTATCCTAAACTGGCGTTATTTATGGTGCTTTCTTTCATAATGATATATGAATTAATCAGTTGGAAGGTTTATATTCCGAATTACTCATTATTAATCGTTTTTTACGTTGAACTAAGTCCTTTATTTTCTGAATATACGATAAATAATGTGGCAGGGATTATAATTGCTGTTCCATATAGTATATTTTGAGTGGGTAACTCATTAAATAAAACAAAACCAGCAAAAGAAGATAATAATAGCTCTAAATATCTATAAGGAGCAACTGCAGTCGCATCTAAAATATTGAGGGCTTTTAAAATAAAGAATAGAATCAGGTTAGCACTACAGCCAAGAATAAAAAATAATATTAGCTGTTCCATCGTTGGAGTTTTCCAAAACATAATTGCAGGAATCAGCGATAATATCGCTGTTACAATCGCTGAGTAAAATAGCATGCTAATCATGGTTTCCTGAATGATGAATTTTTTATTAATAATATCAAGGCCAGCAAAACCTATAGCAGAAACTATGAATATCATCGATTCAATAGTAAACTTATCGTCATTGATTCCTAAGACTAGTGAAATACCTAAGAAACCTACTATCGTAGCTAACCATCTTTGCCAATATATTTTTTCATTTAAGAAAATATGTGCGAGAATTAATGTAAATAGAGGAATAGTAAAACTAATGATTGTTGCAGAAGCCATTGGTGCAACTTTAAGACCATAAGTCCATGCTGTAATACCTAAGAACAAAATTAAACCACGAAAAAAATGTACTTCTGGTCTAGAGCTTTTTAGTGTATTTTTACCATAATAAATTACTAATGGAATTAGTGATAAGGTGCTAAAAAAGAACCTAAAAAATACAACTTGAGTGCTGTGTAAGTTATGTCCTGTATATTTAGAGATTGAATCATTAATAACACTACTTACTAAACTGAATACAAACCAACTAACACCAATGAAGTACTTATTGGATGACAACATAAAACCGATTGAAAATAATAAATCGCAACAGCATACAATTTTTTTGATTTTAGCTAGGTTATTCCGAAGAAAAGAATCATCTAACATTTCTTCTAGAAATTCGAAATATGGCCACGATTCTAGCACATATAAAAATTGAAAACAATATAGATTTTGACTAGATATATCCTATTTGATAAAATTTGAGGATAGAATTTAAGGTACTTATGGCTGAATTTGGCCTCTACTTGTCATAATACCCAATGTTGCATCCCTCATTTTATATGTTGAAACGACGCACTGCAAGCAAGTGCGGGGTTTTTCTCCCGAATTTGGGGCAATAAACCATCTATTAAACCTCTATTACAGTTGTAACATTCTTAATCTTCTAATGCGAAACTGGCGTTAATTACTTTTGCTCTTGCAAAGTGTATTTTTTATCTAAAAATTATCATTATTTAAAGTTCCAGTAATTTTTACCTCTTCAGTGCAGTCAAATATATTCCCATCTTCTGTTATTTCAATATTCTGATTAGTAAATTCTTCTTGCAAAAAAGGGTTTTTTGTATTGCTTTCTAAATCAAGTAATTTTTGTTTAAGAGTAAGACCAGAAGCATAACCTCTGAGTTTTCCATCACTTCCAATAACTCTATGACAAGGAACAATAAATGTAAAAGGATTACATCCTACTGCAGTAGCTACAGCTCTAATTGCACTTGGGTATGAGATTTCTTGAGCTAACTCTTTATAACTGATAGTTTTACCGTATTCTATTTCAGATAAACGATTCCAGACAAGTTCTTGTAAATTAGTTCCATTAAATCGGTATTCAATATCAAATGAATATCTGGAACCAATAAAATATTCATTGAGTTGTTTTGCAGTTTTTGTAAAAATTTCTAAATCATTATTTAAAGACCAGTTCTTTTGAATTTTTGGAAAGTATTTCTGATTAAGCACATATACACCTGTTAAAAAATAGCCATCTGCCAATAATAACAATTTTCCTGCTGCTGTTTGAATAAAAGAATAATAAACCATTTTACTTGCTTGTTTTATAATATTAATATTTTAGTTAATCAATTTATTAGTTTTTGTTGGATTTTAATATAAGAATACATAATGCGGTATGCCACGGAACCGGCATAAGGAGACCATTTTTGGCAAATCAAATCAATTTGTGAACTAGGAATTATTTCACGTAGTCCCAGCCACCAAGAAAACGCTTTCCTAACAATTAAGTCACCAGAAGGAACGACATCAAAATTTCGTAACCCTCTCAAAGAAATCCAGTCACTAGTCCAACGCCCAATACCACAGAAAGTCGTCAAAGTATCTTTTATTTCTTCTTTGTTATTCATAGCAACTAATCTATATTCTAAGTTGTTTTGTATAAATTCATTAGCAATCTGTATAATTGCCTTACTTTTTAATTTGCTTACTCCGGTTGCCATAATTTCATCCACAGATAAGTTTTGAATAAATCTAGGAAGAGGAAAAAAATAATACTTCTCTCCTTTATAATGAATAAACTCGCCAAATTTTAAAATAAAATTTCTTCTTAAAGAATTTGCTACATTTGCTGAGATAAATTGGCCTATAATTGTTTGAACAGTTGCTTCAAACAATGATAAATACCCGTGCACACCAGTAGAGTAAATTAATGAAGGACATATCTTTGAGTCTATATTTATTTTTTTAAAAAATAAAGGATCATCTAACCCAAACCATTTTGTAATCAATAAAGATAATGTTTTAAATTGATCAGTATATAAATTATCATTAATAATTTTGATTTTTAAAAATTCCTTTTCTTGGTAAACACGGACCAGTAAATTCCTACCATCTAAATTAATAAGCCTAGTTATAACAACTCCATTAACAATATTTATAGGATCAATACTCCCTCTCTGAATTACATTTAAAGTATCAAATAGACAAAATAATTTAGGAAGTTTTAAAATAATTGTCACATTAAATATGAATTTTTTGATCAGTTTTTCCAGAGAGTATATTTTTTGCATGGGTTGTGTATCCTAGTATTCTACTATTATTATTTCTATGCAACAATCCATTATTTATAAAATACAGGTATAGAATGTTACCTATTTTACCTGCTAAGTGAGGTTTTTTTTCTGTACCATCCAAACATGAAAAAGCAAAGTTATGAGTCTTTAAGGGATACTCTAAAAACTCAAAATAGCTGATACCCCTAGGGTTTAGTATTAAAGGTGTTCTATGGTGTGTATAAATACATTCATTATGACTTGCATAACTAATATAAGAATTATTTATTAAATATGAAAAATAGTACACAGCCAACCTTCCTCCTATATGATTGTAACACCTCCTACATTCACTAAATGCACTTGTCATAGTTTTCTCAATTTTTTGTTTGCTATAAAAATTTAACTTAAATATATAAAATCTTAAAAATTTTTCTCAGTATAAAAATTGTTTTCTTGAGTACCAAGTAGTTTGGTATCAATTTTATTCTCTTTTGAAAAATTCACTTCTTCTGTTGTTTCAAGATATTTCGGTGTTCTACACGCTTCTTTTTCGAGATAATTCATTACTCTCAGATAAGTATCAGGGCCATAACTAATTCTTACTACACTCAATTCTATAAGCTGATTCACTGAAAGCATATTGTCCATAACCATTATATTACAAGGAATAAGAGAAGATTCACATAATTCTTTTATAAACTGAGGTTTTTTGAACCCAAGAGCAAAATGGAGTACACACCTTACATTCTCTCTTACCAATGGCAATTAAACTGTATAACTTTTTAGAAAATATTATTTTTTCTTAAAGGTGGGCTAACAGGACAGCCAAAACGGCAATAAATAAGTGTAATTTTTACTTCATAATTAAACAATTGATTAAGCATTTGACTTAATTATTATACCAATTCGCATTCTCAATATATCAAACCAAACTAATTTAGTAATAAAAAAATTAACCCGCTAAGTATTAACAACTATGCGAAGGATAGTTCACCTTATTGGATTTATAAGCACCCTTTCTTTAACTATGGCTCTCTCAATATAGTAAAGTGTAATTTTAAAATATATCAGTACTACCAATATCTTCTCCTACAATATCTACTTCTTTTTTATTATCTTCTATAGTAGTAAATGTTAGCGCTTCAGTTACAGATTTTTCAAATGCTTGCGTTGCTGCAATATATGGAAAAAGGCCATAACTTATTCTAGATACCCCTAGATCAATGAGGCTTTTTGCAGTTGGTACGTCTTGTACCATTATGTTGACAGGAATAGGGGAAGATTCACATAATTCTTTTATAAACTGAGAGTTTTTTAATCCAGGAGCAAAGAATCCATCAGCCCCAGCTGCTGCATAAGCTTTGCTTCGTTCAATAGCTTCTGCTAGATCTTGTTCATTATGTTGAGATGAATCTTTTTGAAGAAAGATATCAGTTCTAGCATTAATAAACATAGTAGGCAATGATGACAGCTCTATAGTTTCTTTTATTACTTTAATTCGTTGACACTGCTCTTCTATGGAATATCTTGCTTTTTCTTTTCCAATAATTTGATCTTCAAAATTTATACCAATTGCACCTGTTTCAATTACATGTTTAACATTTTCTGTTAAATTCTTTAACTCTAATGCGTATCCTGATTCAAAATCAAAACTTACAGGTACTTTAACTTTCTCCATAATATTCTTTAAATTTTTTAAAGCTAATTCAAGTGGTAATTTCTCACCATCTTCATACCCATGAGAACCTGCTACTGCCCAACTACTTGTTGCTAATACTTTTGATCCAGCCTTTTCCGCAATTTGTGCGGACCAAATATCCCAAACATTATACAATACTAAGGGATCACCTTGTTTGTGAAGTGATTTAAACCAATTATCTCCTGCTACTTTTATATGTTTATTTTTCATTTCATTATCTCCTTTTTGGTTTCTTTTCATGGTAGATTTTCTTTTTTTAAGTTATTACCAATGTTATTATATTAAAGCACTTTTGATTTCACAATCCTTTTTCTGCCGATAAACCGATTCAGTATTACTAGATAAAATCTTGGTAAACCCATAATCAGTTACAGCAAGGAATTTTAATTCTTTTTCTCCAGTATTTCGTGTTTGATGTTGGTACCAACGAGGAACAAAGACTAAATCTCCCTTTTTAATAACTAATTCCTCATTATCAATCAGTACCATGCCATTACCTTCTAAAATCAAAAAAATTGTTTCATGAGCGTGATTATGTAATTCATTCATAGAATTTACAGGAATATGTACAATTCTTGGATCAAGTACCTCAGCATTAAAAGCAATTCTATCCACTCTAAAATTAATTTTTTTCTTCATATCTTTATTCATGTAAAGCTTACTATTAATGCCATTAATAGGTTTTACATTATTTTGCAATGAGTTTATTGTAGTGTGATTTACAGTTTTAGCGCTTATATTATAAATAAGGTTATTAAATCTACGAGATTGCAAAGATTTATATATGCTTTTAAAGAATTTATCTCGTAAATTTAAAATAGCATTGATAGCAGCCTTCGACCCTTCTAACCAATGATTTTCATTGCTACAGGATAATGCCATTTCTTCAATAGTTAATGCATGGTCATCATCACATTCAATATGAAGATTGAAAAATAAAAGTTCTTCATCTTTAAAACCTGCATTTAACAACCCTTTTTTGAAAATAGAATAAAGTCTACTAACAATTCCTTCCGTACCAAAAGCTAACATAGCAAAACACTCATAAGGCTTTGAGTGTAAGCATAATTCTAAATATTCTTTAAAAAATAGTTCTGTATATGACTCAACTTCAATTTGATCTAGTTTAATACCTAAACTATTGATTAAAAATTTCCTAAATATTTCAGCATGCCTTTTTTCAATATCTAATTCTCCACTTTCTTCCCAAAGATTGGCAGATAATTTAGCCCGATGAAAATCATCATCATTTTTTAATAAAGCTATTGCGATCAGTTTAGTAAAATTCTTTGAATAGTAGTAATATTGTGAAAATAAATATTGCAAATCAGATTTACTCAAATTTCCATTTTCACAAGCCACTAAAAGATCATTTCTCCATATCGAGTGTTTATCTCTTGCCTCATTTAACAAATTTAAGTATGAGTGCTGTTGCTTTGTTAGATTCATAGTAAAATTCTCCACCATTGATTTAACTAATATTTTATTCAGTTTTTTACAATTTCTGCCATTCCATGAAAAGCATGAGGTTTTCCAACAGAATTTCCATAACTATCTTTAATATATAGAGCTTCTAACATAAATGACGTATTATTTACTGTAGTTGAATATCCCTTGCCATCAAAATACGCTTCTACTTCATCATAATTTAAACCAAATAGATGTGGTTCACCTAATTCTACTAAAACATCTGATAACTCTTTTGCTCCATAGAAATTTAAATTCCCATTTATATAATCCCTAAAAGCATAGTCAAATGTTATTTTTAAACTGCCTTCTAGATTCTTTTTAAAAAGTCCCAAATAATCTTCAAATATTTGTTGTGTTAAAAAATAAGTTACTCCCTCCCATAAAATTAGTGTAGGTTTGTCAAATTTAAAATTATGCTTAGCGAGTTCTTCAATTATATTATTTTTCTGAAAATTACATGGCACATATATAACGTTATCAAGGGTACATCCTATTGACTGTGATATAACTCGCTCCTTATACGTGAGCATAGCTCTCAAATCTACTTCATATACTGTAATTCTACTTTCAGTTAATTCTTTATTAAACCTTATCGGGCGTGTATCAAAACCAGTTCCAAGAATAATAACTTGAGAATTCTTTTCTTGTTTTATCCATTTTAAAAGTGAATAATCAAAATTTTTAGTTCGTACTAAATGGTAATAGATACACCCAGGAAGTTTTTCTTGAAGTAAATTTCTTGATAAAAGTGGAGTATCTAAATACTTCCTCCACTTTCCGTTTACAAAAAAATGACCTAAATTATCAGGATTTCTTGCCAAACCATTTTCATTGGATAAAAGATACCGCATAAGAGCAGTAACACTAGCACTTTCAATTATATCATTATCACTGCGTTCAGGTATTTTTGTCATAATTTACTCTTAATTAAATATTTTGTTATAATCATGTAAAACACCGTCACTAAGATAAATCCCTCCGCTCAATGTAGCAGCATCATATATATATATATGAGGAATAGGTGGTAATTTCTTCGCATATGGGGGGAATTCCTTGTCCAATAAACACAAGATAACACGTTGAGTCAGAAAACCCTCTGCTAATGGGGGTGAACCAGCAAAAATAGGTAAAAAATCTTTCTCCTTAATCCATTCCATAATGTTCTCTAAAGATGGAAAATGAGGAAACCTAGGAGCCCAATATTTAAGTAATTTTTCAGTTCTTTGGTCCTTTGCAAGGCTTTTTAAATTAGAATGGTCATCAAAGTTATACCAATCTTCTAAAGTCATACTATTCTTCTCAAATTTATATAAATGAGCGCTCCAACCTATGACTGAACATGCTAGAATGCATTTACATCTACTTTCTTTTCTGAAAGCTTGATGTAAAGCATATTTTTCACTTATTAAGCTAAAATCTAACTGATCAAGTACTATATCACATCCAGTTACAAATTCCGTTGCATTGTCAACAGTTATTCCTTCTTCATAAATTTCTATAGTGACATCTTCTCCAATTTTATAGGCCATCTCTCCAACAACTATAGCTTTATTTTTACCTATATTAGCTTTCGTTGCTCCTAATTGGCGATTAATATTTGAGAGGTCAAAAGTTTGTGGGTCAGCTATTTTGATATGTTTTACTCCAAAACGAGCCAAACGAACTGCCATTGCTCCGCCAATACCTCCCGCACCAGCTATGCCTATAACTGTATTTGATAATACTTTCTGTGCTTCCACTTGCTCATCTCTAGAACAACCTAAAAACGGTATAGTTCTGCTAACCCGTTCATTATAAATTTCAGTATTAACTGAACCTTCTAATTTTATCATAATTACCCTCCTTAAAATTTTTCCCTATTTTTTCATAAAATCTCATATTTCATAACTTTTACTCTTCCATAATTTGTACAATTCTTTTCTGCTAAATATTGAAAAAATCCCAATTTATCAAATAGTTTATAAACTCTAGGGCTACAATCTATGATTAAATACTTCTTACCTATACTTCTTAAGTGATCCACAGCATATCTCATCAACGCATGAGATATATTATTTCCTCTATAGTCGGGATGAACCATATATTTTGTTCCAATTCCCACTATACTTTTATCAAATCGATTTAGTTCATAAAAATCATCATAATAAGATATTGCACCTTGCTCTGGGATATTCAAACGTAAAGTACCGATTATTTTATACCCTACTTTCGCTATTATAATTTCTGAATGTGGTTCCAACTCATCAAACAGGATTTTATTAATATGGTCAGCACGGTATAAATCCCTACACATTTCAGTACAATACACATCATACCAAAGCTTATATATTTCAACTCTATGTTTAATTAAGTTAGAAGAAAGTACGGAGTACTGAATTTCTTCGTCTATGGCACATACCGGAGCATCTTTTATTTTAAGATTAGTTAAGTTATCATTAACTTTACTAGATATCGTATTTTGTACCCTTAAAGCACTTTGTTCTGTAATCCTCAACACTTCTCAAACCTAAATTAACTTTTATTACTTTATAAATATATAATTTATTCAAGTAATAAGAAAATCCGTAAAAATTACGGATTTTCTAAGTAGCCAATTCTAATGTTCGTTAGTCATTCTTTTGTAATTAGAATTTTATCATCTTTTATAATAAGAGACCTTACCCTAGGGCTTCTACGTACAAATTGAAAAGATTTTTTTGACCATCAGAAAATTTAACTGTGTGATTAACTACATCAAATAATCTTGTTGTATATTCAATCTTATAGTCATTTAAGTGTTCTACTCCCCCCACTCTTGCTTAACTTCTGCAAGAGCTAAGCTAGTTATTATTAACGTAAGTCAAAATAACAATAATTTGCTAATTAGATTGAAAAATAATAAGTTTATTCTTATTGTTTTTATACTAATTATACACATATAACTTCCTATTTATTCGTAACATTGCGTTGCTTAAATATTTCGATAGCTTCTATCATAGATTTCAAATTTGAAATCACTTGTAATACTTCCGTTGAAGTAAGTAAATCCTTTGTGAAAATTTCTTTTATTTTAAGAATACTGATTTCTTCTGGTAATTCAGCGTTGCTAAATATAGAATTATCATTGGCGTAATCTGTTACCTTAAAAAAAGTATTTTTACTTAGAATAGAACTACTATTGATACACATAGAATTTTTATAGTAAAATTAAGTTAGTAGGAAAAAATCCATAGTCAATTTTTTGTATCTTTAACATACCACTTAAGATTAAAAAAAATATCCGTATAAAATACGGATATTAAAAAAAATTATTCTTTTTTAAATATTTCTATTGGCTCACATTAGAGATTCTAAGGTTAGCTTCAAGTTTTCTTTGATAGAAATTATTAATATAAATTTGGTTGAATTGACATTTATATTGTAAACCTAGTTTGTTTTTAATTTGTTCTACATAGCTTTCCATTGTTCTTGTAGATATATTCATAACTTTAGCTGCTCTTTTTACACTACCAGTTAAAACAATGTTTTCTAGAGATTCTAATTCTCTTTTAGTTAAGTCAAATAATTTCTGTTGCTGTGTCATAACTTAATTGCTCTTTAGTTGATATATATAATAATTTGAATATGGATGTGTTTTATTTATATAATTCAAGACTAAGAGTTGAAATCCAGTGATTGGACCTACGTATTTTTTACTTAATGGATGTTATTCCACTAGACTAATAATAAGTCAAAATAATATAGCTAAGAATGGCTCAAGCGAGAAGCATAGGATAATATGTTACAGAAAAAACAAGATACTACAAGAGTTTCACTGTTTGTAATCTATAATGAAATGAAACTCTATATTTACAGAATAAGAAGCTGCATCTAATATTTTAGCATAAAGGTCCAACCCTAAAATAACAGAAAGGATGTCCAGGACATCAATCTATTATTTAAAAATAACACAAGCATAAATTGATATACTGATGAAAATAGCTGGGCTTATATTCACAGATAGAGAAATAGATGTAATTTCTTGTATTCTCAATATGAGAGGTATCAAAAAAATAGCAGAGATTCTTTCAATCTCACCTCGAACAATTGAAACTCATATAAGAAATATTTTGTTTAAAATAGGAGCAAATTCCCAAGAAGCAATTATTGATTTTGTTGAAGAATCTCCTGAATTTAAATCTATCAAAGAACATTATTTGTATCTATTAGAAAGATCCGTTTTTGAAAATCAGTTAAAACGTATATCTAACCTAGCTAGTAAGTATAAGACATTTTGCTATATTAATTTTAATAATAAAAATCCTATCCTACAGTCCATAATTCTTCACATAACTCTAGCTGGTATTAAAGTATTACCTATAAGCAGTGTGGATGGGGATGGTGATACCAAAACTATAGACCTTAAATACAATTGCAAGTTACAATTACTATTTTCACATAATGTAGATCAATTATTTAAAGATAAACAGGAGAAAATAAAATTAGGCACTATATTTCTAAATATAGATAGGACTCTAACAAATTTCAAAGTGACACAACCATTTACTGAGGAAATGATAGATTTTTCAGTTAAGGAACAATATTTTACTAATATATTTAGAATTTTAGAAAAACTATTAGTTAATATTGATTGTAGTAAATTTATTCCTAACTTTGAGTACCTTAAAAACAATATTATTAATTCAAAAATAAATATTTCTCCTGAGTTGGTATCGTCTAATAAAAATCATAAAAACCTTAACGAATATATATCCAGTTCTCGATCTTCACGACTGTTAATATTATTAACAACTTTTGTTGGGATTATAATCGTAGTCTTTTTATTATTTTATACTACAAGAAACTCAAATGAATCACGGATAAGTTCTAAAAATAATAAAATATTGGATACTATAAAAAGTAGTGAGCAGTCAATAAAGGAAAAAAATAATTTTTTTCCTTATCTTAATTCTTTTCTAAAAGAAGAGAGAATTAAATATTTTATTGGTAGAGAAGAAGAATTTTCTAGGTTAGAGAAAATTCTTCAAGAAGAGCAACTCGTACTAATTACAGGTATTCCAGGTGTAGGTAAAAGTAGCTTTGTTTTAGAGTACGGATATAAAACAAAAAACAAGGGATATACTGTGCGGTGGTTTGATTGTATATCAGAAGACAAAATATATAGAGAATACATTAAAATTGCACAAGAATTAATGATTAATACAGTTGGAATTAATCGAGAGGTACTATTAAACATAGTAAACTTACACATTGAAGCATTAAATTCAAAAATTATATTCATATTTGATAATGTAAATCGATATGAAGACATTAAAGAATATATATTAAAACTACCTCAAAATGTACAAATTTTAATAACAAGCACAAATATTAAATTAATACCAAAGTTAATTACAGAAAATCAGCACATTAAACTTAAAACTTTTAAAGTAGAAGAAGCAATATTATATTTACAAACAACATTAGATAAACGAGTAAGTATTAATGACATTGATAAATTAGTATCTACTACAGGAACAATACCACGTAAACTTAGCCAAATAATTAATTATTTTTATAACAATAGTTTAGAGACAGTAGATTCTTATTTAAAAAGAAGAGAAATGTATACTAGTAATCACCCTGAAACAGATATACTTCTTAACACTTTTATTATGAATAAAGATATGAAGTTACATTGGGAATTATTACAATATATTTGCTATTTAGATCCAGATTTCGTAAACATAGAAATTTTAGAAAAGCTGCTGAAATTAGAACGAAAAAAGCTACAAAACATTTTGAATTTTCTTATGTCTTTGTCCCTAATAGACGTTATTTATAAGGGTAACAATATTGGTATAAAAATTCATCGTGAAACACAGATTGAAATACAAAGATATAGAGAGGAGTGGCAAAATGCATCCATACCAGAAGAAAAATTATATAAGTGTTTACTAAAAGTTTTAGATGAATTAATGCCTTTTATTACATTTATCCCAGATGAAAATTGGGTGGTATCTTCAATGTTAAAAGATAACGTTGAAACTGCATTAAACAGGTCTCAGAATCTAGCTTATGAGGTATCATCAAACTTAAGTTTAAAGCTTGCAGCTTACTACGAACATGTTGCTTGTAACTTTAACATGTCAATTAAATATAAGGAACTAGCTTTAATAATTCAACAAAAGTTATATAAAGGTAATGCCCCTAACATTGCTGAAACGCTGAGGCAAATTGGTGTTACTTATTACCGCCATTGGGACAAAAATAATATTATTAAAGGATTAGAATATTCTCAAAAAGCTTTGGCAATGATGCAAGCTTTATATAAAAATGATCACCCTGCTGTGGCTTTATCACTTGATAACCTCGGATGTGCATACATAAGATTGGGAGGAGAAGATAATATTAAAAAAGGGTTAAAATATAAAAATAAATCTTTACAATTAAGAGAAGAATTGTACAAAGCCAATCATTTTGACATTGTATTATCACTAAACAATATTGGTTGGGGGTATCAAAGATTAAGAACCCGAGAGGCTTTTGTGAAAGCATTACAATACCAAAAACGAGCTATTAAGATGGTGAATGAACTATTCCCTAATAATCCTCATAGGGCTGCTTTTATTTTACACAACACGGGATTTTCTTATATAGGGTTGGGTAGTCTGGAGGATTTAAAGGAAGGACTTAAGTATTCAGAACTAGCCTTAGCTCTAAGGCTAAATTTGTATAAAGGGTATCACATTGATTTAGCTAACTCTATAAAAAATGTTGGTGAAATATATGAAAAATTGGGTGATCCTAAAAAAGGAATTGAATATAAAAAAAATGCATACCTTATGTCTAAAAACTCTTCTGGCAGTTTTCATAATATTACGCAAGAATTAGAAAAATTTCTTAGTATTCATAACCCAGAGTTTTTACAAAATAAGGAAGAACGTATGCTGATTTTAGAATATGGTAGTTGTGATGAAAGCACAATTTTTATTAAAGAAAAACTTCAAAGAAAAGTACTAAATAGAATACAAAAGCTAGCTAGTAAAGGGTATTGGGGGAAAACCCTGATGTTTTATGATAACGGAGTAAAGCAATATGTTCAGGAAAAATACTTATGCGAGGTACTTGGTGAATCATGTACAAAAGAAAACCTTAAAATATCCAAGATGTTATCATTTGAAGCGATAAATATTGGTGTAATGTCAAAACCAAAGAGAGTGAGAAATCATAGCTGTATTATTGAATTCATAAAAGAAAATTCTGAGTTAGTAAAAGAGATAGCATACTCTCATCCAGAGTACTTTATAGATGGTTCGATATTAGCAATATGTAAAAAATATATACAAGATTTAAAATTAATTCAAAACCTTAAACTTATACATTAAGTGTGTGCAAACAAATAGTATGGTTCTTTCCAACTAAGTGATACTGTATTGCGAGTCAATAAGAAATTAATGGTAATGCCTCCATTTTACAGGTAAATATACTAAAAGGCAATACGTTCAATAAGAGTGCCAATAACTTTATCATGAATATCCGATGATTTGGAGAAGCAAATGGTCTTACGGGCAAGCCTTTTGCATCTTGTCCTAAGGTTTAAATTGCTCCGTTCTATCCGCTGAGTATAGCTTTTACTGATAAACGCCAGTTTTGCATTAGAAAGTTAAAAATTTCAAGAGTCTGTAATATAGTTTGTGTAAGTTGCAAAAGGGTATAGTAGAAAATAGTATAAAAAAGCAACTTAAACACAGAGGAAAAAATGGCTAAAAAATTAGCAGAAAAAGAAGTAGATATAAAGTAAGCGTTCGGGGAGGCTCTGGATTTTTAAGTGTGTAAATTCAAAAATAGGCACTTAAATTCTACCCTCAAATTTTATCAAAAAATGGGCCATAGCTTCTCCCCAATTTTGAATAGGCATACTCCATTTTCGCGTAATGTAATCTATTGTCAAGTATAAAGTCTTAAAAACAGAATCATCGCTAGGAAAAACCCGCTTATTATTTGTCACTTTGCGTAATTGGCTATTTAGACCCTCTATCGCATTGGTTGTATAAATTATCTGCATCGCTCCCAATACTCTGCCGCTTTATTAATAACGTAGTTTATAATAGCATTGGTTTCTTCTACGCCTTGCCCTTCTATTTCTTCAAATATCCTGCTATGTCTGAACTGCTCGTCTATCTTGTTCCTGTCGCTATTAATAAAGAGGCGTAGAAGCTTTAACGTAAAAAATACTATGTCGTTTTCTTCATAGCAGTAAATACGCTTAATATCCATATACCTTGTCATATCGAAAATACTTAAGGTACAGACCCGATCTTTGATTTGATAGAACTTTGCCCTATAAGCAATACTATGAACCGTCTTGCAGTCTACGTTCGAGGGAAATTTTTTTACCGCGTCCGCTTGAATAGTTTTATTATAAGCAAGGTATAGACCCCTGCCTTGTAGTTCTTTAGCTATTGCTACCAAAGTAGAAGTCTTACCACTACCGGCAAATGCCTTTATCTTTAAGTCCTTACCACAACGTGCCGTTTCTACGCATTGTTTCTGCTCGTCCGTCAACTGATAACCGGTACAGCTTTCTTTGAACAATAAAGAGTTAATAGCATCCATTATGAATTAATATGGTAGGTCTGGTAGGTCTTGCTCTGAATTAATAATAGTGTGTTTTTGCATTGACACTATCTCTTCTTCTACTTCTTCAGATTTAGTTTTGCTTTCTACGGTTATACCATACGTACCTAATATAATATTTTCCAAAGCATATTGAGGAAAATGATACACATACATCTCAACTTTATTTACTTCCTTAGCTAGTATAGAATTAAGGATTTCTATATAACCCTCTACGTAACTCTTAACCTCGGGAATTTCTAATAAGGCATCAATATTCCCTACTTCTTCTGACCAAGCTTGCATTGCCTTTAATTTATCACGTGTAATATCACCACATGAATAACCATAACAAAAACTTTTATATATTTCTTGTCTAGCAACACAATCTTTTATCTTTCTTGTTACAGCACCAATAAAAGTAAAATTTTCGTCATATTTTTGATTTGTAGAATTCATAGTACTTATTATTTAAAGTTATTAATTTATCCAATTACATTGGCCCATAAAAAAAGTTATCAGTAATGTTTAACCTGCAAATACTACTTTTTTTACTGTATTTTATACTTATCAGGGGTTGTTAGGCATTTCCACCTTTGTTAATATGTTGTTCTAACAGATCCAATTTCTGTAAGGTTTGATCTAGTTCTACTGCAAACGCCTTTGCCTCATCTATGCTCATCTGTTCTGATACCGCTTTGTCTACTTGAGTACGGCTTTCTATGTTCATTTTGGCTAAGGCTAAACCGGTAAGCTGTTGAACTTCAGGAACGCTAATCTTGCCTTCTTCCAGAGCGGTTAAAGTACTATTTATTATTTCTGTAGCTGTTCTATTACCAAATGATATTTTTATAATATTATTGCTCTTACTTTCAGTAGACCATCCACCTTGAGTTTTTAGGTAGAATATTATCGCCGTTACATCGCCTTGATCTATTAGTTTCATCAGCTTACTGGCAACTATACCTATTGCCTTTGCTTTCCCTTTTTTATAGGCTCGGAGTACTCTTGGATCTCTTTTTTTTAATTCGTAAAATGTATCCTCTGAAAAACCAAAATAATTGGCTATCTGCTCTATGGATAAATAAGCTGACAATGCTTCTACTTGAGCTATTTGTGCTTCATCCAGTGTTATTTTTTTACTCATAATATTTATGCTGTTGATTCTTTTAAAAACTTATTATACCGCTTTTCAAGGCGTTTCCTTAATTTAACGGCTTCAGTAAATTCGGATAATAACTTATCCAGCTTTTCGTCCGACTCCTCGCTTTTTAGCTTGTCTATTTCTTCCATTATAGCAAGTTCTCTATCAAAAGTTTCAGCAAGCATGCCACGGTTTACAAATCTAAGCATTAATGCCTTATTTTCTTCGCCTTTACCGGTAATTTCAATTGTGTCTTCCATATATATGACCTGTATTACTTAATTATGATTAACAACTTCTTTTGCAGCTGGAAGCAAAGCTTTAAAATATAACTCATATGCCCAAGGCTCTCCTTGCTTCATTGCTTTTTGAACGAACTTATAAGCCTTCAAGCGATCTTTTAGTATAGCTTTGCTTAAGCTCTTATTGGTGGTTTTTGGTCGTCCTTTCACATTACCGGACTGACCTTTTATAAATTGCATAACAAACCTCCTAAAAATTAATTAAATTATACCATTTTTTACCTGTAAACACAAATGTTTATACCTAAAAAACCGCTAGAATATAAGCTTTTTAGCAGTTTTTTATACAAAAATTATTCAGAGGAAAATTTAACCTAATGATGATCAATTTACTTTTATCTAAAATTAGCTCGTAAAACTTTCCAATCTGTTATAGCCATACGCTTTTAGCAAACTATAACAACGCTCAACATAACGTTTTAAGTCTATGTTTTTACAAATTAAATCTTCCGATATTTCCATCATAGGATTAGCACCTGACGAATCTTTCAGTTTATTGCCGTTCCCTTTAAAAATAGCAATCCCATCAGTGCTGTAATACCAGCGGACTGTTTTACCGAGCTTTTTATCATTAAAGTAAGCTCCATCTGTTGAAGTGCCAAATAACAGGAAGTTTCTTACGTCAGCTGCCATAGCATTTATAGTCTCTTCAATAGCAATATTGTCTTTTAAGAAATTTATTATTGCACTACAACAAGCAGCATCAACACTATTACATCTAAGAGAAGCATGTTGTAAATGACCTTTGCATTTTACTTTGCCGTCCACAGAGATGGCTAAATAATTATTCACACTTCTTTTATAGATATCTTTGAATGCAACATAACTAGTTTTAAAATTACATTCTGCTTCCCAACGATTGATTACTTCTTTTAAAACAAATTCTTTACTCTCCGGCGTTTTAACAACGATTCCATCAGTATTAGCAGAAACAACAGATATGCCATTACTCTCTAATTGCTCAATCAACATCAGTAGAGTTAACTGCCCTGTAATAGTTACATTGAGCAATAAATTAGGTGCATATAAACTACTGTGATTACTGCCTAATTTACCAAAAGTTCCATTTAATATAATTTTACATGTTTCGCTCTTGATATTATCTCCGGTGTTTTTTGCAACCAGTCTCTCATCGTAGAACTTCTTGTAATCATCAATAAACCTTTCAGGGTAATTATTAGGTATATATCTGTTATTGATCATAATATTGGGATAATAACTAACAACGTCTATCTCCGCTAAAATCTGATTGCGACCATCAAAATGCACTTCTTTTTCCTGAGAGTGCATACCGCCTACCCCTATTTTATACAGCGTATTTCCTATCTGTATCTTATATGGGATATTGATCAGCTTTCCCTCACCATCGAGTTGATATTGATTTGCCTTTATTTTTTCAAACAAATCAATTAATTCAGGCGAAGTAAATTTTATATATTCAGGTGCTTCGTACTTGATATACTGTTTATTATAAATGTATGGGTAATCTTTGTAAGGAATATTATATTTTGTATTAAATATAGTTTCGGCAATAGCAGCATCGGACTTTGACATTAAGTCAACTTGGTACTGCTTTGAAAAAGCAAACCTTACCTCTAGTTCTTTTGCAAGTTTGTATGTTAATGCTTCCGTAACTTCTATATCATTAAAACAATACTCCCTTACCTCTTCCATTTGCAGGTCAGTCAGAATGCTATCGGGTTCATAAGGTAAGTCCTGTATCTTCTTAAAACCAATCCTAGCAGCATAAGTTTTAAGCGATACTCCAACACCGGGGGCTACTTCAAATAAATCTATATGTAGCTTTGTATCACAATAGGGAATTTTAGCATCCTTTAAAAGCTTCCATGCAAAAGTTCCTCTAGTTTTATTAATCAGTTTATCAGAAGCCTTTTTTATTAATGCCGTACTTACTCCGGTTAGTGCCACGCGTAAAAGCGGTATATCATATTCCTTGGAATTAAACCCAACAGTAACATACTCCGAAAGTATGAGTTTTATTTCTTGTACTTGCTGCCTTGTAAAACTGCCGTTCCCTCTTATTTCATAATACTTACGCTTACCTTGGCATAAGAAGCCAATAGAGTAATAATTTGGATAGCATTCACTATCGAGATAAACAGCATCGTTTAGTATCTTTGTTATTGCTGTAGCTTTGTTTCTATTATTTTCTGTATTTGTCATAAATTTAAACACTCTTGGTTACGCTGGGTTACTTCAATTACCTACTGTTACCGATAGTAGGTATACCGTTTATTACCAGTATTTATAATGGATTGAGAGGCTTAGGTTACCGAGTTACCAGAAAATCAAACAAAACATTTTTAAAAAAACACATATATACTAATTCTCTATTAATATATAAATCCCTTCTTTTATTATTATTATTTATTATTATTATTTATTATTATAGATGGTAACCTTGGTAACCCTAACCCTGGAATGGCTTTAATCAATTGCCATTCAGTAGGTTACCGACTCTCTTGTTTTTCGGTAACCGGTCGGTCAACATGGTAACCTGTTACTCGGTACGGTAGCTGTATCATTATCATCTCCAAATAATGATGATTTCTGAGGGGGTTTATAATTTGGATGACTTTGTACTAAAAACTTCTTGCTCTTTCTGCGATATCCAACATTATATTTTTTCAATATACGAGATACTTCTACAGCACCGACTCTTTCATGAGCTTTCATCTCTAACGCTCTGTATATTTGGGTAGCTCCTAACCACTCATTCTTTGGGTCGTTATCTTCTATATCCGGAAAAATAAAACGCTCAAACAATAACTCAGTATATGGGCATGTCTTTATATGGTCTTCATTGCAAGTATTAAGTATTTGCTCCTCATCTTGTTGTAACCACCAAATTTCACCGGCTTTGTAATAGGTATGTATTTGCGCCCAAAATTGCTGCATATCTATATCATGCTTGTAATTTATACTTTCTACCGGTATCGTCCAAAAACGAGAGTTGCCCGTTGGATCTACCAAATACTCATGGTCATTGACCGAGGCACAAAATACGGTACGCCTTGGCAATCTGTTATCTACTCTACCATACGAAGGTCTGAATACATCCTTATTACTGGTTAGAAAAGCTTTAATAGCCGCTACATCCTTTTTCATAGTACTATCAGCTTCTCCTAATTCTACTATTGCATGGCTTGTTACGCGGGAGATACTATCCTTATTGGTTGGGTCAAGAGTAGCACCCTCAAGGAAATATTCTTCTACAGGCGGCGGTAGTAGTTTTTTAAACCATGATGTCTTACCTATTGATTGCTGACCTTGGAATATTAATACTCCTTTTGAGAATACACCGTTTGTTTCTTCCATAGCTGCTATAAAACTGATAAACCATTTACGCAAAAAAAGCTCCTTATGCTCTTTTTGATAGTGATCACGCGTTATAACCGTATCATACATAGCCTGCAACCTGTCTATCCTGTCCCAAGACTTTGACATTATCCATTTCGATATCGGATTATAAGGATTAAGCGATGCTTCTTCCGTACATAGATCAGGACCGATTCTCTTATTACCTCCAAAATTATTGGCCGTAATTAAACTTTCTATCCTAACCAACCTTGACGCATCTGCCGTTTCATCTAGATATTTATCCCCCGGTAATATTATCCTGTCTCTTTTAGAAACGACATTCCGAACTATTTTGATACCGTATGCATTGATCAGCGTTTTAAAATTTTCTATTGTTGCTTTTGGCGGTTTGGACTCAATATACTCGTCAAACATCATCGGCGGCAATATTTTATCAAGCGGGTAGATGACGGTATTTGTCCTGTTTTTAAATTCTTCTACTTTAATTTCACGCCTTACTTTTGACAGTAAAGCTCTAATATTAGTTATTCTTAAAGACGTTTTGTCCTTAATTAATTTTAAGTAATATTCAGCTTCTTGATCGCTACAATGCTCTGCTATATTCTTTATTACAGGCATTAGCATGTCATCTTTTACTTTCTCGGTAAATTCACTGATAGCAAATAAAACTTCCTTCTCAAATGCCTCTAAACGCCGATCTTTAATACGCTTTAGCACTGTTAGAAATGTTACTTGCCCGGTATTTGATTCCTTACTAAAGGATCTCCATTTATATTTTATTTCTTCAAAAGATTTATACTTTTCAATGTCATGTCTTGACCATTCATCAGCAATAGACAAACCTTTGTCAGAGCCTTTGTAATAATGGTGCAGCGCCATCAGTACTTCTAACCATTCATCATACGAGAGGCTACTAGCATGATATTCTTCTAACTTTTCTATTACTTCTTTTTCGCTTAAATTAAGGGTTGGAGACTGCCTCTGCTTAGAACTTAACGCTCCTGTATTTTTTATAGTATCTTCATTTGATATTGCTACCGGCTTAAATTCTTGTGGGTTTAGTAATTCCGCTTCATTTTCCAAGAACCATTTGTGATATTCAGGTTGCTTCACTCCTTCCGGCAAACCTTGTATTTTAATTGTATTACTAAAATACATACACTGATTTGCTTTAAAACTAGCCGCATCTATCGCAGATTTGAAACTTAATCTACCGACAAAACTACGTGCTATTCCGTCATATTCAGCAGTTATAATATTTTCAGTAGTAGGTATGAATATTCTAACTTTTGGCTTGCTTGGGGTATGTGATGCCGTTGAATATGCAAGATACGTATAGCTTGCTAATTCCTCCTTGATGCTTGATTCCAAACTGGAAATATCCCCGTCATAATTGTCCAGGTCGAGAACAACGGCGTTGCGATACTTTAGGTTCTCCTTGCGCCTTATGTCTCCGTCAAAAACTCCTGCAATAAACCATTCCGACTCGTCTTTTGCTGCTTTTAACGATTGTTTTATTGCATCATGAGCAGATATTTTTATCTCTTGTCCGTTGACTAGAATTTTATCGTTGTAAAGGGCCTTAACTTCAGTAAATCCTTGCAATTTAGCCCTGAATTCGTTATAATTGTAAGAAAGTTCGGTAAGCTTATTACTAGTTTTACCATATCCGCAAGAAAGAACGATTTTTAAATTTTCTTGAGTTTTGGTTTTATTTTTATCATCATATAAAATAGAATTATTAGTTTTGCTCATACGTTATCTCCGTATCTAAATTGATAATTTAAAAAGGCGGTCGTGCTAACCGCCTTAAATATTAAAAAGGTAAATTCCCGTCTTCCTGATCATCTTTCATGAGTCTGCAATATTCAGGATGATCAGGGGTGATTGCTTTTTTAATTTCATTCTTAGGATCACCTTTCATATCCTTGCCGATGCTTATTTCAGCAATAAAGGTCAGATTATCTAAATCGGATAAACTGCTTATTTGACGTTTCTTAATAGCTTCATCAGATCTATCCTTAGAGTATACCCCGCGGCTACTCTCCAAAATTCCTAATATAAGCGCTCTACCCATCTGTTGGTATAATGGGCTTTTTTGACTATGTAGGCCTATTAGAGAAAAAACTTTTTGTCCTTTATATGCTCCGCTAAGTATTTTATATTCACATTTCAAGTACACAGCACCACTCTGCCCTAAAGTTGCCATATTACTATCCCACCCTTCATCAGGGTTGTTATATCCACCAGGCTTAATATCCAAACGGACTTTTACTAAAGTGCCGTCCGGTATTAGCGGATAATTAGCTTGCTTTTCAACGTTATTAAAATTAAAAAATGTATTACTCATGATCTTTCTCCTTATCTATATCCAATTCTTTTTCTCTATCGGTGCAACCTCCATGGTATCTGCACTTTGCACTACCGCAGTTCAAACATATTCCGTAGTAGCTATTACCTTCGTCAAAATAGTCATCTAAATAACCCATAATTTCCTCCTTAAAATTTTGTTAATAAATTTTTTACTCCCTTTCTTTAGTATAGCTCTTGCTGTTTGCGTAAATACAAGTTCGTCTACTCTAGAAGACAGTAATTCTGCCCTAATAAGCTCCTCTAAGTCTCGGCAAGATATTTTTTTCTCCCGCTTCGCCGTTTCTATCATTTTATCAATGTAAGTCTGACTTATTACCATTAGTATAACTTCCTAAATGTAGCTGTATTCTCATCATCTTCCTTAACATCGCTTGTATGGGTTAAAGCATCAAAGTCTCGGAGGTACAAAATTGCCTGTGTCATTGAGTCAACGAGGTCTTTTGACTCCCCATTTGGAAAGGTTATCACTGTTTCTAAAAACTCTTCGGCGAACGGAGTTAGCCTTTCAGGGTTCTTCTCTTCAGTGGGTAAGTATACAAGCCCGCATTCAATAAACGGCGCTGCTCTCTGTACTCTTGCATTCTTATCGCCTTTTGGGGTGTAACCTATAGCAGGAATCCCTCCAAGCCTTAGATCACGTATTAACGGATCGCCCGTTGCCTTTGCTTCTATTAAACAATAATCAACGGGTCTTTGAGCGGGCATTGGGTTTTTATGTTCACCGGTATCCTTATAATCCTTGGCAAGACGCTGTGCTCTAGCTCGAAGCTCCGGGTAGCCTACACGCCACCGCCAAGTAGATAAGAGCAGCATCCTGAATAACCCGTCCTCGGATTTTTCACCCCATACTCCCCACGTAGTACAGGCAGAATATGCAGCTGTTGGTTCATCAGAGATTGCCGTGTCCCAGCTCTGTAATATGTAATCAAATTTAGGCTTAATGGGACTGCCCCAGAACTTAAACCATTTTTTCTTAAGGATTCCTCCACCAATTGGAGAGGGTCTTTGTTGGCATTGCCCGGCATATCCATAAGAACCGAGTGATCGTTTAAATTCATCGACTTGTTTTTTAGGAAAACGTAAGTCATTAAGTACTTCTCCCTCGCAGCTTCGAGGGTCTTCCCACATAATTTGATTTTTGCCAAGAGGTACTGTTATACACTTCCGTTTTTCTTCAAACTCCAGTGGTAGCACTAACTCTACCCAGTCACTGTCGCTATCGTTCTTTCTGATATAGCCGGTTAAATCGTTCTCATGCGTTCTTTGCTGGACAATTATTCGGCAGTCATTAGCCGGGTTATTTGAACGGGTAGACATTCTTTGCGTCCACCAGTTAATTACGTTCTCACGTTTTATTTCAGATAAGTCCCCTGGATCGTTAGGATCATCAATGATAATAATTGAACCGCCTTTACCGACAGTTTTAGATACCACACTTGTTGATTGCCTATAGCCTGTCTTTGTATTCTGGAAAAAGCTTTTAACGTTCTGGTCTTTTAGAAGTGGGAATCTATATCCCCAATTATCCTGATACCAGTTGCTTTCGAGTAAAGCTCTGTTTTTCTGTGCATGCTCAAGACTTAAACCATTTGTACAGGATACGCATAAGAAACGCTCAGCAGGGTTATGAAGCCAGACCCATGCAGGAAAAGCTACCGATATTAAATTGGTCTTACCGGTGCGAGGAGGAACATTAATAATCAGCTTCTTTATTTGCCGCGCGTAAACCGCTTCTAAATGCTCGGCTATTGCCTCAATATGCCAACTATCAACATAAAGCATATTACCTTCCATATAAGGCCATGCCGCTTTAAAAAACTCATATAAAGAGCCTGTAGCTAAGTATCGTTCTTTTAAAGACAATAGATTTTCTCTTCTGTTTCTTAATTCTGTAATAGTAGTGGTTTCTATTAAATCAGAGAGACTAGAAGTGCAAATAGGCTTAATTGCTAGGCCCATCATTCCCTCCTTCCTTATTACTTGTAATAAGCTTGCAGATATCCTCAACACGCCAGGCGGTGATTCTTCTGCCTAATCTAACCCCCTTTGGGAAATGACCGGATTTGATTCCTGCCCACCAAGTGGACGGACTAATAGGTAGTATCTTTAATATCGTGGGAAGCCTGACAAAGGCGGCTGACTCGGGTAGTGTGTTATTTTGCATATCTCGCTCCGTTAAAATATTAATTTACGTGACGAAATATTAATGTGTTTTTTTAATACCACAAAAAAACAAAAATGTTTTAATGGAAACAAATTTTATTTCTAAGCCTTAATCCTAGGAATCGTAAGCTTTTACTAGTTTTTTTTTAGAAATAAAAATCTCTTTGGGAAATAAAATTTGTTTCTCAGGGTTGTTTAATAATTAAGTATTATTTTGAATTTCTTATTTAACGTGTTTGTTGTTTTTATAAAATTTATCTATCATATCTTGGAATGTTGAATTAATAGTTTTCATATGCGGTATATCAGGAAAAGGTAACTTTATATCTGCATTATCCCTTAATAATTCTATACTCGTTATGAATTCGTCAGTATATCTTTTTAAATCTTTTTCTTTTATTTCACGATTACCTGTATCATAAGCTTCTCGTAGTGCAAGAAAGATAATTCTATAACAGGTAAATAAAGAATTACCATGTGCTGGACTTACTTCTTTTTCTAGATAAGAAATTTTTTCTCTATACTCCCTATTTTCTTCTTTTAAACTTTGAATTAATATATCTTTATTATTATTTTCTGTTTCTAATTTTTGATATTTTACTTCCAAATCTTCATCTTCAGAGACAAGAAATTTCCTTACTAGAACCTCTAATTTTCGAGGAAATGAAATATCTTTTGATTTACACCATTTTATAAAATCTAATGGTTTAATTTTATTATCTTGCACTTTTATTGTATGACATTCTATAGCTCTACTTAGTAGAATCATTAGTGGGACATCCTCACCAGCTACTTTTAATATATGCACAGTCTCTCTTTTATTTTGAGGATTTAAATTGCAAGCTAAACTTACTGCTTCTTCGGGTGTCCAATAATCAAGCTTAGCATAATGCTTGATCCAATAATTATTGGATCTTATTGAAGTTTCATTTGTCATAATATTATTATTTCTTTTAATTCTGATCCTAAGCTTTTTAGTACTTTTAATATTGAATCCCTGTAACTAGTTTCTATCCATTGCTTAATAAAAGAGTTAGGTGCTTTTAGCTCAATAGTTTTATTCTGCTCATCAATAATAGGGGTTAGCCTACTAAACCAGTTGTTGTAAACATGTATACCGCATCTTTCTATAAGCTTTCGGCAAATATCTCCCCATATTCCTTCCGGTAACTTCAGTAGTTCAAGTGGTCTCTGCTGTTCTTGATGTTCATTATTGTTTACCGGTATATTAGCCTTGAACCTGAAGTTGATATTTCCTGTTTTAACTGCGTCGTGTTTTTCATAACGCAAAGCCCGAGCCATATAAGCAATAAAGCCATTCTTATAATCAAAACTAGCCTTTATCTTGGAATTTTTAGACATTTTTAAAACTAGCTGGATAATGAAGTTATCAGAGAAAGGACGACCCGATTTAGAACGTAACTCATCACAAGTTTCAGGATCAATTAGAGGTAACATGTCCGCTAAGTTTTTTGGTTTAGCATAAGCAAAAGATTTATAGACCTTTGTCTTCTTTTCTGCATTAGTCGGCTTTTTCCGTTTGTTAAGTAATCGTTTTTTAGGTTTAACAGGCTTTTTTGGGAAGGTTATTATTGTTGGAGTGGTGTTTTCCTCGGTTATAACTTCTTCAGAAATTAAAAAAGAAGTAGATTCATGATCTATATTCTTTTTATTATTTTCATACTTATTATAAGAAGTCGGAAGTGTACTTCCGAGTTTAATACTTTTGTAATATTTATCAGTAGCCTCTAATATGATTTTACCTCTACAGGTATAACTAAAAACGTATATATTCTCTCTCTTTATCCCTTTAATTTTAATAGCTTTTCTCCATTTACTATGGAATATGTGACTTATTGCTTTTCTTACTGTGCGTAGTTGTCTATCTGTGATTTGGAGTTTTGCACAAAGAAATTCTAAAGAAAAATATGTAACCCTGTTATCTGATTTCTCTATTAGAGAGTAAATAATAGCTACCAATTTTAACTGGGATTCGGTTAATGGTTTATCTCTGGTATTATTTTGTGGAATATTTTCCCATATATCTTTGATTATATGGAAGGAACTAGTCTCTTTCTCTGCATATAAATCTAAATAATATTGATAGGCTTCCGGATAAATAGGTCTTTGAGCTTTTTGTTCATGTTTTTGTGCTAAATAAGACATTTTATTTGTTGTTAGTTAATGTAAATTAAAAAATTTTTATAAAACCAACAAAAAATTTCTTGACTAGTAGGTAACACTCTACTATTCTCAGACCAATCGTTGTTAGTTTTTGAGTAAAAAAATAGCGGTTAGCCATCGGTTTAGATGGTGTATAGATGCTTAGAAATTAAAAACTCCGCCAAGACTTTAGAATTTCTTCTTTCTATAAATGTTTATTGTATTCTTACATAAATTACCTTTATTGTTGATTTCTTAAAACAAGATCATAGTATACAATCGTACTAAGACACGTTAACGATAGTGTATTAATTAAAAATATCAACTTTATTTTCAAAAAATTTAAATGAAAGACAAAGAGAACCTTTTGAAGGCTACTGAATATTACGATGTATATACAGAACAAGGGCGTGCTGTTTTAAAAACTATTATTGCTGCTGCTGGACAAGATTATTCTGCTAAACTTACTATTAGTGCTTTGTCAGAATTGTCTCAAGTTTCTAGACAAGGTGTATACAATTGTATGAGATATCTTATCAAAGATCAATTTATTGAAGTAATAAAGACTTCTGGCAGAAAAATATCATTATTCAAAATAAACCCTAAGAAATTACATGAAATGAAGGAGTACTATGATACCCTTTATACCGCTAAAAGCATTATAAAAAACAATTGAAGTTTTTTGAAAATAAAGTTGACAATATAATTCCCTTACATTATACTAAATCTATAAGCAAGGCATAAAAAAACGCCGGAAGCTGTGAACTTCAAGCGTTTTAGTATCTTGTAATTTGAGAATATTTTTACTTTGAACGGTCTAGATATTCTCAAACTTATTAACTCAACCTTTTGACAGGAGAATTATATGCATAATAGCAACAATTCCGCCTTAAGTAAAGATGCAATCTTTGGGGCAAAAAATCACACCGATATTAATTCCACATTTAGCAGTCCATTAAGCTTAGAAGACTTTAGCGTTGCTAAGGCTAAAGAAGCTTTAAGAAAAATGCTACTTCCGACTAAGGAAGCCGTGCAGGTATTTTCCAATCTTGAGCAATTAAGGAAAGCTGTAAAAATCTTTAATGAGCGTCAAGGCAAAGAACAATTGCCAGCTAACATAACTGAAGCTCCTAAATTTCATGAGGCTAAAGGCCGGAGTGCAGAGCTATCTGTCTCTGCTCGGGATACATTTGCTAGAATAGGCGAGCGAGCAAGAGAAGCATTTATAGAGGAGCAGATTGAGAGAGCAAGTCTCTATAACATCCCTTATAAAACCTACGGTAATAATTATTACCAGTTAATGGTTGATATTGATAAATACGAGTATTTACTTGAAAAGGCAAAAGACTACTGTGTTGACTGGGATATTTCTGAATATGACCCTCTAGCATTAGAGCAGGCAATAGAGGAGGCAGAACATAATGCTTATTTGCAAGATCAAGAATTACGCTCTTACTTTTCTACAACTAGAGGAGTGGAGGTATAATATGGTTATAAAGGATCGTTTTATTCCGAGAGAAGAAATCTCTAATCTTCTCTGGGGTATGATAGGTGATATTTCAACTCATAGCTTATCAATGTGGTTAAAATCAAAGACTGATAATGAATTTGTGGTAGTACCAAGGGAGTTCTGTGTTTTGATGGTTTTATTTTTAGAAAGACAGGCAGTAGCAAAAGAGCATTTACTGTTTAATCCACAGAAGGTACTAGGTCAGCTTGAGGAAATAAAGCGCTATTTATAATAATAAAGAAATAAAATTATTAGTATGAAAAACAAGCAAGAATGGTTGAGGGAACGTAAGAATTATCTTGGTGGCAGTGATTTAGGTGCTATAGCAGGGCTTAACCCTTATCGTACTGCTCTTGACGTATATTTAGATAAAACCAGCGATGACATTAGGTGCGAGACTAGCCCTGCAATGAGGTGGGGTAATCTTTTAGAGGAAGCTATTGCTGAGGCTTACAGTGAAGATACTGGTAAAATGGTATGGAAGTGGATTCAACCAATAAAACATAAAGAATATCCATTTTTAGCAGCAAATATTGATAGATGGGTAGGTGATAGAGAGTATGTTCTAGAATGTAAAACAGCTGGCTTTAATAAGGGCAAAGAATGGGGAGAGGTTGGGACTGACCAGATTCCCGAGAGTTATCTTATCCAGTGTGCATATTATGCAAGTATATGCGATGTACCAAAGATTGATATAGCAGTGCTAATTGCAGGACAGGATTTTAGAATTTATACTTATAACAGAAATAAGGATTTAGAGGATAAAATTATAAAAATTGGCATTAATTTCTGGGATAACCATATAGAAAAAAGGATACCGCCTAAATGCGTTAATACCAGAGATACGTTTAACTTATTTCCCGAGTCGCATCATCACGAAATAGTAGCGGAAGATAATATTTTAGAAAAGTGGGAAGAGCTTAAGGCAGCTAGAGAAGAGGAAAGTAGGATACAGACTACTATTGAAAAGTTAAAAGTTGAAATTCAAGAGTTTATGCGGGATTATGATGTACTAATAGACGTTAATGGCAATGTGATAGCTACATGGAAGAATACAGCTCCAAGGTCGTTGTTTGACCTTAAAAGGTTCAAGGAAGAAGCTAAGGAAATGTATTTGAAATATGTAAATTATGCCAAGCAATCGAGAGTATTTTTAATAAAATGAGAAAATATCCAGTACCAACTAAAGAAGAAGCAGAAGAACTGAGAAGATTAAGGCAAGAGGCTGGTATGACAATTCCTCAAATGGCGGAGGCTTTTCATACCCAGCAATCAAGGATTAGCGATTATGAAAATGGCAAAAGAGGGACTGATCCTGATTTGATAGAAAAATTAAAAAAACGCTATAAATTAATCATACAATATAATGCATAGACGAGGTAAGTAATGAACATAATAGAAGCCGTAAAAGAAGCGTTTAAAGGTAAAAGGATAAGGCGTAAAAGCTGGTTTTATATCGATAAGGACAGGTGTAATTATGTTGCCGGAGTACGTGATATTTTAGGGGAGATACCGCACTTATGTCAGTTTTACGAAGGTAATAATAAGGAAAAGAAAACGGCTATTTTTTTGGATAGCGATATCTTAGCAGAAGATTGGGAAGTTATAGAAGATAAAAAGGAAGTATAAGATTATAGTGTACGCAGTATTAATATTAGCTACTAGTATATGGATAGCAGTTTTGTATAGAAACTTTAGTAAAAAAATAGAAGAGGAGGAAATAGAGGAAAATGAGTAACATAGCAGCAATAAATATCAGCAATGAAATTGACCAGCATATATGGTCAGCACTAAAAAACAGCTTATATACCGGGGCAAGAGATGAAAGTATAAAAATGGTTCTTGATTATTGTAAGGCAGCAAAATTAGACCCAATGCAAAAGCCAGTACATATTGTTCCGATGAGTATAAAAAATGCCGTTACCGGCAAATGCGAGTACAAAGACGTGGTTATGGCGGGTGTTGGTCTATATAGGATACAGGCGGCACGAAGCCAGCAATATGCGGGTGTAAGCGAGCCTGAATTTGGCGAAGATGTTACATGTAATTTAGGTGGGGTAGAAATTACCTATCCTAAATGGTGTAAGGTAACAGTAAAAAAGCTGGTAAATAATACTATTGTTGAATTTACTGCTAAAGAATACTGGTTAGAAAATTATGCTGCTAAAAAAGATACAGCTACACCTAATACTATGTGGCAAAAAAGACCATATGGTCAACTTGCCAAATGTGCTGAGGCGCAAGCACTACGTAAGGCTTTTCCTGAGATAGTAAGTCAGCATCCGACAGCTGAGGAAATGGAAGGCAAGCCTTTTAATGAGCTTGAAATAGAAGTTAAAAATATAACCCCAAAATCTCAAAGCATAAGTAGCAAACTTGATTCTGTTTTATCTAATCAAGAGGAAGAGGTTAAAGACCTAGAGCCGAGTGAAACACTTTTAGAGTTGCTAGAACTTATTAAATTGCATAACGTATCAAGTGAGATAATAAACAAATGGTGTAGCAAAGCTGGTGTTGAAAGTATTGCAGATTTAGGGGAGGAAAGGCAACTGGCCTGTATAGAGTACATACATAAGCAGTATAATTATTCGCAAGACATAGAGGCAGCTTAAAATATTTCGTAATTTCATGAATTTTCTTAAAGCCAACCAATTCAGAGTCATTATTTTAATCACTTGAACTAAGGGTAACTATTCAAATTTTTGTTGAATGGCGTAATTGCGTATTATCATGAATTCCAGATTATTTCTTAATTAGAATTTGATCTAATTTGAAAATCAAAGTTACAATAAACATTCGCAAAATTTTGTGATACGCAATAGGCAAACTAACTTTGCTTGCTTTTCAATTATTCTATAAATTTTGATATACAAAGATTTGAGACTGTTATATTAAAAAATTGATTATCGTTTCAAAAAAGTAAGAAATTTATTTAATGCTTGTTCTTTTATAGGAATCAAATTATCCCTTGAGTTGCAGTAAAATATTCCTATAATCGGGCTTTTTATTACCTAAGATGCTAATCCTCTATCGCTAATGGATCAATCTTTAATCAAAAAGATAATGACATCTATGGTAGCTATAGGTAAAGTAGAGTACAGAATGCACGATAAGTTTATAGGTCTTTATAGGGATGGAATTTTATTTGCTAAAATACATGCAGAAAAGTTATATCTTGTAAATAACGGCGTATTAGTTAAAGTTGATCATTCTTTAGACAAAGAAGCTTTTAACACTGAGTTACAAAAGGCTTATGATGACATTTTATAGTTGAACAGCTTGTTATAACTGGTCTTTTATCATATATTTTATTATTTACAATGAACAAAGAAATCTCCACGTTACCTAAAAATATTATTTTAAACTGGTTATATTCTGCTGATATGCATGTATCATTGGAGAAACTAGGAAAATGGCTTGAACAAAATACCAACGGCAAATATAAACTGGTTAATACTGAGAATTTTATAGAGAATATTAACACGATTCATAAAGATTGCGCATAAGTAAAAGTAATGAAAGATACTGATAAAAATTCTAACTATTATAATTTTAGCAAATAAAAACAATAACTTGGGGTCGCTTTATGAAGATGTTTATATTTATTTTATTTTGTACAATCTCTTCATCAGCTTTGGCTGCTAGGATTGCGGTTGTATATCATAGCGGTTATGGTCATACCGAAGTAATTGCTAAATCTGTTTATGAAGGTACGCTTGAAATAAAAGGAACTGAATCAAAGTTAATTAAAGTTAGTCCTGAGGGTAAGATACCGGAAGAAGCTTGGCAGATTCTTGAAAAATCTGATGCTATTGTTTTTGGTGCTCCAACTTATATGGGTTCTCTATCAGGACCATTTAAAATGTTTATTGATACAACTTCAAAAATATTTTTTGAACAAAAATGGAAAAATAAGGTTGCTGGAGGTTTTACTAATAGTGGAGGCTTAA